>Ga0075158_10000044_pt1 | contig 87267 bp, 127 predicted proteins | sample JI91814BDNA_FD_70968 | JGI IMG/M metagenome (GOLD analysis project Ga0075158, IMG submission 70968) | Wastewater effluent complex algal communities from Wisconsin, to seasonally profile nutrient transformation and Carbon sequestration -... | ecosystem: Engineered > WWTP > Effluent > Algae... | reverse complement strand
AGACTGGGAACTTTATAAAGATGAGGGTAACCATGTGGGAATACTTCATAACCAAGACAAAATTTCATTGTTAAAATAAGTGCGGTGGGTTTTTAATTTTTATTTTTAAAATGCCTTCCACTGAACTATGATTGAAACACTACACTTCCCCGCCACAAAATGCAACATACACGTTGTTATGTGCTGTATTGCGGAAGCCCTTGTTCAGAGGAGCAATATTACACATAACGTTTTGTGGCTTTGTGTCTGTTATTTTGGCTTGCAGACACAAAGCCTTTAAAGATAAATTTTATAGCCAAAATAATAGCACAAAACCGCTGTTAGTGGCTGGTGCGGTAAATTAGACGGAGATGAACTTGATAAAAAAACTATTTCAGCAACGCAAAGCCTTTTTAGCTAATGGAACAGAAGTAAGAGAAGGTGATGATGTTTCATTTGTAAATTCAGATGGAATAAAATGTACTGACAAAATAAAAAGGCGTGAAGATGGTACTTTGTTTTTTTGGAACAACGGCTTTAATATAGACGACTATGCTTCTGCGGAGAAGGTTGATAGCACTTGCCACTAATGTATCAAGTGTATAGTGTCGTTGCGGCCTTGATGAATTTATATGAGCCACACGGTTTTGTAACCTTAGGAAGTGGGTGGTTTACACAGGTGTAGAGGGAGATGGTCATGGCTATAATAAAGTTAATAGAGTAATCCAACTTCTTCCTAAAGATAAAGGTCAATATGATCCTAAGTGTATCTCAGGATTATGTAAGGATACCAATGATGACTTTGTATGTTTTATACCAGAGCGCAACGATAAGTATTTCAGAATAGCGAAAGCAGGAATTGAAAGATTCGCTACGCCAGAGGAGATTGAGTTCGAGAATAATCTTAGGTTGAAAACTTTTACATTAAAGAGTTCCGCTGGAGAGTTTTCATTACAGGTAAGCTCTAGAGGTATCTATTACGCTCACGAGAAGAAGTTTTTAGATCCACATGCGCTAAATCGTATGTGCGCTAAAGCAGAACAGTTTACTGAAGAGATTAGTGGTTACGTTTTCTCAGTTATGCATATTGATTCAGGTTGTAAGAAGAATGTACCTATATCGAACTGGAGAGAAGTTTTGAATTACTATTTCAGTATTGTAAAACAGAAATAATACTTACCTTTAAGGTATAAATACACAAAACTATGTTTACATTTAAGAAGAATATCTCAACAGGTCGTTACTCATCCTTTGAAGCAGAAAGTCATGAGGTAAAGTTAAAGCGTAAGGTTGTAGGATCAATTACTGAGTTTCGAATTCTAGGTGGTAGAGGCTTAAATCCAGATGAAGGTAAGTTTATTATTCGATTGGCAGTTAAGAAAGATTGCACTAAAGAAAATCCGGCACCATTCAAATGGATTACGTTAAAGCATAGAGCTGAAGATGCACTAGAGGCGAAGAAACTTCTAAATGATAATTTTGAAGCTATTGTAACTAAGTACGATTTACATTCATTCGAAGAATAACTACTTACTAAGATGATAAAAGTTGAACACACAAGATTGCATGAGATAGTTACTTATGGTAATGCTGACACTCCACCTAAAAACAGTGTAGTTAAAGCAGAAGGTAAGGTATTAGTAACAGATGCTAAGTTGGTACTAATTAATCCCGGCCAGTATATTTTTAATTCACTTACAAGTCATGGTAGATTGGTAATTGATTTTAAAGAACCTAATTCAATTCAGACGGCTGGAGGTTCATGGTGGAAGATGTCAGGCACTAAATTCTTTGGTGTACCGATTCTAATCTCAGAAACAGGGAAGATAGAGGAAGGTGATTGGTATTTGAATATGCAAAATCAACCATACATAAATAGAAGCGGCGATACACGATTTGATGGATTATATGATAAGTGCTATAAGATCTTAGCACTACCAGAACACTTCTCACCAGAACAATTAAAAATGATTGTAGATGTTAAGTTGAAAGATGGTGATAAGGTACTAGTTGAGTGTAACGGTATACTTGAAGATGGAGATGATCCTATTATAGGGGAGTTTATTCATAAAGGTAGATTTGAAATCAAGCGCACTTTCTACGTCACATTTCATAAAGTTGAAGAATATACTGAAAGAGAAATATCTATTTACAACGATGGATATAGAGATGGCTCGAGGGATCATATGGTGACTAGGAAGATGTATACGTTTGAAGATATGAATGAATTGAGAAGTAGAGCAATCGGATTTGGAGCATCAGGCTTATCTCTGAATAAATGGTTTGAGGAAAACGTAAAACAGTAGAGATATGAAAGATACATTCACAAGACGAGAAGTAACTGATATAATAATCTCAATGTTTGTTTTCATTGAACAAGCTGACGGTAAGATTGATGAGATTGCTGGAGATAATTATGGCGAGATGGCAGAACGCATAATAAGTGTCAATGAAGCGAATCCTAAAGAATATAGGGTAGGTAAGAGTGTACTTAGCATTACAAATCAATTTAAAGCATCGTAAAAACATGAAAGATATCTTTATTAGTGTGCTGAGTGGAATTGCTTATGGAGCGTTATTTCTGGCGACATTTAGCGTACTCTATCTATTTGGGATAACGATAGCAAAAGCGCCAATTAATTTGATTTGGAGAGTACTAATAGGATCGGTATTTGTGTATTTATTAGCTAAAATTTTAATCAAGATAATAAAGTAAAAAAACTATGGCAAAGAAAGAGTATACTGCAATTAAAAACTACATCCACAATGAAGCTGGATTGAGTAAGGAGCTAATAAAAGAAATAGCAGAAGAATATCTACAGAAATCTATCGATAAGATGATTGCTGATAAGATAGATTCGAACTGGATTGAAACACTTATCGTTAGAAAGATCGGTGAAGTAATAACGGGTGAGCGTGATTATTCTGGAATGGGACGGGAGACTAAATGCACTGACTTTATTAAGGAAACGATCAAAGAGACTGTTAAAAAGGAAGTCCATAGTAGAATTAACTTCAAAAACCTCGAACTTACGCTAGAAAAAGTGTGAAAAGTACTTGTACCTTCAGAGAAACAACCTATCTTTAAGTACACAAATAAACACACAAATTATGATAAAGCTTAAAGTAGAAGGTAAGAAGCCAGAGGTTGATCTTACAGGACCTGAAGGTAACGCATTCGTTTTAATGGGATATGCTAAACGCTGGTCAAGAGATTTAGGGAAGTCGAAAGAGGAAATTGAAGCTATCCAGAAAGATATGCAATCAGGAGATTACGAACATCTTCTTTCGGTAATTGAGAAGCATTTTGGAGATTATGTAATACTTTATCGTTAATAAGATGATACCAACAGCAGAAGAATTACTAGGAAAAATAACACCTGCAATAATTGAAGGAATGGAAGTATATGGTAAAGAAGTAGTTTTGTCCTTGATGAAACTAAATGCTAAACTTCATGCAGAAGCTGCATTGAAAGCTGCAAATGAAAACGCATTTATTACTCATAAAGAAACTGAAAGTGGTAATGGTATATATATTATCAATAAAGAATCAATCCTAAACGCTTACCCTTTAGACCAAATCAAATGAAATGGATAACATATCAGTTACAAAATAAACCATTTGGTGGTTGGGTGGGAGTAATCATCATTTCAATATTCACATTATTAATGATTTTAACATGATAACAGCAGAAGAATTTATGACCGATGCATATCAGATTAAACACTATGGAACTATTCTGATGAAACCAACACAATCTGCAATTGAATTTGCTAAACTTCATTGTGAGGCACAAGCAAAAGCAATTATAAATGTAGTTGATGATTATGAAATGAATAGTGTAATCCTAAACGCCTACCCTAAAACAAATATAATATGATAACAGATGATGGAGGATCAGTAACACTACCTTTAGAAGAATACTTAAGGTTACATCAGATGGAGAAGGAACTCCGAAAGAACGGTGTGGCAGTAACAGGATGGTCTCGTAAACTTACCTATTACACCTTCTACACAGAAGCGGCAACTCTTAAGCAGATAGGTGATATTAATGACGAGCTATCTAAGGAACTAACCAAAGCTACTGAACGCGCTCAAAAATTAAGCCGAGAATTATATTTTTTAGAGAAGGAGGTAAATAAGCTTAAGGACTCTTCAATTTGGGCTTTCTTAAAATGGAGGAGAAAAAAAAATAGTAAATTGGGGTAATGATAAATATCTTACCTTATAAGCAAAGTGACTCCTCTCGATGCGGACCTGCTTCAATTAAGATGATTCTCGCCTATTATGGTATTGATGCTCTCGAAAATACAATAGCAAAGTATGCGAAATGTACCTATGCGAAAGGTTGTACTAACGAGAATATAGTTGTAGCATTGAAGAAATATGGGTTAGGAGCGAGGATTTATGATAATTGTGAGTTAGAGGATATCGAGTATTGGGTTAAACATCACATTCCAGTTATTGTTGATTGGTTCGCAGGTGGAGTTCGACACGATGATGTATCTATGGGACATTCTAGTGTGATAATTGATATTGATAGAGAGAATGTATATCTAATGGATCCGTCAGTAGGTCAAGTATCATGTATAGAGAGAGAAAGTTGGAGGCAGATATGGTTTGATTGGACAAAGGATCACACGATCTCGAGTAAGAATCTCGTTACTAGGCAGATCATTGTAGTATTTCCGAAGAGGTTAGATAAAAAGTAAAAACATAAAACACACACAAAATGGAATTCATCGGCATAGAACTTAAGAATGGTATACAGAGACGCATCTATCATTCAAATGATATTAATGAAGCGAAAAGCTTTACTAATCAATTCTACGGAAACTACTTCGCTAGAGATAACTTCTATCTAATAGTTGTTTGAGTTATTAGTAATTCGTATTTTTAACCAATGAAAATGATTGTAGCTTTAGTATTGTTAATCTTAACTCCAGCGGTATCGTCGTTTGATATGCCGTTAGAGCAGAAAAACAAACAACCTCTGCTTCTAAAAAAGAAAGCAGACTTTAGAGTTGCCTTAAATGAATTGATGAGCCACGAGGGGTATTATGCTTTCCATCTCAACGATAGAGGTAGAGAGACATACTCAGGTATCACAAGGAGATGGAATCCTGAATGGTACGGCTGGCGCTACATTGATTCTCGTAAGAAAGATCTGAATCGAAAGTGGACACTTCCTACAAATCACCAAGTGGAAGAAGCAGACTTTTGGGTATTAGATTATTACGTTTCGATTTGGGTACGAGAAGGTTTCGATCAATTAGAAAATCAGAAGGTAGCTAACTACATATTTGATTTTAGAATTAATGCTAGCGTTAGAAGTATTAGGTTAGTTCAAGAGACGCTAGTAGAGATGGGCGAGAAAGTGGTTATTACTAAGGAGATGGATGATTCAACTATAAAAGCTCTTAATAGAGTTAATAGTAAAGTTTTTCTTCGTATTTTAAAGAAACACAGAATCGCTTATTATTCTACGATAGCTAAGAGAGATAAGTCTCAGAGTAAGTTTTTAAAACACTGGATATATAGAGCTCAAACCTCTATGTAAATAGTAAATGTAGATCAAACGTTGGATCTATAGATCGTATGTAGAGTTAAGGCCCGAAGACACAGAAACACAAGCTCTTAATTAGACATACGATCGCAAATAAAAAGATTGAAGATGAAGTAATAAAGCTCAGCACTGAGTCTTATGACAGGTGTCGTGTATTAGAAGGCAGGTGAAGCTCCTGAAATCTTCAATACTTTTTAAATAAGTTCTTTGACATTGGGGGTGACCGGTTTTGACAGGATTGAAAGAGTAAACGATCAAGCCAGGGAAGTATGCAATACCTGTAAATAAGCATGCAACAATAATTGACGTAAATTTAATCGCCGTAGACTTCCTAGGTGGAGTACTTGGCACACGTGAAGATGCGAAAGTAGTAAAGATGATTCCAGCAATGGAATTAGAATTAGAACTCGCCGCCTGATAAAGGCTAAAGTCTATGGATATGGTGACTTGAAAATAAAATACAACCCGAGTAGCTTCCGTTAGAGAGCTTGGTGGAGCGGCAGAACGAAAGTTCGGCCTCAAAAAGCTTGTAATAAGTTGTTTATAACTTAAGTATCTGGACCAGGGTTCGATTCCCTGCACCTCCACAAAATCTTCTGTGACTGAATAAATTATCGACGGCCATCTATTCTAATAAGAAAGAGTCGTAGGTAATAAGGTATCATGGTTAGCAAGGACATAATTGCCAGGCTGGGTATGAGTAATGATGTACAGATTTATCAGTGAGACGATATCATTAATTGCAATTAGTGATAGAGATCAAGTCTGATCGGAAGATTTAAACTATCAACTCGTAGAAGCGTTATAAAGATTGAGATCGGACCTGAAGCATTACTGAAGGTTTACATCGAAGATCAAGTGGAGAGTTGATGGTTTTCTTTTAGTAAAAAACTCTTTGTTCCTCTATAAAGTCTCCTTAACTTTATAGTGTTTAAAACACACACAAAAATGACAGTAAGGAAAGTTGAAATCAAATCTGATACTCTAATTACAGAAAGAGTATACTCATCCCTACCCGGTTTACAAAAAAAATGTAAGTGATGAGTAATAAGATAACAATCTATACCGACGGTTCAGCAGTTAATGGAACGCATGATAAGGGTGGTTATGGTATTGTATTTATAAATGGAAGTGTTAGGCAGTTCGCTGGAGGTCAGTATAGTCATACAACATCTGCAAGAATGGAGGTACTAGCAATAGTTAAAGCATTAGAGAAGTGTAAACCTGGCGATATTGTAACGGTATATAGTGATAACGAATACGCTGTCAATACTCTTCAGAAGAAATGGATATTTAAGTGGGTTGATGAGAACTTCAGAGGTAGAAAGAATAAAGATCTATGGAGATCATTCTATATACAATATCAACGCTTACATTGTAAAGTTACTCTAAAGTGGATTAGAGGACATGATGGAAATGAGTACAACGAAATAGCGGATAGACTGGCAAGAATAGGATCTAAACGTGTTAAAATAATCAAAGATCAATCATGGCTTTAATATCATCAATAATCGTAATTGTAATACTCATTGGAGGATTAATCTGGTTAGCAAATCGAAAACCGAGAGAAGGATTTATAGCGTATACTATTAAAAAAGGAAGAGTATTGAGTGATAACAATATAATATCACTACTCGACAAGTCAAGTACAATAATAGCTGTATTCGCTGAGTCATGTTGGTTTGAGACAGAATCGTTATATATTCGTAAGAATATCTTATTTGGAATAAGTTACGGCTTTGATTCGAACTACAATTCGATAAAATTACACTGGAAGCCTATTGGAATAAGAGGTAGGAAACTCATTGCTATATATTTAAGTGTAATTTCTAGAGGTGAATATAACATCACCACTCATCTCTGCAATGTAGAGTTATCAGAGGAGGTCTTTTTTAGAATACAGAGAGGTGCGACTAAGGATATGACAGATGTTGTAGTTATTCATAAAGGAAAGAGATATCACTATGACAATCTACCTAGATGCGAAGAAGGCTTTCCTAGATTTAGAATCTATCCTAGAGTAAATTATAAAGCACCGCAGGACTTGAAGATCTATATAAAAGATATTAACTTTACATATACTTTTTAAATAAATACGACCTATGACAATGAAAGGAAAAACAATTGGAATGCTAGCAACACTAGCTGCAGTACTTGATAGTGGTACTCATGAGAGAATACCATCTATTCATGTAGGAGGCTTAAGAATGCACGTTCAGCGATCACAGGAAGAAAAGAAAGCTGATAAGAGAAGAAAGGCTAAGCGTAGAATTTCTAATAAGAGTAGAAAAAACAATCGACCATGAAAATCTCATTAGTAAAACTTCTCCAAGCGGGAGGTGTACACCTTAGTAGGTGTAAGAGAAAATGGAGACGACAGCCGGTAAACGGAAACTCAACTCTATGCATATCAAGTGATCGACTTGAGTGTATAATAGTTAAAGCAAATGTAATTAGGTTTTGGGAAGACATGAGGTTAGATCAACATAGAGAGATTAGAGTTAAAGGTTCTATCTCAAAAGTCTATCCTAGAAATGAAACAACAGGTCGATTTGAGAAAGCAATTAAACTAAAATAAAATGAAAGACTTCTTAGAAGCACTATCGCTAGCATTAGCGTTATACTTCTCAATCTTGATAACTATAGAGATAGTTACTTTCTGGATTAGATTGGTTTTATTCTCAACTAAGACAGTAGTCTCATTAGAGATTACATGGAAAACAATCGCAGCAGTAATATTCTGGTCAACGTTTTATTTCTTAAGACATCAAGTATGAGATGGATATTTGTAGCAATCATATCATTGATAGCATTCTTCGTTTACACTATAAGTATTCTTGTTGAAGATTATAGACATGCAGAGGAGAGAGATAAACCACTTGCTGCTATGGTAATAATACTATTAAGCTTAATCATCGCAACGGCTTTATTCGGTTTATGGATTGAGGTAAGAATAGAACTAGATCACTACAGAAAATGATACAAGAAATAATTAAACCTGAAACAGAACTAGAAAGTAAGATCATTACTGATAAAGCTTTCATTGAAGGTGTAATGTGGGGTAAACCAAGAAACGGACATCCTGAAGGACAAGTAATTCATCACATAGGCCATGTACTTGGAAATATAGATAGGTATTCAATATTTAAGTATAGAGAGAAACTAAGATTGATTGCGATCATCCATGATACCTTCAAGTACAAAGTTGATCGTACAAAACCAAAGAGTGGAGAGAATCATCATGCTATGATAGCTCGTAGGTTTGCAGAGAGATTTATTACCGATAAAGAGTTACTTGAAATAATTGAACTACACGATGAAGCATACAATTCATGGTGTAAGGGTGATAGAAATGGACAATGGGATAAAGCTGAGAGAAGAGCAAAGGAACTCATCGAAAGATTAGGTCAATCAATCAATCTCTACTTAGCATTCTACCGATGTGATAATGAAACAGGAGATAAGAGAAGTGATGACTATGTCTGGTTTGATAAGTTAAGTAGAGCTAAGTATGAGGAGATTTAATTCAAAAAAGAACATTGAGAACGTTGAAGACTTCAATGAGTGTGCGAGTCAAATATTTGAAGAATACCTAAAAACATTCACGAAAGAGAATGGACTTATTAGAGATGTTACGGAGAATGACTATGTAGATGATGATTGTAAGCTCCTTTATACCCAAAGAGGGATGAGATTAATCGATAGAATGAAGGACAGGTTAGTTAAGATCGGTGACTATCATTTTCCAAATGAAGATATTGAGATCGAGACATATATGTATCGTGAGTATTAACATACAGAGTGAGAAGTTATGACACTAAAAGAATTAAAGCAAGGAATAAGGGGAGTATTCATACAACCAGTAAGACGCTACTATTTTGGTAAATTACGCTATGGAGCTCCCTACTTTTGGCCTATAAATGTTAATCCTAATGTTATTAGCGTTAGAAAACTAAAGCTAAAGACGGAGGAAGAGTTAGATAGATATTACAAGCAATACCCTTATCTCAAGGGAAGAGACGAAAGTAAATATGTAAATCTTCCTATGGTTAGGAGAGCAAAAGATTGGATCTTTAAGTTATTTAGTAACTATTACTGGATACAAATTGGCTGGCCGATCTATATTTACTGGCACGGGTTAGGGTGGAAAGATAAATTTGAAAGCCCGAGATTCGAATGGTCTCCAGCTTTCTATATATTCTTCTTCAAATGGCAATTCGTTATTCACTGGACGGCTCCAGATGAAGATAACGACAGATATTACGAGATGATATTGTGGTACTTAAAGTATTGTAATAAAGATATTGAGGAGACAAGAAGAAATTGGGGATGGAAAGATGTCAATACTGGAGAGAGTACGTGGGGAGGTGAGTATATAATTAAAAGGAAAGATGAAATACAGTAACTATCAACAAGATGTATTCAAAGCGGTAATAACTACTCCAGCTAACATAGCGGTTAAAGCTACAGCAGGATCAGGAAAAACTACAACCATTGTAGAAGCAGCTAAACTAATTCCTTATGGAAAATCAGCTATCTTCGCAGCATTCAATAAAGAAACAGTAAAACAACTAGCTCTAAGATTACCTGAAGGAGTAGATTGTGCTACACTTCACAGTATAGGTATGAGTGCGATAAGAGCTCATTACTTTCCAGGTAAAGTAATAATGAAGGAAAAGAAACAACTCGATCACATTATACCTTTGTATGAAAACATAGAGATAAGCAACAAAGAGAAATGGACATCAATATATCTTATCGATAGGTTACTTAGCTTATGTAGAGCAACAATGACAGTACCTACAAAAGAAGCTTTCGAGAAACTAGCAACTAACTACGCCCTAGATGTATCAGATGTACAGGTAGAGAAAGGAGTACAAGCCCTAAAGAACCTATACACATTCAACGATAATCAAGATAGGTTCAACATGATCATTGACTTCCAGGATATGATTGAGATGTGTGTAAGAAGTGAAAAGATAAGACTACCTCAATATGACTTTGTATTTGTAGACGAGATACAGGATCTAAGCGCACTAGATCATCTATTCATAAAGAAGTTAAGGAAAGTGGTAGGAGGTCGAATCATAGGCGTAGGAGATCCAAGACAAAGTATATATGGATTCAGAGGATCACATCCATATTCATTTGACAAGTTTACAGAAGAAGCAAACACAACAATACTACCACTAAGCATTAGTTATAGGTGCGATAAAGCTATAGTAGCAGAAGCAAGAAAGATCTATACTGATATTGAACCGTACGTAGAGAATCAAGAAGGATTAGTAACTATGGAAGGTTCGCTAGGAGACATAAGAGAGGGTGATTTTGTATTATGTAGGAATACTAGACCATTGATAGAGGTATTCTTTACACTAATAGATAGGAATATAAAGGCGTATGTGGTAGGATCGGAGATGGAGAAAGGATTAAAGAACTTGTTGAGTTCATGCGAACCTACAGAAGATTCAGAGTTAGCGCTTGGAAAGGTTAAAGCAATTTATGAAAAATTACTCGCCAGTTTAAAGCTAAAAGGAGCGACTAACCCGAGCTACCATCCCAAGGCTGTTAGTTTCAAAGAAAAGCTGGATATCTTGAAATTACTTTTTAGCCGATTTAACACAGTTTTAGAGGTCGAAAAGTTCATTGAAACTGTATTTGACGATAAGGAACGCGAAGGTGTGCGACTCATGACTATCCATAAGTCTAAGGGCATGGAGAATGGTAGAGTGTTTGTAATCGATAGTTTTGATGGCAAACAGCTCATCCCAAGCCCATATGCTGTTACTAGGGACCAGAAGATTCAGGAAAGGAACCTAAGTTTTGTTGCGGTCACTAGGGCAAAGAACGAACTTATCAAGTTATCTTTATGAAAATTTATCAGATATGAAATCAACTATAACAATAACAGTAGATAAGCGCGAAGGGCTGTATTACACATCAACTAACATTGAAGCTTCCGGTTTATCGCATGTCGAGATCATTGGCATATTAACTTTACAACTAGATGAACTTAAGAAAGCAGCACGGCAAAAAGCAAAGCGTAAAAAAATAAAGAAGTGAGAAGGATAGCGAGATTACCTAAGATCCTAAAGGATAAGATAAGAGTAGCTGAGTTAATCCGCAGATGCTGGACGGTAGTAGGTAGAATCGATGAACCTACACATAGGTATTATTGGAGCGGTACCTTCAAAGATCCTAAGAGTGACCTAGTTGTGTATATCTATTTTCAGAGGTATGTGAACTGGAGTAGGAGAATGCAAGTTCACTATATTCATATTAGAGAGAATAGTAATAACAAAGCTTTAGGAGTAAAACAGATTAGAGACTTATTAGTATCGTTCCTGTAAATAGAAGAGTATGGTAAAGAGCTATGATTTCGTTGAACTTCGAAGAATTCTAGATGTAGCTGAAGCTGAACTACCTATGAAAACGGTATTCGCAATAGAGATTTCAGATGCTAAGAATTTATTAGTTCCTGAATTCAATTCAAAGAGTATAGAGCTAGAGTTAGGTTTCAGGTTTAAGTATATGGGATTTGATTGCATCTTAGTAGCTGACGATATACCTTGCTCAATATGTGAACGTAAGTATGGTTCTCATAAATTAAGTTGTCCAAACAATCCTTACAATCATAGACCGCTAATACACTTAGACTTATGAAGAAGTGGAAGAAAGGTAACTTCTATACTAACCTTGAAGATTGGGAACTTTACAAGAAGAGCTTATCAGTAATAAACCCCATTCCTAAGAAAGTTCCTAGTAAAGGAAGTAGAGTTCACCTACATAGTATTGATGGTATCTATGAAGTCGTAGGTATTGATTATTACACATCGACAATGAAGATAACTTGTAAGAAGTGGAGTGTAGAGGTGGATAGAGGTCAACGCTTCACAGCTTTCAAGAGAGTACCTCTTTCAGATTTTAGATGTAAGTATGGAGAAGGAACTTATAATAAACTAAACAAATAAACATATGATCGCATTTTGGTGGACAGTAGGAGTATTAACATATCTCTTCATTGGAGGGATAATCAATGGATTGCTGAGTGAAGAGAATGAAGGGATAGAGATAGCACCTTTAGTAGTATGGCCGATACCACTAATGATTATCTTTGGATCTGAAGTAGGAAGTTGGATTAAGAAGTACTGGAAAGATATCTATTGATGCGTGAAGAGCACGTGGCGAGTTAGGCAATGGAGAGAGAAGAATAAGATTCGAGCCGCATACCACTGCTTAAAATCACATGCTAAAGAGAGAGGTATAGAATTTAAGTTAGGAGAAAATTACTGGAAAGAGTTTTGTAATCGAACAAACTATCATATATTAAAGGGAATTAAGAAACACGACCTAACTGTAGATCGAATAGATCCTAGGTTAGGTTATATTGAAGGTAACATACAAGTACTAACTATGAATGAAAATAGAAGGAAAGTATTTACTGACGCTAGGTTGTTAAGGGGTGATATAGAAGATAATTGCCCGTTTTAAACGTTCATTGAAATAAGAAGAAATAAAACTCTTCTGCTTGAAGACAAACACCAGACAATAGGACAAGGAGTTGACTCTGAAGCCTAATAGGTAGAAACTTGGAACTGTTCTAGCAGTTTAATGTTTGTTGTAGAGACTACATAGGTGTGACGTTCACCGTCCAGAATAAGGTAAAGTAGTACCACTAGAAAATTGGACAGAAGAGTTTTTAAAATATAAAGCTACTAACATCGGTTAAACCTTATGTGTTTTGTAAGAACAAACAAAGGGATTAGGCTTTGATAGAATGGTATGAGTTAGGTAACATAAAGCGCCCTTAAATGGAATAATCGTTGTAAACCTGTATAGTACGTGAAATAAATCAATGACCTTCTAACATTTTAAGTGCTTTTGCTAGTAGCTTTTAAAACAAACAGGCTAAACATTGATCCTGCTTTAAACCAACCTTGCTCAGGGTGTAAGAGATATAACAGAGTGGTTTGAGAAAAGATATTATCAGTAATGGTAGATGTGCTATTCACCTTGAGAAAGTGAACATTCGGGCTAATGAGATATGTAGATAGTACAAATGAGTTCTCAGCAAGTGGTTAGTTGCAACTATTGAAGTGGAATATAATGACCATGAAGAAATAGCAAAATATTAACTACGTGACCTTACTAACGCAAAGCTGTAAATGCTTTTCTAGAGGGTGCTAATAATCAGGTGGCGAAATTGGAAAACGCTCAGAAGTAACAGTAGCACTGTATTTAAGGTAGGCAGTGAGTGTCGAAGCTCATGAAACGCCCCTCTCTGTGGTAGCACCTTATAGGTTCGAGTCCTATCCTGATTACCAAGATCGCTGTAAAGTCAGCAACACTACCCCAAGGTAGGGGTCACATTCACCCTGGTAGTGGATTTTGAAAAGATTGGTAGTGTAAAACATCAGGAATTAAGTACTGAAAGAAAGTCTACCAATTCTTTTATTGCAATTTAATAGTTAAAATTATGGATAAGGAATCATTAAGGAAATTAGAAGAGAAGGCTGCTCCTAAGATTTATAGTAGAGACGCTTATCCTTTTGAAATTAAACATTGTCCAGGTTATAAAGGTTATAAACCTGAAAACTTAGATCATGAGGTGTGTAAGTGGTGTGGTAGTATTAAGTATTATCATTAAATTCAGAACATTATGTATGTAGCAATAACTAAAGCTAACAGGTATTATAAAGAAACCGTATCTAATGATTCACAGACAGCTAAGGCTACAGGAAATTTCAGTATATCTATTAAAACCACTACTGACATTGAAGAAGCGAAAGAGTTTAAGACTTATAACGACTGTTTTGATTTTTGTTACGATCATAGAAGATTTAGAGTAAGTGAGAAATGAGTGACATAAGTAAGTGTTCAGGTGAAGGATGTAAGCTTAAGAAGAAGTGCTATCGCTTCACAGCTAAATCAGGAATGTGGCAAAGCTACTTTTCAAAACCACCTATTAAAGAAGATGGTAAATGTGATTACTTTTATAAAATAGAGAAATGAGAAAGAAAGAAACCGACAAAGCTAAGATCAAACGACTTCAAGCAAAAGTTAAAGCGTGCGATAACTTATTTAGAAACTTCATTGAATGTATTAATACCGTTGGAGCGACTAACGCAAAGTTTAAAAAATCTCTACTTGGGCTAATTGTAAGTATAGAGGAGTATAAAACACTATGAAATGCTTGATTGTTCAAAATATAACAAAAGAGAAGGTCAGAGTTGTGACTTAAATAACCTTTGTAGATACCCTAATTGTTCACAACACACTAATCACATGAAAGTACTTGAATTAAACGGAGAAGGTAGAGTAATGACCTACGATATACCTGAGATACCTTTAGTAAGAAAGGAAATCTTAAATGAAAAAGGTGAGGTTATTGATAAGCATATTGAATGGCATGAGTATGATAGATCACTTCAGACAGCTAGACGCAATCCTATTTATTTCAGACCTGAAGATATAACAGTAAAGCAAAATAAACCACCACATGAAATATGGTGGGATATTACCTTCAAAGCTATTGATCAAATACGAACTGTTAAACAATTCGAATGCTTTTCTGTACCTGATAAGTATGAGGTGAAGATTGAGGTTCGAGATGTAGATGAGGTGTATTTTGAATTACAAGCAACTCATCAAGATTATTACACACATCATTTTCATCACTATGATAGTGGTAGAAGAACTTTCAAGAAAGAATTTCAACACCTCTACTCATACGCCACTCTCATACTGAACAAGGAAGAGAAAGAAAGACCAGCAACTTTAGTAGGAGATTCATTAGACGCTTCATACTTCAAAGGTGGAGAGAGAGTTAATCACTTTCTAGTTAATGCTCTAATGCAACTTAGCCAAGATGAGATTAGGATACTTGGTGAGAATCTACTTGAGCGTGTACCAAAACCTCCAGATTGGCTATTAAAGAGAATAGATATACCAAGTAAAGAGGAGTTTGAGAAAGAATGCTTAAATAAACCTAAGCCAACAAAGGAGAAAATTGATTTAACTAAGAATCCTGAGCAACTTTATCCGAAACAACAATCCATTGAAGAAGATGCAAAAGAGTATGCTTCGAGTGTTGGTGGTTCGATAGAAGGACAGCTTGAACACATGAATACTTTCATCGCAGGAGCCAAATCACAGGAAGACTTAGCAGTAAAGTTTGCTGAGTGGATTGGAGAAAGACAGATTCGTGATAGTTGGTTTAAATATGGTACAACATGGCACAAGTGGTATTGGCATACGAAGGGTCACTTAACAACTAAGGAACTATTTGAACAATTTAAACAACAGAAGCCATGAGAATCGAAAGGAAATTAATCTATGAACCTTGGTCTAAAACTTCTTACTACATAACTCTGTATCATTATAAATAATGAACTATGAAACAAAAGACAGCTATAAGAAAACTGATTGAATTACTTGAAATGAGAATAGGAATGAGAGTGTCTAATTCTCCATCGGGTTATTATGATGCTTTAATATGGACATTAGAGAATGCTAAGAGGTACGAACCTTTAAACGAACAGCATATTAAGGAGGCTTACCTATTTGGTAACCATTCTGAAATCAAAATAGGAAATCCGCAGATAGAGGCAGCAAATATTTACTTCAACGAAACATTTGAAAAGCCATGACGAATAACGAGAAAAAACTTCTTACAAGAGTTATAGAAATACTCAGAGATTTATGAAATTAGTATCCAATTTTGGCCTGAACAAAAAGTTATTTTTATAGCTAAGGATGGCGTTGATCTTAACAGTTGGGGATCATCTGATTTAGAAACCCCATTACAAAGTGCAATTGAATATCTTGACAGAATAAACAAAAAGCCATGAAAAAAGTTTTAATAATTATTACAGGAATAGTACTACTTAACTGTACCGGTCGATCAGATGCAGTAACATATTTAGATTGCCCCTGTCTGATTGAGACGGTCAGTTTACCTTCAACGAATAGAGGATATAAAATTACTCTTATAGATAAAGATGAAAACAAAGTTACTTTTTTTACTACTACCAAACATTCTGTTGGAGATACTATACAATAAAGATGTAACTAAATGAACTTCTATCTTAAATTCCTACTAGTGTTCTTATGTGTTACAGCTACAGATGCATGTTGGGCAATATACATATTAAGGATAGCTGAGAAGAAAGCATTAGCTGCATCTCTATGGGGATCACTAATAAGTTTACTAGCAGCATTTACAGTTGTATCGTATACAGAAGATCATCGATTAATAGTAGCGATGGTAATGGGAGCATTCGTAGGAACATGGTTAGCAATTAAAGTAATGAAGAGAGAGTAAATATGAAATACGTAATCTAGATTATGACTCCGACGACCATCACTACGACTATTAATAACGACGCTTTAATGGAATCCTTAATTAGAGAGAATATGTCTAAGATAAAGAGGCAGTGTCAAGTGACAGCATTCATGTTTCGCACAGAACCAAAGGTCATATTAAGTGAAGTACTAGAGAGGGTGTGGAGAAGGAGAAAGACATATGTACACGAATCAGATAAAGCATTCTTAAATTGGGTTAGCTTAATATCTAAACATACAGCTATAGACCTGTATAGGCGCGAGAAGAAAGTAGAGATCGTTGAGATAAGTGAATTCAACGTACCTATGCCTAGGCATGATAAGCAAAACTACAGTGAAAAGGATTATGTAGAGAATGTAAAGATGATAATGAAAAGTCAACTTGAAGACATTCAGTTTAGAGTAATGATGATGGTTGGTGATGGTTGGAAGTATAAGGATATAGGTAAAGAAGTAGGCTTACCTGAGTCTAAGATTAAGATGATGGTATATCGTACAAGAGAAGAGTTAGAGGAGATATTTAGTAATTTTACAATCTAAAATAACTCTACAAATGTTAATACTAACTATCTTATTTACAACGTACATCATAATCGTACCTATCTTAATCAGAAGAATTCCTAATTCAATTAGCGAAACTTATTACGCTCTAGGTGATAAATTTGGTAAGCCGGTGGGAAATGTTTTTACACTCTGGTTAATGGCAATAGGTGTATCGGTAATATTTCTTGAACATGTTAATACATTACTTTTCCTATCAGGTTCGGCATTATGTTTCGCAGCAGCAGCAGCAAGATATAAAGATAGTATGACGGATATGATTCACTACATAGGATCTGCATTAGGATTTGTATTAACAGCATTTACAATTAACCTATATATATCCCTTGCTGCTTTAGTAATCGTTCTAGCAATTCAAGCTAGTGAGAGAATAGAGCAGAAGACTTTCTGGCAAGAGGTAGTAGCTTTCTATATTCTAATGATAGGTCTATTAATTAAGTTTCACAACTTATCATGAGTAAAATTAAATCTCATGATGATAAGTATATCTTAGTAATTATTACTACCTTTATAGGTACGTTATTATTAATGCTATTAATATGTCAACACTAGTTATCTTTATCTTCATTATGATTTGTATTTGGGGATACAAAAAACAACGAGCTTATAATGGCTCAGGATTATTATGATAAAACCGACAGAAGAGCAGTTCGCTATATATAAGAGTACAGCTCTATATAAAACCAATCCAATTTTCATGAGTGTAGTGGATCAGTTAAAAGAAATGACTGATATGTCTTCAATGTGGACAGAGCAACACGGAACTCCAAAGAAAGAGAAGGTAAGCTTTATAGAATCTTTACAAGAGATTGTTGATGAGCTCTATAAAGGAAGACCAGCTCATACCACTCTTCGTTTCACAAAGAGACAATTCGAACAAGCTTTAGGATTAGACAAAACCAAAACAATATGAATACTGCAACATTAGTAGGCTACACTGAAGACATGGAATGGATCAAGAGCTTAGCTTGCGCAGGTAGCTCATTAAACTCTCTCTGACGTTTAGTATCTGGACCTTTGCATTTATGTATAAGGTAACATATCAAGGCTAATAACGATGAATAACGTAGCTTTTAAGAACGCACTGTTCTTTGAAGATGGTTGCGCGAAAGGTTCAAACAATTTACAATGCGCCTATATAAGGAAACAGGAAACTTAATACACACAAAATGATATCAGCGAAAGTAATAGCAGACAGTAAAAATGAATCAGGTAATAGGATCACTACAATGATCATTACTTTACCGAGAATCATCTTAGCAGAACTAAACACTCACAGAATGCTAAGTAAGAATAGTGCATCAAGTAGAGCTATACCATTTAAGAAGATGCTTAAATCGGTAAAGGAAAATCCCTTCATACCTATAGCATGGCAAAAAGATCATAAAGGTATGCAAGGGGGAGAATATATCATTGATAAAGCTAAAATAGATATTAGGAGAAAAAATTGGCTACGAGGTCTAGATCGAATGATATTAACTGCCGAAGGTCTTCATGCTAATATTATGGCTGATGGAGGTATTACTATTGATATAGATGGAGAGGGGGTTACTAAACAACTCTGCAATAGATTACTTGAACCTTTCATGTGGCATACGGTTATTGTAACTGCTACAGAATGGGAAAACTTCTTTGCATTGAGGTGTCCTAAATATAAAGTAGTAGATGGTTTAAATGGAGCTAATGCTGGACTAACTTATTATAGAAGTTGGAAAGATTTAGTTAAAAAAGAAGCATTAGGTTTAACCACTAAACAATTTTTAGAAAATATGTCTTTATTAGAAAGACTTCAAAAGAATAGTGGTCAAGCAGAGATTCACATGATGGCATTAGCTGAAGCTATGTGGGATGCTTATAATGAATCTACTCCTAAAGAATTACAAGATGGAGAGTGGCATATACCATTTGAAAATCAAATACTATTAAAATTAAATGAAACTATTGATCAGAAAGAATTTATAGATCAATGGAAAGTTTATCTAGTTAAGATAGCAACAGCTATGTGTGCGAGAGTATCTTATACAGTAGTAGGTGAGGAAGATAGAGAACCTGATTTCGAAAAAGATATCAAGCTACACGACCATCTAGCTACTAGTGGTCACTGGAGCCCATTCGAACATTGTGCGAGAGTTATGGATGAACGGAATTGGGATGATATTCTTGACGATCAATCAGGTAACTTTAGAGGATTTATTCAATATAGAAAGACATTTCATAACGAAAACATTGAACAGAAATTAGGTAAGTCTTTTTAATTTTTCGTATTTTTATAAGCAAGTTACAAGGGAGTGATTCATCCTATAAAACTATCTAATGAGTAAAAGAATAGAGAAGGCTAGTAACATCTTAAGATGGGCTATTGAGAATAAAAAAACTATAACAGAGGCTTGTAAGGTATTTAGGGCAAATGAGGGGTATATAAGGTCTCTTAGGACAACTAAGAATAAAAAGAAATTTGACAAAATACCGGCTTATAAGGAATTCGAACTACTTCACAGCAAGTTATCTGTAGGTAAAGAAGGAAAACCTTATGTTGAAATTGTTGCAGATGATGATTTGCTGGATAAGGATAAAACGATCGATTCACCGTATCTTAAATTCATCCAAGAACAGAAGAGTAAAGGGGTTCTAGATGCGAGAGGTACTTCTAAGGTAAGGACGCTAGAAGATATAACTAGAGAGGCGAAGATCGATTTAGATGTTTGGAAAATAGATCGACATGTCATTAATAAATGGGATGTAACGAATAGAGAAGGGCAAACATTTCAGAATTGGCAGGTAAAGGTTTGGTTAAGTAAGATCAGAACTGAAGAAGAGAGTAAGGCATGGGAGAACTTCTTGAAAGTTATAAATGACGCATCACCGAATTATCCTAAGATTAAGAGAAGGAAGACTGGTAAGAATTATTTATTCGAACTCTCATTAGCAGATCTTCATGTAGGAAAGATGGGTTGGGGATTAGAGAGTGGTGATGATTATGATACGAAGATAGCTCTAGGTAGGTACAATCAAGCTATTGAAGATCTAATCAGCCAAGTAGTACATCTTGCCGACGAGATTGAAGAGATACTACTACCAATAGGTAACGATTTGATTAATGTTGATAACCTAAACAACATGACAACAAACGGAACACCTCAAACAGTAGATTCGAGATGGCAGCAGATGTTCTTAAAGACGAAAGCGGTAATGATTACCAACATCGACAAACTATCTGAGATTGCACCTGTGAAAGTTATAATGGTAACAGGTAATCATGATCAACAAACGGTATTCTACCTAGGTGAAGCACTAAAAGCTTGGTATAGAAACAGTGATAGCGTAACGATAGACAATTCACCGACGCAGAGAAAGTATTATTTGTATGGAGCTAACATGATTGGCTATACACATGGTAATGAAGAGAAGCATATAGACTTAGGCCTGATTATGGCAACAGAGAGACCAGAGATGTGGGCAGCGAGTAAGTTTAGAGAGATACATTTAGGACACTTTCATAAGAGTAAAGAAACTAAGTGGATCGATAGTGATGAGCATCAAGGATTTAAGATAAAGATCTTACCTAGTTTAAGTTCAAGTGATTCATGGCATGCTAAGAAAGGATATATAGCAGTGAGAAGTGCTAAAGGATTATTATATCACAAAACTGATGGTCAAGTAGGTGAGTTTGTATTTAACGTAAAGTAGATATGAAAAGAGAAGAACCTCAACGTAAAGGATATGAGCAAACTTGATATTAGAGTTCACTTAGTAATGATTCCAAATAGCGGATCAATGTTCTTTACTACTGAGAGTAGTGATCCTAACTTTTATGCCATTGTAAGGCCTATATTAGGTGATAACAACGATATTCAAATAGATCGTAACTTTTATGGTCACGGAAAGATTAAGAAGGAGGATGTAGGTATAGTGGCTTCGATTAATGTAGCAAGTGAAGATGTGATATTGAGTAAGGAGATTAAGAAAGAAGATGTAGGTATAATACTAAGCAAATGAACTTTGAAATAGATACAGAGAAGAAAGAAATTATCCTGTTAGGTCCTACAACATTATTAGAACTACAACAGATAAAGAATTTCATAGGAGATGGTTGGGAAAAATATGTACTAACACAGAAACCTATAGAAGTAGAGAAATGGATTCCAATCACCACCTGGCCGATATATCCATCATATCCAATAAACTTCCCTAACTATCCTACATACAGAGATCCATATAAACCTCCATATGAAGTAATGTGTGGTGATGGAACAGCTACTAAACTTAAGATAACTGGAACATTAAATGATTTCGTTACTCTAAGTGTATTAAGGAACGGAACGAATTGATGTGGAAAAGAAAAAGAGTAATAAGGAGAAAGGTATATTTCTAGCACCGCATTTAGCTCCAGATTATAAGCAAGAACATACCAACAGAATAGTTACTCTTCAGAGGAGGAATGATATTATTTCGTTAATCTTAGACGGTAAACCTCCTAAAGAAATTCGAAGCTACTTAGTAAGTAAATATAAATTAACTCCAGGTACAGCTAATGTTTTCATTCAACATGCTAGGAATGAAATAAAGAACAGGAAGGAGTTAGAAGTTCAAGAGCTTGTAAGTTTACATCTGCATAGATACGAAGAGATATATAAAGAAGCTAAAGCGTTAAGAGCAGCTACGTTCTGTATAGATGTATTGAAAGCTAAAGAGAACCTACTTCAATTTCATCGAGAAGGGTTTCATATGAAAGTAACTAAAGGTCAAATACAAACAGTACACCTTAGTAATGTAAATGGTGAATATGATCTAGAGAGGTTAAGTGAAGAGAAGAAAAACAGATTAGAGCAATTATTAACTAAAGCTAAAGGATGAAGTTATTCTTAGACGATATTAGAGATCCAAGTCAATGTGCCGCATATATGTATAAACGTATTGGTAAAGAAAATCCAGTATACGTTGAAGGAGGTTGGTATGTAGTAAGGAATTACGCTCAATTCATTAAAGCTCTAGATGAACATATAGATAGAATAACACATATTAGCTTTGATCATGACCTAGCTGACGGGCATTACGATACTTCAATGGATGAAGGTGAAAGTGCTTATATCAATCACCTTAAAACTGTTAAAGAGAGAACTGGTTACGATTGTGCTTTGTTCACTAGAGATTTCTACAAAGAGAAAGGAAGGCAACTACCAATAATGTATGTTCATTCGATGAATCCGATAGGAACAGAAAGGATCATAAGAATATTCAAGAAATGATAATAGAAGAACTCTCTACTAATACGTTAAATAGGTTAGAGATAGCTATAGAGAGAGATCTGTATAAGAAATCCTTCTATGAGTTCTATAAAGCGGCTTTTTGTCAATTACATATAGGTATAGAGTATGATGATAACTGGCATGCCGAATACCTCTGTGGTGTTCTTCAAGAAGAGGTAGAGAGGATAATACGAAAGGAAGTACGAAAGCAAGATATCATTATCAATCTACCTTTCCGTGCTAGTAAGTCAATGCTAACAACGGTAATCTTTCCGGTATGGTGTTGGACTATGGATGCAACACTAAAGTTCATTTCAGTGTCTTATTCAAGTACACTAGCATTAGAGCACTCTAGAAGATCAAGGGATCTTATCAATACAGTTTGGTTCCAGAGATTATATGGACAGAGAGTAATCCTTAAAGATGATGTTTCAGCTATAGGTCATTACGAAACAGTACAGGGTGGTATGAGAAAAGCTGTAGGTACTGGTGGACAAATTACAGGATCAGGTGGTGATATTATTATCTGTGATGACCCAGCTAATCCGAAGAAAGCAGCATCTGAAGTTGAAAGAACTAACTGTATCGATTTCTATGATCATACATTATTCTCACGTTTAAATCAACTAGAGATAGGAGTAAGGATAATAGTAATGCAGAGATTACATGAAAAAGATCTCTCTGGTTATCTGATGGATCCTAAAGATGGAAGACCTGAAGATCATAAGCATATCTGTATACCGGGTGAGCTAGATATGAAGATCGTAAATCCAAAAGAATTAGCTAGCAAGTATGTTAACAATCTCTTCTGGCCGAATAGATTTAACGAGAAGGTATTAGCTTCATTTAAGAAAGCATTAGGATCATTACAATACGCCGGACAGATTCAACAAACACCTGTACCACCAGAAGGTAACTTATTCAAGAGAGCTTGGTTTGAAATACTTGAACCGGAACTTGTACAAAGAGATGAACGTCAATCCCCTATTCACTTCTTTATTGATACAGCATATACAGAAGATGAGACAGAGAGGAATGACCCAAGCGGTATATTAACGGTATTTAGAAAGAATGAAAATATCTATATCGTTAACTTTGTTGAGGTATGGTTAGAGTTTCCGGACCTAATTCAATTCATTATACAATACGTAGGCTTAAACGGATATACCCAAAGTAGCGCTATCTACATTGAACCTAAAGCTTCAGGTAAGTCTGTAGTTCAGCAATTAAAAGGTACAGGTTTAAATGTAATAGAGGTAGCAGGAGAGTGGATACGAGATGACAAAGTAACTAGAGCATCAGGTGTCTCTCCTATCATTCAATCAGGTAGAGTTAAGCTTATTAGAGGACCTTGGAATGATAAATACTTAGGTCAAGTTACATCCTTCCCTAAGGCAGCACACGATGAAGCGGTAGATACAACAGTATATGCAATGAACTACCTAGCTCCTGTAAACGATTTCTTTGCTGCGTTCATTTGATGATAAAGAAAGAGTTCTTATCTTTATACTCTTATCAAATAAGAACTACTAATGAAGAAAGTTTATTACGCCCATTGTGTTGCAATATACGATACAGTTCAAGAAGAGAGAGATATCCTTACTCTTCAAGATCTAGACCTCTTTGTTTTTAACCCCAACTGCGAAGAAGTTCGAGAGGGTGTTATTAAATACAAAGAAGAAAACGGCCATGATAAGGTAATGGATTACTTTAAGAGTTTTGTAGAAGATTGTGATGTGTTTGCATTCAGAACTTTACCGGATGGAAGAATACCTAGCGGCGTAGCATTTGAATTAAATCATGCTAAACAACTCCGCAAGACTATCATTGAATTACCTAGTGGCATTATTAGTAGGACAATGAACTACGAACTCACCAAAGAATATTTACTGGAAATTGGTAACAGATAAAATTATGGAAGATAGATTAGTTCAAATCAGAGCGAGAGTAAATAGGTCTCTCGATGAATTAGAAGCTTGCTTAAGGGAGCTTAGGGATATCAAAAGTGACATCAAGAGAAATGCGCTATAATGTATCAAGTGTATGCGATGTAAAAACGGCTTAGATGAACTACAATACGAAGAACACAATTTTTACTTTAAATTTTTAGAGCGATGGATTTAATACAACTAAGACCAACAAACAGAGTTTCTAATGGAATAATATCAACTATTCAATATCGAGAAGGTGTTTGGGGTTGCATCATAACCCAAAGTTTATTTAGTTCTGGGCATGATTGGGTGTTTTATAAAGCTGATGATATACACCCAATGAAAATAAACTCCAAAATTCTTTTAGAAATGGGGTTTGAATACCGTGATGGGTGGGAAGACAGATATGTAAATGATAGATTAAAAATTTACGGCAACCCAATGAAGGAAGGATGGACTATTGAAAATATTGAGCCTAATTTTGAAATACATTATGTTCACCAATTACAAAATTTATATTATTCATTAGCTGGATTTGAATTAGTAGTTCCAAGCGGGTCGGAAAAAATTTAAAGTAAAATTGCTCACTGAATGAACCTACGAAGAACCAAACTCTCCCGCGCTTTCAATGGCATATACACGTTGTTATGTGCAGTGTGACGGGCGCGGTGGCAAAAGGTGTGCGCGTGGGCAAGTGCGTAGCTCCGCTGGCAACCTTTTATTGTGGGAGGAACATTGCACATAACGGTTTTGGGCTTTGCGTTCGTTTTTTGCTTACTCGAATGTTCAAAGTTAGCACAAATGTTAAAGGCAAAAAATGACGCAAAACCCGTGTTATAGGCAGTAGGGATTTTTAGCAGAATGTTTAATCGAAGCACTAAAGAAAAAATTAAAATAAAAAAAAGCGTGGGAAAAAATATATTGTATAATGGAGATTGCTTAATTGAAAGCGAAAAAATTGAAAGCGGAACAGTTGATTTAATATTGACGGATTTGCCTTATGGAACAATGAATGGGCAAAGTGATAGTGGAATATACCATCAAGGAAATGAACGGCACGAATGGGATAAAAAAATACCAACTGAAAACATATTTAAAATTGCTGATAGAATTTTAAGACCAAATGGAAGAATGATTTTATTTGCACAAGACCCATTCACTACCGAATTAATGGCAAAAGCAATACCAAACATCCCTTCTAATTATAAGGCAATATGGGTAAAAGATACGTTAGGTAGTTTTATGAGAAGCAAAAAGGCATTACTTTATAGAACAGAAGATATTTTGATGTTTCAAAAAAGGCACATAAAGGATGATAATGAATTGAGGCATCCTTTAAGAAATTGGTTAAAAGAAACACAAGAAAAGAACAATGTTTTTTGGTATGGAAAAGAGATACAAAACTTGTATTTAGAAAGTGGGATTGCAAAAAACATACAGAGTGCAAAAGTTATTGCTGCTCACAAATTAGACTGGAATTATAAACAAATACAAAACCTAAATAAAAAACATTACGACTTGTTGCAACCATTATTAAAATGGGATAAGAGCTATGAAGAAATTGAAATGGTGTATAAAACATTTAGAGAAAACCTTTTGTATGTTGAAAATGAAAAATACCCATCAACTTTTAATTTGTCCGAAAATGTAAAATACAAAGACAATATTTTTGAATACAAAAGAGATAAAGATGGCTACCACCCAACGCAAAAGCCTGTTTTGTTGCTTGAAGATTTGATAAAGACATTCAGTAATGAAAATGATTTGGTAGTGGATTTAACAATGGGAAGCGGAAGCACTGGAGTAGCTTGTAAAAATACCAATAGGGATTTTATAGGAATTGAAATGAGTGAACAATATTTTAATATAGCACAAAACAGAATAAATGGAACTGAAGCTAAACTAGCACAATTAATTTAAGAATAATGGAAAAGTTCGCATGGCTGAAAGTTTATTTTAGCCCCTTCAAACCTATCATACCGAAACTATACATTGGTAAGATAGCAATAGGCACTCCTTACTTCTTACCTAGAAAATGGATTAAGCGTAGAGATGGGTATCTCGAAGCTATACCTAGAAAAATCGGATTTGATTTTGTGGGATTAGGATGGAAATCAAAATGGAGCCGTATAGATTATAGATATGAATGGAGCCCAATCTGGTCTTTTGTTTTTTTTAAATGGCAGGTGGCTATAATATTTACTCCAGATGAAGTAGATCACTATTGGACTTGCTGGTTATATTATTCTCGTGATACAGATAAGCGTCAAGAAGTAGAGAAGAGAATACAGCAAGGGAGAGTAGGTTTTCCTTGTATTTGGAGAAGAAGTGTTTCAGGAAAGGAAGATGAGGTAATATGTTATTGGGATAAAATTTTAAAACCTGAATATCGATGAGACAGAGTTGGGCAATTATAGGAATAGAGAAAATTATAACTCGCCAAGGATTAACTTTCTCAGAAGGTGGAATAAAAAGTCAAGCTATCGGTGAGACCGTTACCTGTAATGACATTCTCTTCAGAGGGACCTATGAATCGTCATTAACCTTTCTAGAAGTATTTCAGCAACCGATCGAAGACATAACTTATACTAAGTTAATTAGAGGATTACTTTGGGAACCGGAAGAAGAGAAGGGTGATTAGTTCGTATGTTTAATCTGTGAAGGAGTATAAGAAGCAATATAAGATCAAAGAAAAACCTGAGCTAAAGCTTGAAGGAAAAGATCGGTATGGCAACGTTCAACAGATTAAGAAAACATTTCTTAACGATGTAGAGTTTGAAGGTGGACAAGGAACGCACGAATCTAAGTTAGTCGAAACTCCAGAATATCAAGCTTTAATAGTAAGGACATATGAATACCTAAAAGCAGCTATACCTTCAAATCAAATTCTTCATACTTATATGATGGAAGATGAGAGTATGACTGAAGGTAAGTTTGCTCAATTATTAAAGTACACCTATCAATACGGAGAGAACGAATTACATAAGGATCGAGAATACATCTTTCAATTACACATGAAACGATATGAGGACCTATATCGCGAATGTATGGTTATGCAAGATAGTTGGCATAGACCATTAGATCCTAAGAAGGATTGGTATGTTATTACAAGAAAATACGCAGCAGCCGTAAAAGCTTTAAAAGCAAAAGAAGAGCTTCTAGGGCTGCATAATAAATCCGTAGTATTAGAGTTTAGTGATAATAAAGCTCTCATTATAGAGAAGGAAACGATGCGAGGTGGAGCTAATCAGGTTGCAGGCTTTGATCTAGATAAGTTAGAGGTAAAGGAATTAGCTGAACTACTTACTCTTATAAAAGATATAAGAACAACACCTATAGAAGGTATTCAACGAGTATCGATTAAACAGGTTAGAATTGAGATAAGTTCAAATGGAGAAAGATCTCTAAACGAACTTGTTAAGACTATCGATATGGTGAATACTAAAGGAATCATATTCGAAGACATGCCTGAAGATGTTGTTGGTAAGTTTGAAGATGTAACTGTAATTGAAGAGGATGTACAGATCAAAGAACCTAACGTAATAGATTCGGTACCAAAGGAATACCGCAAGAAGAAGGTAGCTAATGAGGAGGATGTTAAGGAACAGATCAGAGTAAAGACGTTAGAAGAACTTAAGAAAAGATTGAAAAAAGATTAATTAATTAGTATTTTTACACCTATGAAACAGCAGAATCCAGTATTACCAGAAGTAAATTACGTCATCGAAACTATAGCTAAAGTAGCTAACAATCCAAAAGATGCGTCTCACGGAAAGAAGTCAATCGATCTTTACAGAAGATTAAGTGAGAAAGCTATTGCTGAATTAAAAGCATTAAAGTATAACGTTACAACTTGGACTAGCACAGGTGAAGCTACTACTCCAAGAGATGGCGTTTATCATATCATCACATGGAAATAATAAAGAAGTATTGGAGTCAGCTACTATTATTAGTTAGCATAATCATTATCTTCTTTTTAATGAGAGACTATCAGAATGTAGCTGATCAAAATCAATTATTACAACAAAGCGTAGATAGTTCTTTTCACGTAGCCACTACGTATATAAATAAGAACGGAGAACTTGTTCATCAAGTTAATACATTCGAACTAACAGTTAAGGATTTAAAGGATCTAAGTGAGCAACTTGGATTCGATAACAAAGCCCTTAAAGAACAAGTTGGTAATCTAAAGAATCTAGTAGGATATTGGAAAGGTCAAGCTACAGCTTCTGGAAGTGTAGATAATGTACCAGCAAGAGATACTGTTTATATAACAACTCAAGGCGATACAGTACAAGCTCAAGGTTTTACTTGGACCAATAACTTTCTATCATTAAACGGAACATATAATTCAGCAGGTAAGAAGTTTGCATTTCAATATAAATATAACTTAGGAGGTTTTGAGATAACAGCATATAGAAAAAGAGAACCCGGGTTTAAGGGATACTTTAAACAAAGGCAATTAATAACAGATATTAACTTTGGTGATCCTAATATGCAAGTGACATCATTTCAAGGTTTAGTAATTAAAGAGGAGCGAAAGAAGTTTTGGGAAACTAAAGGATTTGCATTTGGTGTAGGTGTTGTAGCGGGGACTTTTTTAATTAGCAGATGATGGTAGATCTATATGTCGTAATAGGTATGGGGACGTTCGTCTTAGTAGTAGCATACCTTCTAATTCAGAGGAAAGTTAATGAGATGAAAGAACTCTCCATTTATAATGATGAAGTAGTAGCTTACAATAAGACAATACTAAATAAGATTGAGATAGCTATCTTCGAATCTAAAGAGCAAGTTCTCTGGATGTATTTACATTATAAAGAACTCGATGCAATTTTAGAAGAGGTGGATGGTGATGATGAGGAGTTAGAAAGAGCTAGAGCATCTACTAAGATGAATATGGAGTTAGTGATGGATAACTTTATAGATACCTTCAACATGACACCTGAGGAATACTCTAATTCGAAGACAAACATCATCTATACTACACAAGAAGGCGAATCATACCCTTCACATGACATAGGAATAAATTAGGTATGGAATATCAATCAGCAATACCTAAATTAGATTGGTGTAAAGGATCGTGCGGATTATTGACGAGAATTGTTAATGTGAGATATACACTATGTGATGATTGTAATTATAAGAGATTACATCAAGGCAGGAGTAAGGTAGAGGTTTATAAAGAAAGACATGAGCAAAAGCAGAAAGATAAAAGTGTTCGTAAAGAACGAGATAAAGATAACTCAAAGTTACTGGTAAGAAAGAAAGGTAAGGCTATTCGACCTATCTCTATAAAGAAAGCTGAAAGAGATAAGGCGATGTATGCAACCTACAATATCATTGACCAGATTAGAGAACCTATATGCGAAGGATGTGGAAGATCAGATAGACCGTTAAGTCACAGTCATCTTCTTAGTCAACATAGTAGAACCGATCTAGCGGCTGATAGTGATAATATAAGGTTACATTGTTTTGGAAACTTTCATTATTGTCATGAGAAATGGGAGAGATGTAATCCAGAAGAGATTATTCTTATGGACGACTTTAGAGATAACCTTAGTTACATACAAAGTGTAGATGAGAAGGTTTATAATAAAATAGTAGCAGATTTCGAATTTAAAAAAATAGCGTTATGAAGATGAGAAGAAGTTTCTGGAAATACTATAAAGATAATGGACTATGGAAACCTATCTCCATTATAGTACTATCAGGTATAATAGGGATCACTGCATACTTTGAAGGATCTAAGTTTATGATGGGTTTTATGTCAACAGTTGTATTAACAATGATCATAGGTGATTATATAACATGGAGGAAGCGTGGATGAAAAAGACGGTAATTATTGAATGCGGCCATGGAGGTATGATTGATGGCGTATATCAAGACCTAGCAGCTAAGAGATCTATTCCAGATCCTAAAGAATATACATTTACTCCTAAAGGTCTGACGGTTTACGAAGGAGTACTGAATAGAGCAATAGGATCTATGCTTATCAATAGGCTTATAGAGAATAACATTTCATATAAGGCATTGAATGTATTCGATCAAAACGATATGCCTCTACTCAACAGAGTAAAGATGATCAATGAGATATATCGACATGACAAGTCAGCATGGTTACTTTCACTACATAGTAATAAGATGAAAGCTGAGAAGAGCGGTCCTGGTAATAAAGGTAGAGGTTGTGAGAGTATCATTTCATTACCTCCAAGCGTTAAGAGTAAGAATTACCAAACTATCATAACTGAGAACTATAAAGAGCACGGTCATAAGTGGAGAGGTGAGTTTCAAAGAGGAGATCTTTACATCTTAAAGAATTCAATGTGCCCGGCAGTATTAGTAGAAAACTATTTCTACGACAATCCTGATGATATCGTTATACTACTATCAGAATCAGGAAAGAAAAGTATCGTAGATGCATTATTCGATTCAATCATAGAAATCAATAGGTTGTGAGTATCTACAGGATTAGAAAAGGATCGCATTACACTAAGAGCATAGGTAGACTCTTTAATCTCTTTGGATTTAAAACTAAGAGAAACTTTCTTGTTAAGTTTGATCATTCCTGCTTCTATAACGCACTCGGAGAAGATGGTGATGATCTTAATAAGCTATACGGATTCACTGCCGTAGGATCGAAGGTACATGAGAATTCCGTACGATTTGCTTGGCGACCAAGTAAGTCTTCACATTCATCTGCAATTGAAATACATGCTTACTGGTATTTGAATGGAGTAAGAGGTTCGATATGTCTAGGAAAAGCTGAGACAGGTTTTAGTTACAGCTATAGCTTAGAGATTACACCTAAAGAATATATTTTCTATTTCGATACTAATAAGTATGTAGTAAGAGCAAGAACGGAGAAGTCGTTTGGTGTTAGTTGGAGACTATTCCCTTATTTCGGAGGAGATAATAAAGCACCACATGATATGAAAATTTATATCGAAGACAGTCCTATTCTGTTGTAAGTATTAACTAATTTGGTTAATTTTAAGGATGGCAAGAGATCCGAAAAAAATAAACTCATACATCGTAATAGATTTCGAAACAGGAGGTCTTGATAGAAAAGAAGGACTTCATGCGAAGAAATATCCTGTAACAGAGTTTGCAGCACTAGCAATCAATGGAGTTAATCTTCAAGAGATTATTAAGTACGACAATCTAGTCAAGCCTTACGATAACAGTTTGATATACGATCCACAAGCAGCAACAGCTACTGGTATAAATAGAGAGCTATGTGAAGCAGAAGGTATACCACTAAGAACTCTAGTTGATGATATCATTCTAGTTATCGAAGAAGCAAACTTGTATGGATCAAAGACAGCACGTCCTATTTTCGTAGCTCACAATTGGCCTTTTGATAGAGGCTTTCTAATGGAGATATTTAGAAGAGCAGGAAAAGATTTAAGTAAGCTCGTTAATGGAGGATGGGATAATTTCGGTAACTTTATACCTCAAGGAATTGATACAATAGAATTAGCTAAGAATTGTTGGGCAGAGATAACTGAGAATACTACTAAGTATAATCTAGGAGCTTGTTGTTTAAAAGCTGGTGTTAACTATGTAGATGGTCACAGAGCTATGAACGACGTTATACCAACAGCAGATCTATTCAGATATTTTTCAACGAGATTAAGGTCTGGTAGCGGAGATACTGTATCAGTAGATCATGGTAACATTGTAGTACATAGAAAAGGATTTGAATGGTAAAACGTTATGGCAGCAACAGAAAGACTAAAGATTGAACACTTAGCAGAACAACAGATCAAGGTACTTAAGGCTATAAAGAAAGAAGGTGAGAAGCACCTTAAATATTTCTACGAGACTATGAAGTACTTCACTTATCCAGAGAGGAGGCTTAAATGCTTTGATACTAATTATTATGAAGAAGCATTACCTCGCATTGAGGAGATCTTAAGACAAAGAGGAGTTAAATTTTAAACATAAACCAAAGTAGTTATGAGTGAACAATTAGAGGAAGGCACTGTACCTGTTGCTATATCAGAAGAAGCAACACCAATACTAAAAGAAACAGTAGCACCTAAAGATGAACGAGCTGAGATGGCTGAGTTTTTAGGTAACGAAGAGAATCGCCAGAAAGCATTAGAGCTAGCTAGTCAGATTGAAGAGATCTGCGGATCTAAGTGGTTCACTCTTGACAAGTTCGTGAAGAAGTCGAGAGAGACTAGGCAGACAGCTTTTCAGAAATTAAAGTTATGCGAACTATTCCACTTAGCTATAATTAGAATAGGTGACGCTAGAGATGATAGGAAAGATATGAGAGAACCTATGTTCAAGATAACTATCTCTATTAAAGATAAGGTTGAAGGTATAGATCGCATTATTACCTATCACCAAGATCAGATCGAAAAGTTTACATCTACACGCAATTCATTACTTGCATTAAAGAAAGAAGAGGCTGAGAAAGAAGAGGAGGCCAAAAACAAGCAGTAGAAATTAGTATATTTAATGTATTAATTTCTAAATGTTATGCAAAGAATTGAAATGGATGCTGCTAATGAAGTAAAAAAACATCAGGAATCCAAAAAGAAGCAAATTCGTGATACTTTCAATATGGAAGTAGAAGGAAAAGTAGCTCGATTGATTACTAAAGCCGAACTAGAAGAGTCGTATCCTACAGAGACCTTTGAGAGATATTCATTAGTTTCTTTAAACAAATTCAGACAAGATATCATGAAAGCTGAAGGTGTTGAAGGAAATAAGGATGAAATCTTTAAGGCTGCTACTAAAGGATTACAATCTTTTGTAGTTGAAGGTGAAGGTAAAAACAAAGCTATAGTTTTCGTTCGTAAGAAAGAAGCTGGGGAGTAATCGTCATCTATGCTGCCTTCGGTAAATCACATCAAGCGCCTGCAAGATATCGATGAGCAGGAGAGAAAATTAGCCATCGAAAGAGCTCTGACCTTACAGAAAGCTTATAACTCTGGCGATGTCAATACCATATATAAGGCAGAAGAATACTACACAGCACTTCAAAAACGTTCAGCTCCGAACGTAGCTCGTAAACAATCTGTTGATAATCCGACAAAAGCGTTAATATTAGATCCTATGGAAGTTGCGACTTCTATGGGCTATTATTCTAAAGCAAGTCACCTATCCTATGAAGCATTACGCTCAATGGGAAGAACTCCTGTAATAAGTGCTATCATTAGAACGAGAAAGAATCAAGTCGCTGATTTCCTAAAACCACAACCAGATAAATACTCTAAAGGTTTCGTTATCAAGAAGAAGGGTATTGATAAGGATGAAGATTTATCTACAACTGATAGAAAGGCGATTGAGAAACTAACTGAGTTCCTATTGAACTGCGGTGAGATGGAACAGAAATGGAAGTGGGATCGATTCGATACTTTCGGACGTAAGTTGGTAGAAGATAGCTTAGTATTAGATCAAGCCTGCTTCGAAGTAGTTCCTTATCGCAACTTAGAACCATATGCATTTACAGCAGTTGATGGTGCTACATTTAGAATAGCAGATAGTATAGATAACGTAACAGGCATACATGACTCACAGAAAGTAAATGGAGAATATCCATCATACGTTCAGGTATGGCAGAATACAATTATCAGAGAATTTTATCCTTGGGAGTTGTGTTTTGGTATAAGAAATCCAAACACGAATATTCGTAAGAATGGATATGGAACATCTGAACTAGAAGATCTAATAACTACCGTAACTGGTATGTTAAATGCTGATAAGTATAACGGATCTTTCTTTAGACAAGGATCTTCTCCTAAAGGAATGTTAATGATCAAGAAGGCAGGAGCTGCACTTGACAATAACCGTATAGCTGAATTTAGAAAGAACTGGAACAATTCATTATCAGGAGTTGAGAATTCACACAAAGTACCTATTCTAGATGCGGAAGGCTTTGAGTGGATTGATATGCAGAAGAACAATAGAGATATGGAGTTCTTCAAGTACATCGAATACTTAGTTAAAGTAGGCTGTGCTGTATTTAATATCTCACCGGAAGAAATAGGATTTCCTCTTCAAGGTCAAGGTTCGGGTGGATTAGGTAGTAATAGTAGTCATAGAGAGGAGAAGTTATACTCAATAGATAAAGGGTTAAAGCCTCTATTAACAGCAATTGAACATTGGATAAATGACTATATCGTAGGACCTAAGACTAATAATACTTTCGAATTTAAGTTTACAGGTATTCAAATCGACTCTCCGAAGGAAGAGGAAGATAGATTAACGAAGGCAGTTACTTTATATCTAACACCAGATGAGGTAAGAAGGGAGAGAGGATTAAAGCCCCTTCCAAATGGAATGGGCAAGATGCCATTGAATCCGATCTTATCTCAACAAGCTATGATGGCTCAGCAGCAACAGCAACAACAGCAGCAGGAAGAGAGAGAGACGCAAAGTCAATCTGAAGATCAAGAATTTAATAATACTAATCCTTTTCTAGATAAAGGTGAGGATAGCCCTTTTGTAAGAAGTTTTGAAGAATATGTAAAAAGAGAACTATTAGCACCTTAAGTAATGGATTTGATGGAGCAATTTATGGTACTAGAAAAGAGAGTCGCATCACTTGAGACTAAACTGGATACACAATATAGAATGTTGGAGGCGATTAATGAAAGCCTAAAGACGTTGGTATCGTTAGAGGCGGGAATTTATGGTGATAAGAAGAATAGGCAAGAAGGCCTTGTTGATAGAGTAAAATCTCTAGAAGATAAGATCAAGGAGATGGAAAAAATGGCTCTATCGGATGAGGTTTCATCTAAAGCTAAGAAGAGTACTTGGAGTATTATATTAGAAGTAATTAAGTGGTCGGCTTTAGGTTATCTAGTCGCTAAGGGAGTTTTTGGGTTCGATACGATTTTTGGAAAGTGGATTTAATATTATCAGAAGAAGGTGGTAAGTGGATAGTTAGAGGAATAGCTCTTATTATTGGGATAATATCCTTTCGCTGGATAGTAAGATTGTATGGAGAATCAGATGGTAGAAGAGGTTTCTCTCTAAGAGATTTTCAGAAATTAGCAGCGTTTAAGTTCTTCTTCTTTGGAAGCATTTACATTCTTTATATAGAGTCAACTAGAACAACAGTTGAACATAAGTTCGATGCTATATGGTTAGCATTCATGATTACTGGATTATTTTCAGTTCTACATATGGATGATGTAATCAATAACATTAAAGATCTACTGGAACTAATGATAAAGTTAAGAGTAGGAAAGGGAAAAGTAGAACAAGAAAAGGAAGAGAAGAAGTCTGAAGATCAACAACCTCCAATATGAGTACGAAAGCGGCAAAGGAAATACTAGCTCTATTAGATAGAGCTGGTTCATTTAATGAGAACGACACTAACCTTCAAGAGGCTATAGGTTATTTAATATCATCAGTATCTCATACGAGATCTTTTACTATAGCAACAACCGACTCACTAACACCTAACGTTGATCAGGTTGATTTAGTTAACATAACAGCTTTAACATCTGCATTAGTGGTTAACAATCCAATAGGCACACCGAAAGATGGGGATGGTTTTGTTTTGAAGATAAAGGATAACGGATCACCTAGAGCCATTTCGTGGGGTGGTAATTATAGAGCTTTCGGTCAAGCATTACCGCTTACTACTGTAACGAGTAAAGCAATGTATATTCCAATGATTTATAGTGCCGCTGATAATAAGTGGGATGTTCTACCTTACAATGAAGAAGTATGAACATAAACAGATTTCATTGGATTAAGGCTAAAAATGGAACCCCTGATGTAGTTGCTCCAACTATTTCAACCTTTGTAATTAACGATGCGAATAAAGATAGAATCTATTTTAGTTCGAGTGAGGCTATTACAGCTTCAACCGTTTCTGGGTTCACAGTTGCTACACCTACAAAAACTATTTCGAGCGTAACGATTAACGCAGGGCAAACTACTGGTCATTATTTCACGGTATCAGTTGCCTTTAGTTATGGAGAAACCCCTACACTTGCTTATAGCGGTTCGGGTTCAAACCTTCAGGACTTAGTAGGTAATGCACTTGCATCATTTAGCGCGACTTCAATTACTAATAACATTGCACCCGCAGCACAACAGGCGGTTACATGGGTGGATGGTACAAACGTGACTATCACAGCAAATAGTTTTGTAACGACCTCTACAAGTAACTCAGCACGAAGCAGCCAGATAATTCCAGCAGAAAGTAATGGTTACATAAAGTTTACATGGGCTACTACTAACCGGCGTACAAGTTCTGCTAACGATTGGAAGGGCGGTTTCATTGCATCCTCAGATTCGCGGACAGCAGCTAATATTGATATGAGCTGCGATTTTAATACTAACACCGATACTGATGTGTATGAAGGAACGACCTATAAAAGCACAATCTCAGGAGCCACGGAAATACAAACAGCTGGTCTATTACATAGATGGCGAATTGATAGGGGTACTCAAAAAATATACTACGAGACTTCAAGTGATGATACCAACTGGACATTAAGAGCAACGCTATCAGGTACGGTTACAGGTCGTTTACGCTTTGGATTCTACGGCAACAAATCAGGAAAGACAATTGACAACGCATACATACAGGCGGATTACGGACTTAATTAAACAACTATAACAATGAAAAACCAACTAAATTAAATAATATGAAAAAACTAATTGTTCTTGTAATTGTTTCTATATGTACTCTACCATTATTGGCACAGACTACGTACACGTTCGCAACTTATGACCCTCTAATGATCATCGCACCTGACAACACTAACACACATATTATCCAACTTGCCACCAATGGTGAGAAGGATATACTAATCAAGTTTAAAAGTGGTAATACTGGTTCTTTTAAAATTAATACAGCAAGCTCTACCATTACTACCAGTCCGTTAATGAACTCATCTACTGACCCAAATGGAACAGTGGTTAAATCGCGCGCGAAAACAGGGTATAAAATTTATTTTCGCGCAACAACGGCTGGAGATACATTGGTGGTGACTAGATGGTACTAACATTTAAACTTCTCTTGATGATGAATGAAGTTAACCAATGGATTTACGGGGCACTTACTATTCTTTTTATTGGTTTGTTTTATACAATCAGGGAGATAGTAGATATGAAGTCACTTAGTAACCATTCAAGTTAGTGGAACGTCTGGTGGTAGTACTGTGACCAATTATGAAGCGGATGGCAACAAGACTGTTCTGAATACCTTTACCGGTTGCATTCCAACAGCAGGAGGGGTTATTACAGTAAGAGTAGAGAAAAGAACAGCAGGGCAGGCAGTAGTTAATGCAATAGAATTTGAATGGAGTTAGTAATAAAATTTCTTTATAAAACGGAGCGTAAAACCCACAGGTCTTTAGCCTGTGGGATGTAAGCGACCATATTTTTGTTTAAATGTTTGTTTTTGTTTAAATGTTTGTTTTTGAATATTTTTTTTGTATATTTACAAATAAGTTCTTTGAGGTATTGTGGTTGGAAGAAAAATTGTTCTTCTATAAAACCTTACACATAAAAACATTTGTGCAAATTAAGTTCAGGTCAGGGACTGACCGTTGAGCGCATCGAGCCGTCCTGCACAACAGGTTGCAAAACCTGAAAAGGAGGTGTTGAAGTGCGAAAAGTTCAATATGTAAAGTTAGTGCTTGCATTTTCTTTCTTTTGAAGCCCATCAATCTTTAGTTGATGGGTAGTTCACAAAAGATACTTTAGAGTTTGATCAATTAATAGGTGAATATCCAGATAGTACCGGCAAGTGGTCATGGGTCCATGTTAGTTTGAAAAAGTCAAGGAATCGCAAACAAGTCTTAGTAAAATTGAAATCAAAGTATATTCTATTTAATACTTTCAAGGTTGGAATGATATAGATTACCAATGCAAGAGTTAATAGTTAAGATAGAAGAAGAGTAATGGAAGATATAGTGCTACAAGGTAATGGGTGGAAGTTTACTTACGATGAGAATGGTGAGTATATTGCTAAAGCTATACCTTGGAAAACTAAACCGATACACGCAGAACAACCTCCATATCAAGTATGTACTGAATTAGAACGTCATTACGAAAAGAGATTACAGAAACACCTAGCATCAGCCCTTAAGGATATAGTTAGATACTTAAACGTCAATTAAATGTTAACAACAGACAGAAGTGAACCGAAACTTAATGAAGTAAAAGGTAACGGTCAAAATGAAGCTTACATAGTTTTACCGGAAGAGAAACGGGTTAAATTTATTAGGCCTGTTAGATATTCATATGTACACAAAGGAAGATCAGTCGATCCTGGTACAATTGAATCACTAGAATCACAACTAGAAGGTGCTAGTAACTTTGCTAAGGAGCATTATACTAAAGAAAACGGATATGTAGCTTTCGTTAGATATTCAGAGAGTAAGTCACCTATAGTAGGTAAGTATATCAAGCAAGAGGAGCTTGATGCTATTAATGAGAAGAGATCTCATAGTGGAGGTTGTGGTGCTTTAACTACAATGAGTAAATCATTAGCAGAAACCTATGCAGCAGATCCTAAATTCTATGGAGCGACTTTCTGCATAGGTTGTGAGAAGCATTTACCTGTAGGTGAATTCGTTTGGGACGGTACAGATCAAGTAGTAGGATCATAGATGCTAACGCCGCAGCAAATACATACATTATCGGAGCTGTTAGAAAGACAGCTCTTACTTTTTGCTGCCAGCACACTTGGTCCGCAAATCTTAAGTGATAACGATAAGAGTATTTTAATAGAGAACGGTATAGATCCGGAGAGGAGCTATTCTGCTGAGAATGATTTAGTAACGAACAATTTCATCTTAGGAATGCTATCAAATCTCTTAGGTGAGCAAAAGACCAAAGGACTCCAATATGAAGAGTTAATAAGATATATCAATAGCGGTCAGCACATTCCTTTGAATAGTAAAGAGAAGGCTACAATTGCTTCTCTAAAGATGCAATCTCTAACCGATATTAAATCAGCTAATGGCAAAATCTTTGGAGATATCAATCAAGTGGTAGGTAAGGAACTCTCTACAGCTAGAGCTAATCAAGAAGAATTCATCAGAGAGAAGGTTATAGAAGGGATAAGTAAAAGACAATCATTCAAAACAATAGCTAGTGAATTAGGAAGGTTAACAGGAGATTGGACTAGAAACTTCCAGAAGTCAGTTCAATACATTTCTCATACCGCCTTAAATGAAGGACGTGCAGCTATATTAGAAAGAAGACATGATGGCGATAATGAGAAAGCTAAGATGTATTTTCAGGTACAATTGGATGCTTGTAATAAGTGCACTGAAAAGTATTTATTAAATAGAGATACCAGAGAACCTAGAATCTTTACTTTAAAGCAGTTACAAGCAAACGGTACTAATATAGGGAGGAAGCAGAATGAATGGGAAGCTACATTAAGCGCACTCCATGTCAACTGTAGATGTTTAGCTACCGAATATGTAGAAGGTCAGATTTGGAATGGACATCGCTTTGTATGGCCTGAAGATAAGCCAAAACCAAAGATCGAACGTCCTAAAGTTCGCATAATTTTCAACGGAAAAGAGTATTACGTCTAGCAGATCTGCGAAATTACGCTAAATCCGCGTAAAAGAAATCAGATATTTATTTGTTCGAGTGTATAGTACACCTATATTTATGTGTATTTAAAACACACACAAATATGAAAAAAGCAGCATTATCAGCAGACGCGCCAAAAGTAAACATGGCGGAGCAGAAAAGAATTAAGGACGCTCGGTTAACATTAACTAGCTATCTAGAGCGTAAGATGTATGACTTTAAGGAGCGCTATTTAAAGGGCTACGTAGAGTTCAAGTTCAACGAATTCGATCGCGACATTAAGCGAGTGCAGAATCTTAAGTTTGAGAATAAGAGTAAATACGATCACGTAACTCTCGAGCAATTCGAGAAGAACAAGGAAGCGAAGATCGAGCATATCAAGATGATGAAGTCTTACACGTACACAAATACGTTAGCGTTCATCAACGAAGCCATTTCAGGTTACAACATAAAGTTTGGAAGGTTGATAGATGCGCTAATCGAAGCAGGTATTCGTTCTTATCCATTGTCAGTGGAGAGCGTACATAGCGCTACTGAATTTGACTTCTCGTTCCTAATCACACACAAAGATGTTCAAGTGTATGCGAGAATCATTTATGCTTGCGGAGAGATAAACGCACCACACTACAGATTTATAATCACTTCAAACGTAAACGAATTACACACAGCATGAAACTAACCGCACAACAGAGTATTCAAAAATATCTATCAAGATTCAACATGGAAACTACAAAAACCAATCAACCGAAAAAAGAAAAGTTCCATCCTGAATTTAAGGATGGAGGGGTGTGGACTCGAGTTTGGGATAATGAAGGTTATGATACTATTGAAGAGTGTCAAGCCTTTATCGACAAGATCGAAATGGAAGATGAGAATATGGGATTGTTCTTCATCGAATGGAGAATTAACTAAATTCACAACTTAAACGATTAATAAGATGAAAATGACAATAAGCGCAGCAAGAAGGAAGGTTCTTTATGAAATCTCATCATCTAAAAGCGGAACTGAATTAATGAGTGCATTCTTCTTTATAGCTAATTCAGGAGATTTAAAGCGTATGTCTGACGTTCTTAATGTTGAAACTAGAGCAATTCAATTAAAAAAAAACAATCAAAAAAATACTAAAAATCAATCCTGATCATGACAACTAAATACAAAATAGCTAAAATGATAGCCGGCGCTCATTGTTTTGTAGATAATCCAACATATGAACAATTACTAGAGGCTATTTATGAAAATGAATATAGAACTATTGCAAAATGTCCTGTAAATATATTTTTTCAAGGGATAGTGAGTTCTTTTGTTGATAAAAGCCTAGAAACTAGTAATAGACTGTTAAAATTAGTTAAAGAAGTAGTTCAAGAGGCTTTAGAGTTATCCGGTATAGAATTAACTTTTGTTGATGAGGATTGGCAAAAATTACAAATAATGGTAGACAAGTCTTGGAGAGATAGTCAGATCTTATCTATTGATGGCGTAACAAAATACAAAAATAAGTCTTACATGGGAGAATTTTTTGAATAATATAACAATCAATAAAACTAAAAAATCATGATAACATTTAAAATAATCTTAGGTATAGTAATGTTTCTTGGAGCAGCAATTTACACTGCTAACAGCGTACCTGCTCTATTAGAAGCAAAGAGAAAAGAGCCAAATAGTTATTGGAATGGTAACTTGTTATTATTTGCAGGATTTATGAATTTTCTTGTTCTTATAATATTCGCAATGTTTATGCTTAGTAGCATCGAGCAAGACTCTAAAGTGAAAGAGAAGCCGGAGTATGAACTAATTCAAGAGCCTGTTTACAGAAAGCTACCATAAACCAAAACTAATATGGCGATTACTAAAGAGAAAGTAAGAGAAGCTATTAAGCTTATGGTAATGATAAGGTTATGGAGGTTAGACAACTGGTAGCAATATCAGATCCAGATGGAGTTTGGTCTCTATATAGAGATATGGAAGATGAAGAAGGTGCTGAAATTGTTGAACTATTATACTTCGAAGAGTGATGAGTGAAAAGAAAAAGTATGTCGTACTAGAGCATCTACTAATGCCAAATAAAGGGATGAGATTCTTTAGTATGAATTCGGAGAACAACACTCATTCAATAAAAGGTGAGTTATGGTATAAAGAGGTAATGTTCACTGATGAAATAAAGGAAGCGCAGGCTTGTATTAGATTACAATCTTATCCTACAATGAGAGAAATGTTGGAGTATTATGGAGTAAAAGATGAAGACTGATGGATCAGCTATTCGATTTAGTTGAGTTTCGATTTGATCACAAGAGAGGTTTGTTCGTCAAGCATCAAACTCATTGTACCAACGTACCTAAGAATATGGCGTACGGTAAAAAGAGAACGTTAGAATTTTCAACAGGAAAGAACAGAAGCGTTCGATTTAAAGTCGTAGAAAATGGAGCATTGCAATATAGTAACACATTTAAAACAATAACTACATAAACAATTATGAGACCGTATTTAATTCAAAGATTACAGAAACCTACAGGAATGTTAAATCCATTCTCCTTCGGAGGTGGCTTGGTAAATGGAGGTTTGTCGCCGGAAGCCACGTCTCTTCTAAAAGGGATTTGGCAGTATGACTACATGGGCAGTGCAGAGTTCGAATGGGGAGCAGTACCTGAATCACTTAAAACAATTGCTAGTTACAGTAAAGATTTTACTACTGGCAAGGTGAAGGTAGTAGGTTCCTTTAAAGATTATTCAGGCACTATATCGGTAGTAAAGAAAGAGGAGCGAGATATCTTCTTTGCCTGTAGAGAGCGTCAGATGGAAGAGGTAATACAATGCATACAACTTTTAGCCAATGACGTGAAGCATGATTATCGAACTAAGGAGCGTGTAGGTTTAGCTCAAGCTATCTGCAATAAAGATGAGAGAACGTGCGGATGGCATGATATCGATAACGACTTCCTATTCTTTACCGATGAGAAAATGTTTCTTGAATTTACAAAACTATTTGGACTTAAAGAAGCTATAAAAGTATGAGGCTAACAGGTAAAGCGTGGTATGATTTCTGCGTAAATCAGCACGACAACGTATGTAACCAGAAATACGACAACGATCATAAGTATTCATTTCACCTAAATCTAGTTTACAAGGTAAGTCTAGAATTCGAACACTTATTATCATCAGAAGAAGATAGACATACTACTAAGATGGCAGCAATGGGACATGATCTAATTGAAGATGCGAGAGTAACTTACAATGATATTAAGTTAATGGCAGGTGAAAGAGTGGCTGATATAATATATGCATGCACAGAAGAAAAAGGCCGTAATCGAGCGGAAAGGCACAGTCCAGCTTATTATCAAGGGCTTGCAGATAATAGATTAGCTTTGTTTGTCAAATTATGCGATGTAGTTGCTAATGTTAAATATTCTCTCCTAACTAACTCAGGTATGCTGGAGAAATATCGAAAGGAACTTCCTAACCTAATTGCCTTAAAAAGCGATATTGATGATGAATTCAATCCACTATTTAATCACCTAAAATCTCTAGTGATGATCAAAACTATATGAGTATTTTTAGGGAATGAGAAAGTTAATGGTATTGGTGATAGTATTGGTATTAGTAAGTAGCTGCGTAGTTCATCGACCTAGATATAATCATTGGGAGAAGCCATATAAAATGAGCAAATAGATAAACCTCTAAAGACAACAGATATGATCGAAACTAAAGGGGCAGATTTGTTTGTTGAGGATCTTAAGTATCTATGTAAGCAGCATAAGATTAAGTTGACATTCAATAGGAGTAGAACTGTTCTGATAGAAGGGAAGATAAGATCATCAGGCTATTTTGATTCGGAAGGTAGAGAATTGAAGATAGGTAAGAAGAGGTCGGATTGGCTTCAGTTGTTGGTACATGAGAGTTGTCATGTAGATCAGTGGTTAGAAGGTGCTGAATGTTGGAAGTGGGAAGATGAGATGGGAAATGATATCGTTGATTCTTGGTTGCTAGGGAAGCATTATAATTATAACAAGCTAAGGAGAGCTTTTCGAAATGTAATCCTTTTAGAACTAGATTGTGAGAGAAGAGCTTTAGTTAAGATTGCAGAATACAATCTACCGATCAATACAACATCTTATATACAGAAGGCTAACGCATATATTTTATCTTACCATCGTGTACTAGCTACACGAAAATGGAAGGCAGCTATATATGATGATACGATTCTTTTCAATAGAATGCCAGAGAAGCTAATGTCAGATAGATATTACATGAAAGAAAGATTCTCTAAATATTTTTGTGCAGCAGGGTTATAATTGAGAAATTTTTAGTAATTTGGCAAACAGATATGAACATTAAGATTTGCAAATATTGCTACGAAGAGTTCGATTGTACCAATAATCAGAGAGCTTTAAGTGGGCATTTGGGTTGGTGTAAGATGAATCCGAACTATTCTAATAGAGTTAAGGAAACATCGTTAAAACAATTAAGCAAAAGCGAATCATATATATTTAATTGCAAAAACTGTAAGGATAAATATAGTTTGCGATTGACTAAGAAAAGACTAGATAGTGGAAAGTATACTAAATTCTGCTCAAGATCTTGCTCTAATACTAGAGTAAAAACTAAAGAAGTGAGGTTGAAGCAATCGATTTCTGCTAAGAATAGTATAAAAGTTAAGGTAGCTAATTCAAAAAGGAGATATCACCGTAGAGGTGAAATAATAATAAGAGTACCTGTACCGTGTTTAGTTTGTAAAAATGAAAAGTTGCTTACTTTAAGACAAGCAAAAAATAGGAAATATTGCTCAAAAGAATGTGCGCGATTAGATGCTGGAGGCAAATTTTCAGGAAAATCTGCGGGAGGCTATAGGGAAGGTTCGGGAATAGGCAAGAGAAGTAAATATAAAGGCTTTACTATGGATTCCTCTTTAGAATTAGAAGTAGCTATCTATTTAGACAATCTTAATATAGAATGGATTAAAAATACAAAGAGAATGTATTTAGAGTGGAACGGTAAGGAAACATACTATATCCCTGACTTTTATTTACTGAAATATGACTGGTTTTTGGAGACAAAGGGCTTTTGGTGGCAAGATAAAAAAGAAAAAACTTTGGAGGCTTGTAAGATAAATCAAATTAATTTAGTAATTTTACAATATAAAGATTGGATTAGAGATAAAACTATCCTTTTAAATATGATAAACAGTATAGATTTAAGTGAAGAGAGAATGCCCGTATCGTCTAACGGTTCAGGACATTTCCCTTTCACGGAAAAGATTGCCAGTTCGAATCTGGCTACAGGTACAGAAGAAAAAAATCCAACATGGCACACAACTGCTGATTGGGAAGTAGAGAAGTGTAATGGTAATGATTTTACGGTTATTAAAAATATAGGAGTGCAGGTGAAGAACTTGAGCATCCATCGAGAATAGATTCGTTAGTGTGTGTTTCGAATCTAGTAAGAAAGATCTCAAGTTAAAACTTGGGATTTTTTTTTGTTCATTGACATGTTGTAAATTAGAAGGGGTAGAAGCTCTAGTGGATGAGCACCTGTTTTGCAAGCAGGATGTTGTGGATTCGAGTTCCACCTACTCCACATAATGGTCTATGGGGATGCTGGGTGTGTCCGCTTGCCTGTCACGCAAGATACAGATGGATTCGAACTCCATATAGACCGCATCTGTTCACGAAGCTACGAAGGTATAGCACTTGCCTGTTAAGCAAGCGATAGTTGGTTCGACTCCATCCGTGAACGCAAACTTAAACGTCTACAGGAACGGTACCCTGTTTGCTTAATTTAATTTAGAAAAGCTAATCCGACTAGGGCTTCCAACCCAGTAATCTCAGTGCAAACCTGAGTGACTAGCGAGAGCAGTTGTGAGGATAATAAATTAAAGAGCGCCATTGGTAAACGTAACCAAAAATTTATTTTTATGGCACAAAAGAAAAAGACTGTTAGAAGAGGACACAAACTAAACTCATGTATCAATCACGAATGGGGTTGTGTAAAACGCTTCGGCAAACAAAAAACTTCTCATAAGAGAAGACAGAGAGCCAAGCGAGAGATTCAGGATCGTTTAATAAACGAGTAATAAAATGCGTCACAATGCTGAAGGTAAGCGGTTAAAGTTCCAACCTTTTTCGTAGTAGGTTCGATCCCTACGTGACGTGCAACATTCCTCATATGCCGATATGGTGCGGCGCCTGTCTTGTAAACAGGAATAGAGAGTTTTCGAGTAACTCATGAGGATCTAAATTTGGATAGAATGTAAACTTTATTTATTTTTATCGCATGGAATTTCACATTGAACATGGGGGTAAGGTTAATCCAATAGAATTTGTTAGAGAGATGGTTAATCTATACTCTGACATTAAGATATATGTTGGATGCGATAGTCAGAATAAGAGAAAAGAATGTCTCTATGCGATAGTGATAGCTTTTAGGTTTACTTACGGAGAAGAGGGTACTAGAAAGGGCGCTCGCTTTATTTACGCAACAGAGGTGACAGAAAAGATGCCTGATAAGTTTACGCGACTATGGGGTGAGGTAGAGAGATCTACAGCATTAGCTCAGAAGATAGAAGATAGAGATGTCGATGGAAATATTAGAGGCTTTAAAGTAGATGTAATCGATCTTGATTTTAATCATAAAGATACTACAGGATCTTACGACTTAGTAGCAAGCGGAAGTGGATATGTTAAAGGATACGGGTTCGAATCAACTTGTAAACCTGAAGAACAGATAGCTTCTAGAGCTGCAGATCATATTGTAAAGAAGAAGAATAGGAAAGAGAGAAGATTTCATTTTAAGAAGAAAAAGAAAGGAAGATTAGCAGCATAGGCCCTCATAATTCAATTGGATAGAAATTCAGTTTTCTAAACTGAAAGTTAAGAGTTCGAGTCTCTTTGAGGGTACAAAAACAAAAGAAGAATGTATACATACACGACAACAGATCTTTCAAGTGGAGAGGAAAAGAAAATCACTATCAATGATTTCACTCAAGCGCTATCTATTGAAAGCGCAATTCTTGAAAATGATAAGAAGAGAACATCTAATATCGTTGAAAGAATTAAGGCAATAGTATTAGCGATGAGTGAGATTAGATTTGCATTAAATTTTCCTAGTGTCGATGAAAATCAACCGGGACTTGGAGAGAATACAAAGCTAAGACCGATGTTTGAGGCAGACCATATAACTGAATTAAGAGAGAAGTATGTTCAGTTAAGCACGACATTAGTTAATCTAATTATTGAAAAGAAACAACTCGAATCGAAATAAGGATCCTTAGCTCAGACGGTTAGCAGCAACTGACTCATAATCAGTAGGTCACTGGTTCGATTCCAGTAGGATCCACAGAAAGATTGTTTTAACTAAAACTTAGGAATATGAAGATAAGAAAAATGGGATGGTTTTTATCAATGTTTCCGATTATAGGAATAACGTTAGCTCCATTTGGTATTTACATTGATGAAAAACATTTAAAACTTAAGTGGCTTGTTAATCATGAAAAAATTCATTGGCAGCAACAACTGGAAATGTTAATAATTTTCTTCTATCTCTGGTACTTGATTGAATGGATTGTTAGATTATTTACTAATCCAGGACATGCTTATGAATCTCTTTCTTTTGAAAGAGAAGCTAATGCAAATGAGTACAATCAGGAGTATTTAAAAAATAGAAAGCATTATTCTTGGTTGAAATATATGCGCTTGTAGCTCAGTTGGTAGATTACAGCACCGTGCTTTTAACACGGGGGTCGAGAGTTCGAGTCTCTCCAGGCGCACAGGAAGTGGAAGTAATATATCGAACCTGCGACCTGTCCTAGTATCTCTGGTCAGACTCGAACTGACGACTTCCTACTTAAAATAAGAATGACCTGTAGGATGAACGCCAAATGTGATAAGTAGATTCTTGTTTTAACTTGCGAACAATAGAAGTAATTGAAAGACGAGGGATATAACGAATAAGAAAATGGATGATGGTGTCAAATTCAAGAACAACAAATACACAAAACAATATGAAAAAGAATTAGCGAAAGCACAAAAACATCTTTCTCGTAAGACAAAGGGCAGTAATTCGTTTGAAAGACAAAGACGAAAAACAGCAAGACTTCACGAGAAGATAACCAACTCACGAATGGATAACTTACATAAGGTTTCTCATCAATTAGTATCTGATTATGATATAATTGCATTAGAAGATTTGAATGTGAAGGGTATGGTCAAAAACCATAAACTTGCCAAACATATTTCTGATGCAAGTTGGGGAACTTTTGTTAGGTTGCTTGAATACAAGGCTGATTGGAACGATAAACAGATTGTAAAAATTAATCGTTTCTACCCATCAAGTAAAACCTGCTGTGAGTGCGGTTGGATAAATCAAGACTTAAATCTTTCTGTTAGAGAGTGGACTTGCAAAAATGGACACGTTTTAGACCGTGATTTAAACGCTGCAAAAAACATTTTAAAAGAAGGATTAAAAATAATATCGTCAGGAACTGGCGATTACACGGATGGAGATGGTGTAAGAAGTAGTAATACTCAACTATCTGTGAAGTCCGAAGCCCATTTGTCTTTAGCAAATGGGTAGTTCACTATTGATAAGAGCATCAACTCTAGATCCTCATGAAGATAATGTAGTTGAAGAAATAATTCACAATCCGATATTAGCGATAGTTTGGGGATTAGTTGGATTATATACGTTATACGTTGGAATAAAAGATTTTAGACACCATAAGAGGTGTACATAGTGCATTAGTTTAGATGGTTAAAACACGAAGCTGATACCTTCGAGATGGCTTGGATCGTTACCAAGATGCACTACATAAAGCGTGGCCAACGCAGGTTACCGGAAGCAAGAATGCCTCTCGACTGTTTCAGTTGAGTACCTATCGTAGAGTGAGGAAAAGTCCGGCATTTGGAGATTTAACTGAGATGGATTAGTACTGGCTTGAAACACCAGATAGAGTGGATCGTTACCACTAATCTCCACATAAAAATATAAACGCTCCCATAACTCAGTAGAGAAGAGTGCCGTTCCTACAAAGCGGAAGTCCTTGGTTCGAGTCCAAGTGGGAGTACAGGTAGTTTGTTAGAATTTCAGTCTCGTGTAAAAACGGAAATTCAATTCATGCGTTAATAGCTCCCAATTGGCAAAGGGTAAAACTGAAGAGCGGCTGCCTTCCAAGCAGTAGGTTGTGAGTTCGAATCTCACTTAGCGCACGTAATTATTAACTGCAGTAGAAGCTCAATTGGTTAGAGCGCTGGTTTGCCAAATCAGAGGCTGCGAGTTCGATGCTCGTCTACTGCACAAAACATGAGAGTATACCTAATATTGGCATGAGGCATAGTCTGCAAAACTATGATTTAATGAGAGTTCGATTCTCTTTACTCTCTCAATTTAATTCTTTAAATTTACAGCATGATAGCATCAAACAAACCTAAAGAGATTTACATTTTTGGTAAGGAGATCATTGATCAAGCTTGCATTGATCAGTTAAATAACTGCTTCGATAAAGAAGAAGATATTGCTGTACTAACAGCAGACGCTCATAAAGGTTATGCTCACCCAATAGGCGGTGCAGTAGCATATAAGAACCATATCTCAGTATCTGGAGTTGGATTTGACATAGGATGCGGCAATAAAGCTGTCAGAACTAACGTTAAAGCATCTGACATAGATATACGTAGAGTAATGGATGAGATTTTTTTGCGTGTTTCTTTTGGCACAGGAAGAGTGAATAATGAACCTATTGATCATCCAGTATTAGATAAGATAGCACATGCTGAATTCGGTCCTCAAAGAAAGCTATGGGAATTAGCTGCTGCTCAATTAGGGACAGTTGGTTCTGGAAATCATTTCATTGATCTATTCATAGATACTGATGGATGGGTTTGGATTGGAGTTCATTTCGGATCGAGAGGTTTCGGTCATAAGACCGCAACTGGATTTATAGCAATGTCTCAAGGATTAGCTTTTGAAGATAAGGGTAAAGAAGGATCGATGGATAGTAAACCGATTTTACTTGAAGTAGATAATAGTGACGCATTTGATCTCGGACATGCTTACATTGAAGCTATGCAGTTAGCTGGAGAGTATGCTTATGCAGGAAGAGATGTTGTAGTAGATAAGGTATTACAGATTCTTGGAGCGCAATCAACATTTGAAGTTCACAATCATCATAATTTTGCTTGGAAAGAGAAACACTTTGGAAGATATTATTGGGTGGTGAGAAAGGGATGTACTCCAGCGTTTCCAGGTCAACTTGGTTTTATTGGAGCAAACATGATGGATATATCTGTGATCGTCGAAGGGGTTGATAGCCCTGATAGTATGCAAGGATTATATTCAACAGTTCATGGAGCAGGAAGGGTAATGAGTAGAACGCAAGCTGCTGGTAAGAAGAAATGGAAAAAAGGAAAAGCGGAGTTTGTTAGTAAGGGGCTTATTGATTTTGATCAAGTTAAAGAACAAATGAAATCTCAAGAGATAGAATTAAGAGGAGCTGGAGCTGATGAAGCACCTGCTGCCTACAAAAACTTAAGAGATGTCTTGAACTATCATAAAGGAACGATTGAAATAAAGCATTTTCTAAAACCTATCGGAGTAGCAATGTCTGGCGACGATGTATTCGATCCGTACAAAGATTAATAAAAAATCTATAGAAAGTTTGTGGATTGAGAAAATGTTCGTACATTTACATTCCAATAGAGAAAAGAAAACTTAATACATTTCTAAACTTAAAAGTTAAAGATGTGAAAAAAGAATAAAGGTATATTGCGGGATAGAGGAGTCCGGTCGTCCTCGCAAGGCTCATAACCTTGAGATCGTGGGTTCAAATCCCACTCACGCTACAAAAAAGTTTAGTATATTTAAAAAAAGAAAAAAGTGAAAAGATTATCATTACATAGTTATCGACCGCTACAGCAACTCTCGTTGTTGGGAGCTGAGGCTATGAATACATGATACAGAGATAAGGGTTTGTGTGTAGTGTGTGTTTAGAAAGCCTTAGATGAAAGTTTAAGGCTTTTTTTATGTTTGTTTATTATCGAGTAGTGACAAAATTGGTTACGTGCCGTCCTTGGAAGACGGAGATTGCAGGTTCGAGGCCTGTCTACTCGACGCGCCGGTTTAGTGAAGAAGACTTCCGTGAGTAAAAAAGTCTTTTTCAATTTGGAAGTATAGCATCAATTGGTAATGCGCCTGACTGTAGATCAGGTTCTCTTCGGAGCATTGGAGGTTCGAGTCCTTCTACTTCCACATATTGCCGAGTAGCGTGTGCTGGTTAACGCGTCAGACTTTGACTCTGATAAGACAAGAGTTCGATTCTCTTCTCGGTAACTGTGTCTGTAGCTTAACTGGTTAAAGCGCAAGATTGTGACTCTTGTATATGTGGATTCGAGTTCCATCAGACACCTAAATGTCCCTATCGTCCAAAGGATAGGATTCTTGACTACGGATCAGGAGATGAGCGTTCGAATCGTTCTAGGGATACAAAATGCTTCAGTGGCGGACGTTGGAATACGCGTAGGTTTTAGAAAAAAGAGGACGGTTTGCTAAACCGTTAGCCCAGTAAAATGGAACGTGAGTTCGAACCTCACCTCATCCGCAATAAGGAAGGTTAGCCTAACAGAGCAAGGCACTAGTCTTGAAAACTAGCATATCGGAGCGATCTGATTTGGGGGTTCGAATCCCTCATCTTCCGCTAAAACTAAACTTAAAGGTTTAGTTTTTTTTTGCAAAAGTTCTTTCTATATTTAAAGAAAAACACACTATGCCTGAATTAGCCGAATTAAGATTGAGTTCTGATTATGTTAATGAACATACAGAAGGTAAGAGATTCATCTCTACTTGGAATAATCCAAAACATAAATCGGTAGAAGTACCGTTGAGTGATTTTAGTATTCGTACGCAGAGTAGAGGGAAAGAGTTTAAGATGAATATCATAAAGAATGATGTTATTGTAAACTCTTTAGTTTTCGGATTCGGAATGACTGGAGGTTTTGAGTTTACTAAGAAAGGTGAAGAGCCTAAGTATACTCATCTTAAACTTTTTACAGATGACGAATTCGTTTTATGCTTTACTGATAAACGTAAGTTTGGAGGTTGGAGGTTTGGCGATTGGAGTTCAAATAGAAGTCCAGATCCAACTATTGAGAATGATCTATTCGTTAAGCATATAAAAGATAATCTTAGTAAGTCTGCGTTTAATAAACCTATCTATGAATTACTAATGGATCAATCTTATTGTAATGGTATAGGTAATTACTTACGCGCTGAAATCTTAGGTAGAATCGATAGTAATCCATTCGTTTCTGCTAGAGAATATATACAGAAGAATCCAGAAGTATTAGAGTTGTGTAGAACTATTCCATTAAATAGCTATATTTATAAGAAAGAAAAAGGCTTGAATTATAATGGAGTAGAACCTTACTTGAAGTATTATAAGAAAGATACGAGCTTATCTTTTGAAGATAGGAATAAGAGGGTGTTTTGGTATGATGCTAAATGGGGTAAAGAAAATGGCTAGAGTAAATGTAGGAATAGATCCAAAACTCTTAAGTGATCAGCATCTAATAGCTGAGTCTGTAGAGATAACTGTAATAACCGGAGGTCTACGTAGAAACGGTTATGAAGTTAAATCTCCGATCCCGGAGAGGCTTGTAATGGGAAAAGGATATATTAATTTCTTTAAGAATAAACTAATCTATCTTAAACGTAGACTAGAGTCTGTTAATGAGGAGATGAGAAGGAGAGGGTTTGAACCGGGAACTAAACTTGATCTCGATAGCTTTCCGAAGGAGTTGTGTAATGATTGGTCGCCATCTATAGAAGATAGCATGATATTACGTTTACGTATAGCTGATAGACTTATTACAAGAGCTAATGGAGAATCAGCCTCTAAGATACATAGATATGGTCGCCGCCATCTACGCTGGTATCGTAAACGCTTAGCTGAAGTGATGATAAAATCTGAATTGTATTTTGTATAGTATTTTTAAAACTTTATGTTGAGACAAATCATAGTTCCTCCAGGCATAGGTGATAACATTTGGTTACTACAGAAACTAATCAATCAGCCTGAGAAGTTTAATTTTATGTTACCAGGAGGTCAACCTCGCAGAGGTAAACAAATCTTCGATCTACTACCTCAAGTATCAGCCTCATGTCAGTATTCTTCTAATCGTAGAATTGGTTATGGTATAGTGGCTAAAGAGAATATTCAGAAAAGATCTTCTATGTGGCAGAACATAAAAGATAGAACATTCTTTCTATCAGCCAATGAATGGTTAGAGCAAGGTCAGAGATTAGAGAATTTCTTACCAGATCTGGAAACATCCTATCAAGTAGAATGGGATTCATTAAGCTATGCTGATTCTGTTAAGGCCAGTTTTGATAGTTACGGAGATACTTCTTTTATTGGAATATATGGTAGTAGCTATAGTACAACTAGAGCTTGGAATTTCTGGCAAGAGAGGGAGTGGTTTGAGTTGATATCTATGATACACAAGATAAATCCGAAAACAACTTTCTGCATAATTGGAGCCGAATGGGATTTAGATCTAGCAACACCGTTAATCTCAAGATTACAGCAGGCCGGTATTTCATATATGAATACTGTTAGTCAACCTCTAGGTTATGTAATTGAGATAATGAAGAGGTTAGATTACGCTTTCTATTTCCCATCAGGCTTAGCTATTCTATCAGAGACTTTAGTGGGAAGAAAAGATTCAGTTATGTTTTACCCTCCACATCTACAATCAATGATGACGAAGTGGTGCGATCCAAAGAGAACTGAAGGAGGTAATTTTAAGGAAGTACAATTTTGCACGCCTGAAGAAATATTTTCTTGGGTTAAAGATGAATATAAATTATTTGACAAATTATGAGTTTACCTCCAGGACCAGACTATGCTCCCTCAACTTATCTAAAGGACACCAAATCAACTAATGTATATGTTGAGACAGGAATGTTTAGAGGAGATAGTCTTCAATACGCATTAGAGGCGGGCTTTGATACTATAATAGGTATTGATAACGATCCTTGGTCAATTGGTTTTTGTAACGATCGCTTTAAAGATAATCGTAGAAGATTTCAATTACATCAAGGTGATAGTTCAGTTATGCTTTGGGATGTGATTAAAGATATTAAGGAGCCGATTACATTCTTTCTAGATAGCCACTGGCAGATGCTAGAAGGAACAGATCCAGGTCCATCTCCCTTCCCTTTACTTCAAGAATTAAAGCAGATTGCTCGTCATCCTTTATGTATAGAACATAAAGTTATTATTGATGATTGGCATATCTTTTATCATGATCGAGTGGGATATACTAAGGCAGATATTTTAGAAGCGTTAGATAAGATGGGATTAAAGAGGCAGAGCTTAATTGCCAATCCTGTGATTAATGGAATTTGCGTAGCAGAAAAATGGTAGGAGCGACATCAGGCGGTTTAGGTGATATAGTCTATGCAATACCGATTATGCATAAGTTAGGTATCACTAAGCTGTATGTAAAAGAATCGTATTACTTCCCTCCCTATGGAAATCTATACACTACAGTAAAGGCATTATTAGAGTGTAATGGAATTGAAGCAATACCGACATCTGGAGCCTATCCACCGTACATATTCGATCCGACAATTAAATTCGATTACAACTTAGATAATTCAAGAAGGCAACCTAAGCGAGGTTCTAATCATATTATTATATCGTACCTAAATGAATTCGGTTTATCAGATGATGATTGGAGAAGTCCTTGGTTAAAGGTTGAAGGGGAAGGCGAGCTGCACGGAAACTATTATCTAATACATAGAACCTCTCGTTGGAGAAGATTTAGTACAGTTGATTGGGTTAAGGTTCTCGAAAGCGTTCCTTGTAATCCTATCTTTATTGGATTTGAAGATGAATATCTTGCTTTCTGTAAAGAGACAGGTTCTGATATTATGTACTACCCTACTAGAGATATTTTACACATGGCTCAGTTAATTAAAAAATGTAAAGCTCTATATTGTAATCAAAGCGTCTCACTAACGATAGCTCAAGGATTAGGAAAAGAATACTATCTAGATCGTAATGTACCAAAAACTAATTGCGTAATGTATACGCCAAACGAACATTTATTATTATGAAAATCGAACCAGAAATGAAAGCACAAAATCTAACATTCGAATCTCATGGAATTCGATATAGAGTTAATGAAGAGAATGTCATTAGTCAAATAGACTGTGAACCTTATAAATATGATGAGCGCTACAGTGCTACTTATGACAAGCCTGAGTATAGAATTCAATCTGATCTTCTACAAGCCCTTAGATTAGGCTTCATGATAGGGTCTCATGGTAAGTTACCTTCAACGATATTAGATTGGGGTTATGGTAATGGAGCATTCATGAAGTTCGCGAGTAAAAAGATTCCAAATGTTTATGGTTATGATATAACTGGCGTTGAGGTAGAAGGTTGTACTTTAGTTAATAATCCATATGTAGAGGTTGATGTGATTTCTTTTTGGGATGTACTAGAGCACATTCATGACTTAAGTTTTGTTCAACGCCTTAGATGTGAAACTGTTGTAATATCATTACCGTTCTGCCATTTCTTTACTAAAGGTAAGAAGTGGTTTGATGAAGAATATAGACATAGGAAACCTAACGAACACGTTCATCATTTTAATGAGAACTCGTTGACAAGCACGATGGAGAAGTATGGATGGAGCTTAAAAGCTAAATCTACACATGAAGATATTGTTCGAAAATCAACAGATGGAGAACAAAATATCCTAACCATGTCTTTTTCTCGAAAGAATTAAAAGTATGAGTTAAAATTTAGTATTTTTAAAATCTAAGTAAATACATAGATCAATGAGAGATTTCATTTTTGCAGATTTAGGCGAATCCATTCCAGCAAATAACGTAACGTTTAGAACAGATGCTTTGAATCGTGATTCTGAATTTTTTACTGTTCTTCAAGTTACAGGATTGAATAATGTAGTTTGGTCTGATCAGAAAAAAGCAGCATTGTTAGCTTTCGGTAAGAGAGAGACTTCTCGTCAAGAACTTATCGCTGTAGCATCACTTCTATCTTTGAATTTGATTTCTCAGAACGCTAACGGTTCAGATGCGGTAACAATAGTAACAGCGACTAACGACTCTGATACAGAAAGCTGGTAATCAGAAGTTAATTATAAATCAAAGCCATATTCCTGATATGGCTTTTTTTATCTATTTTTGTCTCTATGATAGATGTAATGTATCCTTTAGGTAAAGGAACTGTATGGGAAGATAATGAGTTAAAATATTCATTACGCTCCATTGAGAAACACTTATCTAATTTTCGTGACATCTATATAGTAGGAGAAAAACCTAACTTTCTTAACGACAAGGTAATTCATATACCTTATGAAGATACTAATCGATGTAAGGAGACTAACATTTATAGTAAGATTCTTCACGTCTGCTCAACAAACATTAGTGATCAATTTCTATTCTTTAATGACGATCACTTTCTAGCTCACAACTATGATGCTGCCGCATTTCCTTTCTATTACAAAGGAGATTTAGTTTCTGTTATACAAAGGATACCGCAGAACTTATATACTAGGTCGGTGATTTTAACAGCACAACTACTGCAAGGATTAGGTCTGACGACATTAAACTTCGACACTCACACTCCAATTATTTATGATAAGTATAAGTTTCCAGAGGTAATGGGAAGATATGATTGGACTAACCGCTTTGGATTTGTAGTTAAATCATTATATGGAAATTCATTAGGAATAGAGGGTGTTAGAGAACCTGATTGTAAGATTAATTACCCTATTGATACGAAAGAGCAACTCTTTAATGCAATCAAGGATAGGAAAGTTTGGTCGATTGGAAATAAAGGGATAAGTGAAGGGTTAAAGCAAGGTCTCGAAGAATTATATCCGACACCAAGCAGATGGGAGAAAGAACACTCTTAAATTTTAGTATTTTTAGAGCATGGAAAGTTTAAATAAAGGTAAGTTAATCTACGGTGCGGGAGCTAACGTTGTAGCTGCTAACGGAACGGCGCCCTTTTTTGTATTGCAAGGTTCTGAAACTAAAGTGGTAAAGCTGCGAAAGCTAGCAATTTCTGGCGTTTCTTTAACTGCAGTAGCTTATGTAAGGATAGCTTTACAGAAATATCTTACACCAATAACTGGAGGAACATCTTCTGATCCTGCTAAGATAGCATTTGAAGGCATACCATCAACACTTTCAGCATTGAAGATCTATACTGTAGCACCATCAGCTCCAACTGTTGAAGGATCGTTAGGAGAGAAGAGAGTCTTAGGTCAAGCAGCGACAGCGGTAGCGGCAGGCTATACTGTTGAAGCTACTTGGGATTTTACAGGAGATGCTGATAAAGATAGAGGTCAACCAACACTACATTCTGCTACTCAAGGATTCGCATTAGCCTTTCCTGTAGCACCAGGTTCAGCGACAACTGTATCGATTGAAGTAGAGTGGTCAGAGGAATAATAGTTAAGAAACATAAAATAATCTGAATGAATCTTTTAAACAAGGTAAGATCGTTATTTGGAGTTAGTACTGAAATCAGTCACACTCCGGTAGATGAACTTGACACTCTACTATTAGAGATAGCAGAGGTAAATGAGCAGATAGCTAAAGCAGAATCTGAGTTTAGTGAGATTGATCAGAAGTTAAGTTTGAAAATTTCAGCTTGCGATAAGTTAATTGAGAAAGGGGTTAAGGAGGGTGCAGAGAATAAAGGTTTCTTAGTAAATAGATTAGAACGTATCACTGACAACCATCTAGAGGTAGTTAAAGGCCTAATTGATCAAAAGAAGGAATTAGAAAAAGGAAGAGTAGCGATTGAGCAAGATATTATTGCTAAAGCAGTAGAGATTGTAACTCAATTAGATGACTTAGATCAAGGAATAATCAGCGACACACTTTCAACCTGGAAAGCGACTGGATTAATAAAGGGCGAGGAAGTTCTTACTCAAGCTAGAGCAATTACATTGGCTCTCGAAGAGATAGAGAAGGGTGGTATTGGCTCAGGTCACTATGATCATCATAGAAGAAAGATAGCTGAATATAAGAGTCAACGTAATCAAATCTTAAGAGACCAAGAAAACGATCCTGATATAGAAGCCGAAGGTGGTAGAGTAGCTGATGAATATGGAGGTAAATTAAATGCTGTTGATAAGAAAATTCAACATCACACAGATAAGATTAGGGAATTAAGAGATAAGGAATCAGCTAAAGAAGCTCAAGACAAAATAGATGCTGAGACTGCTGAGAAGGAGAGAGTAGCTAATTGGGAGAAAAGATATGCTGATAGCAAAAAGAATGTAGACCTGTCTGCTCAAAAGGATTTAGAAAAAGGCGGAGAAGGTAGTAAGGGTGGCAAAGTAATTGGACACACGAAAAGTGGGAAACCTATTTACGCACACAATGCTTTTAATATAAAGCATAAAGAATTTACATCCTCCGATCATCAGGAAGCTAGAGAGATGTTGGCTAAAAAGGCAGGCGATTCTCATTCAAAGTGGATTAAAGAAGGTAGAAAGGCTTTTTCTCAGCACAAAAAAGATGCTGATTATTACGAAGGATTAGCTAAGGAGCATAGAAACGAAGCTGAAAAGAAAATTGACAATCATGGATCTGGAAGAAGAAAGCTTATTGGAGTAAGGGGTAAGGGAACCAATCAAATTTCATATCACAAAGATACTATTACTGGTAAGTATTACAGAGATCCTCATTTTGGTGGTCATGAGGACCCAGACAATCATAAGTATCATCAGGAGATAAGTGAGAAAGATGTTCCTAAAAAAGATCACAATAACGAAGAAATTAAAAAATCTCACGAACCTATCGCAATAGAACTTGCAGGCAAAGGAGACATAATTTACGACTCTCCAGTAGAAGGTCACTACGCAAACGTAATAGTAAGAAGAAGCTTCAAAGAAGGAGATAAGAGTGTAGCAAAGATATTATTCCTAAAAAGAGCAAGCACTAAGACAATAGCTCCAAATCAATTCTGTCTTCCTGGAGGCCATATAGATGAAGGAGAAACCATAGAGCAAGCAGCAGTAAGAGAATTAAAGGAAGAAGCTAATCTAGATGCTAGTTACGTTTATACAATAGGTAAAGCAAAATGTGATGATGGCAAGTGGGCGTTCTATCTAGAGGCACCTGGAGTAGAAGGTGACACTATGTTACTAGACGGAGAGAGTATTAATGCAGCTTGGATGTCACAAGAAGAATGGATCGAGGCTGATTTGATCTTTGACTTGAAAGATCACTTGGTTGCGATGGAAACTTCTAGTCGTAAGGTTGAAGATATTCACGATATTTTGAAGAAAGGCGTAGAGGATGAAGAGTTGGAGAAAGCTGAAGGTTCGAGAGGTGGGAAAGTAATAGGGCACACATCTAGTGGTAAGCCTATTTACCTCATTCATCATAAACTTGGTGAAAATAGATATGGCAAAGATAATGTTCATAAAGATTTTAGTTCAAATGATCATGCTGAAGCTGTTCAGATATTGGAGAATTATGGTAAAAATAATTTAAAGAGTGATCGCGGATTGAGGAGCAGTAATCTCAATCTCGACATAGCACACCATGCCAGCGAAAGAAATAGAAAGAGTAGGGAGAATAATAAGAATATAGAAGGAAATATTAGCGAACTAGAAAAAGCATTCGATATCGATAATCCTTTCTACTATAACAACGAGGAGGAGCTAATTAAAGGACGCGCAGCAGCAGAGGGTGAGGAGAGAGTTTGGGGAGGAAAGACGTATAAGAAGGTTGGTAAGCAATGGGTAACTGAAGGTAAAGCTGGAGTTGATAACAGTAGTGATGCAAGTCTTCAATCTGGACATAAAGCTTTTGGAGATGCTTTAAAGACTAAAAGTGCTAGAGAAAAAGTTCAGTTAATTGATAAGGCAAAAAGTCATTATGAAAAACATGCTAAAGGCTTATCTGATAAGGATTTAATAGAGAATCATAAGAAAGCATCAGCAGGTTCTCTTCATCAAGCTGTACTAGCAAAGCACTTAGGGCAAAGAGCTCAAGAGAAGTTAGATAAGGAGTGGGGAGCTAAAAGAGGCGCTGCAGAGAAGGGTAGTACTGGAACTGTAGAAGATTCTGTAAAAAGGCTAAAGGAAGGTGGTGAGAAGAAACATTCAACTAAACATATAAAAGAGCACTTAGAGAATACCTCTACAGATCAACTTAAAAAAGTAGCAGAAAAAGAAGATCATCCTCATAATGATGCTGCTAAGAGGGAGTTAGAAAGAAGGGCAAGTTCTGATAAAGATCAAACTGAAAAGAGGTTAGCTCCATTTGAAAAAAGACTAAATAATCTACTAAAGACACACGTTAGCGGATATTCAGTTGATAAAATAGAATCAATAGAAATGACACCTAAGGGTAATTATTTTATTAATATGACAGATAGAGGTACTGTTTCACTAACAGCATCAGCTGTACCTTCTGAAGTTATAGATCAGTTAGCTCAAAAATATGGATTCAAACTCCACGATGATAATTAAATAAAGATGATGAAAGAAGAGAAGTTTTCAATATTCATACCTCTAGAAATAGAGAAGAGTAACGACGGAGAGGATCGTTATGCTAATATGAAGTTTAAAGGCATTGCCTCAAATCCTAATGAAGGGTATGATAAACAAGGTCAATGGTTAGATCCGAGAGGATTTGATTTAAATGACTTCATAAAGTCTGGAACTTTTAACTGGCATCATCGTTGGAAGGATAAGCCTACAGCAATTGTAGGAGAACCTACTAGAGCTGAAGTTACAAAGTCAGGTGAACTATATGTAGAAGGTACACTATATAAGTCATCTCAAGTTGCTAGAGATATCTACGACTTAGCAGAAGTGCTTCAAACTGATTCACCTAATCGTAGAATAGGAATGTCTATTGAAGGTATTCCAACTATGGTTGATCCGAAGAATAAGAATAGAATTCTTAAGGCTCGATTAACAAACATAGCTTTAACTCCAGCACCTATCTGCCCGGGGACTTCTATGGAGCTAATGAAAGGTGGTATTGATGAACTTCAATTTGAAACTAAAGAAGATCTTCTAATTGACGTTACAGATGAACATGGTGTACGTTGGACAGTAGATAGTAATCTTACTTTACATAAAGGTGAAGAAAGTGAATTCGAGAAAGCTGATCCGAGAGAGGGTAAGATGTTTACTAAGAAGCAGCTAGGTAAATTTGGTGAAGCAATTGGTAAGAAAGGTGAAGGTAGTCGCGGAGGTGTAATAATCGGACATACTAAATCCGGTAAACCTATTTACGCAGATAAGTCTGCTGGAAGCTATAAAGGCTTTACGAAGCAAGATCATAAGCATGCTCATGAATTGCATGTACAAAAATCTATACAGCATCATAAATTAGGTCTTACTAGTAAGGATCAAAAAGCCTATCATTCAGATGCGGAAGAGAAACACAGCCTTCTCGCCGATAATCACTTAGAAGAATATGATTCATTTAAGCGTATTCATTATGCCATAAAGGATAAGAAGACGGGTCACAATTTATATTCAACTGCAGGTCATGGAGAGGAATTCGAAGGATCGGAAGATGAAGCAGTGAAACATGCAATTAAGCAATTTAATAGTAATGCTAAAGATTGGGGTAAAGGTAAGTTCGATTCAAAGCAGCATGAAGTGCAAGTTGAATTTAAGAAGGCTATGGAAGCAGGATCAGTTACAGGTACTGAGACTACTAATCAAAGCTTAACGCAAGCTCCATTAAAAGAGGAATCTATGGAAGGTTCAAAAGGTAAGAAGAAAAAGAAAGCCATGATAAAGGATGTTACCGAATTAAATAAGTCAGAGATAGAAAACTATCTAGTTGAAGAATTTGAGCTTGATAAAGCTTCAGCTGAAAGAGTGGTACAATTAGCAGAGGCTATTGAAAAAGGTGGTGAGGGTAGTAAAGGTGGAAAAATAATTGGACATACTAAGTCTGGAAAAGCTATTTATGCTGATTCACTTCATATAGGTGCGCAAACATGGATTGCTGGTAAATTTGACGATGGCGGTGAGAAGAAAGTGAAGCAGACTAGAAAGAATTTTTCTAAAGAAGATCACGAAGATGCTGCCGCCTTACATCAAGCGGAGTCAGATCGCCATTTGAAAGAAGGTAAGGATATCGTAGCTAGAGATGGTGAGAAGAAGGCTCATAAAGATGGTGAAGCAACGCAACACGCATTTCAATCAGCTCATCATAAGAAAATGGCAGATGAGCATAGGAAGGCTGGTAAAGAAAAGGCTGGTATAATTGGAGAGACTAAGTCTGGTAAGGAAATTCATGACAATCCTTTTCACGATAGCCATAAAAACTTTTCAGCTCAAGATCATCGCGATGCATCTAATCTTCATCATTCTTTAAGAGGACATAAGGATCAAGCTATAGCTCACGGAAAGATAGCTTATGATAAGGATAAGGTAGGAGATTCGAAGAGTATCTCTAAAGCTGAAGTGTTAACTACTCTTTTAGAAGAACACAATCTTGATTCAGAATCAGCCAAGAGAGTGTGGGAATTAACAAAGGCTATTGATATGTCCAGGTTAGTTCAGAAGCAGGTACAAGTAAAAGGGCCGCATGGAACTTTCATGGCTACACGTTGGGTTGATCCTAAGACAGGAATGAGCGTTGCAGGTCATGAAAAACAAAGCGCTAACGTAGCAGACGTTTCAGATGATAAGATGGCTTCTCAAGTAAGTCAAATCATACACAGTGAATCTTTAGGAAAGGTAGCTAAAGTAAGAGATCTTATTGGATTAGGTATTTATGACAAGAAAGTCTTATCACTTCTAGTAGACAATTCAGCAGCTATAGTATACTCAGAATTAAAGAATCTTGGTATTACTGGTGAGCGAGCTAGTACTCCAGTAAATACAGGAGCTGAAGTGATCGAAGGTGATGGTGAAGCTGGATCATCTACTCCAGCTGCTGAACAAGACTTAAGTGAATTAAGCTCAAAGAAGCTTAAGAGAATTCTTGATGATAGAAGAGCAAAGAAGAGAGAGGAGAGTGGATTAACATATAAGGATTTCTGGAATAGTTATGAAAGTACTTTGAAGGGAGTTATTATTGACGGCTATCCAAAATCATTAATTGCATATGGAACTGGAGGTTTAGGTAAGACTTATACCTTAGATACTGTTATGGAACAACTTCAGGTTAGAAAATTCGATCCTGAAATTAATCCAACTCGTGATCAATATGATGCTGTAGTTATAAAGGGAAGTACAGGTCTTCGTGATATGTGGCAGATCATTGTTGAGAACAAGGATAAGCTTATTATATTTGATGACTGCGATTCTATGTGGAGAGGTGATGATAATCCAGCTCAAAACATTCTAAAAGGAATGCTTGATACTTCAGGGGATGGAAGTGTGAGATATGGTAATGCTAGTAAGGATGCAGATGGTAATCCGCTACCTAAGCAAATCAGATTTACAGGTCAAGTAGTATTTATTTCAAACTTACAGAGAGAAGATTTTCCTCAACCACTTATTTCTTCTCGATGCGGAGCTATTGACTTAACTATGACTAAGGATGAGACAATGGATAAACTTAATGATATCAAAGGTAGTATCAAGATAAGAGGGAAGAATGATGTACCTGTTGAAATTTCTCAAGAGTCAAGAACAGCGGCTTATGATTTCTTTAAGAGACATAAAAACTCACTCGATCTAGGTCAGATCAACGGTAGAACTTTTGCTCAAGTAGCTCAGATTCATAATCGCTTGACAAAGGAGAATAATAAGGGTCAGTTTGAGAATGAGGCGTTAATTAGAATGAACTTAGTTTAATAAAAATGGAAAATCCAGGAAAGCAGAATTACTTCGCTAGTAAGAGTTCAGAGGAACTTGAAAGAATACTTGACACCCTCCTTTGTGGTGATAATTTCGGAGGAATGTTAGCTAACGACATCATTGATGAGTTAGGTAAAAGACGAGAAGCTACTATAGCAGAAGTAAAGAGATAGGTTATGGCTAAGAGAATGCCTGTCGGTACGATCCGTAGCTGGGAGGCTGGCGAGTTTATAAAAGCTCACGACGGAAATGTATTTCATAACGGATGGATTCCTTTATCAACCTCTAAGATGTTGGAGGATATAGGTAAGGAGCTTGATAGTATCGCTAACTCTATGAGGTTCTATAAGCTACCGATAAATGGAGAGAAATTTCTTGACCATGAGATAGGTGAGTTTATGAAACAACCTGGAGAAGAGTTTGGAAAATACTCTCCAGATGATTTTAAAAAATACGAAGGCTTTGCTGGTGCTGGAAGATACTCATTCCGTAATGAGTTCAGTAGACGATTCATGAAACCTAAGTTAGATGTCGCTGAAGCCATCAATCAAGCTCTTATAGATGCTAACGATGCTAAAGGTGGATCTTATAACGATGATAAACTTACTCAAGAGGAGAAGATCGAAATTCGAGCTAAGACGAGAGCTAACTTTAAAGTAAATGCTGACTCTGGACATGAACACGGCGGCGAAGGTAGCCAATTTAGAGGATTCTTTACAGTAGAAGAAGCTAATGAATTAGGTGCTATAGTTAAGAGGACTAATAGGCAACTAATTCAAGGTTTAAATTTCGAAGGAGAGCAGAAATCAATTTATGATGGAGCTGTAAAGATAGGAGAATCTCTTCCAAAAGATTATGCTCGAATCGGTATTAAGAGAAAGCAGAGAGATGAAGCTATTGCAGCTATCAATGAGGCTTTTAGCGATAACTGGGGAGTTAAGGAATCATTTAAGTTTTGGATTGAAGATAAGTATAGTGAGTATATCAGTAAGTATAAAGAGAGAATAAGGCAGGATGAAGCTGAAGAGCAAGAGTCAGCTTTTGGAGTTGCTCTAGATGAAGCACCTGAAACATTCTACTCTAAAGTGTTAGCTAAACTTGAAAAAACAAAGGATATTAACGATTATCCTTTTCAAGAACTGATAAGTCTCAGATTTGAAGTTAAGTACAATAAGCAACTCTCTGGAGAATGGGAACCTAAAATGTTACCAGCTATTCAGCAGATTGAGTTTATGATGCTAAATACTCCAGCTGGACATTTTCTAAGTAACAACGCTTTAAAGCAGGTAACTCAAGAGAATTATAATGGAGGAGATCATGGAGGTTACGCTTGGTATAATCCAGGATCTCGTCAGATAAATTTATCTAAGAATCTTGTTGAAGGAAGTACAAGTCCTTGGGGGAGGATAAATAGACTTAACGAATTTCAATCAGTTCTAGCTCACGAAGTAGGTCATGCCGTTTCTTATAAGTTTGGTAGAGAAGGTAATCTTAAATATAAGGAGTTTGTAGTAGCTTGCGGATGGTCATATGAGCAAGAGGAGCTAAGGAGAGGAATGACAGCTACAGGAACTGAAAAATCTATTCGAAGAGAAGGTTCTAATTCGCAAATACCATTACTAACAGAATATGCCCATAAATCTCCTGAAGAAGCTTTTGCAGAACACTATAGTATATATCATAATAATAAATCAGAGATAGATCATTGGCTTGATACTGGAGATTCATCTTCATTAGCTAGAGCTAATAAGACTATTAGTGATGGAAGGGTTAGTGAGAAGACTGTAGGTGAGTCATTTAGTATTGAAGGAAAGAAGTCAGTTGAAGATACAGATAGATTATTACGCAACCTTCATCTCGATTCAGATAGGCATGTTAAAGTAGAATTAATTTCACCTTGGGAAACTCATATTTCTGAGACTGCTCGTAGAGAATACGATCCTTCGAAAGTTAGATCAGATCTATCTTGGAAGAAACATACAGAACCTGTTGTTGCAGTTAATGACCATAATAGATATGAGATAATGACTGGTGTTAATAGACACGTTCACGCTAAATATCTTAAGAAGATGATACCTAGTGTAAGTGTATCTAAAGAATTTCATGTAGCATTATCTCAGAGAGGATATAGTGATTATGATATTGCAAGTTATGCAATTCATCTTACTAGAGATCAGAAGGTACCTCAACAGAGTTCTGCTCCTAGAAAATTGACAGGTATAGAATATTCAAATAATATTTTACCTGTAGATGAGATTAAGAAGAGCGAGAATATTTTTCGCAAGATGAGGAACGTATATAATAGTGAAGAGCTAAAGAAGGCACTAGAAACTTGGAATTTTTAGAACAGCCAAAAGTAGTAAAATTTTCGCACAGGTTAAATCCGTATGGAAGAAATAAGTATTTTTAAAATCAATAGATATAACTAATTTACATGGACGTTACAAATGTATCACAAGAGTCTCTACAGAAAGCATTGGAGGCTTTAGGTTTGATTGAAAAGGCTGAGGTAGTAACTACTACAGCTGATGTAAAGATAGAGGAATTGATCAAGGCAGAAGAAGAATTGATTGCAGCGCAATTAAAACTTGAGCAATTAAAAAATCCAAAGGTAGAGGGAGTAGTAGCATCAGACGTAACTTTAGTAAAAGCTGAGATTTCAGAAATATCTAAAGGCTTCAATGATAAGATCGAAGCAATGGCAACATTGATTCAATCAAAGGATCAGAAGATCGAAGAACTTACTAAAGCAGTAACTTCGATTAACGAGTTTAGCAAAGCATTGGCAAGTAAGCTTGGAATGATTGCAAAGACTCCATTGGAGCGTAAGTCAGTAACAACTCAAGGTTTCGTTGAGAAGTTTGAGAAGAAAGAGGAAATTACCAAAGGCGCAGATGTTAAGGTATTGTCAATTAGCAATAACAAACATCGTGCAGAAATAGCAGACGAATTATTTAATGCAGCAACATCTGGCGGTAAACTAGATGAAGAATTGGCAAAGGCAGCACAGTGTGTTGAGTTACGTCAAGTAACTCCAGCTATACAACAAAGGTTGTTAAAGGATTTCAAAATTCAAGTAGTAAAATAAAAATTTAAAAAGCGAAGTATAAATTATGGAAAACGTTCAATTGACCGACTATCAAGAATCCGACTTCTCTGGATTGTTCGGAGGACAACAAGAAGTTAGTGAGTTGTTAAAGGCGATGCAAGCTGGACAAATCACAGGTCGCGATACTGCAGATCAGTCATTAACTCAAGAACCTCTTAAGGTTGAATCCTTGGAGAAAACTTTGAAGTTACTTGAATTCCGCATGAAAGATGTAAAGCTTTGGAATGCAATTCCTAAGTTGGTAGCTTACAACACAGTTGAAGAATACATTCAATTGGAGAGCTATGGTGCTGATCGCGGTGGTTTCTATACTGAAGGTGAACTTTCAGATGTAGAAGATTCTCAATACAGACGTAAGGCTGAACTTGTAAAGTATATCCAGGTAACTGGTGAAGTAACTTTACAAGCACAGATGGTACGTTCTTATGTAGACGCTATGCGTAAGGAAGTTGAGAACAAGACAATGTGGATTGTTCGCAAAGTAAGTTCAGCACTTACTAAAGCTGATTCAGGAATGATTGCAGCTGAATTCAATGGTTTATATGCACAGCACGGTTTGATAGGTTCAGGAGCAGATGCTTTGTATTTGTCACTTGATGCTTATCAGGATAGCACAACAGTAATCGACTTACGTGGTGCTTCTATTACACAAAGCGATCTTGAAGATGGCGCAGTTAACGTAGATGCGAATTTCGGTAACGTTGACACTTTGTTCGGTCCTCCATCAGTAATGTCAGGATTGTATAAGGATTATTTCGATCGTCAGAGAATTATCACTGGCATGTCTAGCGCAACTGGTACTATCGGTACAGTTCCTAAGGCAATCGATACTCAATTCGGTCAGGTAGCTATCAATCAAGATAAGTTCATGAAGAAGACGCCAGCTAGATTGTTGAGTGAAATCGCAACTAGTCCAAAGGCGCCGGCAGCTCCATCAGTATCAGCACAAGCATTAACAGGTGCAGATGCTCAATCACGCTTTAAGGCAGGTGAAGTTCATACGGGAGCATTAGGTACAGTATTCTACGGAGTAGCAGCTGTTAATCAATATGGTGAATCTGCGATTACGGTGTTTAACAACACTACGAAGATCACGTTGACAGCTGGTGAATCAGTTAACTTGACTTTCACAGCAGGCGCGGGTGGTTCTTTTGCAGCTACTGGTTTCGTAATTTATCGTTCTAAGGTAACAGCAGCAACTAATGCAACAACAGGCGCTGTTAAGTTTTATCCAATCTTCAAAGTAACTGCTGCTCAAAGAACAGCTGGTTTCGACGGAGGCTCAGCGGGTGTAGTTCGTGACCGTAACAGGTTCTTACCAGACACTGAAGAAGCTTTCGCAACTGAAATGACTGAAGAAGTAGTGAGCTTCAAACAATTAGCTCCGATTAGTAAACTTGATTTGTCAGTATTGGCACCAAGTAATCGTTTCATCGCTTACTTGTGGGGAACGCCAGTACTATATACACCAAAGAAAATGGTGAGATATTTGAACGTAGGTCCATTCATCGCAGCGTAGTAGATTTGGTTTTGTAAGAAGAGAGACGACAGAAATGTCGTCTTTTTTTTGGTTATTCAATTTAGATAATCTATCTTTAGGAAAAATTTAAAACAAACATATGAAGACAATTTTAACACCCTCTAAAGTAAAACCTTTAGAGTATGCAGGTCAAACTGTTATTCTACCTGTAATAGGAGAAGCTACCTTTACAGATGCAGGTAACATAGAGGTTGATGAAGAGGTAGCAGAATCATTCATTGCAGCAACAGAAGCATCTTTCGGTTTCTTTGAAGAGGTACCTGAAGGAAGTAAGAAACCTAAAGGTAAGGTTCAGGTTGCTAATGAGGAGTATGAAAAAACCAAAGCTGAACTAGATACTCTTTCAAGTGAAGATCTAATCAATCTAGCTAAAGAATCTGGAATAGCGCCAGCAGCATTAATGGGTATGACTGATGGAAAGATTAAGAAGGAATTATTGAAGAAATTATTGAAGTAAAATATTTGTTTGTGTTAAGGCTAAAAGCAGCCGAAAGACTTTAAAGCGGTCCGTAGGTTGCTTTTTTTTGTTTTATATATAGGTGAATTTTTAGTATTTTTATTACATTAATTCTAGCTAAAAATCATGATCAACGTAAATCAACATCCATTCGAAACTCAGAAAATAATCACAGCAGATCTATATAAGGGATCAATCATCGAGAAAGCCTATGGAGGCGGAGATGAAGGTACAATCTCAGCACAGCTCATTAGAGTACAGTTGAACAATAAGCTTGAGAAGGGGATTATCAGTGAGGAGCTTCATGCTAAGGCAGTTGAGCAGTTGGAAGAATTGGTGAAAGGTGGAGAGGGGAGTAAAGGGGGAAAGATTATTGGACACACAAGATCAGGAAAGCCTATCTATGCCAATAAGTCTGCTCATGAATATTCTGATTTTTCTAAAGAAGATCATAAAGATGCAAGCGATATACATCAAAAAGAATCTTCGAAACATGATTTTCAGAAACCGTCTGGAGCTAGATATGTAGGTAAAAATAAAAGGCAAGACCACATTGATTTATCTGTAGATCATTCTCAAAAAAGCAAAGGCAAAGACGACCTCAAAAAAGCCTACGACATCCTTGGCATCGAATATAAAGAAACAGACTCTCTAGAGAAAGCAGAGGGATCTCGCGGAGGAAAAATTATCGGACATACAAAGTCTGGTAAACCTATTTATGAAGGACATGGTGGTACAGAAAGCTACTCAGCGCAAGACCATTCAGACGCAGCAGACGCTCATGATAAAGTGACAGCAAAAAATGTAGGTAATTATGTAAAACAATCACACCACGGTAAGATGGCTAAGTATCATAACGCCATGTGGAAAGAAAAGAAAGGTTCAGATAAACAGGATCTCAAAAAAGCCTACGACATCCTCGGCATCGAATACAAAGAAACAGATTCTCTAGAGAAAGCCTCTAAAGGAGAGGGTTCAAAAGGAGGTCACGTGATCGGCCACACAAAGAGTGGTAGGCCGGTGTATGCTGATAAAAGAGGAGACAACAAAGATTATAAAGATTTTTCAGCACAAGACCATAAGGATGCGGCACAACTACATTCTGAAAAACATAAATTTCATGCTTTTGCTGATAGCAACACATCATCGCCAATAAATAGCATTCATCATAGGGCACTTATGTCGCATCATAGCGAAGTTGGTAGCGGACATGCAGTCTTAGCAGATAAGAAAGAGAAAGACGAGCATGAGGAATCTATTCCAGATCACGAAAAGAAAATCTTAGCTGATAAGAAGAAGAAGCAGATTGATCATCATAAAGAAGGTGAAGATTTTCACGGAAGTTTATTAAATGACTTTTATAAGAATCACGGCACTGATGAGAATAAATGGTCAAATCATATGAAAGAAGCCCATAGTCAATGGAAAGATAAAATGTTTCATCATAAGTCAGAAAAAGAACGTCTTGAAAAAGAATAATGGGAAGCTTAACTCTCACAATCTCCTATACTAAGAACACAGGTCTCGTCCTTAATGCTTCTGAACTAAAGCAACTTTACTTCACAGGTATCAAGTTAGAAGATCAGTATGGTAATCCTATTCCTGATGAAACAATCGAGTTCTACATAGATGCAGCACAAGAAGAGATGACTACTTATCTCTGCGTTAAGTTATCAAAGCATGCCGTTAGTGAACAAAGAGATTTCGTTTATGATGACTGGATAAAGTGGGGAGCTGTCACTACATTCTATCCTGTAGTAACACCTATAAGTTTACAAGGATTTCTTAACACTACTCTTCAGATAGATTATCCTGCAAATTGGCTATCAGCTAAAAAGCAAAGTCCTATTGGAGAGGAAGATATGTATCACAGGAATGTTAGTATTGTACCTGTACAAGGAACAGCAGCCTTCGCTAGTGGAAGTAGTATTTATGTAGGAATTGTTCCTCTAAGTAATAGATGGGGTGCTAAAAGTGTACCAAATTATTGGACGATTACATACATAACAGGTTTTAGCACAGTACCGGCAGATATTCTTAACTTTATAGGCCGCATGGCAGCTTCTAACCTATTGTTGCTACTTGGAGATATCATTAGCGGACAGCCAGGAATATCGAACAAATCGATAGGTATAGATGGACTTAGTCAATCAGTATCTACAACTAATAGTTCAGGAAATACAACCTTTGGTGGAAGAATAAAGGCATGGCAAACTGAAATGGCGAGACAGCTGCCGATACTTAAGATGAAATATGTCGGATTTACGTTTGGCGTATTAGGGTAAGGTTTATGATGAGGAAGTTTGGAGCTAAAGAGGGGGAAGGTTCAAGAGGAGGATATGTAATGGGACATACCAAATCAGGACATCCTATCTACGCTAGAATGACAGGTGGAGATCCTGCTTATAAGCACCTTTCTTCACAAGATCACATAGAGGCTGCAGCAATACATAAAGAGTATGCTAAGAAAGTTTCTACACACTATGGAGAGACAGATGAGTTTTGGCACAATAAGAGAGCAGAAGAGCATGAACATATGAGTAAGATGAATAATATACAGAAAGCAGAAGGTAGAGGTAAAATGGTAAGATCCCTTATTCAACAGTATTATGATGAAGGTAAGATCGATACTGTAGAATTCCTTAAAGCAAATATTCAACTTTCACATTTACTTGATGTTCAAGAAGGAGCTTATGAGTTAGAAAAAGGAGGACCAAGGGCTGCAATTGGAGAAGTTCGACCATATGGAGGTCGTGACTATATCAAGACGATAAATGGCTGGGTTCTTCACAAGAAACATATAAAAGCTCAAGCAGCTACAGTAACTGAAAAACCTAAAGCTGAAGCTAAGATTGAAGCTCCTAAGAAGAAAGGTGGTTTTCAGAGGGAGAAGTTTATATCAACTCCAGTTAAGGTAGGTGATATATTTTACGTCGAAAACCCTAAGCCTGGTTACTATAATCAGAGAAGAATCGAATCTATCGATAACGGTCTAGCTAAGATCTCTGTTGTAGAAGAGACTTATGGTGGAAGAGTGAATAATCATGGAGATGCTGGACATATGAGATTATCAGAAGTTCAGAGAGTTGTAGATAAGACAGCATCTGGAAAGCATGATAAAGTTCAAAATCATAAAGAGGCTGTTCATGAATTTAATAAGAAGATCGGTTTAGAGAAACTTAAAGGAGGATCTTTACTAGACCCTAAAGCTCGAAAAGAATTTAAGACAGCTTTAGAGAAGTTAAAATCAGAAGCAGAGATTTATACAAAACCAGATTCAAGTGTAGGTGCAGCAGGTGGATGGTCGGGAACAATGAGATCAAGTCAAAGCGGAACTCCTATTAATCTTAGCTTTAATGATGTTCATCGCGCTGGATATTATGGCTTTAATAGAATGTACACTGTACAGGTACAAGTAGGAGGAGGATTAGAATCAGAGCATCGTAAGGTACTCTTAGCATCAGCAAAAGATTTACTAAGTAAGTATAGTTTTAAAACTTCTCTCGGAGATAGCCGTATAGAGGAGACTGATGGTACTAATTGGTCATCAGTAATGATGGTCGCTCCAACTATGGGTGATCAATATAGCAGAATAGAATTATAAATACATGACAAGACTTTCAGATAAGGTTATTATCGATAGAACCTTCCCTCAAGATAAATCACTTGTAGCAGATTTCGAGTTACCTGAAATAGAGGCAACTATAAGAGATAAGGCTTATGATGTTATATATGAGAAAGCTTATATCTGCCCTTGTAAGGGGAGCGGCAGCCCTGGCCATCTTAACGTTTGCAGAAATTGCGGAGGTAGTGGATGGATTTTTGCTAATCCGACAAAGACAAGAATGCTTATCAGCGGTATCGCAGCTGATGGAAAGTTAAAAGAGGCTGCATTAAGAGAATGGGGGATGATTGATGGAGGTGTTGTTAAGGTAACAGCATTGAATGCAGATAAGTTCACCTATATGGATAGAATTACTGTTCTAGATGCAACAGCTGAACATAATCAAATTATCTATCCAACATTAACTGATGATGATACTACACTTTTTGCATTCACTAAGTATAATATTATAAGTATCAATTTTCTTGGATTATTTGTAGATTCTAATACTAGATTAACTAAGTTAACAGAACCTACAGACTACTCCTTTGATGAGAATATTGTAACACTTAGTGCTGCCTATAATAATATGGCTGATCTAAATCTAACTATCAGATATTCTCATCAACCAGTATTTCACATTATTGATATCGTTAGAGAGTCAATGACATCTTCGAAGGGGCAATATAGACAGAACATGAAGAGGATGTTAATGCCTGTTCATGCTACAGCGAAGAGAGCTCACTTGATAAAGGATATTGAAAATTATGGAGGTGATAGATTATTAGATAATAGCTGGCTACCGAATACCTGCGAAGTTCCTGATCTAACAAAATTCCAACGCCAACTGAGATATGCTTCAGCTCAAGAGATTTTCAATAACTTAACTCAACAGCAGATGGATGATTTAGATGATTTATTCCACGCATCTTCTATTTAGTATTTTTAGTTTAGGATGATTAATCTTCAAATCGATACAAGCTCACTCGCAGAAGCTTTTAATCTTGACAGTCAAAGTATTGATAGCTTATTAGATTATACTGTTAAAGAAATTACAGCTCGATTTGCTGCTCAATGGGAACAAGAAGCTATGTCTTCACTTCATAGTTCAAGAGAACAATATGTAAGAAGTTTAGTTGTAGTTGATGAAGGATTTGCTAAAGGAGCTGTAGTGCTAACTGGCATACTACCTAATATGATTGAAAGTGGAGCTCCAGGTTGGGATATGAAGCCAGCTTTCCTTAATGGGCCTAATGCGAAGAGAGGTAAGGATGGATCTAAATATAATTCAATACCTTTTAGTTTCGGAACTCCTGGTTCATTAAGTGGAGCAACTCTACCTAAGGAAATTTATGATATTGTTCGTAAGAAACCTACTAATCAACCTATAGTCAAAGATGATCTTAAGAGTACACCTGCATCCTTAAAAACTCCTCAGAAGAAGAGTATTAGGATGCCGGAGAGTCAAAGCTTCAAAGAATACCAACATAAGAGCTCGATTTATGAAGGTGTTAGTAAGAGAACTGATAGCGTTACAGGTCAATCTTCTTATGGAAGCTTTAGAAGAGTTAGTGATAAGTCAGATCCGTCAAGCTGGATACATCCTGGATTTGAGGCGGCAAACTTAGCAGAGAAAGCACTTGAAACATTTGATATACCAAGAGAGACAGGTATGGTTATCGATCAATGGTTGGAGAAATTATAGCATTACTTTTTTTAGTATTTTTAACTCAAATAGAGAATATGAAGGCAATGAACACAAGAAGATATTTAGTTCTATCATTACTAGCAGCGGCTTTGATGATTGACTATCTTTTTCCAATGAACATATCAGGACCTGTAATGTTAGGAGCTGCCACTTTTGAGTGGGACGAGGCTAATGGTGCTGGTCAGACGGTAACTCACGGTAGAGCTGAGAGTAACTGGAAGAACATTGACGATTCAACTACAGCATATACAGCTTCACCAATTGTAGCAGGAAATAATTCATTTGAGAAATGGCAGTATGGTCACTTTTCAGGAACATACAATCAACTCTTAAACGGTCTTTGGGCTCACACAGCTGGAGTATTAGGTACCGGTCTTACTTTAAAAGCTAGTGCAACAATGACTGCTGATGGTGATAGATTAGCTTACACTACACCAAGTACAACAGCTAACGCACTCTTAACTCTAGATGCTACCACAGTTATAGCAATTGGATCAGGTAAAGCGGTTTGGTTTGGGATAACTTCTCCATCAGCTGCTGGTAAATCTGCAAGCTCAACTGCCAATCCGGCATACACTAATTATTTAACAACTCAATTACAAACTACGGTTGCAGCTGGTGCAGGTGATACTGCAACTGTTACATTAACATTACGCTATGATGAGAACTAATTAAGTTCTAGATCTCGTCATTAATACAATAATGACAACACTTAAAAATCAATACAATGGTAAAAGCAGAAGTAAGCTCCTCAGAGGGCGAAAAAGTTTCACTAAGTTCAATTAAATTAAAATACCTCTTTGAGGTAGTTTATAAGGACGGTACCGTCTTCAGGCAAACAAAAGAAGATGTTTCAATGACCGATCCTAAGCGGTCAGCTTATTTTGATATCAATCAAGATGAGGTAGCGACTTTCGCACTATATCATAATAGAATTTTTGGAGGTCAGGTAATTCTAGTCGATCTTAGAGATGGGCATTTTGAGATAGACGGGAAGGTTTTCTTCTGTCACGATAAAGATCTCGTTCTAACCAATTTCAGATTAATCTATTTTAGAAGACATAAGCATAACATGACACTTGGAGGTGTTGAAATAGACCACACTGTCGACTTTCATATAGGATGGCAGGCAAATGACGAGACCGGAGTAAATCATCAACGTGTAATCTCACCACAAGTATGATAAGCCAAATACCTACAAATCTAGAACTTAAGTATCGCCCTGAATGGGGCTGGTATATTAACGTCCCTGAATCTTATCCAGTTGAGTTGATAGATAATTGGTTAAAGAAGGCGGCATATCCTTTAATGAAGAAGAGAATCTTTCAACTACCTTCAGGAGACTTAAAAGAGCACATGACTAAAGTACTACCTGACCTTTATAACGGAAAAGTTCAACAGAGAATAACAAAACCAGCTATAGACTTATTCAAATCAAATAATAAAATGACGTCAACTTTATATCATTACAATTAATTAATTATGGCAAATACATGGCATTCGTCCGCTCAAGCTATCGCGTATGCGGCAAACAAATCAATGTTGGATGTGTTCAATGCAACAGCGAGCGCAAGAGTTATCCGAGTTTATCGTGCATGGCTGTTTAACAACGGTACTGCTAGTGTTACTGGTGTACTCAACCAGGCTCGTATAAACATCATCACTGCCGCTTCAGCAGGAACTGCAGTCACTCCTGTTACACATGATACTGGTAACTCAGCTTTAAATGCCAACACTACATCAGGGCATAACCGAACAGTAACTGCTGCTAACATTCTCAGGCAGATCATTCACTCTCCTGACGAACCTACTGTAACTACCCTTGACTGGGATGCTATCGGTACACTTGTACCATTTGCTGAATGGTGGAATAGTGGATATGCTGATGCTAACATTCAACCTATCACCTGTCGAAATGGTGAAAACAGAGGATTGAATATCTCCAGCATTACTCAGACTGTAGGTACTGCTGATCTTGAAATTGAATTTACAGACTCTGCAACCTAATGCAGAAATCATTCTCATATAGTGGTTATGTAACAGGCATGGGATATGATAATCCTATGCTTGTTATATTCAATGATGTAGGAAGTACTAAGCAAGTAGTAATCTCTGAATGTAAAGTCAGAGAAGCCTCTCCTACAATTAATAATACTGCTTCCACTCCATTTGTCTTTAAAAAAATTACTGCAGCGAGTGGAGGTGATTCAGTTCAAGTTGTTAAAGCAGACACTCTCGCTCCAAACCTTCCATCTCAGATTGATATAAGAATTAATTCAGATGTAACTGCTAATACTTCTATACTTGGAACTCGAATAGCTAATCCAATTCCAGTTAGTCCATTTGCTTCAAGATTAACTGGAACTCAACTTAATATTGCTAACATTTGGTCAACTCAAAGAGGAGGGGGTAGCACTCAGCATATAACCTTAGCTGCAGGAGGAGGGATTGCAATTACTAATTTTAATGATAATTATGCTCAATCTGGTACTCGGCAACTTGTATGCACATTTAGAGTAGGAAGTGATACGTTTTATGTAAATACAGAATTTTATGCGAGAGAATCTCCTACTGCATATTTTTCTATAATGAATAATACAGGTAGTGGAGTTAGCTTGCAAGTGGTGAGTTTAGAAATTAACGAGATTGGTAGTGCACTTATAACTTCACCAGCTATAGATAGTCCTTATGTTGGGTTTAAAAGGATTGAAGGTTATAACGGTGGAGAGCTTCTTACTCCTATTGCCAGAGATACCAGTAATGTTCTCCCAAGTACTGTAACACTTAGACGAAATCGTTTATTTCATGACCTGAAATTTATTGATGCTGGATCTAAAGCTGGAGCACCTAATAAGTATGGTTATGGTTATCCATCAGCATTTATGCAACAAGCAAGATCTGCAGGATTATTTAGGGAGAGATTATTTTATGTAGCTGATAGATTTGATAAGACAGCGTCAGCTAAGCCTGCATCAGCATTTCAAGCGAACATGACTGCATTTGGAGAACAACAGGCTCTTGGTGACCTTGAAGGTGTTGCTCTGAATCCTGGTGAAGGATTTGCGGTAATTCAAATGAATATGGCTCATTATGCATCTTACTATGTAGAATTAGAATTTTATGTAAGAGAGTCTTCTGTACTTAAACGACCACGAGCAACTTTATCAATATAAACTATGGCAGCTCCTTATAATCCACCGGTAAAGAACGAAGACTTCCTACTCAGAATAGCTCTTGAAGATATATCTGAACCTGGAAGCTTTAAAGTCAATCCAACAATAGCTGCCGGAGATTTCAAAGTCTCTATAGATGGAGGAGCACTTACCAATTTAACAACCCTACCAAGCATAAGTCCTTCAGGCTCTGTCTTGGTTCTTATATCTCTGTCGGCAGCAGAAATGAATGGCGACTCTATCTCGATAGTAGCTATTGATCAAACTTCACCTAAAGAATGGGCTGACTTTGTCATGAGCATCCCTACTACGCAGTAACATAACCTAACCCCATTAGGTTATGGCAATATTTAAGAAATTCCTAGGTAATCCGTTAAGAGGGGGTAATCTAACAACTACCAGGACACAATCTGCTGTAGCTAGAATTAGGGTTACTATTAGTAGAACTCAATCAGCGATTGCTCGTATTCAGAAGCAAGTCACTATTGCTCAAACTGGTGTCGCTAATATTTTAGTAGTAGTTCAGACTACTCAAAATCAAACTGGCGTTGCTAGAATTCAAAAGCAAGTCTCTACTACACAAGTAGGCGTTGCTAGAATTCAAAAACAAGTTTCAGCTACACAAACTGGTGTTGCTAATATTTTAGTAGTAGTTCAGACTACTCAAAATCAAACGGGTGTTGCAAGGATTCAGAAGCAAGTCTCTGCTACTCAATCAGCGATTGCTAGAATTCAAAAACAAGTTTCAGCAACTCAATCAGCTGTAGCAAGAATAAGAAATACTGTTACAGCAACTCAGCCTGCGGTAGCTAGAATTAGAGCTACTACTAGTAGAACGCAAACAGCTGTAGCGGCAATTCGAAATACCACTACTCGTACGCAAACAGGTGTTGCTAGAATAAGAAAGACTGTTAATGTAACTCAAACGGCAGTAGCGAGAATTCAAAAACAAGTTTCTGCTACTCAATCGGCAATTGCTAGAATAAGAAAAACTGTTACTGTTACTCAGACAGCAATAGCAAGAATTCAGAAGCAGATTAGTGCTACACAAACGGCAGTAGCTAGAATAAGAGCAACTACTACTCAAACTATAACTGGCGTTGCGAGAATTGGTACAGGTCTTGTTACTACTCAGACGATTACAGGTAAGGCTGCGATTCAAAATACTACCAGTAGAACTCAATCAGCTACTACTAGAATTCAAAAGCAAGCTACTGTTACACAAACCGGTACTGCTAGAATTCAGAAGCAAGTTTTAGCTACTCAGAGTGGTATATCGAGAATTCAAAAAACTGTTACCCAGGTACAATCTGCTGTAGCTAGAATTAGAGTAATTGCTACTCGTACACAAACAGCTATCGCTAGAATTCGAAAGACAGTTGACATAGTAATTGCAGGCGTTGCTAGAATTCAGAGAGTAGCGAGTGTAGTTCAAACCGGTATAGCTCGCATTCAAAAGGTTATAGATAGGATTCAGACTAGTATAGCTCGCATTCAAAACACTACTACTCAGAATCAGACAGGTATATCATCTATATATAAGACTGTTGAGAGACTGATTACTGGTACAGCTAGAATTACAAATTCTTATACTACTGTTCAGACGATAACAGGTGTAGCTCATATCTGCCCGGCACCTAAGAAGAAGAAGTCAACTAAGCTAGTAACTATAACTGTAGATGTAACTGGAGATGTCGCACCTGTTAAGGTAAAAAGTAAGACTACCAAGTTAACTCAAATAGATATAGATGGAAGAGAGTGTTAGGATATTAGTAGTTTTAAGAAAATAAGATATGGCTGTTTTAGTACCAGAAGTTATCATTGCAAAAGCTTTAAATACGGTTTTGTCTATTGTCAGGACGAATCATTTGGAGGCTATTACTAATAATCAAGAGTCGCGTAGCCTTCTATATCTATTATTTAACGGCACTGCTTTAGGTAATTACGATTTCTATGCGAATGCTAAGAATCTAATAATCACTACAAAACAGAATCCAAAACACTTAGAGGTAAAGTTATCTTACGATCAAAATACAACAGGCAACGCGGCTGGTGTTTTTCTTAACTTATCTTCAGATACTGCTAAGACTGATTCTATTTCTATTGGAGAGGGAGATCAGGAAGAGTTAGTGTTTACTAATGGAGGTGGAGCTCAGAATGAGTATGTTAAGCAATACATGCGAAGATTCATAACAACATATCAACTAGTATTTATTGCAGATAATAAGAACGAGATCTCTATATTGTACAACTTATTTAGGTGCATGACTATTGCTTTAACTAACCATCTAGCATTAGAAGGCATTTCTAATCTGAAACTGGGAGGTCAAGATTTAAGAGTAGATTTAGGTATTCCAGATAAGCTTTTCATTAGAGCAATTACACTAAACTTTGAATATGAAGTAGTGACGCCTGAAATATTTATTCAAGATGTCTTTACGAAGATTCGATTTATAGCAGCAATTGACTCTTCTGATTACTATTCGATAGAAGATGACAGCACTAGCATCTAGAAATAATATATGAGATGGTTTTCTTAGTATTTTTAATAAAATAGCACTTTTTAATAAAATTATCGAATGCCAACAAAGTTTATTTTCAATGGGCGTGAGGTCGTCATTCCAGGCGCTTATTCGCAGATTAAGTCAGGTATCCAGAATTCATCTCTAGCATTAGAATTTGGTAACACTCTAGTTATTAACACTGGTAGTGAGAAGTTCTTCACAGGAGGTCCTGGTATAAATGGTACACTGAAATCAGGTAAGGAGGCTCACATTACATTTAGTAATTCTCGCGATATGAGAAACTATGTGTCAGGAGGTCTTTGGTGGTTATTAGCTGGACCGATGTTCTCACCAGGTGGCGGTGCTACAGGTGGAGTTTCAAGTGTAACTTATATTGATGCAGCAACTACAATACCAGCAGAGATTACTTTGTTATTTGGAGGTCAAGATGCTTCTGATGGAGATGGTGTTGGTACTAACAATGGTAGCGCTATTGTTCAAGTTAGAGCTGAAGGTTTTGCAGGTAATGCTGTTTTAGGTGATGAAGTAAGAGCTAAGTCTACAATTACAGTTTCAGCTCCAGGTGCAATTAATAATACCATCGGAGTTACTGTAGATGGAATTAGCGTAGGAGTATATACAGTAAAATCAGGCGACACAATCGCTCTAGTAGTAGCTGGTTTAGCGGCCGCGATTACTGCTTATGGATTAGCTGAAGTAGTGCTTACAACAGGAACAACTGTCCAAATTTACGCACCAAGAGGTTATGCAAATACATTGAACGGCTTATCGCCTTCTGTAGTAGTTACAGGTTCAGTAGCAGGAACAGCAGGTACGTTTTCAGGAGGTATTGAAGGAACCTTATTGACAAGAGGTTATGCAGCTCGAGTAATTAAGGGAGTAGGTAATGCTTCAAAATATATAGTTCAGTTCTGGAGAGGAAGTTTTAAAGGAACAGATGAGAATATTTCGAACGGTTCACCTTACGATGCAATTCCAGAATTAAGCACTAAACCGGAACTTGTAGTACAATCGCCAGAGATTAGTACCGTTAAGGAACTAGTTGATTGGATGAATGATCTATCAGGAGCTGGATATGATTTCAATGAATATTTCAAGTTGAAGAGTTATGTTCTTGGTAGTGTTATTGACACAATTATACCTGCTGACTTAATTGAGGTAGGATATGAGAAGGCGGAAGGCGGATCGGCAAGCTTCGGAAGTGGTGATTTAACTGCTGCATTATCATCTATTGCAGACTTAACATTTGACTTTATCTTAGCAGATAATTGGGGAGCAGAAGCTCGTTCAGCTAACAATATTGCAATCTATGATTGGATTGTTGAGACTGCTATAATTAAACCTGATATGATTATCGGAGGTGGAAGTACTGCTGGAGAGTGGAATGATACACTTACATACGCTCAAGCTTACGATTCTCAATATGCAACTGTAGTTCATGGTGGAGTTAAGAAGATTGATGTAGGTAATAGAGCATTTAAGGATTACGAATCAATTTATAAAGCAGCTGCGATAACTGGTCGTGAGGCAGGATTGGAACCACAAATTCCATTGACATTCAAGAATATTGGAATTGAAGGAGAAGTACATCAATTATCTTCTAATCAGATTAAGGCTGGATTAGATGCTGGTGTATTAATGACTCGCTTAAGTAACGGATCATTTGAAGTTGTTAAGGGAATAAATACCTTACAAAATAACACTTATCTAGTTAATGCAGACGGCTCTACTCATAGTAAGCAATTTGCTCGTATTGAACGTCAATTGAATAAGGAGATTACATTCAATGCAAAGAATGTATTGTTGAAGAAGCCAAACGGTTCGAATCGCAATACTGTATCTGTTGAGGATGTTGAGGAATTTGTAAAAGGATATTTGAATAGTAAGGTGGCAACTGATCAAGATGATAATTTAATTATCAGCTTTAGAGCAGTAGAAGCTGTTAGAAATCAAGATGCTTATGAAGTAACTTACGCATTTATTCCTAATACTGAAATATCATTCTTGTTCTTCACTGGAACAGCAATTGATCCAACATAAAATAAATTGGTTACTAAAAATAGAACAAAATAGAAAATGGCAGATAAAGTTTTACACGGTGCCTTAGCGATAATTCGTAGAAACGGTACAGCGATCGGAAAGATGAAGAATGTTAGATGGACTGAGACCTTGAGAGATCAAGAGGTAAGAGGTCTAGGAACTATCTTCACATTAGAATCTCCTGTTGTAAGTCATGGCGGTACGCTAACTTGCGATTTCTACGAAGTAGATTTTGCGAAGACTGGTGTTCCAGGTGCTATTAGAAGAGATGTTCAAACTAATCAGGAGTTTGAAGATCAGATTCTTCTAAGAGATGGTCTACAATTAGATATCTTTAAAAAGGTAGAAGATCTAGTTGACCCTAACACTGGATTAAAGACAGCTAAAGCAATACCTTATGCTGTTATCAGAGAGTTATATCTAAATTCAGAAGGCGCTGATATTTCAGAAGGCGCTATCTCTGGTCATAATCAGTCGTTCAGATTCAACGCTCCAGTTATCTTCCCAGTTTAAGAGTTTAAGAAAAGTTTAGTAAGCGTACCTAATTAAGGGTACGCTTTTTTTTTGTTTTCTCGGAGATTTAGTATTTTTATGGTTAATGAAATTTATAGATTTCAAGTTAAAGGATCTCGTTGGTAAGCCTGTATTGTGGACAAGGGCAGGTGATAGTTCTGGTGTGGTGAAGATGCTTACTAGAATTAGTAGGACATTAAAGCAAGGCTTTGAAGTTGAAGGTGGTAAAGGTAAGGTTTTCAATTATAACAACGGACATCAAAGAGCTGAAGATGGAAGAATGTATACCATTCTTAGTATGTGTGAGCTCGTTACAAATGAGGACATCATAGCTATTAGAGCTGATTGGGATATTATAAAAGAAAATATCAGGCAAGAGAAGATAAAAAAGCAAGAGCAGCTTTTGACTGATAATTTAGAGAGAAGGCAGAGATTAGTTAAAGACATAGAGATACTTCAAGATAAACTTGTTGTACAAGAAGAGATCGTTAATAAACTCACGCTATCGCAAATGATTATCAATCAGACAGATAAATTGTCGTCACTAACAATACCTCAACTACGTAGAATAATTAATGAACTTAAAGATTAAACAATGATCGAAGAAAAAGAAAAGGAGTCGAAACAAATTCCTGCAGCTGAACTTTCTATTACTATTGGTAATAATGTTTATGTAATGAAGAGACCTAATATAGGTCAAATCATTGATATGGAGAGGATGAAATTAAAAATGACAGGCGGTACTCACAATCAGATGCTGTTTAGTTCTTCTCAATCTCAAGAGGCTTATATCTTCACTGATATGGTTGCTGTATTTACAGTACTACTCGGAGATAAATTACAGACCGATTTGAGAGTCGCTTCTCTATTAGAATTAACGCCGGATCAGGCAAAGGATCTTGTAGCAGCGTATGAGAATAAAGTGTTTCCTTGGTTACAGCAATTAAAAGACTTATCTAAGAAAGACTGATGACAGCATTAGAGTTTGTGAGACTCTGGAATGCATCTTGGAATTGCGATTATTGGTGGAGGAAGAAATACAATGTAGCGTTCAATAGTCCAGAGCATAGAGCGATGGATCCTATCGATATTCACATTGACTATATAGAGAATGAGTTGGCTGAAGAGTATGCTGAGAGGAGTAGAAAGGAGAGGGAGAATAAACCTTTCTTAGATAAAGGTGAGTGGATAAAGGATAATAAAGATAGAAGTGTTGTTGATATTGTTTGGGATAAAATTGATCTTAATGATTTTTAGAAATGGCAGATGAAAAAAAGATAAAATTTTCGGCAGAGGATGCCATCTCCCCCTTTATAAAGAATCTACAGAAGGAACTCTCTGAACTATCCTCTTCTTTAGGAGGTAAAAGTAAAGCTCTATATTCTGACTTTATTAAGATCGCACAAGAGCAATCTAAAAATGCTAAAGATCAACTTGCACTTACTAATCAGCAAATAACCGCTCTAGAGAAAAAATTACAGATAGAGCGTGAGTATACTAAAACTGTTCTTGAGAGACAACGTGAATTTGCAGGTGAAGCTCAACAAGATCAAATTGCTGAACAGTTAGCTAAACTTAAAGATAAGAGTGTAGAAGATAAAATGATGATTCAGAACTTAAGAGCTGAACATCGAGAATCTACAAAAACATTTAAAGATCAAGAGGCGTCAGCTCGAGATGCAAAACCTTCAATTTTCAGTGAGGTATTTAAAGCAGGTCTTGTTCGTGACTTGATGGGAATATTTAGGCAGATGCCTAATGCGCAAACAGGACTTGATCTATTAACACCAACCTTAGGACTTACAGGAGCAACTTCAGGGGCGATAACTGGTTCAGCAATCGATGCGGCTAATATATCAATATTAGGAAATAAGTTAGGCGATATACATGCTTCAACTACATTAAGTGCCTTAGGAAAAGAACTTGGCCAGATTGCTGGAACAGGTATAACGAGACACATTCAAACACAAGAGAAGTTTCAGGCAGCTCAGTATGCTGTAGAAGGTATGACAGGTCAGCGTAGTAAAGCTGTATCATTAAATCAGTTCGGTATGGATTTAGGAGCTTCCGCTCAATTGGAGGCTCAGATTATTCAAGCTACTAAACAAACAGCAACAGCAGAGCAGATAAAAAATGTAGCTGCAATATCTAAGTTTGCAAACATTGATCAGGGTACAATTCTAGGGTTACTAGGTACTACGAGAATGGGGGCTAATGTAAATGAGGAGAGGATTATAGGATTATTTAAGGACGGCGTAGATCGTTCTGTATTATCAGATATGACTCAAAATCTTACAAGCATTATAACTAAGTTTGGAGAGAGTCGGGCGACACCTGATGCTCTAATGGCTTCTCAGATGATGATGGAGTTTAATAAGATCGGTGGTCCATTTGCAATAGGCGATCCGAGGTCAGCAGGATTAATGAGTCAATATCACGATAGATTTAGTAATCCATCTGGAAACTTTGCTCAAGCTTTAAGTTACTCTGTAGCTAGAGAGCAAAGACCTGATATGGATCCGTATCAATTAATGGAATATGTCCAGGAGGCCAATCAAGAATATAAAGGTGGAGTGATGGATAAGATAGGTAACATGAGCGGAAATCCAATGTTTAATATGCTTATGTTTTCTCAATTATTCGGAACAGGAAAGAGAAATATAGATCGAGCTTTTTGGGAAGGAGATGCGATGGGATCTTTAGCTGGAACTTCAACTACTACCGGTTTAGGTGGCACAACTCAAGCAGAATTATTTGGAGGAGCCGCAAACCTAACAACTACAATGCAGAAGCATATGGCAGAAGCTACTGATGCATTCGCTCAGTCGTTTATTGATGGAATGAAAATGTTAGCAACTCAATTATCAGATAGAATTATTGCAGAGAAGGATAAGTTTATTGAAGAAGGTTTAGATACTGAAGGTAATAAGTTGAAAGCTAAAGATAGTAATCCTCCTAAGAATGATACTGCAGGAGATAAGCTCGATAGAGCTGCCGATAAGTTATCTGACTGGGCTGATAAACTTAATTGGAGAGGAATGGGCGGTAGAGGTGGAAAGAACTAATTAGATATGAGCTTTCTTACCTGTAATAGAAACCAAACCTTAACATCTCTACTATCTCTTTATGACGTAGCAGTTAATCCTAAGGTAGTTCTCGATAACAACTTAGCACCGTCGACAACAATATCTGTAAACTCTTATACGAACTGGGATAGGATAAAGCGCACCTATACAGATAAGGAGTTACTAGAGAATGAACCTAAATATCCTACAGGAGAGGTATTAGTAAAGAAAGGAACTTCACTTTTATTTCTACCATCTCAACTATTAAGAGATCTAGGTCGCCAACCTATCAGAGAGGTAATTGAAGCTACAAAGTTTAAGCCTTTCATTGCTCAGCAATTACATAAGCTATTAAATGATCCGAGATATGTTAGAAAATCATCTAATGCAGATCAGCAGGTAGAGGTTATTACTGAACAAACTGAAGTCACTTGTTTCATATGGAACAGATCTCTGAACGACTGGATAGATGCATCTCGCTTTATCTCTAATGCGCAAACATCAGTTGCTAAAGAAGGTGGTTCGTTTAATATAACATTTGCTGATGTAAACTGTTCCTATAGCCCTTTAGTAGGATGGATTCCAGATAATGATGAACAGAATGTAACTAATCAAATCAATAAGTATTCTAAAGAAGGAGAATCTAGGCGAAACAATTTCTACTTCAACACTATACTAGCAGAGAATGATTTAGTATATATAAAGTTTGAGAAGTTAGGTTTTGATACGAACAATACTGATAATATTAATCCAGCTAATCAAGTGTGGGATTTGATAGGCTTAATTGATAACATCTCTAGTAATAGCTCTCCAGCTCTATTTACAACCTCTATTAGAGGAAGAGATCTTATGAAGATGTTGATTGAAGACGGAACTATATTTTTCACATCTCAATTTTTAGGAAATATTTTTGTCGATCAGGATACCTTATTAGCTAAGAGAAATTCATTTACTTTAGAGGAGCAGGAGCTTATTTATGCTATGCCTACTTTTCAATCTCTACCTACACTATTAAAGTATGTATTAAATAAATACTCCAATCTAGGAATAATTCCTAATGGAGCGTTTTGGGGATATGGAGATTCTGTAATCTTAGAAAAATACAAACTACAATCAACTAAACTCTTAAGAAGATCTGATGGTAGTATAGTAGACATATTAAATTCTAAGTTAACTGGAGAGAGGCAGGGTTTATGGAGGATAATGGATTTTGTCTTCGATGATGAGCCGGCAAATAGACTAGTAACGGATCCAGCGTTTAGCCAAGATAACGGAAGTATAATCAATAGTATTAAGAAGATCGTTCAAGAGCCGTTACTCGAGTTCTATGGCGATACCTACGGCGATAAATATAACTTTACCATCCGCAAGCCTCCATTTGATAAGAAAGGCTACATAGGATTAGTATATGGAGATGTTGCTACAGAAGAAACTTCTCAAACTGGAAAGAGACTCAACTCAACCAGTCAAGCTAGAGCTAGCTCTAAATTGAAAAAGAAGATTGATTCGAAGATTCAGCAGAGATTGAAAGGAGATGTTACTGATAGAAC
>Ga0075158_10000043_pt1 | contig 87305 bp, 77 predicted proteins | sample JI91814BDNA_FD_70968 | JGI IMG/M metagenome (GOLD analysis project Ga0075158, IMG submission 70968) | Wastewater effluent complex algal communities from Wisconsin, to seasonally profile nutrient transformation and Carbon sequestration -... | ecosystem: Engineered > WWTP > Effluent > Algae... | reverse complement strand
AGCGCGGCGAGTCCATCGAACTGCCCGGAATACAGCCCGTCACGCACCAGTCCCAGCGGCGCGCGGTCGGGCGGTGTCTCGTCTTCGTCACTGTCGGCGACGGCCGAAGGCAGTGCGTAAGCGGGATCCAGCGCCGACACGATCGCCCAGCGGCCGGCTTCGGCGGCCAGGTCGACGGCACGCTTGCCCTGCAGGTCGGCAAGGTCGGGATCGACACCCAGTTCCAGCAGGCGGCGCACCAATGCCGCCGGCACCACGTCGCCCGTGCAGGCCAGCATCAAGGCGTTGCGGCCTTCGCCGTCGACGGCGGTGGCCAGCGAGCCCGCGGCGGCAAGCGCTTCCAGTGCGGCGACATGGCCGCCACGCGCGGCCTCCAGCCAGGGCGTACGGCCCAGTTCGTCGCGCGCCTGTACGTCGGCGCCGGCCGCGAGCAGGGTGGCGATGATCTCGGCGTGGCCGGCCAGCGCGGCTTCGTGCAAGGCGCTGCGCGCACGGCTGTCGCGGGTGTCGATCCGGGCTTTGTGCTTGAGCAGCAGCTGCACGCCGACGGGATCGTCTTCCTCGGTCGCCGCCGCCGCCAGCAAGACCGGCTGGCCGCCCTGCGGCTCGGGCTTGGCGCCGCGTTCCAGCAGGAACTTGGCCAGGCGCCAGTTGCCGGCCATGCAGGCCACGCCCAGCGGGGTGATGCCTTCGGCGTTGAGCGCATCGGTTTCTGCCGCCGCGTCGCGCAGCAGGGCCGCCACGCCGGGGTCGGAACTACGCGCGGCGTGGTGCAAAGGCGTATTGCCTTCGCCATCGGCGGCGCGCGGATCGGCGCCGTTGGCCAGCAGGGTGGTGACCGCGTCGGGACGGCCATGCCAGCTGTCGCGGGTGGCGGCGAGCAACGGGGTCATGCCGGCATGGACATGGTTGAGGTCGATGCCGTGGCCGATCAGGGCACGCAGCAGGCGCAGGTCGGGCAGCACCGCGGCGAGCGTGGCCAGGCTGCGCTGGTCGCGCGGATCGGCGGCGGGGAGCGCATGCGGATCGGCGCCGGCGTCGAGCAGTTCCAGCGCACGTTCGACCCGGCCGGCACGGGCGGCGGCGAACAGGGCGGCGTCCAGGTCTTCTTCGTCGGCCAGCGGCAAGGATGGCAAGGGCGCGGCGTGCGAGGCGGCCATCTCCACCACCGGCAACACGCCGTGCATCACCGTCGGCATGGCCTGTGCCGCCGGCATGCGCTGCACGCCCCAGTGCAGCAGGGGCAGCGCCAGCGCGTAGCCGATCGCGGTGGCCAGGCGTGCGGATCCGGGGATCAGGCCAGGCCAGGCCAGCGCTGCGCCCATGCCGATGACCACGGCCACCAGGGCGGCGACACCCAGGCCATGCCAGTCATGGCTTTCGCGTTCGGACAGCACGTGCCAATGCCTCGACAGGGCGCCGCCTTCACGCTCCACGCCATGCCACAACGGCCAGGTGCGCCACAGGCCGATCAGCAGGGCACCCGCCGCCGCGCTCAGTCCCAGGGCCGCCGGCAGGCTGCCGCTCTGGCGCAGCGAAGCCAGTGGCCATGCCAGCAACAGGGCAGCCACTGCAAAGCCGGCGGTCCACGCCAGCAACAAGGCGATGGCGTCGTTGCGCCAGCCGAAACCACGGGCCGGCACGCGCGTACCGCGCCACCACGACACCGCCAGCGCCAATGCCGGCTGCGCCAGCAGCACGCCCAATGCGGCGGCGATGCCGCCCAGCGCGGTCAGCCCGGCGAGCACGACGCCCGCGACCAGCGCGATCCACGGGGCGAGTTGCGAGGCGCGCGCGGGGCGTGGCGGCGTGGCGGCTTCAGCCATCGGCGCTTACCGGAAGATTGTCCTGCCAGTAACCATCCTGCATGGGAACCGACGGCGGCGGGAACTGGATATGGAAGCCCTGCGCGGCCAGGTTCTCGCGTACCTGCGCGGTGTTGCCGCGCGCGAGTTTGCGTTCCGGCGTCAGCGCCACGTCCAGCACGAATTCCAGCGAACCCAACGGCGCGCGCAGCGCCTCGGGAATCGTTTCGAAATCATCGCGTGTGGCCAAGTACACGAAGGTATCGGCCTTGCGCAGGCTCTTGTAAACGTAGGCTTGCATCCGCGCGCGACGCGTCCTGCGTGAAGGGTGGTGGGGATTGTGGAGGAAACACGGGTCCGGCGAAACCCGCATGCGTTCACGCGAGCAATGGATCCAGCGGTTTTCGCCTGCATTTTCCGGCCCCGGCGACACTGCATGTGCTTGCACTCACTTCACTGAACCAGCACGCCTGCCGGCCTTGGCATTCACCTGGTTCTGACAGCCGCGCGGCGGGCACTGGCTATACTTTCAGGCCTTGTTGCCTGCAGACCACTGCGTGAACCCAGCACCGCCGCCCTCACCCATGCCGCCCGTGGCCATCCTTGCCTATACCGCCACCACGGCGCTGGGGCCTGGCCGGGAGGCACAGGCCCAGGCGTTGCGCGAGCGACGCAGCGGCTTGCGGCACAACGACTTCGGTGGCGAAGGTCGCCTGGACTGCTGGATTGGCCGCGTGGCAGGACTGGAAGACCAGCCCCTGCCCGCCGCCTGGTCGCAGTGGGAATGCCGCAACAACCGCCTGGCCTGGCTGGCGCTGCAGCAGGACGGACTGATGGACGTGGTGGCGCACGTGGTCGCACGCCACGGTGCTGATCGCGTGGCGCTGGTGGTGGGCACGTCCACTTCCAGCATCGGTGCCAGCGAAGAGGCCTACACGCGCCTCGCTGGAACCGGCGAGGCGAAGCGCTTCCCGGCCGACCTGGACAAACCCATGGTGCACACGCCGCATTCGCTGGGTGATTTCGTGCAGCACGCAACCGGCCTGCACGGACCCTGCATCACCGTCGCCACCGCGTGCTCGTCCAGCGCCAAGGTCTTCGCACAGGCGGCGCGCCTGATCGAAGCCGGCGTGGTGGACGCGGCCCTGGTCGGCGGCGTGGATACCTTGTGCGGCAGCGTGCTGTACGGCTTCAACGCACTGCAACTGGTCTCACCGGAACCCTGCAAGCCCTTCGACAGCACGCGCGTCGGGCTGTCGCTGGGCGAGGCCGGTGGTTTTGCGGTGCTGGAACGCAGCGACAGCAGCAACGAAGCGCATCCGCAGCTGCGCGGCTACGGCGAATCCAGCGACGCGCACCACATGTCCGCGCCGCATCCGCAAGGCCTGGGCGCGCAGCTGGCCATGCGCGATGCGCTGGCACGCGCCGGCATCAGCGCGGACGCGGTGGGTTACCTCAACCTGCACGGCACCGCTACGCCGGCCAATGACTCGGTGGAAGCGCACGCGGTGGCGATGCTGTTCCCGGACGAGCTGCACGCCAGTTCCACCAAGGGCTGGACCGGCCACACGCTGGGCGCCGCCGGCATCGTCGAATCGGTGGTTGCATTGCTGGCGCTGGAACACGGTGAATTGCCCGGCACCCTCAACAGCCAGCAGCGCGATCCCGCCTGCGGCCAGCAGATCCGCTTCGACAACGCACGACGCCCGATCCAGTACGCCATGAACAATTCCTTCGGCTTCGGCGGCAACAACGCCTCGCTGGTCTTCGGTCGCGCATGACCTCGCCTGTACTCACGGCCAGCGTCGCCGGCATCGGTTTCTGGGCCCGTGGCCTGCCTTCATGGGAAAGCGCGCGCGCCTTCGTGGCCAGTGGCGAATTGCCCGAAGCGGCACCCACGCGGCCTTCGCCGCAGCTGCTGGCGCCCAACGAGCGCCGGCGCGCACCGGACACCGTGGCCGTCGCGCTGGACGTGGCGCTGGCCGCCTGCACCGCCGCCGGACGCGACCCGGCCACGCTGGCATCGGTGTTCTCCTCGACCCACGGCGACCTGGCGATCACCGACTACATGTGCGAAACCCTGGCCACTGATCCGGGCAGCATCTCGCCGACCCGTTTCCACAACTCCGTGCACAACGCCGCCGCGGGGTACTGGACGATCGGTGCCGGCGCGATGACCCCGGCGACGGCGATCAGCGCCTACGACGCCAGCTTCGGCCAGGGCCTGCTGGAGGCGCTTGTACAACTGGCCACCGGCAGCGAGGCGGTGCTGCTGGTCGGCTACGACGGCGCGGCGACCGGGCCGTTGGCGCATGTCTCGCGCAGCGAGGGCCTGCTGGGCGGTGCGCTGGTGCTGGTGCGCGATGCCGTGCCCGGCCAACCGCGTCTGCAGGCAAGGCTGCAGCAGGCGACGGACCCTGGCATCGCCGACACGGGTGCGCTGGCGCGACTGGCCGCGGGCAATGCGATGCTGCCGATGCTGCCGCTGTTCGAAGCATTGGCGCAGCGCCAGCCGCGTGCCACCATCGTGGCCGGACATGGCAAGGCTCTAGGGATGGAAATCACGTATGACTAGTTTGAAACGTCTGGACCGCAGCCAGGTGGCGGTGCTGATTCCCGCGCTGAACGAGTCGCTGCGGATCCGTGAAGTGGTCGAGGCCGCCCTGGCCCAATGCCCCAATGTCATCGTGGTGGATGACGGTTCCGACGACGGCACCCACGACTGCATCGCCGACCTGCCGGTGATCCTGCTGCGCCATGCCCGGCGCATGGGCAAGGGCGCGTCCCTGCGCGACGGTTTCCGCGAGGCAAGCAAACGCGGGTTCAGCGGCGTGGTGACCATGGACGGCGACGGCCAGCATTCGGCGACCGACATCCCGCGCCTGCTGGACGCAGCCAACCGCCACCCCGGCTGCATCGTGATTGGCGCACGCTTGCGCAAGCGCGCACAACAGCCGACGCATCGCCGGCTCGCCAATGAGTTTGGCGACTGGGGCATTGCCTGGGGTACTGGTTACCAGGTCGCCGACAGCCAGAGCGGGCAACGTTTCTATCCTGCCGAGGTGATCGCATTGGATGACGTCGCCGGGGAAGGTTTCGTATTCGAAGCACAGGTCGTCATTTCGGCGGCGCGCACGCTGGGCACGCGCTGCGTGTCGGTGCCGATCGAATCACGCTACCGTTCGGCGACGTGCGACGAACAGTTCCGCGCCAGTCATTTCCGCCCGCTCGCGGATCTGTACCGCATCACCAGCCATATCGTCCTGCAGGCGCTGCGCCATGGCGGCCTGCCTGCGGTGTACCGCAGCATCCAGGCCAACCCGCCGATCATCGATGACCCCAGCGGTGAATTCGGCTCGCCCGCACTGGTCGTCGATAACAGGAAAGCCGCATGACCCAGTCCACCACCGATGTGCTGGTCATGGGTGGCGGACTTGCAGGGCTGAGCCTGGCGATCCAGTTGAAGCAGCGTGATCCCGCCATCGCCGTCACCGTGCTGGAACGTCGCGCGCACCCGGTGCGTGAAGCCGCCTTCAAGGTCGGCGAATCCACGGTGGAGATCGGCGCGCATTATTTTTCGGACGTGCTGGGTTTCCGCGAGCACCTGGAAAGCGAACAGATCCGCAAGTTCGGCTTCCGTTTCTTTTTCTCCGAGGGCCGCAACGACATCGATCGTTGCACCGAGCTCGGGGTCAGCGAGCTGCTGCCGGCGCCGTCGTGGCAATTGGACCGTGGCCGCTTCGAGAATTTCCTGGGCGAACAGGCGCGCGCGCTGGGCGTGGATTTCCGCGACCAGGCCGTGGTGCGCGACATTGCACTGGACGAGTCCTCGCAACCGCACAGCGTGACCTTCGAACACGCGGGCGAACGCCACACGCTGTCCGCGCGCTGGGTGGTGGATGCCGCCGGCCGCGCCGGGCTTATCAAGCGCAAGCTGGATCTGTCCAAGTCCAACGACCACGACGCCAATGCCGTGTGGTGGCGCGTGGACGGTTTCGTCGATCCCAACCAGTGGTCGGACGATCCCGCGTGGCTGCAGCGCTGCACGCCGCCCGACCGCTGGCGTTCCACCAACCACATGTGCGGGCCAGGTTACTGGTTCTGGCTGATCCCGCTCAGCAGCGGCGCGCATTCGCTGGGCATCGTCTGCGACGCGAAGATGCATCCGCTGGACACCATGAACACGCACGAGAAGGCGATGGCCTGGCTGCACGAGCACCAGCCGCAGGTGGCGCGCTCGCTGGAAAAACCGGAACACACGCTGCAGGATTTCCTGTTCCTGCGCCACTTCTCCTACGACTGCAAGCAGGTGTTCAGCGGCGACCGTTGGGCGCTGACCGGCGAAGCCGGGCTGTTCCTCGATCCGTTCTACTCGCCGGGCAGCGACTTCATCGCGATGAGCAACACCTTCATCTGCGATTTGATCGAAAAGGATCGCGCCGGGAAATCGTTCGCGCCCTATGCCGAGATCTACCAGCAGCTGTACTTCTCGTTCTACGAAAACACCCTGACGCTCTACCAGGACCAGTACCCGCTGTTCGGCGACGCGCAGGTGATGCCGGTCAAGGTGATCTGGGACTACACCTATTACTGGGCGCTGCTGGCCCCGCTGTTCTTCGGCAAGCGCCTGACCGACATCGCGCTGCTGGGCAAGCTGCGCCCGCAGTTCATGCGTGGGCGCGACTTGAACCTGGGCATGCAGGCGCTGCTACGCGAATGGGGCCAGCGCAACACCACGCCACTCACGCCGGACGAGCGCTTCCTCAACCAGTACTCCGTGGACTGGTTCAAGGAAATGAACCGCGCGCTGCTGGATGAGCTGGACGACCAGGCCTTCGCCGCGCGCATCCGCGACAACGTGGATCGCATGGAATGGCTGGCGAGCGAAGTGCTGGCGCGTGCACGCGCGGAGCATGGCGGCATCGATGGGCATGGGCTGGATGCGTTGCTCGCGGAGGGCGCGAGCACACCACTCTCACTCGCTTCCCAGTGGTACGCCGACGCTGCTTGAGCCTGTAGTGGAAAGCCAATATGCCTGTGCTAACCGCTCCTGAAGCGGCCGATAAATTCTAAGTCGTCATCCCGGCGAAAGCCGGGACCCAACTCCAGGACAAGGAAGTCCATGAAGCAACCCTGTGTCTACCTCCTTGCCAGCAAACGCAACGGCACGCTCTATGTCGGCGTAACTTCTGATCTCATCAGTTGCGTGTTCCAGCATCGAGAGGACCTGGTTGCAGGCTTCACAAAAAAGTATCGCGTTCACACGCTCGTGTGGTTTGAGCCGCACGCAACCATGCCAGAAGCGATAGCTGGCGAGAAAGCCATCAAGGAATGGAAGCGCGCGTGGAAAATGGAACTGATCCAGGCGAGTAACCCCTACTGGCTCGATCTATATCTCGGGCTCGTGTAGTTAGGTCCCGGCGTTCGCCGGGATGACGATTGCTTTGAATACTCCCTGATCCCTGAAGATTTCTACTTCTTCAGAAATCCATCAGCAACGGGAAACGAGCATGGAAGCTCAAGTTGATACAGGCAAGTAACCCTCATTGGTTTGATCTATATCCCGGACTCGTGCAGCTGGGTCCCGGCGTTCGCCGGGATGACGACTCAATTTCGTAGAGTGATGTCAGTTCTCGATGTCCGGCGCCACGCTGACTGCGCTTCCGACCGCCTGTGCATAGTTGCTGCGCAGGTATTCGGTAGCCATGTTGGTGATTCGGATCAACATGGTCTTGTCGGTGGCGCCGAACGAATACGTTGCGCCCATGGCGTTGGCGTGCTGGTAGAACTCGGGTTCGGCAATCACCTCGCCAGTCTCTGCATCGGTCAACTTCATTGCCATCCGCACTGCCGAGTCGCCGGCAAACGCACCCGCGAAGAATCGCTTGCCGCCCGTGATGAAGCGGATGTCACGGATCTCCGGCGTTATCTTCAAGGTGCGTGGTGAATCACCAGCGGGCGCTGCATTCCATTCCTTCAGGAGCGGATTGGCGCGCTCGTCAAGGTTCAACTGCAGGCGCTCGCGCGCTACTTCGTTGCCCTTCTGTCCCGCGAACGGAGCGATGATGCCGATTGGCGCGATCTCGAACCGCTGGTAGGTATTCAACGCCACTGCCGGTGGTGGGTTCTTCGCATCTTCGGCCGGTTGCGCGACCTTGGCGGCCATCGCGACTGGCATCGCCAACATGAGTACACATACCGCCATGCCTTGCTTGATCACTTTGCTTTCCCCTTCCCTGTTGATGTGAAGCGCCGGCGACTAGCTCATTCCCCCGTCTATGCCGATCACTTGTCCGTTAATGTAGCCTGCCTGCACGCTGCACAGGAACCCCACCAGCGCCGCGACTTCTTCCGGCTTGCCCGCACGCCCTGCCGGCACGATCTGCTTGATCGATTCCAGCGGGAATGCATCGTTGGCCATGCTGCCTTCGATCACGCCGGGCGCGACCACGTTGACGGTGATGTTGCGCGACGCCATTTCCCGCGCCAGTGACTTCGACGCACCATGCAAGCCGGCCTTGGCCGCCGCATAGTTTGCCTGCCCGCGGTTGCCCAGCACGGCAGCGACCGACGACACGCTGACAATGCGGCCCCAGCGCGTGCGCGCCATCGGCAACAGCAAGGGCTGGGTGACGTGGAAGAAGCCGTGCAGTGACACATCGATCACGCGCTTCCACTGCGCATCCGACATACCCGCCATGGGTGCGTCATCGTGGATGCCCGCGTTGTTGACGACGACCTGGATGGGTCCGCCCTGCAGCAGCATATCGATGGCCGTGCGCGACGCATTGGCGTCTGCGACATCGAACGCGACCGCCTCCGCGCTGCCGCCCGCGGAACGGATATCGGCCACCACCGCTTCGGCGCGCGTGAGGTTGCCGTTCGCATGGACGATGACATGCAGGCCGTCACCAGCGAGCTGGCGACAGATGGCGCCGCCGAGGTCGCCGCTACCGCCAGTAACCAGCGCGCGTTTGGGAGAAGTCGTAGTCATGCGGCCATCCTAACCAATGCAATGAAACATCACACGCAACCTAATCCGTAGGAGCGCCCCATGGGCGCGAGCTTTTCGCCCTTTCGTGCCAGGATCAAAAGCTCGCGCCCATGGGGCGCTCCTACCGTTGCAGCATGACCGCAGCGCGGCCTTCGGCCAGCAGCGCGCCGGCATGGGAGATGCGGAAGCCGTATTGCTGGCTGCCTTCCGCTTCCACCAATACTTCCGCTTCGCATTCCAATTCCCCGGCAAGAGCATCGATGCGCGAACAATGCAGCTGCACGCCGCGCAGCGCGACCAGCAAGCCCGGTGGTGCTTGCATGCCCGTGTCGCGAGAACGCAGCCCGCCATGCACGGCCATCGCCTGCGCCCCGTACTCGCACAGATGGATCGCGTGCAGCCGGCCCTGCGAACGCAGCGGATGCCCGGGATCAGCATGGCGCGTGGCGATGAGCCGGATGCGCCGTGCATCCCATGCCGTCACGCCCTCCCACAGGCACATACTGCCCTTGTGCGGGATCATGGCTTCGATTTCGTCGCGCGTGATCATGCCTGCTCCGGATCAGCGTGCTCTGGATCAGACTGCTCGCGTCCAGGTACGACCTGTCGCGACACCAGCAATGCCAATACGAAATTGCCCAGCACGCCGATTGCGACCGTGCTGCCGATCGCGCGCAACACCGGGATCGACGACAGGGCCAGCAGGCTGAACACCAGCAAGGTCATCAGGCTGCACACGACCAGGGCATGCAGGGTGCGCAACTGGTCATCACGATCATCGCCCGCGTGGTCGAAGAACAGTGCGTAGTCGAGCCCCAGGCCGGCGGCGAGGATCAAGGCCACCAGGTGGAACAGGTTCAATTCCACGCCGAAGCCACGCAGCACCGCCAGGATCAGCAGCGTGGTCAGCGCCATCGGCAGCAACACGCGCAATACGCGTCGCGGCTGGCGCAGCGCGATCCACACGGTGGCGATGAGCAGCAGCGCGGCAACGCCCAGCGCGGCCAGTACGCGACCGCGATACGCCGCGACCAGGGATTCCGATGCGTCCTTCATGTCCAGCAGTTGCGCACCATTTTGCTCGGCGACGCGTGCAATGGCGGCGGCATCCTGCATTCCGTTCAACGACACCAGCGCCGTCACGTGGTCGCCGCCGGACAGCAGCAGGCCGGCGACACTCGCGGCCAAGGGCGTGCCCTGCAGGTCGGCCCGGGTGAGCGGCGCGGCATCGCGTGCACTACTCATGTCGGCGAGGAACGGCGCAAACGCATCGTCATTGAACGGCGTGCCGGACAGCGCCGTGGACAACAGGGATTGCATCGATGCTTCATCTGGAAGCGCGGCCTGGCGTGCGCGCTGCACGGCAGCGCTGGGCAAATAGCGTGCAGCCAGGTCATACCCGTCCAGCGCGCCGTCTTTCACCAAGGTATCAAGCGCAGGACGCAGCCGTTCCGAAGCCTGCAAGACTTCCTCTTCGGTCTTGCCAGTGAGCGTGAGCACGTAGCGCACGTCCGGCGCGCCCAGTTCATCACGTAATACCGCATCCCGGGCCAGCGCATCGGTGGGAACCGGCGTCAGCTTGGACAGGTCGTTCTGCCAGAAGGCGCCGGGCGCGAATGCGATCACGCCCACTGCAATCGCGGCGGCGATGGCGAGTGACCACTTCGGCCGCGGCAGTCGGGCGATGCGTTCCCACCAGGACGCGAGCACGAGCGAATCGGCGAAATCACGCGGGGCCGGGTCGATCAATGCAGGCAACAGGAAACGCGTGCTCAGCGCGGCGGCGGCGAGGCCGGCGATGGTGAACACCGCCAACTGCTGCAGGCCATCCACGCCGGAGAACATGAAGGTCACGTAGGCGATGCAGGTGGACACCACGCCCGTCGCGAGCGTCGGCCACAGCGCGCGCGCGTTGTCCCACGGCGAAATGCCGGGACGCTGGTGGCTGAAAAGATGGATCGGGTAATCCTGCACCACGCCGATCAGGGTGAAGCCGAATGCGACCGTGATGCCGTGCACGCCGTCGAACAGCATGGCCACCGCACCCAATCCGGCCAGGCCGGCAGTGAGCAGCGGCAACGCGCCCAGGATCGGCATTTTCCAACTGCGGTACGCCACCCACAGCAGGAAGATCAGGCCGATGCTGTCGACCATGCCGATCCACTGCGCTTCCGCCGCGGTGCGCCCGCCGATTTCCACCGAGAACGCGCCGGGCCCGGTAAGCACGAGCGTGCTGTCACTGCCCGCGACGGCGGCTTCGAAATCGGCATGGATCGCATCGACCGCCGCTTGCTGCCCGGTGGGATCAAACCCGGCCGCTCGCGTTTGCGCGACGAGCAATGCCTTTTCGCCAGCACGGTCGAACCACACGTCGTGCAGGCGCTGCGGCGCATTGGCGGGCTGCCAGCGTTCGGCCAGCTTCAGGATTTCCAGGGTGGGATCCGAAGGCAGCAAGGGCTCGATCAATGACGCGGCGGGCGAGCCGAGGTCCTGCATGCGGGCCTCCAGTTCCTCGCGCAGGAATTGTTCCGAAACAGGCTGCGCATCGAAGGTGTCCGTCAGCAGGTAACGATACGGGCGCAGGCGCTCAGGGATCGCATCCAGGCTGGCATCGCCGCCATTGGCGACCAGTTCGAACTCGGGTCGCGCCGCCAGCGCCACGCGCAAGGCCTGCGACTGCGATGCCAGGGTGGCTGCATCACTGCCTGCGATCGACATCAGCAACAGGCGCGAGCCCGGGCCTTCGCCGAGTTCATCGATCAGCAGTTTCTGCGCCGGTGTCTGCGCGGCGGGCATGAACTTGCGCAAGTCGCCGCTGAGTTGCAGCCGTTGCGAAATGGCCCAGCCGGCCAGCGCCAGCACGGCCAGCCACAACAAGGCCAACGCGATGCGGCGGCGTGGCGAAAAATCCATCAAGGCGTGCCGGTCGCGCGACACAGGCTGGCGAGTGCGTCAGCCGTCTGCGCGCCGCTGGCGGATTTCGCGGCGGTGCCCAGCAGGGTGCGCTGCAGGTCGCCCTTGGCCGGACGGGTTTCGATGCAACGCAGCTCGTCATCGCGACCGTGCAGGGTGATGTCGCGCAGTGTTCCCTTCAGTTTTACATCCAGCGGCGTCAGCACCAGCGTCCACTGCGCGCGCGTGCCTTGGGGTGCAAGCCGGTATTGCTTTTCAAGCTGCATGCGATCACCGGACAGCAGCGCGCCGAAGCTCGCCTGAAGCTGCGCCAGTTCCGGCACCCGCGACAGCGCGAAGCTGCGCGGCGGCTTGCCGGGACGCACGATGCTGGCCTGGCCTTGGCGCAAGGTGGTGGTTTCGAGGTAGGGCGAACGCACCTCGCGCACCAGCGTGGCGGCGTCGGGGCGCTGGTACTGGCCTTCGATGCGCAGCGGCTTCTTCAGCAGGGGCGAGCCGCGCAGCTCGACGAAATCGGTGCGCATGGGTGCGGGCTGCGCCAATGCTTGCAGGATCCAGCCCGCATCGACCTGGGCCGCGCCCGCTTCAGCCGCCGCTGCGCGCGGCAGTGCGGCGCTGCACAGCAGCATCAGCATCGGCATGATCCACGGCCACGATGCGCGGCGTGTCGATCGTGGATGGCGGGCTGCCTTCATCTTCACTACCCCAGAAGTCATAGAAATTGAACCAGTTGTACGGTGCGATGCGGGCATGATGTTCCAGCCTGGCCGCGTAACGCTGGATGAGCGCAAGCAAGGCCTGCACACGCTGCTGGCGCGGCACGGCGATGCTGTCGCTGAAACTTTCGAATGCCAGGTCATAGCGGTGGCCGCCGCGGTACAGGCCGAATGCCAGCACCACCGGCACTTTCAGCGCCGAGGCGATCAACCACGGTGCCGTCGGGAACGGTGCATCGCTGCCCAACAGTGGCGCCTTCAGCGCGGGCTCGCCCGGACGCGCGCGATCCACCAGCAGGGCTACCAGTGCACCTTCGTCGGTGGCCTGCTTGATGGCCATCGCGATGGACGGGCCATCCTGGCCGGCATCGATGACGCCGGCCGCGATTTCCGGATTCAGCGCATCCAGCATGGTCGTGATGCCCGGGTTCTGCGCCTTGTCCAGGACCACGCGGATCCGGTACTCCGGACGTTGCCGGGCCAGCACGCGCAGCACTTCGAAACTGCCCAGGTGCGCACCGAACAAGAGCACGCCCTGGCGGCGATCCAGCACCTCATGCAGTTCCGGCAGGCCGGTGACATTCACCTCGAATCCTCCGAAGCGCCCGCCCAGCAGGAACACCCGGTCGAGGATGGTGGCGGCGAAGGTGTGGATATGCCGCGCAACCTGGAACACGCTGGCCGGCTTGCCGGTCACGCGCGCCAGGTAGCTGCGCGAGGCGCGTCGCTCCGGGCCGCGCACCAGCAGGTAGTAGAGGGTGATGGGATACAGGCAGGCGCGCCCCAGCGGACGTCCGCCATGGCGGGCGATGCTGCGGATCAGCCACAGCGAGAATCGACTGCCGCCTTCCGGGCGCTGCTTCCAGTTCGCGCTCATGCCTCGGCGGGCGCCTGGGCGACGATTTCACCGCTGGCCAGCACGACTTCACCGCGCAGTACGCGGAAACGCCAGCGTGGCGCGCTGCCCTCGATGTGCACGTCCGCGCCTTCAGCAGGCAACAGCGGCTGCATGAATTTCACCTGCGGCAGGCGCAGCGGCGGCAATGGGCCATGCCCGGCCTCGATCGCCTCGACCACTTTTTCCAGCACGACCACGCCCGGCACGATCGGCTGGCCGGGGAAGTGTCCCGGCAGGCTTGGATGGTCTGGCGATATCGTGAAATGCATGCGTACTACCTGCGTGTCCCCTGCACTCAGGATACCCGAGCGCATGCCTGAACGAGCTGCGCCGGCGTGGCATGCGAAGCGAACAGGCAGACCTTTGCCGCGGACCAGGGCGCTGGCTACGGACATGGCCCCGGGAAAAGTTCCACTGTGGGAGCAACCACAACCGTGGCGTGCCTCAGCGCAGGAACTCGTTCCAGAACTGCGGCCCCAGCCGCGCCATCTGCTGGCCGAACTCCACGACGTTGCGATAGGGACGGTGCGGGAAACGGCGCTTGCGCAGCAGGTATTCGACCACGAAGAAGCCGCCGACGATGCCGTAATTGAGCACGTTGGCGAACAACGACCATTGCGCGTTGGTCACCGTGACCGGCGGCACGTGGCCCAGTTGCGCCAGCACCCCGCCGGGCACCGCGCACAGCGCCAGCAACAGGTTGACCACCGCCAGCAGCGCCAGCAGCAGCGTCCAGGCAAGCGTCAGCTGGCGCGTGTAGCGGTACAGCGCGTGCGTCATCGGCATGCTGGCTTGCGTGTACAGGCCTTCCACGATGCGCGTGATCAACGGCACGCGACCCTTCACCAGGGTGCGCCCGAACAACCAGCTGGCCAGGGTGATGAACACCACGGGCGGCGCCAGCAGCGGCAGCAGTGCATAGCGCGATTGCGCGATCCACCACAATCCAAACAGGCACGCGGCCAGTGCCACAAGCGCCCACACGCGCCGGTTCAGCAGTGGCTCCAGCAACAGCAACAACACGATGCTGGCCATGGCCAGGCCCGCCCACGCGCCGCTGCCGTTCAGGCTGGCGAGATGCGCGAACAGCGGATAGGACAGTGCCAGCGCCACCCGCAGCGCCATCAGCAACGCGGGAGAGACTGCCGTCGCGGGTTCAGGCGGCCTTGTTGGTTTCGACATGCGCCGACAGTGCACGCAGCGAGGCGAAGATGCGGCGGTTCTCGTCGTTGTCCGAACGCAACTGGAAGCCGTAACGCTTGCTGATGGCCAGCGACAATTCCAGTGCGTCGATCGAATCCAGGCCCAGGCCGGTGTTGAACAGCGGCGCCTCGGGATCGATGCTGCCCGCCTCCACGTCTTCAAGGTTCAGGCTCTCGACCAGCAGGTCGGCCAGTTCGCGCTCGGCGGCGGTTTGCGTTGACATCCAGCGAATTCCGGTAAGTGACAGGGGCGACACCTTCCTGCATCCGCGCCCTATTAGCAACCGTCCGCGCTGGGTCGCCGCGTTATCATGAGCGCCTGTTCCGCTCCCATGCCCACGACACCCGATATGGTTCAGCCAGGATGACCCCAGCCAGCCCCGTGTCCCCGCTGCCCGGCCAGGAGTCCCCGCAACAGGCCCCGCCCACCGCGTCTGCCACGACCCACGTCGATGTACTGGTGATCGGTGGCGGGCCCGCCGGCACCACCGCCGCCACCCTGTTGGCGCGCAAGGGCTGGAAGGTCGTGCTGCTGGAAAAGGGCGTGCATCCGCGCTTCCACATCGGCGAATCGCTGTTGCCGATGAACCTGCCGATCCTGCAGCGCCTGGGCGTGCTGGACCAGGTCAAGGCCATCGGCGTGCACAAGCCGGGCGCGGATTTCCCGCTGCAGGACAACGGCGACAGCGTCAACGTGTTCCGCTTCGATCGTGCACTGGACCCCAAGTTCCCGCACGCCTACCAGGTCAAGCGCGAGGAGTTCGACCACCTGCTGTTCCGCAACGCCGTGGACAACGGCGTGGATGCGCGCATGCAGGTGACGGTGGAAAAAGTGGAGTTCGGCAGCGACGGCCGGCCGGCCACGGTGCACGCGCGCAGCGCGGCAGGTGAAGCATCCACGTTCGCGCCGCGCTACCTGGTGGATGCCAGCGGGCGCGACACCTTCATGGGCAGCAAGCTGAAGTTGAAGCAGAAGAACGCGCTGCACCAGTCCGCCGCGATCTTCAGCCATTTCAGCGGCGTCACCCGACGCGAAGGCGCGGATGCCGGCAACATCACGGTGGAACGTTTCCCGTACGGCTGGATGTGGCTGATCCCGCTGCGCGACGACGTGATGAGCGTGGGCGCGGTGTGTTTCCCCGAATACCTGAAGCAGCGTCGCGGCGACAACGAATCCTTCCTGATGCAGACGCTGGAAGCCACGCCCTCGGTGTGGTCGCGCATGCAGGACGCACGACGCGTGGCGCCGGTGCACGTGACCGGCAACTATTCCTACACCTGCAAGCAGATGACCGGCCCGGGCTGGGTGATGGTGGGCGATGCGTTTGCCTTCATCGACCCGGTGTTTTCGTCCGGCGTCTATCTCGGCATGAACAGCGGCGAGCATGCCGCCAGCGTGGTCGACGGCGCCTTGCGCGATCCCGCCAGCGAGCGCGCGCTGCAGCGCGCGATGGAGAAGCGCCTGAGGCGCGGCCTGAAGCATTTCTCCTGGTTCATCTACCGCTTCACCACGCCGGTCATGCAGCGCCTGTTCGCCGAGCCGCGCAACGATTTCCAGATCGAGCAGGCCGTCATTTCGATGCTGGCCGGCGACGTGTTCGACAACCGCAAGGTGCTGCGACGCCTGCGCCTGTTCCGCTTGATCTACGCAATCAATGCGGTGCAGATGGCGCCGGCGGCGTTCCGTGGCTGGTTGCGTCGACGCCGTCAGGTACGCGAAGCATTCGGTGGCGACACCCTGCAGGCGGGCAATCCATGAGCCGGCCTTCCACGTCCATGCCGACCACGGCCGGGTACGCACGCTTCGACGTGGAGTACGTGATGGCCGATTCGCCCGCGACCCTGCTCGCCGGCGCGGATACCCTGGCGGTGTTCGGCTTTGGCAACGACGCGCCGGGAAACCCCGACCCGCGCTACCTGCGCGTGCCGCTGCAGCCGCACGGCGCCGCACCGTTCGAAGTCTGGCGCACGCACGGGCCGGTGACGCACGGCCGCGACGGCGACATCGCCTGGGCCACCGACGGACAACTGCTGTTCGGCGCCATCGAGATCGACGAGCGCGAAATCGGCATCGAAGCCGCCGCGAACGTGGCCTACGCGCAGCTCACTGCCTTCCTCGGTCGCAGCGCCACGCCGCAACTGTTGCGCATCTGGAACTACCTGGACGCCATCACCCTGGGCGACGGCGACGCAGAGCGCTACCGGCAGTTCTGCGTCGGCCGCGCGCGCGGGCTGGGCGATTTCGACGCGTCGCGCCTGCCGGCCGCGACCGCGATCGGCCGCTGCGACGACCAGCGCATCATCCAGATCTACTGGCTGGCGGCACGCGAAGCCGGCACGCCGGTGGAGAATCCGCGCCAGGTCAGCGCGTACCGTTATCCGCGCGAGTACGGCAAGCAGCCGCCCAGTTTCGCGCGCGCCATGCTGCCGCCGCCGGGCGGGCGCATGCCGTTGCTGCTGTCAGGCACGGCCAGCGTGGTCGGCCACGCGTCGCAACACGAAGGCGAACTGCAGGCGCAGATCGAGGAAACCTTCGCCAACTTCGACGCGCTGTTGGCGGCGGCACGCCAGCGTGCGCCGGCCTTGCCGGAAAAGTTCGGGCCGGGCACGCGCTTGAAGGTGTACGTGCGCGACCGCAGCGACCTGCCGATCGTGGCTGCGGCGCTGGACCAGCGTTTCGGCGACCGCGTCCCGCGCGTGCTCTTGCACGCCGCCATCTGCCGCCGCGAACTCAGCATGGAAATCGACGGCGTGCATGGTTGATGGGATTCGTGGAGTTGGTTGTGGGAGCGATGTAGGAGCGACGTAAGTCGCGATGGAGCGTTCATAGGAAAGCCCCATCGCGACTTACGTCGCTCCTACATCGTTCCCGCATCGCCCCTAGAACAGCTTCAGCAACTCCGCGCGCGGCAGCTTGCCGGTGTCACTGCGCGGCAGCGCCGGCACCCGCTTGAGCGGGCGCGGCAGGAATACCGGGTCGATGCTCGTGCGCAGCGCGGCCAGGATCTGGGTCTCGTCCAGGGTCGGGGCGACTACCAGCGCCGCCACGCGCGCCACGCCTTTCACTTCGCAGGTGTCCAGCTGCAGCATCACGCCATCGACCACGCCGGGGATCGCCAGCAGGCGCCGGGTCAGGTCGCCGAGTGAGGCGCGCTTGCCCGCCAGTTCCAGGACGTCGGCCTGGCGACCGCGCAGGTGGAAGCGGTCCTCGCCCTCCAGTTCCACCAGGTCCGCCAGCATCACGCCCTGCGGCAAGTGCGCCGCCTGCACCAGGGCACCATCCGGACGCGGCTGCAGGCTGACCCCGGGCAGCAGGGTCCACGCGCTTTCCCGTGCGGTGCGGCGACGCGCAATCACGCAGGTCTCCGTGGAGCCGAACACCTCGCGCACCTCGCAGCCGAAGCGCGCTTCGGCGGCCGCGGCCAGTTCCTGCGACAGCGGCGCCGTCGCCGAAACAATGCCGCACAGCGCCGGCAACGACACGCCGGATTCGACCAGCGCACGCAGGTGCACGGGCGTGGTGGCGAGCAGGCGCGGCGCGGGCGTTGCCGCCAGCACGCGGGCGATGTCGCCGGGGAAGAACGGGCGCGCCGCATGCACGCAGGCCGGGCCCAGCAAGGGCAGCAGCACCGACAGCTCCATGCCGTACATGTGTTGCGGCGGCACCGTCGCCACCACGCTGGGCTGCGCATGTCCCTGCCACAGGTCCTGCAGGGCGGCGAGGTTCTGCCGGGTACTGGTGCGGAACGCGGCCCAGGTCTTGGGGTTGGGCTTGGGGGTGCCGGTGCTGCCCGAGGTGAAACCGATAGCGACGACGGCTTCGTCGTCGATGGCCGGCACGTCACCGTCCAGGGATGGCAAGGCCGCCGGCAATTGCCAGTAGCGCGGCGGCTCGGTCGGCAGGGCGGCATCGCCCAGGCAATAACTGTCCTCGTACTGCGCCAGTACGTCGGCGACCACGGCCGGGGCCCGCGAAGGCGGCAGCAGGGTGGTCTGGCCGCGCAGGGCGACGGCGCAGAACGCGACCAGGAACCGGTAGCGGTCCTCGCACAGGTTGACCGCATGGCGTCCGCTCGGAAGCATCGCGGCAAGCGCGCGGACCTGGGCCAGGAAAGCACCCTGCGCGACCGGGCCGTTTTCATCCAGGGCCAGGTCGCGTTCATCGCCACCCATCGCCAGCGGCTGCAGCACGGGGGATCCACCGAGGGGTTGTACGACTGCCGACATTGAATTGCGCTCTCCCAAGACGCTGGATTGTGTCGGAAATGACCACGTGAAGGAACCGCGCCGGCGCCCGTGCGGCATGACCATTGGCCGGCCCGGCCCGCGCATGCGGGCTGGTACCCTTGCGGTTTCGCGTAATCCCACGGAAACCACATGCGTCCCAGCCTGCCCGTCCTGCTGCTTTCCTCCACGCTGTTGCTTGCCGGCCACGCCGCTGCGCAGGACGTGGCGCCCCTGACCATCGAACAGGTCATGGCCGATCCCGACTGGATCGGTCCGCCGGTGGAGCGTGCCTGGTGGGCGTGGGATGGCCAACGCGTGCACTACGAACTCAAGCGCGAAGGCAGCCCCATCCGCGACACCTACGAACAATCCACCGGCGGCACGTCCGCCAAGCGCGTGGGCGATAGCGAACGCGCGACGCTGGATGCGGGCAACCCCGTCTACGACGCACGGCGCCAGCGCATGGCCTTCGTGCGCAACGGCGACGTGTTCGTGCGCGACCTGCGCAACGGCGCGTTGAGCCAGCTGACCCGCAGCAACGACGAAGAAGCACAGCCCCGTTTCACCACCGACGGCGGCCTGTCCTGGCGCGTAGGCAACCAGTGGTATCGCGCGACCGCAACCGGCAGCGTCAGCCAGGCCGCCTTGCTCAAGGCCGAAAAAGACCCGACCGCCAAACCCAAGGCCGATGCACTGCGCGAACAGCAGTTGCGCACCATCGAAACCCTGGCCCGTGACCGCGCCGAGCGCGAAGCCATGCGCACGCAGGCGGATGCCTGGCGCAAGGCCGACCCCAGTCGTGCCACCGCGCCGGTGTACCTGGGTGACGACGTGGACATCATCGACAGCGCGTTGTCGCCCGACGCACGCTGGGTGCTGGTGGTGACCCAGAAGAAAGGCGCGGACGAAGGCCTGGCCGGCAAGATGCCCAAGTACGTGACCGAATCCGGTTACGAGGAATTCCAGGAGGTGCGCACGCGCGTCGGCCGCAATGCGCCGATCGCACAGGCGCTGTGGCTGGTGGACGTGGCCGCGGGCAGCGCACGTGAATTGAAGTTCGACGCCCTGCCCAGCATCAAGGAAGACCCGCTGGCCAACTTCCGCAAAGCGGCCGGCAAGGACGCGCTGAAGGGCAATCGCGACGTGCAGGTGGCGACGCGCGGCGACAACGGCGATGCATCCCTGCTGCGCTGGAGCGACGATGGCCGCAACGCCGTGGTGATGGTGCGCGCGATCGACAACAAGGACCGCTGGATCGCCGGCGTGGACCTGGCCAGCGCCACCTTGCATGCGCGCCACCGTTTGACCGATCCGGCGTGGATCAACTGGGGTTTCAACGAGTTCGGCTGGCTGCCCGACAACCAGACGCTGTGGTTCCTGTCGGAACAGTCCGGCTATTCGCATCTCTACACGCAGCGCGGCAGCGAGAAACCGCGCCAGCGCACGTCGGGGAACTGGGAAGTCTCTTCTCCGGTGCCGACTGCGGACGGCAGCGGTTTCCTGTTCGTGTGCAACCGCGCCTCGCCGGGCAAGTACGAAGTCTGCCGCAACGACCTGGCCACCGACGACGTGCGCGAGTTGACCGACCTCGGCGGCGTGGAGCAATTCACCCTGTCGCCGGACGGTACGCAAGTCCTGGTCAACCACTCGTCCAGCTATATGCCCATGCAGTTGGCGGTGGTGCCGAGCACGGGCGGCACGCCGAAGCGCCTGACCGACACGCGCAGCCCAGCCTTCAAGGCGCACGCGTGGATCCAGCCGGAGATCGTGCAGGTGCCTTCACGGCACGGCGCGGGCACGGTATGGGGCAAGTACTACGGGCCCAAGACCTTCGAGCCCGGCAAGAAATATCCCGTGGTGATGTTCGTGCATGGCGCGGGCTACCTGCAGAACGTGCATGGGCGCTACCCGGCGTATTTCCGCGAGCAGATGTTCCACAACCTGCTGGTGCAGCGCGGCTACGTGGTGCTGGACCTGGACTACCGCGGCAGCGAAGGCTACGGCCGCGACTGGCGCACCGCGATCTACCGCAACATGGGCCATCCGGAACTGGAAGACTACAAGGACGGCCTGGACTGGCTGGTCGCCAACAAGCAGGGTGATCGCGACCGCGCCGGCATCTACGGCGGTTCCTACGGTGGTTTCATGACTTTCATGGCGCTGTTCCGCGAACCCGGCCTGTTCAAGGCAGGCGCGGCATTGCGCCCGGTGGTGGACTGGACCCAGTACAACCACGAATACACCAGCAACATCCTCAACACGCCTGAGCTCGATCCCGAGGCCTACGCAAAATCCTCGCCCATCGAATACGCGGCCGGCCTGCAGGACCACCTGCTGATCGCCCACGGCGTGCTGGACGACAACGTGTTCTTCCGCGACTCGGTGGTGTTGACCCAGAAGCTGATCGAACTGCACAAGGACAACTGGGAAATCGCGCCGTATCCGCTGGAGCGCCACGGCTTCACCCGCGCCGATTCCTGGCTGGACGAATACAAGCGCGTGCTCAAGCTGTTCGAAAACAACCTGAAATGACATCGGGCATAGGGGACACCGTCGCATGAGCACGCTTCCGCCCCCGCTGCCAGGCTCCGCGCGCACAGCGCCGGCGGCGAATTTCGTCGACGTGCTGGGCAAGATCTCGATCCTGCTGGGCGTGCTGGGCGTGCTGTATGCACTCGGGCAGTGGGCGGTGCTGATGCTCGTGCCGGACGACTTCCTGGCGCGCGCATTCGCCAGCGCCAGCCAGGAATTGCCACCGCTGCCTTCGATGCTGCGCTGGTTGCTGGACCATCTGGATGCGATGGCGTGGCTGACCCTGTTGTCCTCGGTGGCATTCCTGGCCGCGTCCTGGGGCGTGTTGAAGCGCAACGATGCCGCGCGCCTTGGCTTCATCGCCATCATGGTGCTGGGCACGCTGGTGAATTTCGCCAGCATCGTGTTGCTGATGCAGGTGCTGGACTGGGTCAACCAGATCGGCACGTCCCTGCAGGTCCAGGGACAGGGCATGCCCGGGCAGATGCAGGCGTCCAACGCGGTGTCCATGGGCATGGGCGTGGTCAGCGCACTGGCCTTCGCCGCGCTGCACGGCTGGATCATCTACAAGCTGTGCACGCCGGCGGTGCGCGCGCAGTTCAAGCACTGATCCCGAGCGGAAGTGGGAGCGGCGGTGTGGGAGCGGCGTCTCGCCGCGAGCTCCTAGCTTTGTCTGTTGACCGCACCCACAGAAAGCACTGCAACAGCTCGCGGCGGGACGCCGCTCCCACCCCGCCACTCCCGCATCGCCCGCTAGACTATGCCCATGAATGAATTCTCCGACGTCCGCGACTACCTGGCCGGCCTGCAGGACCGCATCTGCGCCGCCATTGAAACGGCGGATGGCGGTGCACGCTTCCACGAAGACAACTGGACCCGTGCCGACTCCGCAGGCGCCACGCTGGGTGGCGGCGGGCGCACACGGATATTGCGCGACGGCGCCGTGTTCGAGCAGGCCGGCATCGGCTTTTCCGATGTGTCGGGAACGCGCCTGCCACCATCCGCAACGGCAGCACGTCCGGAGCTGGCCGGCGCTTCATGGCGTGCAGTAGGGGTATCGCTCGTTTTCCACCCGCGCAATCCCTACCTGCCCACGACCCACGCCAACGTGCGCCACTTCCGCGCCATGCGCGATGGCGAAACCGTGGCCTGGTGGTTCGGCGGTGGTTTCGACCTGACCCCGTTCTATCCCTTCGACGATGATGTGTTGCACTGGCACCGCACGGCACGCGACTTGTGCGAACCGTTCGGCGGCGACGCGCGCTACGACGCGCACAAGCAGTGGTGCGACGAGTATTTTTTCCTGAAACACCGCGATGAGACGCGTGGCGTCGGCGGGCTGTTCTTCGACGACCTGGGCAGCGACTTCGAGCGTGACTTCGCCTACCAGCGCGCAGTCGGTGATGGCTTCCTGGATGCCTACCTTCCGCTCGTCGAACGCCGCAAGGACACGCCTTACGGCGAACGCGAACGCGAATTCCAGCTGTACCGTCGCGGACGCTACGTGGAGTTCAACCTGGTCTACGACCGCGGCACCCTGTTCGGCCTGCAGAGCGGCGGCCGCAGCGAAAGCATCCTGATGAGCCTGCCGCCCCGCGTGCGCTGGGAATACGGATTCACGCCCGAAGACGGCAGCCCCGAATCACGCCTCGCCGACTACCTGCGACCACGCGACTGGCTGTCAGAGTTGGTGTAGGAACGTGTAGGAGCGCTGTAGGAGCGACGTAAGTCGCGATGAAGCTCCACCATGAAAGCCCCATCGCGACTTACGTCGCTCCTACAGCGCTCCTACATCGCTCCCGCGCACCCAACCACGCTCAATCCCGCTTGATGATGGTGATGTGCCCATTGGTCTCCAGCACGGCCAGCCTGACCTCGTCGACCTCCTCGCAACCCGCTTCGCGCAAGGCCTTGTCGAAATCGGCGCGGCTGATCAGTTCCTTGCGCAGGACCGTGCGATAGACCTCGCCATCGCGCGCCAGCAGCACCGGCGACCCTTCGATCATCGCTTCCACTTTTTCGCTGCGCGATGAAACAAAGCCGACGACCCAGTTGAGGGCGATCAAGGTGGCCGCCAACAGCATGCCGCCGGCGACCGACGTGTCGCTGCCCAGCAAGGCGTTCTGCACCGCATTGCCCAGCAACACCACCAGCAGGATGTCGAACGGCGTGAACTGGCCCATGCTGCGCTTGCCTGACACGCGGATCATCAACAGCAGGATGAAATACACCACGCAGGCGCGCAGCACGAACTGCCACCACGGCATCGCCAGGTCGAACATTCCCTCCAGGGCATGGGGCATTGCAGTAATCCTTGGGGACGGTGCTACACCTTAACCCGGCACGCGTTTTCGCTGCTCGCGCAGGCTCCCCGGCCAACAGGAGCGCATGGATCAAGGCAAGCTGGAAATTGCCGCCGCGTGGGCCTTGATCAGCGCCTGCGTGGAGGTGTCCGTATTGAACACGCTGTACCAGCCTTGCGGCTCGTGCGGTGGATCGCCCAGGTAGGCGGTCTCGCCGCGCTTCATATGGTAATCCGCGTTGAGTGCGCGACCGGCACCGCCCCATGCCCAGAAATTAGAACCGGCCACCGGCCCGCCCGTCTTGACCGCGTTTTCAACCGCGCCATAGATCATTGCGTAGAACTTGTCCTTCCACACGGTGGGCGTACCGGGTTCGTACTGCCCTTCGTCGCGCGGGAAACCGAATTCCTCGAACACCAGCGGCTTGTCCAGCTGCGTGGCCAGTGCGATGTGCTGGTCGATGTAGGCCTGCGTCTTCAGCGCGCCCGCGTCGAAGGTGCCCGGCAGGTCCTTGCCATCCACCCAACTCCAGTTCTGCGGCCAGATGTGCCCGGTCAGGTAGTCGATATCGGCATGCGCGTCGAGGACGTACTGCGCGTTGCCGACTGCGCCCATGGTGCCTTCATGGCCCAGCGACACCAGGTGGTTCTTGTCGATGGAACGGATCAGCTTCGCCGTATCGGAGATCCACTTCAGGTAGGCCGGCTGGTTGGCTGCGGAATCAACTTCGTCGCCGCCCTGGCGTGGTTCGTTGGACAGTTGCCAGGCCATGATGGTGGGGTCGTCGGCATACGCCTTGCCGGTCAGGCTGTTGGTGCGCGAGACCAGGAAGCGCACATAGTCGTGGTACATCGCCACGGCCTGCGGGTTGGAATAAAACTGCGCCGAATGCTTGGCGAAGGCGGGCCACGGATGGTTGGGATCACCGTTATTGATGTAGTTGCCGGTGACGTAATCCATGTAGGCCATCATGCCGCCCGACCATTCCCAGAAATTGGTCAGGTACAGCACGCCCTTCATGTCGCGCTTGCCCAGTTCAACCAGCAGGTAGTCCAGGCCGGCCAACAGCTCGGCGTTGTAGTTGCCGTCTTCCTTGGTGCGGAAGGCAGGATCCAGCGAATTCTTGAGTGGCGACAATTCCGAGGACGCCAGGATGCGCAGGTTGGTCACGCCCAGTGCCTTCAGGTCATCGAGCTCTTTATGCAAGCGTTCGCGATCACCGAAGGCGGCATCGGCGCCCAGGTAGGCGGCGTACCACATGTTGGCGCCGACGTAGCGGTAGGTTTCGCCCTTGAGCTTGAAGTGCGGGCCTTCGACAGTCACGAAATCCGCCGCCTCGGCCGCGGTGTCCCCCGTGGCCGGATCGGCACCAACAGCCGCTGCCGGTTGCTGCGAGCAGGCGGTGCCGCCCAGTGCAGCGACTACGGAGAGACTCAAAGTGGAAAGCAGGACAGTGCGTCGGGAACTGCTGAAGGTCATCGTGGCGTCCTGGTTGGATGGCTGCGGCAATGCATGCTCGCATCACCGATCATCATGCAGCCGATCCTGCAAAGTCCATCCTTCCATTCGCCCAAGGCGCGGGCCTTGGCTTCGGCATTGCATCGGCGGCCGTGGCGCGGACGCATTGCCCGCTGATGCACGCCACCCGCACGTCGTGTTGACGGTCGTTGGATTCGGGCAAGACCGCACCATTGATTCGCTGAAGGCCATGGATCGCATCACGCTAGTGCGCGCATGCGGGAACAGGGCCATAAAAAAGCCCCACAGACCAGGGGGGGGTCTGCGGGGCCAGGGAACTAGGCCTGGGGAGGGGCCTTCGTTCCAGTAGATCACTCCAGGGGATGGGAGGGATCCGAGACAGACCTTGCATCTGTCTGGTGCTATAGAACCACTCCGGGCATGGATAGTTCGTGAAGATTCCGGTTAAAAAACCGTAAGGTTTAGGGCATATTCAGTTTATTGAACTTGCCGGTACTGAATTTATTCCAGACCGGGATCGGCAGGAAAGTGCCGCAACTACCCGAAAAGGCTGCGATTACGCGGAGCGTGCCTCCACGGGAGCCGGGATTTATGCAATTCCTGCCCGCATCCGCGATGCCGGCCGCATGAACACGTCTACGACTAATGGATAAGGCACTGAAAGCTCAGTGCGCCTCGTCCCAGTTGTCGCCTACCCCGCTGTCCACCACCAGCGGCACCGACAGCTGCGCCGCACCCGACATGCGCTGCGTCACTTCCGCCAACAGCGTGTCGACGAATGCCTGTTCCACTTCAAACACCAGTTCATCGTGCACCTGCAGGATCATCAATGCGCGCGCAGCGTGATCGGCCAGCCATGCATCCACGCTGATCATCGCGCGCTTGATGATGTCGGCGGCGGTGCCCTGCATCGGCGCGTTGATCGCGGCGCGTTCGGCGCCGGCACGCTGGCCCTGCGTGCCCTTGTTGATGTAGTCGAGGTAGAGGCGACGACCGAACACGGTTTCCACGTAGCCCTGCTCGCGCGCCTGCATGCGGGTGCGGTCCATGAACTCGCGCACGCCCGGATAGCGACTGAAGTACAGCGCGATGTAGTCCTGCGCCTCGCCACGGCTAATGTCCAGTTGCCGCGCCAGGCCGAACGCGCTCATGCCGTACATCAGGCCGAAGTTGATCGCCTTGGCCGCGCGGCGTTCGTTGCCGGTGACTTCGTCCAACGTGCGCCCGAACACTTCCGCTGCCGTCGCCTTGTGCACGTCCACGCCGGATTCGAATGCGCGTACCAGGCCGGGATCCTGCGACAGGTGCGCCATGATGCGCAACTCGATCTGCGAGTAATCGCAAGCCACGATCTTGCGTCCCGGCGGCGCGACGAAAGCCTTGCGGATGCGACGCCCGTCGTCGGTGCGGATCGGGATGTTCTGCAGGTTGGGATCGGAGGAAGACAGTCGCCCCGTCGCAGCGCCCGCCTGGTGGTAACTGGTGTGCACGCGCCCGGTGTCGCGGTTGATCATGTCCGGCAGTTTGTCGGTGTAGGTGCTGCGCAGCTTGGCCAGCCCGCGGTACTCCAGGATGATGCGCGGCAATTCGTGCTGGTCAGCGATGGCTTCCAGCGCTTCTTCGTTGGTCGACGGCTGGCCGGTAGGCGTCTTCAACACCGCCGGCAGCTTGAGTTCGTCGAACAGCAACGCCTGCAATTGCTTGGGCGAATCCAGGTTGAAGGTGCGGCCGGCGAGCTCGGTCGCCTTCTGCTGCGCGATCAGCATGCGCTTGGAAAGGTCCGCGGATTGCCGACGCAGCTCATCGGCATCGATCCTCACGCCGTTGGCTTCGATGCGCTCCAGCACCGGCACCAGCGGCATTTCGATCTCGCGGTAGACGCTGTGCAGCGAGGGTTCGGCCGCCAGTTTCGGCGCGAGCGCTCGGTGCAGGCGCAGGGTCACGTCGGCATCTTCGGCGGCGTAACGCGTCGCGTCGTCCAGCGCGACCTGCGAGAACAGGATCTGCTTCGCGCCCTTGCCGGCGACGTCCTCGTACTTGATGGTGTCGTAGCCCAGGTAGCGCTTGGCCAGGCTGTCCATGTCGTGGCGACTGCTGCCGGAGTTCAGCACGAAGCTCTCCAGCATGGTGTCGTCGGCATAGCCGGCCACGCGCACGCGGTGGCGACGCAGCACATGCATGTCGTACTTGCCGTGCTGGCCGAGTTTCTTCTTGTCGGCATCGGCGAACAGCGGCGCGAGTGCGGCCAGGGTTTCGTCGCGATCCAGCTGCGGCGGCGCACCGGGATAGTCGTGGGCCAACGGTAGATACACGGCCTTGCCGGATTCAACGCAGAAGCTCAGGCCGACCAGGTTCGCCTGCATGGGATCGAGGCTGTCGGTTTCGCAGTCGAATGCGATTTCGTCGGCGTCCTGCAGCGTGGCGATCAGCGCGTCGCGCTGTTCAAGGGTGAGGACGGTGGTGTAGTCACCGGCAACCGACAGCGCAGGATCGATGGCAACGTCATCGCTTGCCGTAGCCGCCACGAAGCCTGCGCCACGTGCGCGACCCGGTTCCTTTTCCGGGACGGACGTCGTGCCGGCATTGCCGTCCAGTTCCTTCAACGCCTGGTTGAAACCGTACCGCTGGTACAGCTGGCGCAACGCCTCCACGTCACGTTCGCGCATGGCTAGCGTTTGCGCATTGCCGTCCAGCGCCACGTCGGTCTTGATGGTCACCAGTTCGCGATTCAGCGGCAGGCGATCCAACGCCGCGCGCAGGTTGTCGCCGATCTTGCCCTTGATGTCGCTGGCATGCGCGATCACGTTGTCCAGCGACCCGTACTCCGCCAGCCACTTGGCGGCGGTCTTGGGGCCGCACTTTTCCACGCCGGGCACGTTGTCCACGGTGTCGCCCATCAGGGCGAGCAGGTCGACGATCTGGCCTGGCTTGACCGCGAATTTTTCGAACACGGCTTCGTCCGAATCCAGCCGGCTGCCGCTCATGGTGTTCACCAGCGCAATCGTGCCTGTGCCGGCCGCCGCGGGCCGCACCAGCTGCGCGAAATCCTTGTCGCCGGTCGAAATGGTCACGTCGATGCCATCGGCGGCCGCCTGCAGCGCCAGCGTGCCGATGACGTCGTCGGCTTCCACGCCGTCCACGCGCAGGATGGGCATGCCCAGTGCCTGCACGATGTCCATCATCGGCTGCACCTGCGCGCGCAGGTCATCGGGCATGGCGGCGCGGTTGGCCTTGTACAGCGGGTACAGGTCGTCGCGGAAGGTCTTGCCGGGCGCGTCGATCACGAAGGCCAGGTACTCGGGCTTTTCCTTCAGGGTGGCGCGCAGCATGTTGACGACGCCGAACAGCGCGCCGGTCGGCTCGCCGTCGGCGTTGCTCAGCGGCGGCAGCGCGTGGAAGGCGCGGTAGAGGTAGCTGGAACCGTCAATCAGTACGAGTCTGGGCATGCGTGGATTCTACCCTTCCGCTCGCCGGGCCTGCCCTTGCCGGTTATGGGTGTCCTCGGCGCATAATCGTGCCCTTCCCCTCGTACAAGGCCTTGCCATGAAAGCCCTGCTCTGCGTGCCCTTGCTGTTGCTGGCCGGCTGCGCCTCCACCGGTTCCACGCAGGACCCGTCCGACGTGGACCTGACCGGCGCTGAGAGGGCGGTGCGCACGGAGCCGAACGGGGACGTGATCGAGGAGTTCCGCGTCGCCGGCCAGTTGCGCATGGTCAAGGTGACCCCGGCACGCGGCCCGGCTTTCTTCCTGATCGATGACAACGGCGACGGCCGCGCCGACCGCAGCCGCGGCAACAGTTCGATATCGCCGGTGTACTGGAAGTTGTTTGGCTGGTAAGCCCATCCGGCCCATGGCCCTCGCACGACATTGGTGGACTTGAATGCAGGACCAGGTTGCAAACGTACTATCGAGCGAGCTTGTCTCGCAGCTCGCGTTGCGTGGTGACGTCAGGTCGTATGCGCGCAATGACGTGCTTATTTCCGAAGGGGATGTGTCGGATGCGCTGTTCATCCTGGTCTCGGGGCAGCTGAAGGTCTTCAGCCAGGACGCGAAGGGACGCGAGGTCGTCTACAACGTGTTGAACGCCGGCGAGATCTTCGGCGAGATGTTCATGGACGGTGGCGTGAGGTCGGCCTCGGTGAAGGCGATGGTCGATTCGCAATGCATCCTGGTGGACGAGGTGCATATCCGCGAGTTCATCAAGACCTATCCGGAGTTCGCGGAGTGCCTGATCCACAGCCTGATCCCGCGCCTGCGCAATGCCACGCTGATGATCAAGGAGTTGGTGTTGAGTGATGTGTACCAGCGCACGGTCACCCTGCTCAACCGGATTTCCTCGACCGAAGGCGACCTGCGCATCGTGCCGAAATCAATGACGCAACAGGAAATCGCCGACCGCGTGGGTGCTACGCGCGAGATGGTCAATCAAGTCATGAAAAAGCTTACGCAGGATGGATTGCTGGCACGGGATGGCGCGCGGCGGCTTGTGTTCAACAAGAGTTTGCCTTCGCGGTGGGAGCAGGCAGGATAGGTTTCGGGCCCTGCGCGTACGTTTGGATGGTGCCTGCTTATTTACCGCTGTTGCCACCAATACCAGTCGATATACTCCACCCGGATGACCATGGAGATGGCAATGCATAAGGGATCAGGCGCAGCGTTGGTGATGGTGGCCGGCGTTGTATGCGCTGGCTTGGTTTGGGCTTCGCATGGTTTGGCCGACCTCGTCCGCCGGCCTTCCATACCAAGGGCCAGCGTTGCAATAAGCGCAGCATCCCATGCACGCCTTTGGGAAGACATGACGCCCAGCGCACCTGCACGGGCAGGCGCGACGTCCAGCGCACGCACAAGCAGTCGAGCAGGCGTCGCACCACCGTCGATGCTGACGGCACCCCTTGAGCAGCCGTCCTACTCGATGTCTGCACCGGAGTTCCTCGCGGATCCGGCGGCGGCTGTGGCGCGCTCGATCGCCGTGGGCGACGTGTCCGGCGATGGGCGGGACGACCTAGTATTCCTGTCACTGCGCTACGCACCCAACCCGACGGATAACCGCATGGAGATCTACGCCGCCTACCAGGGCGGCGATGGTCGCCTCGATGCAGCAGTCAAGATCGGAGACTCGGGCAACAATCTCTCATACCAGCTCCTGATCGCAGACTTAGACCGCGACGGTGTAGGCGACATCGCTACCGCCACCGTCGATGGTGTCCTGTTGCTCCGCTCGAATGGCGATGGCACGTTTACGTCGAGCACGGCGATGGCTGGCGATCCCTACGACATGTTCGCGACTGACGTCGATCGGGACGGTTACCTCGACGTTCTTGTCGACTCGAGCAACACGTCGGCCACCGTCATCCATGGCAGCGGTCGTGGCGTCATCGATCGTGTATCGGCGCTGCCCCTGCTTTCGTCTGCGGTTCGCACGACGGGCGACGTCACGGGCGACGGCCTGGATGATTTGATTCTCGGCACAATCTTCAACAGACCGCTTGAGGAATTCCGGATCTACCCGGCACTTGCATCAGGGGGCTACGCCGCGCCGGCGGTGCTCTCCCTGCCGCTTGGTTCCAACCACACTGGAGCGCTTGCAGTCGGCGATTTCAACGGGGATGGTCGCGGCGACCTGGCGCTGGACGAAGCGAAGAATTTCGCAAATCTTCACCTGTATTTCCAAGATTCGCAGGGCAACCTCGCGCCGCGCGTCGACATCGCCAGGCAGATAACTTCGAGTGGACCGCTCATCGCCACCGACCTCAACCGTGATGGCCGGACCGACCTGGCGATTGCACACAGTGGATGGAGCTACATTGGTTATTACCTGCAGACGAGTACTGGCTTCATGCCCGAGACCGTCATTCAAGCCTATCAGTCGATGGGTCGAGTCAACTATTTTGCGACAGGCGACCTCAACCATGACGGGTGTGGCGATCTGGTGGTCTCGCGGTGGAGTCAGTCGCCCGTGCTTCTGTACGGCCAAGGATGCGCCAGTCGCCCGCGCATTGCCGACTGCAGAATGCCGCCAGTCCCTATGGAAGGTTCGGGAGTTGTGGCGGCGAGCTCGGCATCTCCGCTCGCACCTCGCGGGAACCGCGATGCGGGCGCAAACGTCAGAGAAGGCTTGGTTCGACGTGATGGTGTGCGCTCTGGACGCAATGGACACCGCTAAGACATCCAGGAGTTCGTCAAGCCGCAAGAAAAACGGAGCAGATGCGACTCACGCCGAGTCATTTTTTTAGCGGCAGGGTAGAAACGATGCGCCATTGAAATCCATTTCAATGTGTTTCTTCCAAGAAAAATCCGCTGTATTCGTATCAACCATTACCCATCCCCCATCTATCTAATCCTGCTTTCTCTTGTTTTCCAAAGTCCCTTCACCCCATGCCCATCATCGCTTCCCTGCGAATCCCATTGGACCGACTTGGTCATCGCTCAGCCAATGGCTGGACATTCATGTATTCCGCCGTGCGCTGCAAGCGCGATTTGATGTGCTCTTTGACAGCATTGCTGTCACCTGCTTTTTGACCATTTCCGTTTCAATGAGTTAGCGAGTGTTGGCAGCAGAACTGTGCGAGCTGACGACAATATTGCTGTCCTGATTGAAATGTGTGCAGTGGCTCCATGCTCATCGCGTACGCTAGCCTTGCTGTTCGCGAAGGAGTAGATAAGCATGAAGCTTGGCATGCGCATCCGCGTGGTTCGACAAAGCTTGAAAATCTCACAATCAGCCTTGGCTGAACGGCTGCATGTAAGCCGCAGCGCGGTTTCCAACTGGGAGGGTGCATTGGCGGTTCCCACTGCAGGGAACTTGCTCATGCTGGCAGAGCTTGCGGATGTTTCATTCGAATGGCTCGCGCTCAATCGCGGCAGCATGAAGCTGGCGCCGAACAACCACCCCATCCCGGCCGTGGACGCTTTGTTGATTTACGAACCAGACGAATTGCAACTGATACAGGCGTATCGCAATGCGCGCGGACGGCAAAAGCTGAAGATCCTGGAATTTTCCGAGGCCCATGCGTCCAAGCTGCATGGCACGCAGGATTCTCCAAAGCGAAGTGCTTGAAGTCCGGCCGTGGCAGTAGTCGGCATCATCGCATCCTCCCGTAGCTTACGGCTTCATAGGCGATTCCAGCCCAACCCCTCGCCACGCCGGTAATAAACCGCCACCGCGCGTCCGTACAGGTCCTCTGCCCGGACCAGACCGAAGAAGCGGCCATCCACGCTGTTGCCGCGTGCATCGCCCAGCATCAGCACCTGGCCTTGCGGGATGACGAGTCCGTGGATATCGGGGCCGCCGCCGTGGCTGAGGTTGAGCGTGGCGCGGTGGTGGCGGAAGACTTCGGTGTCGTCCGCTTCCAGTGTGGCCATGGCCACGCCGTTGATCGACAGCCTGCCGTCCACCAGTTCCACTGCATCGCCGGCCACGGCGGCCACACGCTTGATCAGGCGGGTGCCGTCCTGTGGTGACGCGAACACGGCGATATCGCCGCGTTGCGGCGTGCCGGTTTCCATCAACTTCAACTCGGTAAACGGAAGGCGCAATCCATAGGCGCGCATGTCAACGGCAACGCGGTCACCTATCTGCAGCGTGTGTTCCATCGAACCGGACGGCACATTGTAATGGTTGGCAAACGAATCGCGTGCGGCCAGCAGCAACACCAGCATCGCCGCGATCTGCGGAAGCTCGCGGCGCAGCCAGCGCCTGGGCGCGGTGTGTGCGGGCGTGGGTTGCTGCGACATAGGGCGGCTCCGGGCGAGATTCACACGAGTAACCCACGTAACCCGCCCTTTCCGCATATGCCAACGGTCACGATGCGTGTAATCCGTATCCCTGCGCCATCGGTCGCCACCAGTCATTGGAGTCCTGACGTATCGAGCCAGTACGTGGGGCAACCCGAATTCCGTAGCGCCGAGCTTGCTCGGCTGTTGTTGGCATCTTGCGAAGTGCAGCCGAACAAGCTCGGCGCTACGAATACTGGCTCCATCGGCTCTACCCATATTCACTCGACAAGCCAGACAAACAAAACGGGGGCAGAGTATCTTTTTTTCGGAAAATGTACTCTGACCGCGTTTTCGGCACGCCGGTGGATGGCGATGGTGGGCCGAGGCCCACCCTACTTACTGCGGGGTCGCGCGCGGCTTGCTGTGCCACAAGGCGTTGACGATGATCCATTTTCCGTCGAATCGCCCCATGTGGAAATGATCGACGAACCACGGCGTTTCCAGCCGCACCGCTGCGGTCTCGGCGGTGACATCGAGCACGCGGCAGCTGCGGTTCCATTGCTCCTTCGGCGTCTTCAAGGCGCCCCGCCGCGTCAGTTCGACCAGCTCGTCCTTCGACATGCGACGCAGGCCCAGCCGCTCGTACGGCGTGTCGCCGATGACCGCGCGCTTGGCGAGATCCGGATGCAGGGCACGCGCGACGCGTTGTGGGTCGCCTTCAAGTTGGCCATCTACATAGTCGTAGCAAGTGGCTTCGATGGCGGCGAGGGTGGCTGCGTCGGCACTGTTTGCAACAGGAGTGGTTGCCGCAGCGATTGCAAGTATCAGGGAAAGGGTCGACATGAAGGCCTCGCAGTATGCGGTTGGTGAGAACGTTGAAATGAAGCGCCTGGGGTGGGTCTTGTAGGCGGGGTTGGTTTCTCCAACCCAGCATCACGAGGTCTTGTGCCAACGGCGCTGGGTTGGTGGAGCTAACCCAGCCTACGGACCTGCAGAGCTCATAGGATGGGTTGAGACAAAGCTCGTAGGGTGGGCTTAAGCACACCGCTCTGCGTTCCGGGAACTGTACCTCCGATAGAGGGCAACGGTGGGCCTAGGCCCACCCTACTCACATCACCTGCAGGTTCGCGTACGCCAGCACCAGCCACTTGCTGCCTTCGTCGTCGAAGTTCACCTGCACGCGCGCGTGGGCGCCGTTGCCTTCGTAGTCGGTGACGACGCCCATGCCAAACTTGGGATGCTGCACGTTGGCGCCCAGCTTGAGCGGCGGTGCTTCGATGGGGGCGTGGCCGGTGCTGCGCGGCGCGATGCCGTAGCTGGTGCGCACGGGCGCGGCCTTGGGGCGTACGTCGTGCAACAGCGGTTGCGGAATCTCGCGCAGGAAACGCGACGGGATGTTGTAGTTGTCCTGGCCGTGGATGCGGCGGCTTTCTGCATAGCTGATGACCAGCTTCTGGCGGGCGCGGGTGATGCCCACGTAGGCGAGGCGTCGCTCCTCTTCCAGGCGTCCGCTTTCGTCCATCGACTTGCTGCTGGGGAACAGGCCTTCTTCCAGCCCGCCCAGGAACACGATGGGAAACTCCAGGCCTTTCGCCGAATGCAGCGTCATCAACTGCACGCCGTCCTCGTCCGCCTGCGCCTGCCCTTCACCCGCTTCCAGCGATGCGTACGCAAGGAACGCGACCAGGTCGCTCATGCCCGCAGTCTCTTCCTCGTCACGACGCACGAAGCGCGACGCCACGGACACGAGTTCATCCAGGTTGTCGGTGCGCGAATCCAGCTGGCCCTTGCTTTCGTTGAGATAGAACTCGCGCAGGCCGGAACGCATCAACACGTGGTCGATCTTGTCCTTGAGTTCCAGGTCCACGACTTCCGCGGACAAGGCTTCGATCAAGCTGATGAACCCGGCCAGCGCATTGCGCGCACGGCCGGCGAGTTCATTGCTGATGGAAAGTTCACGCGCGGATTCGAACAGCGATTGCGACAGCGAACGCGCGCGCTTGCGCACTTCGTCCAGGGTGCGATCGCCAATGCCGCGCGTCGGCGTATTGACCGCGCGTTCGAACGCCGCGTCATCGGCGCGGTTGCCGACCAGGCGCAGGTAGGCGAGCGTGTCCTTGATCTCGGCGCGCTCGAAGAAGCGCATGCCGCCATACACGCGGAACGGAACGCGCGGCTCGGCCTGCAGGCGTTCTTCGAATGCGCGTGACTGCGCGTTGCTGCGGTACAGGATGGCGCAGTCGCCGTAGCTGCCACCGTCGCGCACCCATTGGCGGATGCGTTCGACCACGAAACTGGCTTCGTCGATCTCGTTGTAGGCGGCGTACAGGTCGATGCTTTCGCCGTCGCCGCTGTCGGTCCACAGCTGCTTGCCGATGCGGTCCGGGTTGTGCGCGATCACCGCATTGGCCGCGCCCAGGATGTTGGCGGTGGAACGGTAGTTCTGTTCCAGGCGGATGGTCTGCGCGCTGCTGAAATCCTTGAGGAAACGCTGCACGTTCTCCACTTTCGCGCCGCGCCAGCCGTATATGGCCTGGTCGTCGTCACCGACCACGAACACATGGCCCGTGTCGCCGGCGAGCAGGCGGATGAAGCCGTACTGGATGGCGTTGGTGTCCTGGAATTCGTCCACCAGGATTTCGCGGAAGCGCGCGCGGTAGTGGTTGAGCAACGCCGGGTTGTCGCGCAACAGCTCATGCGCGCGCAGCAGCAGTTCGGCGAAGTCCACCAGGCCGGCGCGATCGCAGCGTTCCTGGTACAGCGCGTAGGCGCGACGCAGCGTATCGGTCCACTGGTCGTCGCCGGGCTGGATGTGTTCGGCGCGGCGGCCTTCGTCTTTCTGTGCGTTGATCCACCACGCGATCTGGCGCGGCGGGAAGCGCGCTTCGTCCAGTTCCATCTGCTGCACCACGCGCTTGACCAGTCGCAACTGGTCGTCGGAGTCCAGCACCTGGAAACTTTCCGGCAGCTTGGCTTCCTGCCAGTGCAGGCGCAGCAGGCGATGCGCCAGGCCGTGGAAGGTGCCGATCCACATGCCGCGGCTTCCGTTGCGCAACTGCAGGTCGGTGCGGTGGCGCATTTCGCCCGCCGCCTTGTTGGTGAAGGTGACGGCGAGGATGCCGTGCACGGGCACGCCGTGCACTTCGTTCAACCAGGCGATGCGATGCGTCAACACGCGGGTCTTGCCGGAACCGGCGCCCGCAAGCACGAGGTAATGCCCCGGCGCAGCGGACACGGCTTCGCGCTGCGCGGGGTTCAGTTCATCGAGTAGGTGGGAGACATCCACGCGGTTATTTTACGCTGCGTCGTACGCAGGCATCGGGATCGACCAAAGTGGAATCAATGTCCGCCCTTGGGCTTGCTGGTGACGTGGGTCATCAATCGGTCGGTATAGGCGATGCCGATGGCCGACAGGATGAATACACAGTGGATGATGGTTTGCCACATCACGCCTGCTTCGGTGAATTTGCTGCCTTGCGCACCCAGGTCGCCGACTTCGATGAACGTTTTCAGCAGGTGGATGGAGGAGATGCCGATGATCGCCATGGCCAGTTTCACCTTCAGCATGCTGGCGTTGACGTGGCTCAGCCACTCCGGCTGGTCCGGATGTCCTTCCAGGCGCAAGCGCGACACGAAGGTCTCGTAGCCACCCACGATCACCATCATCAGCAGGTTGGAGATCATGACCACGTCGATCAGGCCCAGCACGATCAGCATGATCGCCACTTCGGCGCTGGGCAGGCCGGCGGCGGCATCAGCGGCCTTTTCGGCTTCGCCGCTGTGCAGGAACACTTCGCTGACCAGATGCACCAGCTCGACTCCGAACTGCCACACATAGACGGCCTGCGCCACGATCAGGCCCAGGTACAGCGGCAGCTGCAGCCAGCGCGAGGCGAAGATCAGCGAGGAAAGCGGGCCAAGGCGGTGCGGGTCGTTGGGCGACATGGGCATGGGATCAGGATGCTGCGTTGCGGGGATGCGGCAGGGTACCGGCCCGTGGTGACGATGCCAAGCACATTGGCGGGGCTACACTCGTGTTCCCCGCGAAGAACGAGCCCCCACATGATCGACCTGCATTACTGGCCCACCCCCAACGGCCACAAGATCACCCTGTTGCTGGAAGAACTGGTTGATGCCGGCCACGCCCTGGAATACACCATCAAGCCCGTCAACATTGGCGCTGGCGACCAGTTCAAGCCGGAATACCTGGCCATTTCGCCGAACAACAAGATGCCGGCCATCGTCGACCATGCACCCGCCGATGGCGGCGCGCCGATCAGCGTGTTCGAATCCGGCGCGATCCTGCAGTACCTGGCCGAAAAGACCGGCCTGTTCCTGCCGCAAGAGGTGCGCGCACACACCGCCACGCTGGAATGGCTGAACTGGCAAATGGGCGGCCTGGGGCCGATGACCGGCCAGATGGGCCACTTCCATGTATACGCACCGGAAAAAATCGCCTACGGCATGGACCGCTACCGCAACGAAGTGGCGCGCCTGCACGGGGTGCTGGACAAGCGACTGGCCGACAATGCCTTCCTGGCCGGCGACGACTACAGCATCGCCGACATGGCCAGCTATCCGTGGATCGACGTGTATCCGAACCTGACGCCTGATTTCAGCCGGTATCCGCACATGAAACGCTGGGTCGACGCCATCGCCGCGCGCCCGGCAACGGCGCGCGCCTATGCGTGGAGTGCGAAGGTGAATCCAAGTGCGGGCAAGCCATTGAGTGATGAGGCGCGGAAGCATTTGTTTGGGCAAAGTTCGCCACGGACTTGATCTGGAGGCGCCGATATAAAGTGAGCATCGTAATCCCGGCGAAAGCCGGGACCCAACTTTCCGCCATCTGACAATTGGGTCCCGGCTTTCGCCGGGATGACGAACTAAAAAATAATGGATGTACTAAATGCTGATCCTGCTGGCGATTCTCATGATGATCACGGGCGCTGCCCAACCTGACGCGGTGGACACCGGAATGTCGCGCATCCAACTTAACCCCATCGCCGAAGACTACGTGCACCTGACGTTGGAAATCGGCGAACACGAAGCGGGTTACGTGGATGCGTACTACGGGCCGGACGAATGGGCGCAGCAGGCGAAGCTTTCCCCAAGGCCATTGCCCGAACTGCGTGCCGCGACCGAAGTGCTATTGAAACGCCTGGCGGCCGTCGACGAGGCAACACTCGCTCCGCTGGAAGTGAAAAGGAAGCGCCTGCTCACCGCGCAACTGGTCGCCGCGCGCACGCGCATGGCGATGATCGCCGGTGAGTCGCTGGCGTTCGATGACGAAGCCGAAGGGCTGTACGCGTTGCGTCCGGTGCTGAAGCCGTTGTCGGACTATGACCCTGTGTTGCAGCGGATCGATGCGCTGCTGCCCGGCGATGGCCCGTTGTGGCAACGCGTGGACGATTTCACCAGCACCACCGCGATACCGCCGGAAAAACTCGAGCAGGTGATGCATGCGGCCATCGCCGAGTGCAAGCGTCGCACTGTCGAGCACATCGCATTGCCCGCAGATGAAAAGTTCACACTGGAACTGGTCACCCAGCAGCCCTGGTCCGGTTACAACTGGTACAAGGGCAACGCGACCAGCCTCATCCAGATCAACACCGACTTGCCGGTGTTGATGAGCCGCGTGGTGGACCTGGGTTGCCACGAAGGCTATCCCGGCCACCACGTGCTGAACATGCTGCTGGAACAACGCTTGTCCCAACAGCGTGGATGGCAGGAATTCACCGTGTATCCGCTGTACAGCCCGATGTCGCTGATCGCCGAGGGCTCGGCCAACTACGGCATCGAGCTCGCGTTCCCCGGCGACGAGAAGGCAACGTTCGAACGCGACGTGCTGTATCCGCTGGCCGGGCTGGATCCGGCGTTGGCCGCACGTGATGCGCAGCTGCTGCAGGCGCGCAGTGCGCTGGCGGGCGCGCGACTCACGATCGCCAGGGATTACCTGGATGGCCGCATTGATCGCGCCACCGCGGTGCAGCTGGCGCAGAAGTACCAGCTGCTGTCACCGGAACGTGCCGAACAGTCGATCAGCTTCACCGACAAGTACCGCAGCTACGTCATCAACTACGGCCTGGGCCTGGACCTGGTGCGTGCACACGTCGACGCGGCGGGAGCAACCGGACAGGAACGCTGGGCGGCGATGGAGCGGATTCTTTCCGAACCGACGCTTCCGGTCGATCTGTTGCCTGTCGCGCCATCACGATAGTGCCCGAGCGCCATGCGTGCCCGCGCTTCCCCGAAGCACGGGCACGGGCCGCTACTCAGCCGCCGCTTTCGCTGACCTTGAAGTTCGTATTGATGTCGTTGACCAGGAAGCCGACCCAACCCAGGTAATTGGGATGGATGGAGCGCTTGCCGTTCTTCTCTTTGTAGCCCAGCTCTTCGCTGCTGACGTAGGCAAGACGCACCTGCTTGTCGTCATAGGTCGCCTGGATGCGCGCCGTGTGCGTGCGCAGGTGCAGGGTGGAATCAATCTGGCCGGGCTGTTCGGAGGTGACGGACCAGCCGCGGGCGATCAATGCACGCTTGATGTCCTTGGCCACCTGTTCCTGGGTCAGGCCAGCCGGAATGGCGATGGGATCGGGGTCGACCAGTGGGGCGCTGCGCGCCAACACGGTCCCGGTGATTGCGAACAACGAAAAAGCAGCCAGCAGCAAGGCAGACAAACGCATGGATGGTGATCCTTCAAGGCAGGAGGGTGGTTCCGCCTCCCCCATGGCGACGGAACCGCGCAAGCATACGATGAAGCAGGGGCGGGTTGCCGCCCCTGGAGTGGCGCGCAGTGCGCTACGGCTTCGCGGGCGCGGGATCTGCTGGCGGAATCGCCGCGGCCGGCACCAGGATCGCGATGCCCGCGGCTTTTTTCTGCGTGGTGGGAATGCCGATGCCGATGCCGCCGGCGACGTTGCCACCGAAACTGCCCGCGCCCACCGACATGCCACCGGCGGACGGCGTGGAGCCGACGCCCATCAGGATGACGCCATTGGCGCCGAGCGCCGCGGCTTCGCGCTTGAGGCGATCCACGGCGGCATCGGTCTGGCCTTGCGTACCGAAACCGACGGCGCTGGAAGATTCGAGCTGTGCGATTTCGATCGAACCCGCGGGCGGCGTGGTGTAGATGCGGACCTGGGCCGGATCAGTCGGCGTATAGGCCTGGCCGAGCATGACTTTCGAGGTGCTGGCGCAAGCGGCCAACGTAGTGGCCAGCAACAGCAGGCCGGCGAGACGGATGGTGTTCATGGTGGAGTTCCTCCCTGGGCGTTGGCGGATGATCCGCTGCCGCCAGTGAATAGTGGCACACCCATGTTGGCAGCGCATGCGCTGGCCGTGTAGGAGCTGCGTGAGCTGCGACCGTAGCGCTTGTATCGAGGTGAACAGGTTGCTTGCTCTCACGGTCGCAGCTGACGCAGCTCCTACATTCGCATGGTCGGAACGTTATAGTCCTCTCACTTTTACACGGAGCGAGTACATGGGTCTGGTCAGCGTGGTGTGGGGCATTTTTGCGATGGTGTGGATGGTGTTGGCGCTGATTCCCCTGCTGGGTTGGGCGAACTGGTTGCTGATTCCGTTCGCGGCCGTGGGCGCCATCCTTGCCGCCATCGGCATCCTGTTCACGTCCACGCCGAATCGTGGCCGCGCCAAGGCAGGCCTGCTGCTCAACGGCATCGTCATCGTGGTCGCCATCGTGCGCCTCGGTATCGGCGGCGGCGTTATCTGAGCGAGCGCGCAGGGAATGTTCCTGCAATCCGTATTGCTGCCGACATGAAAGGTTTCGCCGAACAAGAGCTCGCGGCGGGACGCCGCTCCCACGGTCAGGCGGCGGGGCGTGCAGCGACCAGGGCCTGCGTGTGTGTGTGTTGCGGGTGGGCAAGCACGGCTGCTGTCGGCCCGGTTTCGACGATACGGCCTGCTTCCAGCACCGCGATGCGCTCCGCGACTGCGGACGCGGCGGCCAGGTCGTGGGTAACGAACAACAATGCCAATCCACGTTCGCGTTTCAACTTGGCGAGTAGCGCGAGGATCGCGGCGCGATGATGCGCATCGAGTGCGGACACGGCTTCGTCGCACACCAATAAATCAGGCGACGTGGACAAGGCACGCGCGATGGCGATGCGTTGGCGCTGGCCACCGGAGAACTGGTGCGGATAGCGATCCAGTGCGGATGCCTCCATGCCAACGGCTTGCAGCAACTCCAGTGCTTTTGCACACTGGCTGTCGGCGTCGCCGATGCCATGGATGCGAAGTGGCTCGGTAATGACGCGCGCGATGTCGAAACGCGGATCCAGCGAGGCGTATGGGTCCTGGAATACCACGCCGATACGGCGGCGCAGTGCGCGCAGTGCTGCGGCATCCAATGCGTCGAGTTCGATGCCATCCAGGGTGATGCGTCCGGACGCGCCACGCAGCAACTTCAACACCGCGCGACCCAGCGTGCTCTTGCCGCTGCCGGATTCGCCCACCAGGGCCAGGCCTTCGCCGCGATGCAGCTGCACGCTGACGCCATCCAGTGCATTGCTCGTCGCACCGCGATAGCGCATGCGCAGGTTTTCCGCTTGCAGCAGCATCGGCGCGTCGACCGCGGGGGCTGGCAAGGCGTGGAGCTGGTCGGCCGCCAGGAGTTCGCGCGTGTAGGCGTGCCGTGGAGTAGCGAATACGGCGCGGGTCTCGCCGCGCTCCACCACCACGCCACGTTGCAGCACCAGCAACTGCTGCGCATACGCACCGACCAAGGGCAGGTCGTGGCTGATCAGCAACAGGCCCAGGCTCTCCTCGCGTCGCAAGGTGTCCAGCAAATCCAGGATCTCGCGGGCGATGCGTGCGTCCAGTGCCGACGTAGGCTCGTCGGCGATCAGGATGCGTGGCTGCGTGGCCAGCGCCAAGGCGATGGCAATGCGCTGGCGCTGTCCGCCGGAGAATTGATGCGGATACTTCGCCATGGCCTGGCGTGGCTCCGGCAACTGCACGCGACGCAGCAACGCCTCGGCTTCCGCTTGCGCGGCATCGCGCGACATCCCGCGCGCCACGCGCAGGGTTTCCAGCAGCTGCCTGCCGATGCTGCGCAGGGGATGCAATGCCGCAAGTGGATCCTGCGGCACCAGCCCGAACACGCGGCCACGCAGCGCCGCGTGTGTGCGCGAACCAAACTCGATGTCCCGTCCGTCCACGCGCATTCCGGCTTGTCCGTTCAAACCTGCCGGCAACAGTCCCAGCAAGGCCAGCGACGTCAGGCTCTTGCCGCTGCCGGATTCACCCACCAGTCCCACGCATTCGCCACCACGCAGTTCGAGCGACAGGCCTGCGAGGAGTTCACGCGATCCAGCAGACACGCGCAGTTCCGAAAGCTCGATGTGCGTTGTCGAAGTCATGCGGCAGCAGGTTCCACGGGTTCACTACGCGCGACTTGCCCGCGCACGTCCATCCAGTCACGCAGGCCATCGCCCAGGAACTGGAATGCGGCCAAGGTCACGACGAGGAAGCTGGCGGGAAACAGCAGCGTCCACGGCGCGGTATCCAGTTCCTGCACGCCTTCGGCCAGCAGCGTGCCCCAGCTGGCGGAGGGTTCGTCGACACTCAGGCCGAGGAATCCGAGGAAGCTTTCCACCAGGATCGCCTGCGGCAGGATCAGGCCCAGGTACACGAACGCCAGCGGCAACAGGTTGGGCACCACGTGCCATCGCAGCCGTTGCGAGAAGGTCGCACCAGCCGCATGCGCGGCGAGTACGAACGGTGCGTCACGAAGGCGTGCACTCTCGGCGCGCATCACCCGCGCGAGATCGATCCACACATAGCCGCCGATGGCCAGCAACAGGAGTCCGAGTGAACGTTCGAACAGGGTCAGCAACAGGATCACCACCAAAAGGAATGGCAGGGCGGAGAACACGTCCAGCACGCGCACCAGCGCGCGCTCCACCCGACCACCTGCAAGACCGGCGATGGCGCCATAACCCACGCCAATGACCAGGGCGACCACGCTGGCCAGCAGGCCGATGGTCAACGACAGCCGTCCACCGGCCAGCGTGCGTGCGAACACATCGCGACCGATCGCATCGGTGCCGAACCAGTGCCCATTGACGCCCGGCGCCACCGACAGCGAATCCCAATCCGGTGAGTGCGGATCGAATGCCGTGAACAGCGGCCCCAGCCAGCAGATCGCGGCGAGCATGGCCAGCGTGGCCAGGCAACTGCGAGCGAGAGGAGGCAGGGAGCGGAGGGTTTGCATGGTGGGCATCGTAACTGGTGATTCCCTTCTCCCGCCGGGAGAAGAGCCTGCCCCGTACTTGATACGGGGTGCCCGCAGGGGCGGATGAGGGTGCGGCGGAGTCAATGATGTGGGACTGCTTCAGACTCCGCCGTACCCTCACCCCAACCCCTCTCCCGATGGGAGAGGGGCTTTAACCACAGGCGTATCATCCGCACATCGGATTCGAGGAACCCCCATGGCCTATCCCTACACCCGCCCCCGCCGCATGCGCCGCGACGATTTCTCGCGTCGCCTGATGCGCGAGCACGTGCTGACTGCGAACGACCTGATCTATCCGGTATTCGTGCATGAACTGGAGGGACGTGAAGCCGTGGCTTCGATGCCCGGCGTGGAGCGCCTGTCGATCGAGGAGTTGCTGAAGGTCGCCGAGCAGGCCGTCGCGTTGCGCGTTCCCGCGATCGCCTTGTTCCCGGTCACCGCGCCGGGCGCCAAGTCGCTGGATGCGCAAGCCGCCTGGGACGACGACGGCCTGGCCCAGCGTGCGGTGCGCGCGCTGAAGCAACGCTTTCCCGAACTCGGCGTGATCACCGACGTAGCGCTGGATCCGTTCACCACCCACGGACAGGACGGCATCATCGACGACAGCGGCTACGTGATGAACGACGTCACCGTGGAGGCCCTGGTCAAACAAGCGCTGTCGCATGCGCGCGCCGGCGTGGACATCGTGGCCCCCAGTGACATGATGGACGGGCGCATCGGCGCGATCCGCGAGGCGCTGGAAACCGAGGGCCACGTGCACACGCGGATCATGGCGTACTCGGCCAAGTACGCGTCCGCGTTCTACGGCCCGTTCCGCGATGCGGTCGGCAGCGCCGGCAGCCTGGGCAAGGGCAACAAATACAACTACCAGATGGACCCGGCCAACTCCAACGAAGCGCTGCATGAAGTCGCGCTGGACCTGGAGGAAGGCGCGGACATGGTGATGGTGAAACCCGGGATGCCGTACCTGGATGTGGTGCGTCGGGTGAAGGACGAATTCGGCGTGCCCACCTACGCGTACCAGGTCAGTGGCGAATACGCGATGTTGAAGGCCGCGGCCAACCACGGCTGGCTGGACGAACGCGCCTGCGTACTGGAAGCGCTGACCGCCTTCAAGCGCGCGGGCGCGGATGGCGTGCTCACCTATTTTGCCTTGGATGCCGCGCGCTGGTTGAAGGAAGGAATCGAGTAAACACCTTCATCGTCATCCCAGCGAACGCTGGGACCCATTTTGATTTTGCCCTTGCCCACAGCTGCTCCAGCAAGATCACCACGAGAAACCAGAGCAAGATCAAGATGGATGATCAGCCGTTCGGCTGTTGATAAGCACTTCCAGCGTTCGCTGGGATGACGGCACAAGGGCATCGCGGGCAGGGTCCGCTCCTACCCATCTTCCGCCATGGATGCGAACGTTGCACACTGTAGTCCAGTCAACCGGGAGACCCGCATGAACCACTACGCCGTCTTTGGCCATCCGGTTTCCCACTCGCTGTCGCCACGCATCCACGCGGCGTTCGGCAAGCAGACCGGCATCGCGCTGGACTACACCGCCATCGATGCCGCGCCCGCCGACTTCCTGCAGGCACTGGACACGTTCGCGGCGGCAGGCGGCCAAGGCGCGAATGTCACCTTGCCGCTGAAGCAGGCCGCGTTCGCACTGTGCAGCGTGACCAGCGAACGTGCGCGCCGTGCAGGATCAGTGAATACGCTGATCCGCAACGACGGCCACTGGCACGGCGACAACACCGACGGCGTCGGCCTGGTGCGCGACCTGACCGAACGCCTCGGCCTGGACCTGCGCGGACGCCGGGCTTTGCTGTTGGGCGCGGGCGGTTCCGCGCGCGGCGTGGCACCCGCGCTGCTGGATGCCGGCATCAGCGAACTGATCATCGCCAACCGCACCTCCGAACGCGCGGATGCACTCGCCGACGCACTGGGCGAACCGGAACGCGCGCACTCGCGCTACTGGGATGACCTGGTGAACGAAGGCGACTTCGGACTGATCGTCAATGCCACCTCGGCCTCACGCGGCGACATGCAGGAATTCACCCTGCCCTTCGCCTTGTCCACGCCGCGCACGCTGGCGGTGGACCTGAACTATGGCGAAGCCGCCATTCCCTTCCTCGCCTGGGCACGCACGGCCGGTTGCCGCGACGTGGTCGACGGCCTGGGCATGCTGGTGGAACAGGCCGCGGCGAGTTTCGAGCTGTGGCATGGCGTACGCCCCGACACCGCACCGGTCTACGCCTCGCTGCGTGGCAACGATGCGGCACTGGTGACGGCCGACTGAGGCCAGAATCCCGGGCATCTGCCCAACACCTGGTGTCGCATTATTTACGGCGTGCTTGAAGGGAAAGCCCATATGGATGGCCTGCTTGTTTCCAGTCTCACCACCCTGGGCTATGCGCTGCCAGAGTTGCTCGCTTGCGGCATTGCGCTGGCCTTGCTGTGGACAACGGCGCGCGCCGGCACGCCACGCCGGCTCGGCTTGATCGGGGTTGGACTCATGTTGGCCGGCACCCTTTTGCAGCTTGGCCTCTCGCTGTACCAGAACTGGATGATCCAGAGCTCCTACGACAGCTCGACCATGGACTTGAGTCGTTTGTTCGGCCTGCTCGGCATCGTGCGCGTGCTGGTCCAGTGCGTGTCGATGGGTGGACTGGTGTTGCTTGCATGGGGCCTGTGCAAGGCAACGCAACCGGAGGCCGCCGCGAGATAGTCCGTCGCCGCATAGCGGATGCTGCAAATGGAATGGAATCGACGCCTTCGCCAATGGCAGGGTGCGCTACGATCCACGCATGCAGAAAATCCTCGCGCTTCTTTTCATGGGGCTGGCGTTTTTCGCCACGCCCGCCTTTGCCCAGCAGTTCAAGGTGCTGGTCGCCGCCATTCCCAACAAATACCACAACGAGTACGCCGTCATCGCCAGGCCGCAGTTCGAGCGCATGGCGGAGCGCCACGGCTTCGACCTGAGCTGGGGCTGGAACACCTCGGTGTTCGATGGCGATCTTTCCCAGTACGCCGCCATCGTGTTCCTCAACACGCCGGGCGAAGAACTGGATGCCGCGCAACGCAGCAAGCTGGAAGCCTATGTGCAAGCCGGTGGCGGCGTGGTCGCGGTGCATCGCGCACTGATCTTCACTGCCAACGAGTGGCCATGGTTCGAACAATTGATCGGGCGCCCGTTCCGCATCCATCCCATGGTGCAGACGGCGGTAGTACGCGTGGAAGACCACGCCTTCCCGGCGACTTTCGGTTTACCGGATCGCTGGTTGTGGACGGATGAGTGGTATGAATTCGGCCCCGAGCTGACAACCGGATTGCACACCGTGTTGAGCGTGGATGAAACCAGCTACGACCCCACGCGCATCTGGCCCGGGCAGGTCGCGAACGGCATGGGGAAGATCCACCCGGTCGCGTGGTACCACGTGTATGCCGGTGGCCGCGTGTTCGTCACCTCACTGGGACACACGCCGGAGCTGTACAACGATGCGCGCTACCTGGAGCATCTTTACGGCGGGATCTGGTGGGCGGCGACGGGCAATGGAATCCAGTCCGGCGAGCAGGCGCATTGAGCTTGGCCATCAGCAAAGTGGGAGAATAAATGTGGGAGGGGCTTCAGCCCCGACTGGCGAAGAGAGAAAGCATCGGGGCTGAAGCCCCTCCCACAAGAGCTGACTTCTCCAGGTATGCCTGCGCTTATGCCAGTCAGTCTTGAGCACATGCGCTGGAAAGGGACAACTGCTTCGCTGCGACTGCACACAGGAATTCAACGTGCGCCTCGCGCGTGTCGGGACCGCCATAAGGCAACACCGTCCATCGTTCCATCGCCTGCATCTCCTCGCCCGGCTTGAGCGAGTGGTAAGGCGCATGGACTTCCATTTCCAGCAGGCCTTTGCTCGCATCGGCCTGGTCGTCCAGGTACAGCTCGATTTGTCCCTGCGCGGGGTGGATCAACTCGCGTGCGTGATGCGGGAAGCGGATGACGAACAGTTGCTCGCCCGCGAAGGCCGCCATCCATCCAGCCGCGGGCTGGGCGAAAACCTTGCCGCGTCGTGCGACCATGCCATCTGGCACCGGCGATGAATCGAGCGAGAACAATCCGTCCTCGATGCGTGTCAACAACGTCCCGATGGAGGTGTCGGTGAAGGATTCCACGCGCACATCGCCTGCGTCGGCTATGGGTACATACACTCGGGCCGACGACGGCAGTCGCGTGTTGAACCACAAGTCCCACGCGATATCGGTGTCGCGGATATTGCGTGCAATCGCGTGTACTTCAACCGTGTCGTCGCGCTCGGTCGAAAGCGCAAAGGTCTTGCGCAGGCGCACGCCGGACACGGGACTGTCCACGCCGTCCAGTACCAATCGCGAGGGCGTCTGCTCGATGATCTTGGTGGTGGCGAAACCAAGATACGGATCGGGCGGCCAATTGGCCTTGGCGTCGCGACGTGCGTGATTGGCGTCCTGCTGCGTCCACCATTCCTGCTGCGGGCCGACCCACACGTCATGGCCCAGGTAACCGATGTCGCCTGCCGTCGCGCTCACTTCCGGCGCTGGTTGGCTGTGCACCGGCTCACCGACCTTGAGCAGGTTGGGATGGTCCTTGAGCGAGAAAGACAGACCGCGACCACCAAGCTCGGGCGTGACTTCGAGGACGACACTCTGGTTTTCGAGGCGAATGACTTCGACCGCCAAAACGTTCGTCGACATGAACCATAAAGCGATTGCCAACCCGAACTTCATTCCAAAACTCCAGAAAAGCAGACCCATTGGTAGGAGCGCCCCATGGGCGCGAGCTTTTGCAACCGATGTAGCGTGCGCCATGCGCACGACCGCATGGAGAATGCATCGCGAGGTCGTGCGCATGGCGCACGCTACCTTGACCCAAATGCTCGCGCCCATGGGGCGCTCCTACCGGTGCATGCATCGGAGCCTACAGCAGACCCTGTCGCTTCACCGCCAGGTAGCGTTCCACCAGCGCTGCTGGCAGGTCTTCACTGGCGACATCCAGGGTCATGACCTTGTGGCTGCGCAGGGCTTCGTGCGCGGCGGTGCGCTGTTCCAGGTAGCGCGCCACGGCGCCGGCGCGGATCGCGCCAGGCAGGTCACGCACTTCTTCCTCCATGGCCTGGTCGAGTTCGCGCTCGCGCAGGCTGGCCACGCAGACCAGATGACGCTTCTGCAGCAGGCGCACGGCGGCCAGCAGGTCCTCGATATCCTCGTCGCGCACGTTGGTGACCAGCATCACCAGCGCGCGCCGGCGCTGGCGCAATGAAAGCTCGGTGGCCGCCGCCAGGTAATCCGTTGCAACCGGTCGTGGCTGCAGGTCATAGCTGCTGCGCAGCAGCGTGTCGAGGGTAGCCATGCCGCGCTTGGGCGCGACCCAGCGCGAGTCGCCGCCACTGGCAAGCAGGCCGACGGCATCGCCCTGGCGCAGGGCCAGATAGGAAACGACGAGCGACGCATTCAACACATGGTCGAAATGCGCCAGCTCGCCTTCCTGCGCCATCATGCGGCGACCGGTATCCAGCAGCATCACCAGCTGCTGGTTTTTTTCATCCTGGTACTCGCGCGAAATCAGCTTGCGCGAACGCGAGGTGGCCTTCCAGTCGATCTGGCGCAGGCTGTCGCCGATGCGGTATTCACGCATCTGGTTGAAGTCGGTGCCTTCGCCACGCCGGCGCTTGAGGTGTGCGCCGACCAAGCGTGACGCCTGTTCGGCACTGAACAGGGCGAACTTGGTCAGCGGCGCGAAGTTGGGATACACGCGCACGCGCCGTGGCATGCCGGCGATACGCGACTGGGTCCATAGCCGCAGGGTCGAATACAGCCGCAGTTGCACGCCTGCGAACGTCGCATCGCCACGCGCAATGGGACGCAGGCGATAGTGGAACGTGGACGCCGTGCCGGGCGCCAACTTCAGCGTGATCGGCATGCCCTGTGCTGGCCACGCGCCCGGATGCAGGTCGAACACTCCCACGCGCTGCGACGACAGGGATTCCACGCGCAGGGTCACGTCGCGTTCGATGCCCAAGGGCAGTGCTTCGGGGATCTCGCGGGCCACGTTGGGGGTTTCGCGGCGGCGCAGTAACAGGGCATCCAGTATTGCGAGCAGCACGATTGCAAAACCGGCCAGCTGCCAGGCCAGCAATGGCACGCCGGCGAACAGTACCGCGAAGCCCGACAGTCCCCACAGCACCAGCAACGCGATCAGCAGTGGTGCCGGCCTCATGACCGCCCTCTCCTTTGCAAAAGGAGGGCTGGGGAGGATTTGCTGTTCGCGTCACCGCTCGGAAGCAAGGGCAAGAGCAAATCCCCCTCGGTCCCCCTTTTGCAAAGGGGGAGGCAAGATGGGGCTGCGGCATGCACTGCATCCCGACCGATCCACTTTCTACGATGGCCCCATGACCACCCCCTCCTTTGGAAAAGGAGGGTCGGGGAGGATTTGCTCTTCGCGTCACTGTGCGGAAGCAAAGTCAAAAGCAAATCCCCCTCGGTCCCCCTTTTACAAAGGGGGAGGCAAAGCAAGAGCGAAGGAGAACAGCGCTGCCTCATTTCCTCGGCGCTTCCACCTTGGCCAGCAAGGCATGCAAAGCATCATCCGGGGACTGCCCTTCGATCTGCAACTCGGGTGCAAGCGTGATGCGGTGGCGCAATGCGGGCTTGGCGATGTCGCGCACGTCGTCGGGAGTGACGAAATCGCGACCCTGCAACACTGCCTGCGCGCGCGCGGCGCGCACCAGCGCGATGCTGCCGCGTGGGCCGGCGCCCAGCGAGATGCCGGGCCACTTGCGCGTCGCCGCCACGATGCGCACGGCGTAGTCGATCACCTGCTCGTCCACGCTGACTTCGGCGGTGCCGTGCTGCATGGCGATGATGTCGGCGGCACCGACCACGCGCTGCACCTGCGACAGGTCGAAATCACTGGCACTGCGGCCGGTGGTGATGGCATCGACCATGCGCTTTTCGTCCGCGAGTTGCGGATAGTCGATCAGGATCTTCAGCAGGAAGCGATCCAGCTGTGCTTCCGGCAACGGATACGTGCCTTCCTGTTCCACCGGGTTCTGCGTGGCCAGGGTGAGGAACGGCGGCGACAGCTCGAACGGCTTGCCTTCGATGGTGACCTGCCCTTCCTGCATCACTTCCAGCAAGGCCGATTGCGTCTTCGCCGGCGCGCGATTGATTTCGTCGGCCAGCAGCAGGTTGGTGAACACTGGGCCGCGACGGATCTTGAAGCTCTCGGTCTTGGGGTCGTACACCGCATGGCCGCTGACGTCGCTGGGCATCAGGTCGGAGGTGAACTGCACGCGTGCATAGTTCAGTTCCAGCGCCTGCGCCAGCGCGCGCACCAGCAGGGTCTTGCCGAGGCCGGGCACGCCTTCGATCAGAACATGGCCGCCGGCGAGCAACGCGATCAGGATCTGGTCGAGCACTTCCGGCTGGCCGATGAAGGCTTTTGCGACTTCCGTGCGAACCGCTGCAACGCGTTCCGCCAGCGCTTCGCCGGTGATCGCCTCCACGGCAGCGACGTGCGCGGGAACGGGATTGGTTTCATCGTTCATAAGCGGTTTCTCATCTGGATCAAAGTGGAAATACGGTCGCGGAACGCGAGCTTGTCGTGTGAAGCCGGTGCCTGCAGCGCGACGCGCACGCTGGCGGCGGGAATACCGAGGCGTTCGGCGACCGCGCTGATTTGTGGTTCGCCACTCAACGCGGCCGCGACCGGATCGCGACGACGCAGGCGGGCCAGGAAGGACTGGCGCACGGCGAAGTACAGCGGCGCGCGCTTGTGGTAGCGGAACAGGTGGGCGCCGCTGGCGCGCACGTGCTCCAGCAGGGAGCGTCGTTCGCCGGCGAGCGGTGGCAACAGTGGGCCGAAGCGCTGCCCGCGAAGCCACAACCACGCCAGCAGCGCCAGCAGCAGCGGCGCCCATATCGGCCAGCCCTGCAGCAACACGCGACGCAGCAGCGAAGGCATTTGCGCGGCATAGACCAGGTGCATCGTGCCGTGGCCGTAATTGGGCGCCAGCAACTGCCGCGTCAGTGCGCGATGCGGGGCGTCGCGCAGGCCGCCCGTCCGTGGATCGGCATCGGCGAACAGGGGATTGCCGCGTTGCGGCCCGCTGTTGGTGAGGAAATCGAAATCCGCCAGCACATCCACCTTGCCGCGCCCATGGCCGATGCGCGCGTACACATAGCCCGCCTGCAGGTCGCCCCAGCTGTGTTCGGGCCTGACCTCGTTGAAGTCGAAGAAGAAACGGCGTCCGCTGCAGAACTCGACGTGGTGGTCCTCGCCTTCGACCTGCAGGGCCTCGCAGTCGGGCGATTCGTCGGTCACGCGTATCCCCAATGCATCCAGCACCGGTATCGTGGCATCGTCCTCGGTCATTCCAGGCGGCGTGCGCAGCAGCAGGTGTCCGCCACCCGCGACCCAGTCGAGCAGGTGGCGCGCATCCACCGGCGTCATGCTGCGCGGGTCGTTGAGGACCAGCAGCGTGTCGCGCGCGCCCAGCGGTTCGGCACCCAGGCTGAGCCGCTGCCGCGAGTTGACCGTGATGCCTTGCGCCTGCAGGGTCTTCTTGAGCGCATACAGCGGGTTGTAGCCGGCTTCACCATGGGGTGGAAGCGTGATCTGCTTCTCCACGCGTTCGTAGGTGTGCAGGAACCACGCCACGACCACGGCCAGCAGCGCGAGCACGGTCGTCGCGATCAAGGCATTGCGCGTGCCGGTATCCATGCCGCTCATGCCGCCCACCGGTAGCGTTGCTGCAAGCTGGCCACCAGCGTTTCGAAATCATCCTGGCTGGGCAATTGCTGCCCATAGGCGGCGTACTGCCACACCCGCACCATGCGTGCGAACAGGCTGCGGTCCTCGCTGTCGGGCATGCGCCGCGACGCGCGCAGGCATTCTGATTCCGTCGCGCCCGGCGGCAGGCTGACATCGGCGCGTTGCGCCATGCTTTCCACGCTGGCGCGGTACAGCAGCGCCAGCGCGTGGCGCGGCTTGCCTTGCGACCACAGGCGCCGCGCTTCGGCAGGCACGTTGTCGGGCAGGTGCTCCGGAATCAACAACGCTTCGCTTTCCACTTCGACCGGCAAGGGCTTGCGCCGGCCCAGCGCGCCGCGCATCCACGGCAGCCAGTGGCGCATGGTCGCGAGCAGCGCCAACGCCAGGATCGCCACCACGATCCACAGGCCCCACTCGGCGATGAAGGCGAAGACCACGCCGAAACCGGCGAGCCATGAGAGGTCCATGTCCTTGCCGGGATCGGGTTTGGCCTTGTCGCGCTTTTCCCAGGTCACCTGCGTGCGTTTGCTGTCGAGCAGCGGGTCGGCGTAGGCCTTGTCGACGTCCTTGCGGAACGCGGCGTCATCGACGCGCGCATCGCCGAATACGATCGGCAAGGTGGGCGGCGTATTGGTGTCCTGGTTTGCGGCTTCTTGCCCGCGTGGCGCGGGCGGTTCCTCGCGTTCCTGTGCGCGTGCGGTTGGAAGTCCTGCGCCGAGCAATGCGATCACCAGCGCGAACGGCGCTGCCGTCGCCGCAAGCCGCGCACGCAGCTTGCGGAACGCGATCTCCACGTCCCAGGCTTCGATCTGGGTGCGGCGATTGAGATACAACCCGAAACCGCCGCCGACGAAGAACGGCTCCACCACGGTCATCGCCAGCCACGCGAACACGTTGAACGCGACCTGCGTCCACCACGGCGGCTGTTCGGTCACCAGCGACCAGCCCGCGCGCATTGCTTCCGGCAGGTAGTCGAAGGGCACGAACATCAGGATCAGGAACACGCAGGCAAGGGTGAGCGCGGCCTGGAAATACAGGCAGGTGAAGGTGAGCAAGGCGGCATTGCCATACACCGCCCCACCCAGCACGCGCCGGCGTTCACCAAGTTGCGCGCCCTGCCCGCCTTCCAGCAGTTCGATGGGCATGAACAGCGAGCGCGCGGGACTGAAGCGACGCCAGGTGAGGTAGTGCAGCAGCGGTTTCCAGCCCCAATGCAGTTGCGCCGACAGCGTTTCGCGCACGCTGGGCGTCGCACCGAAGGTGGCGCGCGAAATGACAAACAGCGGGATGCGGTCGAACACCGGCTTCAACCACCACATCAGCAACCCGGCCAACCCGATCAGGTCGAGGGCCCAGCCGATGGCGTTCAACATCACCAGCACTGGAACGGTGACGAGCAGCCACGGTTTCCAGATCGCCGCCGCGTGCCTGCGCACCAGCGCGAAACCCAACTCCACCGCCTCCCATGCGGAGCGCGCGCGCAGGTGCACGCTCATCTGCTCAAGGCGCATCGCCGTCTCCCGGCTGGTTGCGCCCGCCGAACCACAGCCATGCGAACACCAGTGTCCACAGCACGCCGGACACGCTGAACTTGATCCACGCCGGGATGGACTGCGTGGACGACCAGAACGCTTCGATGAAGGCCGCGACCAGCAGCATGAAGGCGATGCCCAGGCAGAGCCTGGCGCCCTTGATGCCGGCGACGACGAGTGCGTCGCTGCGACGCCGGCGCCCGGGTGCAACCAGGTTCAAGCCGAGCCGCAGCCCGGCACCACCGGCGATGACGATGGCCGTCAGTTCGAACGGGGCATGCCCGGCGACGAAGCGCCACATCGGATCGCCGGAACCTATCTGCTGCAGGTGACCGAACGTCGCGCCGATGTGCAGGCCATTGAAGATCAACACCAGGATAGTGCCGATGCCGAACAGCAATCCACTGGCGAAGGTACGCAGGCCGATGCTGATGTTGTTCATGATGTAGTGGCCGAACATCTGCCAGTCGCTGCCGCTGTCGCGACCCAGCTTGCTGTGCGCCGCCGCGGGATCGAAGCTGCGTTCGGCCTGCGCGATGGCGGCAGGATCCATGACGCCGTAGATCAGCTCCGGCTGCCACTGCAGCAGGAAAAACATCGTCACCAGCGGCACCACGAACAAGGCCGCCGCCGCCCACATGCAGCCGGCTTCGCTGCGCACCAGGCGCGGGAAGTCGGCGAGCAGGAATTCCACCGCCCGCTGCCAGCGCGGCGCCGGCGTGCGGTACATCAGGTTGTGCCCGCGCTGCATCAGCGCCTGCAGGCGCGCCGTGACCACCGGGCTGTAGCCACGCTTGCGCGCGAGTGCGAGCTGCTGGCACAGGCGGCGATAGCGTGCGGGAATGTCCTCGTCGCCGACGTCGCCGGTATTGCGTTCGGACAAGGCCTTGCGCAGGTCTTCGCGGGTTTCCAGCCAGTGCTCGAAGGCCTGCCATTCGGCCTGGTAGCGGGCGACGAATTGCTCCTGCCTCATCGCCGCCCCAGCAGCCAGTTGGCCATGCCGAACAGGCGCAGCACGCCGCTTTGTCCGCGCGTACCGGTCAACGGTTCGGCCAGGTCGGCGAGTTCCACCTGGCGCGCAGGGGTAAGCAAGGGCGCACGTTCGCCGAAGGCGACCACGGCACCCTGTTCCTGCGGCTGCAACGCCAGCGGCGGCACCAGCACCGCATTGATCGGCGCGGGCACGGCATCGCGTTCGCGTGCGGTGTGCACCACCAGGGTGCCGGCGACCATGTCGCCCAGGCGTCGACCGTAAGGATCCGCAAGGCTGGCCACCAGCCCGGTCGCATAGCCGAACGGCAGCATGTCCACGGTACGCAGCAGGTTGCGGGTGATGGCGGGCAGCCAGCCGACCGGCGCACCGTCGCCATTCACCACGCGCAGGCCCAGGGCTTTCTTGCCGAGCGTCTGCCCGCTCCAGATCGCTTCGAGCACGATGGGATACGCCCAGAAGATCAGGAACAGCACGACCAGGTACAGGCCCTGACCCGCCGCACCCAGCATGGCCAGCACCATGCTGGCCACCAGCAGGATGCCCAGGCGGATGACGAAGTCGATGCTCCATGCCAACGCGCGCGGTACCGGTCCAGCGGCGGGCAGGTGCAGGGCCACGCCTTCGGGCGTGACCACCTCGCGGTAGGTGTCCAGCATCAGGCGCTCACCGCGCGCGCTGTCGGAACGCGGGCGCCGGGCCGGTGCGTGGCCGGCACTGGATGGCCTCCTGGCCGTGTGCGTCTGCTGCGCGCCATGCGCGATTCCCGTTCCATTCCCCGTATGCGCTGACTGTAGCGGCGAATCGCGGACTTGCCCAGCACGTCTTGCACGGAACGCTAGACTGCAACCGTGATGTCGATCCCTTCCACTTCCTGTCGCAGCCACTGTGGCGCCTGCTGCATTGCGCCGTCGATCACTTCGCCGATACCGGGCATGCCGCTGGGCAAGCCGGCGGGCATGCGCTGCGTGCAATTGGACGAAACGATGCGCTGCAAGCTGTTCGGCAAACCCGAGCGCCCGGCGTTCTGCGCTTCGTTGCGGCCGAACCCGGAGATGTGTGGCAGCTCGCGCGAGGACGCCATGGCGATCCTCATGGCGCTGGAGAAAGCCACAAAACCTTAGGAGCGCCCCATGGGCGCGAGCTTTTGCCTGTTCGCATACATGACGAGGAAAAGCTCGCGCCCATGGGGCGGTCCTACGCGGGCGTTGCGTTTAGGTATTGGTCCTTCAGTCGCACGTAATGCTGCGCGGAATACAGCAGGCTTTCGATTTCGGTGTCGCTGAGCCGGCGCACGAAGCGGCCCGGGTTGCCCAGCCACAGTTCGCCTTCGCCCACCACCTTGCCGGGCCCGATGATCGCACCGGCACCGACGAACCCATGCGTCATCACCCGTGCGCCGTCCAGGATGCAGGCCCCCATCCCGATCAGGCAGCGATCACCGATGGTGCAGGCGTGAATGATGGTGCCGTGGCCGACGGTGACGTCCTCGCCGATCAGGGTCGGATAGCCCGCCTGGTTGTACGGGCTGTGGTGGCTGACATGAATGATGGTGCCGTCCTGCACGTTGGTGCGCGCACCGATGCGGATATGGTTCACGTCGCCGCGGATGATGGTGCCAGGCCAGATGGATGCGTCATCACCCAGTTCGACGTCACCGATGACGGTGGCGGCCGGATCCACGTAGACGCGCTGGCCAAGCACGGGCATCTGGCCAAGATAGGGGCGAAGTGCAGTCATGCCGACATTGTATGGGCAGGCCTGCGGTGCCGGACTACACTGTGGCGTATGGAACCCGCCAACGACACGCCGATCACCGAACTCCACCCCAACCTCGCCGGCCTGCGCAGCGCATGGCAAGGCAAACGGCCCGATTACGCGCAACGCCGCGACGACCTGCAGCGACTGCGTGATGCCCTGAAGCGCCGGCTGCAGGAGATGGCCGACACCGTGGCCGCCGACTTCGGCCATCGTTCGCGCCATGAAACCCTGCTCGCCGACGGCATGACCGTGCTCAACGAGATCGACCACCTGCGCAGCCACCTGCGCGGGTGGATGAAGCCGACCCGCGTCGGCGTGGGCTGGCGCTTCTGGCCGGCGCGCGCGGAGGTGCGATCGGAACCGGTGGGCGTAGTCGGCGTGATCGCGCCATGGAACTACCCGGTCAACCTGGCCCTGATTCCGCTGGCCACGGCCATCGCCGCCGGCAACCACGTCTATCTCAAGCCCTCCGAACACACGCCACGCACCACCGACTTCCTGCGCAGCCTGCTGGGCGAGGTATTCCCTGCCGATCGCGTCGCCGTCGCTACAGGTGGCGCGGAGATCGCGGGCGCGTTCGCGGCATTGCCGTTCGACCATCTGGTGTTCACCGGCTCCACCGCCGTCGGCCGCAAAGTCATGGCCGCGGCCGCGCCCAACCTGACGCCACTGACGCTTGAGTTGGGCGGCAAATCGCCGGCGATCGTATGTGCGGATTTCCCGGTCGAACAGGCCGCGGCGCGTCTCGCGACCGGCAAGTGGTTCAACGGCGGCCAGACCTGCATCGCGCCGGACTACGTGTTGATTGACGAAGGTCGCGCACCCGCGCTGGCCGAGGCGCTGAGCGGCCAGGTGCGCGCCCGCTACGGCACGCTGGACGATGCCAGCGACTACACCCGCATCATCAACGACGGCCAGTACGCGCGCCTGCAAAGTTACGTGGATGATGCGAAGTCGCTTGGGTTGCAGGTGCTGCCCTTGACCGGCAACGGCGATGCAGGCGAGCGTTTGTTCCCGCCGACGCTGGTGCTGGAACCCGGTGACGATGCCAAGGTGATGCAGGAGGAAATCTTCGGCCCGATCCTGCCGATCAAGTCGTACCGCACGCTCGACGATGCCATCGCCTACGTCAACGCCCACGACCGGCCGCTGTCGCTGTATCCCTTCAGCCATGAACGCGACAGCGTGGAGAAAATCCTGCGCAACACGCTGGCCGGCGGCGTCACCGTCAACGACACCGTGCTGCATTTCGGCATCAACAACCTGCCCTTCGGCGGCATCGGCCCCAGCGGCATGGGCGCCTACCACGGACGCGCCGGTTTCGACGCCTTCAGCAAGGCCCTGCCGATCCTGTGGCAACCGCGCCGCGCCGGCAGCGACCTGCTCAAGCCGCCGTATTCAAGGGTGGCGCGCTTCATCGATTTCATCATCCGCTAGGTTTTGTTGTAGGAGCTGCGCAAGCTGCGACCACAGCATCGATACTCACGGAACCTGCGCTACACGCGGACTTTTCCAGGTCGCAGCTTGCGCAGCTCCTACAGGGCACAACTCATGAAAATCGCCAGCTGGAACGTCAATTCGCTCAACGTGCGCCTGCCCCACCTGCAGGACTGGCTGGGCACGTTCACGCCGGACGTGGTCGGCATCCAGGAAACCAAGCTGGAAGACCACAAGTTTCCGGACACCGTTCTGGCGGAAGCCGGCTACCGCAGCGTGTTCGCCGGGCAGAAGACCTACAACGGCGTCGCGCTGGTGTCGCGCCTGCCGATTGATGACGTGCAGGTCGGCATTCCGGATTTCGAAGACGAGCAGAAGCGTGCGATCGCCGCGACGGTGGGCGACGTGCGCATCGTCAACCTGTACGTGGTCAATGGCCAGGACATCGGCACGGACAAGTACGCGTACAAGCTGCGCTGGCTGGATGCGGTGCATGCGTGGCTGGAGGCCGAACTGCGTGCGCATCCCAAGCTCGTGGTGCTGGGTGATTTCAACATCGCGCCGGATGATCGCGACGTGCACGACCCGGCGGTGTGGAACGACGGGCACATCCTGACGTCCACCGCCGAACGCGATGCCTTGAAGCGGATGTACGCACTCGGCCTGCACGATGCGTTCCGCCTGCATCACCAGGACGGCGGCATCTTCAGCTGGTGGGACTACCGCATGGCCGGCTTCCGCCGCGACCTGGGGCTGCGCATCGACCTGACACTGGTGTCGGATGCACTGCGGGACAGCGCACATGCGGCCGGCATAGACCGCGAACCGCGGACGTGGGAACGACCGAGCGACCATGCGCCGGCATGGGTCGAGCTGGCGGACTAAAGCAGATTACTTGTGGGAGGGGCTTCAGCCCCGACAGCTTTTAGCAAAAAGCTGTCGGGGCTGAAGCCCCTCCCACAAAAAAACAGCATCCTGCAGACGAACAAAGGCCCGGCAGTGCCGGGCCTTTGCGGTGCCACGGACCCTGGGTGCGTCTACAAGCGCACGCGGCCGCAGCGAAACGTTTAGCGCGCTTTGCCGCGCGTAAACAGGTTGACGATAAGCAGAAGGACTACGGCACCGATGAACGCGGTGACCAGGAAGCCCAGCGTGCCGCCCATGCCCAAACCGAGCATTGGCAACAGCCAGCCGCCGAGGAAGCCACCGATGATGCCGACGACGACGTTGAGGATGATGCCTTGCGAGCCATCACGCTTCATGACCAGGCTGGCCAGCCAACCTGCGATGCCACCGACAATCAGGTAAATAATGAAATTCATCCAGTGTTCTCCTTGTACTACAGATGGGAAGGCGCTCCCGCGTCACTGCGGGAACAGTTGAACGAAAATTTCAACTGCGACGAGTCTACGGCGTGGTCGTGTTAACTGACTGTAAAAACCGCGTCCTGGTGGGGCCTTCTCCTTCTAATGCTCTAGATAGCGCAATTCATCGGCACATGCATACCGCGACGCAGCAGTACGGATTGGGGCGAGGGCGGGCATCGGCTACATTGGCGGCATGCCGTCGCTTCCCATCCCGCTGCCCGTGCGCCTCTGGCTGTTGCCGCATGCCCGCCATCAACGCGGGGAGCCGGCCATTCGCCCCGTGCTGGCGGCCGCACTGGATTGCGCCGACGAGGAACTGCCGCTGGTCCGCGATGCCTTGGGACGCCCGCAGCTTGCCGCGCCCTTCGAGCGTTACGACACCAACTGGAGCCACAGCGGCGAAGCCTTGTTGCTCGCACTGGGCGAATCGATGGAGTTGGGCGTGGACATCGAACAGTTGCGCCCACGACCGCGTACACGCGAATTGGCGCAGCGCTTCTTCCACCCTGACGAAGTGGCGTGGCTGGACACGCAGGCAGAGGACGCCAAGGTGCTGTCCTTCGTGCGCCTGTGGTGCGCGAAGGAAGCTGTGTTGAAAGCGCACGGCAAGGGCGTGTCCTTCGGGCTGGAAAAGCTGGTCTTCGTCGAAGAGGGCGCACGCCTGAAGCTTGCCGCCTGTGACCCTGCGCTCGGTACGCCCACCGACTGGACGCTGCACGAATGGTCGCCGCTGGACGGGTATCGCGCCGCCGTGGCGTGGCGCGCTGACCGCACGGTAGGAGCGCCCCATGGGCGCGAGCTGGTGACGTTGGTACGGTGAATCGAGAGCTCGCGCCCATGGGGCGCTCCTACCCCTGCTGCCTGCGATAATGCGGCCGATGACAACGTCTTCCTTCCCCACCGCATTGCAGGACGAACTCCATCGCGGCCTCACCGCCCTGGGCCTGCATGCCGCCGTGCTGGCGCCGCCGCTGCTGCAGTACCTCGCCCTGCTGGACCGCTGGAACCACACCTACAACCTCACCGCCGTGCGCGACCCGCGCGAGATGGTGACCCGACACCTGCTGGACTCGCTGGCCATGCATGCTTTCGTGAGTGATGGCACGCTCGCGGACCTGGGCACTGGCCCCGGACTGCCCGGCATTCCCCTGGCCATCGCCAAGCCGGGCCTGCAGGTCACCCTGGTGGAAAGCAACGGCAAGAAGGCGCGCTTCCTGCGCGAAGCCGTGCGCACATTGGGTTTGTCCAATGCCCGCGTGGCCGAATCGCGTGCCGAAGCGGTGGACGTGCAGGCCTACAACGGCGGAGCCGCCTACGATGCCCTCACCGCGCGCGCGCTGGACACGCTGGCCGGCATCATCAAGGTCGGCGGCCACCTGTTGAAGCCCGGTGGCGCCCTGCTGGCCATGAAGGGCGTCAGGCCTGACGAGGAAATCGCCGCGCTGCCTGCCGGCTGGACGGTCTCCGCGCTCCATGTCCTCTCCGTTCCCGGCCTGGTGGGCGACCGCCATCTGGTCATCGTTCAACGCAATGCCTGATTCCTGCCTCCCCCTTTGAAAAAGGGGGATCGAGGGGGATTTGCTCTCCGCGCCAAGAGCAAATCCCCCGTAGCCCCCTTTTCCAAAGGGGGCGAAGCAGGGGTCCATGCGTTTCACACCGCTATGGACGGAAAAAATTCAAGCGCCCAACCCCCATTCCCCAACCTTGCCACCTTCATCCCGCATAATCCCCGGCCCACCACGGTTCCACGAGGCGCAGCACGCATGGCCCGCATCATCGCCATCGCCAACCAGAAAGGCGGGGTCGGCAAGACCACCACCGCGGTCAACCTGGCCGCCGCATTGGCGCGCGCGCCCAAGCGCGTGCTGCTGGTCGACCTGGACTCGCAGGGCAACGCCACCATGGGCAGCGGCGTGGACAAGCGCGAGCTGGACGCCTCCAGCTACGACGTGCTTTTGCAGGAAGCCGAAGCCCGCGCAGTGATCGTGACCACGCCGGAAGACTTCGACCTGCTGCCCGGCAACATCGACCTGACCGCCGCCGAAATCCAGCTGATGCAGGTCGATGACCGTGAGCAGCGCCTCAAGGCCGCGCTGGACCCGCTGCGCGACGACTACGACTTCATCATCATCGATTGCCCGCCGGCGCTGTCGTTGCTGACGCTGAATGCGCTGACCGCCGCCGATTCGGTGCTGGTGCCGATGCAGTGCGAGTACTACGCGCTGGAAGGCCTGAGCGCGCTGCTGGAAACCATCGACGCACTGAAAGCACGCCTGAACCCGCAGCTGGAAATCGAAGGCGTGTTGCGCACCATGTTCGACGTGCGCAACAACCTGGCCAACGCGGTGTCGGGCGAACTGACCACGCATTTCGGCGACAAGGTGTTCCGCACCATCGTGCCGCGCAACGTGCGCGTGGCCGAAGCGCCCAGCCACGGCCAGAGCATCGTCGGTTACGACAAGGCCAGCCGCGGCGGCGTCGCCTACCTGGGACTGGCCGGCGAAATCCTGCGTCGCCAGCACGAACGCAACAAGCCACGACCGAAGCATCCGGAGAACGTGTAAATGTCAGCACCCAAGCAACCTCCGGCGAAGAAGCGCGGCCTGGGCCGCGGCCTGGAAGCCCTGCTCGGCCCCAAGGCCGCCGCCGCGGCTCCCGCCGAAGTACAGCCCGGCGAACGCCTGCGCCAGGTTGAAGTGAAACAGCTGCAGCCCGGCAAGTACCAGCCGCGCATGGCCATGGACCCGGCCAAGCTGGGCGAGCTGGCCGAGTCGATCAAGGCGCAGGGCGTGATCCAGCCGATCGTGGTGCGCGAGTTGTCGCCAGGGAAGTTCGAGATCGTCGCCGGCGAACGCCGCTGGCGCGCCTCGCAGGAAGCCGGGCTGGCGACGGTGCCGGTGGTGGTGCGCGACCTGGACGACCGCACCGTGATCGCGATGGCGTTGATCGAGAACATCCAGCGCGAAGACCTGAATCCGCTGGAAGAAGCGCAATCCTTGCAGCGCCTGATCGGTGAGTTCTCGCTGACCCACGCTGAAGCGGCCGAAGCCGTGGGTCGTTCGCGTGCGGCGGTGTCCAACCTGTTGCGCCTGCTTGAACTTCCGCCGGCGATCCGCGCCCTGCTGGAAGCGCGTCGCCTGGAAATGGGCCATGCACGCGCCTTGCTGACGCTGTCGCCGGAGTTGGCGAGCAAGCTGGCCTCCGATGCCGCCGACCAGGGCTGGTCGGTGCGCGAAGTGGAATACCGCGCCCAGCAGTTCGCCGCCGGCAAGCTGCCGGCCAATGGCAGCAAGAAGCCAAAGGCCGGCAAGCCCGACCCGCAGGCTGACATCGCCGCACTGGAAACCGAATTGTCCGAATCGCTCGGCGCCAAGGTCAGCATCGCCCACAGCCGTGGCGGCAAGGGCAAGCTGGTCATCCACTACACCGACCTGGACACCTTGGACGGCGTGCTGGAACGCCTGCGCCAACGCAATCCCTGACAAGAACACGGTAGGAGCGCCCCATGGGCGCGAGCTCTTGGCCAGATATCCAACGAAGAGCTCGCGCCCATGGGGCGCTCCTACCGACAGCCATTGCGCGCCTGCATTACCATCCTGATTCCGTTTTCGCCGGATCCGCGTCTTGAAACTTCGCACCGCCACCCTGTTGCTTGCCTGCCTGCCGATGCAGGCGATTGCCTTTTCGCCTTCCAAGACCGACCAGGCCTTCCAGTCCATCTACGAAAAAGAATGGAAATGGCGCCAGGCCAACCTGGGCATCGCCGACGAAGACAGCGACAGCACCGGCAACAACCACCGTTTGCCCGATGTGGGCGCACAGGCACAGGCCGCGCGCTTGCTGGTGTGGAATGACGTGCTGCGCCAGCTCGACGCCATCGATGCCGCGCAGTTGTCGGCGGACAACCGCATCAACCTGGCGATCTATCGTGCGCAGGTGGAAAACCTCGCCGCGGAAGTGCGCTTCGGCGCCTACGAAATGCCCTTCAACGCCGACTCCTCGTTCTGGTCCAATCTGGCCTTCATGGCGCGCGGTTCGATGAAGAGCGTGGCCGATTACCAGGCCTATATCGATCGCCTCAACGACGTGCCGCGCCACTTCGGCCAGCAGATCGACAACATGCGCGCCGGCCTGGCCCGTGGCTTCAGCGTGCCGCGCGCGGTACTGGATGGACGCGAGGTGTCCATTTCCAACGTGGCGAATTTGAAGGACGCCACCACGTCGGCCTATTACGCCCCGTTCAAGAAAATGCCTGCAAACATCCCCGCCGCGGAACAGCAACGCCTGCGCACTGAAGCCGCGGCCGCGATACAAAACAGCGTGGTGCCCGCCTTCGCTGGGCTGCTGACGTTCTTCCGCGACGAGTACGTGCCAAAAGCGCGCACCACGCTCGCCGCCGAAGCCATGCCCAACGGCGCCGAGTTCTACCGCCAGCAGATCCGCGAATACACCACGCTGGACCTGACCCCGGAACAGATCCACCAGATCGGCCTGGACGACGTGGCGCGCATCCAGGCACAGATGGACGAGATCATCCGCCAGGTTGGCTTCAAGGCGCCGGCCGGCGATAAGGTGTTCCCGGCCTTCCTGCATTTCCTGCGTACCGACCCGCAGTTCTACGCCACCACCCCGCAGGCCTTGCTGGATCGCGCCGCATGGATTTCCAAACGCGTGGACGGCGAAGTCGGAAAATACATCGGCACCTTGCCGCGCGGTCGCTTTACGATTATTCCCGTACCCGACGACATCGCCCCGTTCTGGACGGCGGGCCGTGGCGGCGTGGGCACGTATTGGCTCAACACCTACAACCTGCCCTCGCGTCCGCTCTACAACCTGCCGGCATTGACCCTGCACGAATCCTCGCCCGGGCATTCACTGCAGGGCGCGCTGGCCGAAGAACAGGGTGCGCAACCGGACTTCCGTCGCAAGAACTACATCTCCGCGTACGGCGAAGGCTGGGCGCTGTATACCGAAAAACTCGGCAAGGAAATGGGCATCTACGAAACCCCGTACGAGGATTTCGGGCGCCTGACCTACGAAATGTGGCGCGCCGCGCGCCTGGTCATCGACACCGGCCTGCACCACAAGGGCTGGACCCGCGACCAGGCCCTGTCCTACCTGCGCGACCGCACCGCGCTGAGCGAACACGAAGTCACCACGGAAGTGGACCGCTACATTTCCTGGCCCGGACAGGCGCTGAGCTACAAGCTGGGCGAAATCGCCATCGTCAAACTGCGCGCCGAAGCCGAGCGCGAACTAGGTGACAAGTTCGACATCAAGGCCTTCCACGACGCCATCCTGCGCCAGGGCTCGGTGCCGCTGCCGGTGCTGGAGCAGCAGGTGCGCGCGTTTATCGCCGAACAGAAAGCCGCGAAGGCGGCTGTCACGGCAAGCGCGTCCCCGTGATGGGTTTGCGGCGTTTCAGTCTTGCGTGATTGAAAGCAACGACATCGCCAGCAGCAGGATTTGCTCCGGTGTCGTGTCGATTTCAAGCGTGATTACGTCGGGTTCGCCACGCGGATCCTGCAATGCTTCGAACTGGCTGCCGAGCAACGAGGCCGGCATGTAGTGATTGCTTCGCGCCTGCATGCGCGAGGCAATCAGATCGTGATCTCCGTGCAAGAACAGGAACTTCAGCGGCAGGCCCGCAGCCCGCAGCATGTCACGGTGCTGGCTGCGCAGGCCTGAGAATGCGAGCACGACCCGCTCTCCGACAGTCGTCCGACGCACCAGCTCATCACGAAGCCGCTGCACCCACGGCTCCCGCATCTGGTCGGTCAAAGGCTCGCCCCTGGCCATGCGCGCTTTCGCCGCATTGCCGTGGAAATCATCGGCGTCGAGGAAAGTAGCGGGCCATGCCTCTGCAAGTGCGTGCGCCACGGTGGTCTTGCCACTGCCGGACACACCCATCACCACCACGACCTGCGACGGCAGGTTCACTCCGGCAGATCCACTTCGACGCGATAGTCGTGCCCCGGCAAGATATTGCGCAGCACCGGCTCGTCCAGCACGACATCGTTGACCCTGACTTGCATCGCCTGCACTCCCGCCATGCGACGCGCCTGCATCTGGATGCGTGCACCACGGAAACGACGCGTCACCGAGGCAGCATTCCAATGCGAAGGCAGCTGCGGCGCAATGCGCAATGCAGCGCCTTCGCCGCGCAAGCCAAACAGGCCTTCGATCAGGCAGCGATACAGCCACGCGGCCGTGCCGGTATTGAACAACTGGCTGGAACGGCCCGCCGTACGCGGGTGCCCGCGCCAATCACCGCGATAATAATTGGGCACGAACACCGGCAACTGCCCACGCTGCAGCAGGTCGCCGGCATCAGGACCCGGCAGCATGGCGCGCAGCACGCGCCAAGCGCGATCCGCATCGCCGATCCTGTACAGCGCATGCAGGTAGAACGCGGCGGCGTGGTTGTAGATGGAGCCATTCTCGGCCGAACCGGGGAATTTCTGCGTCAGGCGCCCGACGTCCTCGCGCATGCCGGTGTAGGGCGGGTCCAACATGGCCACACCGTACGGGGATACGAGATGCGCATCCACCGAAGCCAGCAATTGTTCCGCGCGCGCCGGGTCTGTCGCATGGCTGAGCAATGCCCAGCTCTGCGGATTCAGGAATATCCGGCCTTCGCTGTCGGCCCGCGTGCCGAACACGACGCCGTCATCGGTAATGCCACGCGCGTACCACTCGCCGTCCCAGAGATGCTGGTTCATTGCCGCATTGAAGTCGACAGCACCTTGGCGGAACTCTTGCGCAATGTCTGCCTGGCTGCGTTCGCGAATATCCGCCCACAGCTGCAAGGCATGCGCGGTCGCCAAGGTCAGCCAACCCGACACGCCGCGGCCCTTGTAGCCCACCATGTTCATCGGATCGCACCAATCGCCCTGCGCGATGTAGCACAGCCCACGCGCATCACGCGCGGAAAGCAGCCAGCGCATCGCCGCGTCCATGCGTTCGGCGACCGTGAGGACAACGCCAGCATGATCGGCCACCGCAACATCCAACAGAGTCTCGTCACCGGTCTCGTCGAGATAGGCCTGCAGGAAGATCGGCAACCACACGCAATGGTCGGTGTGCGGGACCTGGTTGATGTATTTCAACTGCGCGCCTTCCACCAGCAGGATGCCATCCGGCATCGCGCCACTGGCCTCTTGCTGTGACAACGCTTGCAGGAAAGCCGCGCGTGCCGTGCGCGGCTGCAGGTAGACCATCCCCATGTGGTCCTGCAGCAGGTTGCGGGTCTGCGGGTCGGTAGTCAGGCGATTGACGTCGCCGTGGTAGTACACCTGCCGCGGCAGCCAATGGTTGGCGAAGTCGTCCAGCCACGCGTCCGGCGTCTTGATTTCAATGCAGCCAAGGCCCGCAGCCAGATAACCCGCATATTCATTGGAAGCTGATGCGAAACCCGCTTCCGACAGATAGCGTGCGCGCAGAAATACGATCTCCGCATCGTTCCGCGCCGGACCGAACAGGAAGCGATCCACCCGCGATTCGCCATCCGCCAATATCACTTGATACTGCAGCGCCGCGGTGGGCATTTCGTAATCCGCATCCCCACCCTGCAGACGCTCTACATCGGTGATTGCGGACGGCGCATGCAAACCACCCTCGCCTTCAAACGCGGCCTGGCAGGTTTCCCAGCCATCCGGGCTGTTTTCGTGCAGCAGGAAGGTGCGGTCCTTGAAGTCGCGGTGCAGGAAGTAGTCCTCGACCTTCTGGTACGGGGTGACGCTGTTGCAGACGATGCCGCCCAGGTCGGCGCGGTAGCGGGCGGACTGGTTCATCCACGACAGGTAGCCCACCGGGAAATAGGGATACAGGCTCAAGCGGCGCGTGCGTCCACAACGATTGCGCACCCGCAACGTCCACAACTCGACTACGTCGTCCACCGGCAAGGTCATGCACCACTCGATTTCGATGCCCCGGTGCTGGATGCGCCAGGTGATGGCATCGGTCGCGGCCTCGAATGCGAAGGCCTCCGGCAAGGCGCGCACCGGTTCGTACGGCACCGAAAACAGCGCGCCATCCTCTTCATCCTTGATATAGCAGAAGCGTCCCGGATGGTGCGCGTAGTACGGCTGTTCCGGCTGCATGAAGCTGCGCGCTTCCAGCGTGGGCGCGTGCGCGTACTTTGCGGGTTCAGGCTGCATGAACTGCGCGGTGGCGAAGCCGCGGCACGTCGCCTGCACCATCATCCGCCGATTCCACAGGAAGCTGGATGCATGCGGCATCGCCGTCGGGCTGTCGATGGAGAAGCGCCTGCCGTCGTCGTGGAAACCGAACTCCAATCTGCTCATGCCGCCTGCGCCCTGCGTTGCGCCAAGGTGTCCTGCATGCCGGCCAGCGCCGCGTCATCCAACGGGTAGGCGCGCATCACCATCGCCGCGACGAACGCCACCACGCCCGGAATCACCGTCAGCAACAGCACGATGCCCGTCTGCGACGCATCGGACTGCGCCTGGTTGGCCACGTAGCCCATGCCGGCCAGCACCCAGGCAATGACCGCCGACGCCAGCGCACCACCGAGTTTCTGCGAGAACGTGGCGGCGGAAAACGTCAGCGCCGTGGCGCGGCGCCCGGTCTTCCACTCGGTGTAGTCCGCGCAATCGGCATACATCGAGAAGGCCAACGGTGACTTGGGCCCGAGTGCCAGGCCGATGAGTATGTTCAGCACGAACATCAGCCAGACCATGTCGCGCGGCACGAAGAACATCGCACAGCTGAGCACGCCCACGATCGTCATCAAGATCACCATCAGGCGCTTCTTGTCGATCCATCGCGTCATCAGCGGCGTCATCGCCGCACCCACCGCCAGTGCCACCGAATACGCACCCAGGAAAGCGCCGGTCAGGTCCGGCCGGACCACGTAGTACTTCAGGTAATAGACCGTCGCGCCACTGCGCATGACGATGGTGACCATGATCACCAGCGCGAGTGCGAACAGCACCAGCCACGGCCGGTTGTTCAACAGGTCACGGAGATCCTGCCTTACGTCGCTGTCCTGCTGCGGCGGTGGCGCGATGCGTTCGCGGGTGGTGGCGAACACGGTGGCGAACAGCACGGCCGCCACCGCGCCGTACAGCGCCAGGGTCAGTTGCCAACCCAGCGCTTCGTCGCCGCCACCGAACCACTGCACCAGGTCCAGCGTGAACGCATTGACCAGGGTGGTGCCCGCGAACGCGGCGATGAAGCGGAAGCTGATCAGGGTGGTGCGTTGCTGGCTGTCGGCGGCCATCACGCCGGACAGGGCCGAATACGGGGTGCTGAGCACGGTGTAAGCCAGCATCATCAGGCTGAAGGTCAGGTACGCCCATATCAGCCGGCCACCTTCGCCCAGGTCCGGCACGGTCCACGTCAACACGCCGCTGAAGGCCATCGGCAACGCACCCCAGAGCAGGTACGGGCGAAAGCGCCCGAAGCGCGTGCGGGTGCGATCCGCGACCACCCCCATCATCGGATCGGTGGCCGCATCGATGATCTTGGTGACCAGGATCATCGTGCCGACGGCCGCGGCCGCCAGGCCCATCACGTCCGTATAGAAGATCAGCAGGAAGGCCGAGATGTTGGCCCAGTACAGGTTGAAGCCGAGGTCGCCGATGCCATAGCCGGCCTTTTCCCGGAACGACAGGCGCTGGGAGGCAGGCTCGCCATGGCGGGTCTGTGCTTGCATCGTGTGTGCCCCTGTCTCTGCGCAATGCCGTGGGTGCGTGCCGTGCCGTTCCCACCGATCCGCGCATCCAGCACCGAGGGACGATGACCCGCCCGATGGTCCCCCATGCCGGCACATTCCTGCAAGCCAGCTTGCCGGTGCCTGGCAACGGCCAGTCTTTTCTGGCCCAGGTAGACGCAAGCGCTCGCGGGCAGGTTGGCCGCAAGCTGGCGATGACCCCGCAAGCCAGGCGAGCGGGCCCACCGTGCGGGCGCGGGCGACCCCGGAGTTGTATGGCGAGGCACATTGGCGAGGTCCATTCCAACCCAAGGCCAGCCCGGCAAGACGCCTGGAGGCGCACCCGTCCTTGCTCCGGCAGGCCCCAATCCAATCAGCTAAGTGCTTGCGCCACAAGGGGAAGATGGGCATAATGCGCGGCTCGCTGCGTCCGGCTCGTCCGGATTTGCGCCCGGAAGTGCGATTCCGGCCCGCCCCGGCAGTGGACCCTCTACCCGTATCGCGTGATGCCTGCCTCCACCTGGAGCCGTCATCGGGGCCGCCGTCTCCCTGGCTAAGGGCGACAAGATCAACTATCGAGGTGCGTAATGTCCCGCGTATGCCAAGTGTCCGGCAAGCGTGTGATGACGGGTAACAACGTCAGCCACGCCAACAACAAAACCCGTCGTCGCTTCCTGCCCAACCTGCACGAGCGCCGTTTCTGGGTCGCCAGCGAAAACCGCTGGGTCAAGCTGAAAGTATCCGCGCATTCGCTGCGCACCATCGACAAGAACGGCATCGACTCCGTTCTGGCTGAGCTGCGCGCGCGCGGCGAAAAGGTCTGAGGAGATAAGACATGGCAGGTAAACGCGACAAGATCCGTCTGATTTCCTCGGCCGGCACCGGTCACTTCTACACGACCGACAAGAACAAGAAGAACACCCCGGGCAAGATGGAAATGAGCAAGTACGACCCGGTCGTGCGCAAGCACGTCGTCTACAAGGAAGGCAAGATCAAGTGACGCATTGGCCCGCGCGCTAGCGCGGCTTTGCCAATGCGTCATCCCCGCGAAAGCGGGGATCCAGCGTCTTATAAAGAACCCGCTCCCAAGGCGGGTTTTTTTTGCCCAAAGCTCCAGCACCCACTGTGGGAGGGGCTTCAGCCCCGAAGCTCTTCACGGGAAAGTCGTTGGGGCTGGCTTTCAACAGCCGAATGGCTGGTCAGCCCCTCCCACAACCGCCGCTAACACAACTACCCGCCCCTCTGCCTGGCCTGCAGCGCCAGCCAGCACAGCGCCGTCGTGGTTGCATCGCCCAACGCGGTATGCCGACCCAGGATCGGCACCCCCAACTCCCCCGCGATCCGCTGGAAGCCCAGGTCCGGCGGCACGTCAGGCCGTGCCTGGCGTTCGCGGACGGCGAAGGCATCGGCCAGGTCGATACGCGCGTTGGGCAAGGCAAAGCCGGTGATGGACTTCACGTGCGGGGCCAGCATGGACACGTCGAAGTCCAGGTAATAGCCCAACAAAGTGCGGCTGCCCAACCACGACAGGAACTCGCGCACCGCCGGCGTCACCGAGATACCCGTGGCACCCTCGTCGGGCGTGATGCGGTGGTGGCGGATGGATTCGATGCCGAAGTCGCGATCCGGACGGATCCGTCGCTCGAAGCGTTCGGACAGCATCAGGCGCCCTTCGCGCACCGGCACCGCGGCGAGGCTGAGGATATGGTCGCTGGACGGGTCCAGCCCGGTGGTCTCCAGGTCCAGGCTCACCCATTCGCCCGGCGGCGGAGCTTGAAGCAGGCCGGCCCACTCGCCGCCGCCATGGCGTCGGCGCAACCACCAGCGGCGCAATGACGACACCGGATCAGTCCGACAGGTGGAACGCGGTGCGCACGTGCAGGCGGAAATCCTTTACCACCCGCAGCGCATCGCGCAGTAGTTCGCGGTCCAGCCGGCGCAGTTGTTCCACCACCACGAAATTGTCCGGCATGCCCCCGGCCTGCAGTGTCGCCAGTTGCGTGTCCAGGCGCAGGCGGTGGAACACGGACAAAGCCTGCGGCAGGTCGCGACCCAGCATGGCAGGCAGCGCACCGGTCGCAACGAGGGCTTCGCAGCGCTCGAAACTGTTGCGGATCGCCAGCCCCTCGCGCAGTGCCAGGCAACGCAGGCCGTGGACGACCGGGAAGATGCCGCCCTTCTTCAGGTCCGTGCCGCGCGCTTCGGTCTTCACGTTGCCCAATAGCGTCAACGGCGTTTCGAAGTTCAGCGTGGCCTTGGCCAGGTGGTGCATCAATTGGTCATCCTGGCCCAGCGCCATCAACGCGTCCTGGACGGGCGCAAACAGCGCGGCGTTGCCGGCAATGGGGCGCGCATCCAGCGCGATGGACAGATCCAGTGCCGACTGTCCGGCGTATTCGCGACGCCACTGCAGCACACGTCGCTGCCAGCCGGTGGCGGTCATGCGCCAGTGCGCGCGATTGACCATCACCCCGCCCGGGCACGGCGGATAGCCCACCCGCTCCAGCGCGGCGCTGAACCCGTCCATGGCATCCACCAGTTCCGGCCAGTCGAAGCCGTCGGCGACGATCAGCGCATTGTCCTGGTCGGTCTTCAGCAACTGCTCGCGCCGCCCTTCGCTGCCCATGACCAGCAAGCACACTTGGTCACGGGCGTGGGCCGGCAACAGCAGTTCGAAAATGCGCCCCATGACCCGGCTGTTGAGCGCGCTCACCAGTTCCATCAGGTAGGGAATGCGCGCGCCCTGCGCATGCAGGCTACGCACCAGCCGCGGCATGCTCTGGGCGGCGTCGGCGATTTCCTCCATCGTGCCGGCGCGTGCCAGGCGCAGGCTGATGAGGTGGGAATGGCTGGCGTAATGCGAGAGCACTTCGGCCATGCCCAAGGTTCCGGCCACGCGCCCGTTGTCATGCACCGCCACGCGTTCGATGTGGCACTCGGTCATGGCGACCAGGGCCTGGAACAGCACGTCCTCGTTGCGCACGCTGACCAGTGGCCGCTTGGCCAGCGGACCTACCGGCGAGTCCAACGCAAGCTGTTGCAGGGCCAATGCTTCCAGCAGGTCGGTGCGGGTCACGATGCCGGGTTCGCCGTGTTGCGGATCGTCCACCAGCAGGCAGTCCACGCGACTGTCATGCAGGCGTTGGGTGGCGTCCGCGATGCTGGTGGACGCCGCGACGGTTTCCGCCGGCGCTAGCTGTGCGTCACGCACCTGGGTGACCATCAACTCCGCCAGCTCCGAGCCCTTGGCCTGGTCAGCAAGCTGGCCTTTGACCGCAAGTCCTTCGTTGAACCAGGCGGCGAATCGCGGATTGTCCGACAGCAGATGCCGGAACACCTCGGCCGGGATCAGGAAGCTCAGGCAATCGCTGTCGGTCCTGTAGCTGTGGCGGGCACGCCCGGCCATCACTGCCCACGCGCCAAACAGGTCGCCCGGACCGTAGTCGGCAAAGCGCTGGTCGCCATGGACGTCGTCGCGATCGTAGGCGTGCAGCTGCCCCTTCAACACCACGAACACATGCGGCGAAGGCTGCCCGGCTTCGATCAGGACCTGGCCGGCGGCATGGAAACCCATGTCCACGTTGGCCAGCAATCGCGCACGCCCGGAATCGTCGAGCAGGTCGAACGGGGGGACGGAAAGGTCGAGGCCGGGTACCGGATCCATGCCGGCAGTGTCGCAGTTAAGGGCCGCGCGGTAAGTCCTACTTTCGGTGCATGGGTTGGGTGCCGGGGCATGGCTTCTTCCGCAGCCACCCCGCAGAATCGCCGGCATGACCCGCACGCCCTGCCCACCATGAACCTGGACTGGTCGTTTGGCGCCTGGTTGCTGGTGCTGGACTGGGTGATCCGCCTGGGAGCGCTGCTGTGGATCCCCGCCCGCAGCACGCCCGCCGCCGCACGCAGTTGGCTGCTGCTGGTCGGCTTCGTGCCCTTGCTGGGTTTGCCGCTATACCTCCTGTTCGGCCATCCGTGGCTATCGCGTGAGCGCGTCGAGCGCCAGGCGCGGGCATCGCAGGTGATCCGCGAGGAACTGTCGGCGCTGGGAACCCTGCGCTGGTCCGCGCCCGCGGACCAGCCGCTCGCGGCGGAAATAACCCCGCTGGTGGAACGCCTGGGCGACTTCACGCCCACCCACGGCAATGCGATTGCGTTGCTGGACGACTACGACGATTCCATCGCACGACTGGTGGCCGACATCGACGGCGCCAGCGAACGAGTGCACCTGCTGTATTACCTGCTGTTCGAAGACGCCGTCGGTGAATCGATCTGCAGCGCGCTGGAACGCGCCGCTGCGCGTGGCGTGCAGTGCCGGCTGCTGCTGGATGCGGTGGGCGCCAAGCGCGGCATCCGCGCCTATGCGCAACGCTTGCGTGCGAACGGCGTGGAAGTACACGTGCTGTTGCCAGGCGGCTTGCGCTGGCGTCGCAGCGGGCGCATGGACCTGCGCAACCACCGCAAGATCGCGGTCATTGATCGCAGCACGGGCTATGTGGGTTCGCAGAACCTGGCCAACGCCACCTTCGTGCAAGGATTCCCGAATCGCGAACTGGTGGCGCGCGTCGAAGGGCCGGTGGTGGCGCACCTGGAAGGCGTGTTCGCCAGTGACTGGTACATCGAAACCGGGCAACGCCTGCAGGTGCGCGTGGACCTGCCGCCCAGCCATGACGACGTGGCCATGCAGTTGCTGCCCAGCGGCCCTGCCTATCCGTTCGAGAATGCGCGCGACACCGTCAATGCGCTGATCCACGCCGCACAGCGCAAGGTCGTGCTGACCACGCCTTACTTCGTGCCGGATGACGCCACGCTCAGCGCGCTGCGCATCGCCGCGATGTCGGGCGTGGACGTGCTGCTGATCCTGTCCGCCAGCAACAACCAGCGCCTGACTGCGTGGGCGCAGGAATCGCACTACGAGGAGCTGCTGGCCAGTGGCGTCAGGATTGCGCTCTACCGCCCGCACTTCCTGCATGCCAAGCACCTCAGCGTGGACGATGAGATCGCACTGGTCGGGTCGATCAACCTGGATATCCGCTCGTTCGCGCTCAATGCGGAAATCGGCCTGCTTTGCTACGACGCCGGCGTGGTGGCGCGCATGCGCGAAGTCGAAGCGGACTATCTGGCCAATGCCGACATCGTGCAACTGGATGGGTGGAAGCAGCGCCCGGCCTGGCACCGCAGCCGCGAGGGCATCGCGCGCCTGGCCGACTCGTTGATGTGAGCCTGGGCGGACCTGCGGGAAGCCGCAGGCCATCACTTACAATAGCCACCCATGAGCATCGAACCCACGCGCGATTTCGATATCGCCATCATCGGTGGCGGCGCGGGCGGCGTCCTCACCGCCATCCACGCATTGCGACAGGTGGACGCAGGCGTCCGCATCGTGTTGATCGAACCCGTGGCGCGGCTTGCGCAAGGCGTGGCCTATGCGACGACGCATGCGGAACACCTGCTCAACGTGCCCGCGCGGCGCATGAGCGCCTTCAACGACCTTCCGGATGACTTCACCGATTTCCTGGTGGACGATGCAGGCGAAGGCGCGCGCGATGCGCTGGCCGTGTCGTATGCAGAACGGCGCCGCTATGGCGACTACCTGCGCGATCGCCTGCAGCGCGCACGCGATGCAACCCATGCCCACTTCGAGGTGTTGCAGGATCGCGTGGTCGCCCTGGATGCAGGAGGCGACGGCCTGCATCTCGCGCTCGCATCGGGCGGTTCACTGTGGGCGCGTGGCGCAGTGCTGGCCGTGGGCAACAGCTCCAAGCCCTTGCCGGCACGTGGCGCTTCAAGCCTGGTGCCACAAACCCGCCTGGATGCCTGGGATTTCGATGCGATCAAGGACATTCCGGCCGATGCCGCGGTCTGCATCGCCGGCTCCGGCCTGAGCATGGTCGATACCGTGCTGAGCCTGGTGGCGAACGGGCATCGTGGCCGCATCCATGTACTGTCGCGGCATGCGCTGCTGCCGCTTGCGCACACCGCGCATGCGGTGGCTGCGTTCGATGCGGATGCTTTGCAATCCATGACGCTGCGCCAGCGCATGCGCTGCCTGCGCGACGCGGCAAGAGATGCAAAGGCCGCCGGCCTGCCGTGGCAGGCGGTGATGGAAAGCGCGCGTCCGCTGGTGCAGACGCTGTGGTGCACGCTGTCGCATGACGACCAGCGCCGCTTCCTGCGCCATGTGGTGCGCTATTGGGATGTGCACCGCCATCGCATTGCCGCGCAGGTATACGCACAACTCGAAACGCTGCAAGCCAACGGCCAGATGCAGCTGCACCGCGGCCGCCTGGACACGGTGGCACGCGAAGGCAAGCGCATCCGCGTCACCATGCTCATGCGCGACCGGCGCGCGCAGCAACTCGACGTGGACTGCGTGGTCAACGCCACCGGCGTGGAAATGCGCGCGCAGCTGATGCGCAATCCCTTGCTGTCCGATCTGCTGGGCAAGGGCCATGCGCGGACCGGACCGCATGGCATCGGCATCGACACAGCCAGCGATGGCGACCTGGTCAACGCGGAAGGCGAGGTGCTGCCACGCGTGATCGTGGTCGGCAGCCTGCGCATCGGCCGCCTGTGGGAAAGCATCGCCGTGCCCGAACTGCGCGGCCAGGCCGAAAGCGCCGCACGCCAGTTGTTGAGCCGCCCGTAGGAGCGACGTAAGTCGCGAAGCATTCCTCGGTCGCAAGCCATCACGATCTTTCTTCGAGGTGATTGGTAAGCAGAAGAGAAAAGCTTCTGGCACGGATCAGGGCGGATAAAAGCGACTAAGAAACAGCTTCTGTATCCGCTTTAATCCGCCCTGATCCGCGCCAAGGCTTCTTTCCCAATATCATCCGCGCGCCATAATTCGCGATCAGGCAGAAATCATCGCCGAGTGTCGCCAAGCAGACTCTGGGCGCGCGAAAGATCCGCGCTTCGCCTCCCCCTTTGAAAAAGGGGGACCGAGGGGGATTTGCTCTCCGCGCCAAGAGCAAATTCCCCGTAGCCCCCTTTTTCAAAGGGGGCAGAGCATCCGCAGCCCCTTGATCCGTGTGTCCATGAATGCCGTCATTGCCTGCATTCGCATGCACCAATGGTTGCTGCGATTCGTTCCGGACATCGAATGCCAAGCGCTTGTTCGCCGGCGAGCGTATCCACGTAAACTTGCCCTATCGCAGATGTGTGGAGAACCGGAGCCTTGGTTTCCAGCTGGGTCCTGCTGTTGGTGTCGGTCGGCTATGCCGCGCTGCTGTTCGCGGTGGCATGGTGGGGTGACAAGCGTCCGCTGTATCCCGAGCGCCCGTGGTTGCGGCCGGTGGTCTACAGCCTGGCGCTGGCGGTGTACTGCTCGTCGTGGACGTTTTACGGCGCAGTCGGCAGCGCGGTGCGCAATGGCATCGGCTACCTGCCGATCTACCTGGGCCCACTGCTGCTGTTCGTGTTCGGCTGGCGCATCATCGAGCGCCTGGCGCTGATCGCACGCAGCCAGAATACCGTCTCGATCGCCGATTTCATTTCATCCCGCTACGGGCGCTCGCGGCGACTCGCGGCGCTGGTGACGGTGATCGCCCTGATCGGCGTGGTGCCGTACCTGGCGCTGCAATACAAGGCCGTGGCGTTGAGCCTGGGCGTGCTGACCGGGCACGGCCTCGAGGACACCGGCTTCTTCACCGATCCCGCACTGTACGTGGCCTTGTTGATGGCGCTGTTCGCCGCGCTGTTCGGCACGCGCCAGGTCGATGCCACCGAACACCACCACGGCATGATGCTGGCGATCGCGATGGAATCGGTGGTCAAGCTGGTCGCGATGGTGGCGCTGGGCGTGTTCGCCTACCTGTGGTTGGGCCGAGAATCCTTGCCGGTGTTGGAATCCACCCGTGCCCTGTTCGAGAACGCGCCGCCGGTGGGCTTCCTTACCCAGACGCTGTTGGGTTTCCTTGCGATCGTCTGCCTGCCGCGCCAGTTCCACGTCGCGGTGGTCGAATGCAGCGACGTGGGCGATATCCGCAAGGCGCGCTGGTATTTCGGCGGCTACCTGCTGCTGATCTCGGCGATGGTGGTGCCGATCGCCACCGCCGGGCTCGCCATGTTCGGCGTGGACAGCAGCGTGGCCAGCGACACCCTGGTGCTGGCGGTGCCACTCAATGCAGGCAGCAATGCGATGGCGCTGGCGGCATATGTCGGCGGATTTTCCGCGGCCACCGGCATGGTCATCGTGGCCAGCATCGCCTTGGCGACCATGGTCAGCAACGACCTGGTGATGCCGGTGCTGTTGCGGCGCGGCTGGCCGCAATCGCATGCCGCTGCCGACGTGGCTTCGCGCGTGCTGTGGATACGGCGCATCGCGATCCTGGTGCTGGCGTTGTGCGCGTACCTCTACTACCGCTACAGCGGCAACGACAACTCGCTGGCTTCGTACGGCTTGATCGCGTTCGCCGCGGTGGCGCAATTCGCGCCCGGCCTGATCGGTGGCCTGTACTGGCGCGGCGCGAGCCGGCGCGGCGTGGAAGTCGGCATGCTGGTTGGCTTCGGCGTATGGGTTTACACCTTGTTGCTGCCGACGCTATCGGCATCGGGTTGGCTGGGACCGCAATGGCTGGACACCGGGCCGTTCGGCATCGACTGGCTGCGCCCGCAACAGCTGTTCAACATGACCGGCTGGGACGCGCTGACCCATGGCACGTTCTGGTCGCTGCTGCTCAACACCGCGGTGATGATGCTGGTGTCCGCGCGCTGGCGGCCCAGCGTGGACGAGCGCCTGCGCATCGCGCCGTTCCTGGATCCCTATGCGCAGCGCCAGGCGCTGGTGGCCGGCGACTGGCCGGGCAACGTGCGCGTGTCGGACCTGCTGTCGATGGCCGAACGCATCGTCGGCGAACGCCATGCACGCCGCGCGTTTGCCGAACAGGCCGTCGCACTCAACCGTGAACTGCAGCCCGCGGCCGTCGCCGACCGCGCCTGGGTGCAGTTCACCGAACGCCTGCTGGCCGCCGCCATCGGTGCGGCTTCGGCGCGCCTGGTGTTGACCAGCGTGTTGCGTGGTTCGGGCATGGAACTGGGCGAAGTGGTCGCCGTACTGGACGAAGCCGGGCAGGAGCTGCGCTTCAACCGCGAAATCCTGTCGACCACGCTGGAGAACATCAGCTCGGGCGTGAGCGTGGTCGATCCCGACATGCGCCTGGTGGCCTGGAACCGCCGTTACCAGCAGATGTTCGGCTATCCGGTGGGCATGCTCTACGTCGGTCGCCCGGTGGCGGACCTGATCCGCTACAACGCGGAGCGCGGCGAACTGGGCGACGGCGGTTTCGAAGAACAGGTGGCCAAGCGCATCGAGTACATGCGCGCGGGATCGCCGCATGTATTCGAGCGCGTACGCAGCGACGGCAGCGTGATCGAAATGCGTGGACAGGCGTTGCCGGGCGGCGGCTATGTCACCAGCTACAACGACATCACCGCTTTCAAGCACGCCGAAACCGCGCTGCTGGAAGCGAACGAGACCCTGGAACAACGCGTCGCCGATCGCAGCCGTGAAGCCGAAGCGGCGCAGCAATCGAAGACCCGCTTCCTTGCCGCGATCAGCCACGACGTGCTGCAGCCACTCAACGCGGCGCGCCTGTTCACCTCTGCGCTGCGCGACAGTGACGAGGCCGTCGAACAGCGCCACCTGGCCGAACGCATCGACGCCTCGCTACGCGCCGCGGAAGAACTGCTGGATGGATTGCTGGACGTGTCGCGCCTGGATGCCGGCGGCATGCGCACCGAGATCACCGATTTCGATGCAATCGCGTTGTTGCAGGAACTTGCCGCGCAATACGCGCCCATCGCCGCGGGTCGCGGGCTGGACTTGCGCGTGCACGGCAAGTCGATGCCGGTGCGCAGCGACCGCCGACTGCTGCGACGCGTGCTGCAGAACTTCATCGCCAATGCGCTGCGCTACACCCGACAAGGCCGCATCGTGCTGGGCGCTCGCCTGGGCGGCGACCAGCTGGAGCTGCAAGTGTGGGATACCGGCCCGGGCATTCCCGAACACCACATGCGCCAGATCTTCGAGGAGTTCCAGCGCTACCAGCAACCCTTCGACTGGGGCGAACAGGGGTTGGGCCTGGGGCTTTCCATCTGCCAGCGCATTTCGCGCCTGCTCGGCCACGACCTGCGCGCCCACAGCCGCGTCGACCACGGCAGCATGTTCTCCATCACCGTGCCGCGCGCAGCCTTCGCGAGCAGCGTCGCCGCGCTTGCCGTGGTGAACGGCAATGTGGCGGATTCACTAGCCGGCTTGCGCGTGCTGTGCGTGGACAACGACCACGAAATACTCGACGGCATGCGCGCGCTGCTGGGCCGCTGGCAGGTGGAGGTGATCACCGCCGCCACCGTGGACGAAGCGCTGCAGAAGGTAGGCGAGCAGCCGGCGGTGATGCTGGTGGATTACCACCTGCATGACCGCCTGGACGGGCTGCAGACACTGGATGCGTTACGCGACGCGAGTGCCGTGCCGATCGCAGGCGCGCTGTTGACTGCCGATGGCCGTGACGAACTCAAGCAACTTGCACGCGAGCGCGGTTACCACTTGCTGACCAAGCCGGTGAAGCCCGCCTCACTGCGTGCCTTCCTGGCCGCGCACCAGCAGCGGCTTACGGTTTGACGGATGTCCCATCCGTCGGCTTGCGTGCCGCCTGCTCACCCAGGCGTTGCATGATCGCCCACAACCGCGGTCCGTAATCAGGCGAAAACTCCCAGTACTTCACGCCTGCCGCGGAGACCCCCGGCTCCAATCCCCGCTCGGCCGGCGGCAGGCCGAACAGCATTTTCAGCAACAGGTCGGTGCTCACCCACGGGTGGTCATACCAGAACGTATGCGAACGCTGGTCCAGCCCGGGCAGTCCTTCGGGCTTCACCCACAACACGTCGATCGCATCGTCTGCAGCGGCTTGCAACAGCCAGCGCGTGTCGTCTTCGCTCAACTCGCCCAGGTCGGGACGGCCGGCGCGCGAGGCGCGCTGGTGCAGGCTGGACCAGCGCAATACCGAATCGTGCATGTTGATGGCCACGGTGGCGCGCTTGCCGATACCCTTCTGCCGCTGCAGGTAACCGACGAAGGTGCGGAAGTCCGCATCCGGCGCTGCGTAATAGACCTCGCCCAGGCGCAGGCTGTCCTGCGGGAAACGCGGATCCGGTGTGTCGAGGCGCGCCAGTCCGCCGCTGGCGACCATGGCGCCGGAGCTGTAGGCGATCACGTTGATCTGCCGCGCCTGCGTGTGCAGCGAGAGCATGCGGATGAGGTGGGCGAACGTCGGCGCGGTGCGCGCGGTATTGGTGACGTCACGGGAAAAGCGCAGGAAGCTTTCCGCCGACGGCCAGATATACGACAGCACCACCGAATTGCGCCCGGTGAAATGCCGGTATTGCGCAGCCTGCGCAGCGGCCCGCTGCACGCCGGTGTTGGCGCCGTGCACGTAGAGGGTGATGTTCTTGTCGTTGCTGGCGGCCAAGGCCTGGTCGATCAGCCGGAAAAACGCGAGCCCAGCTTCCCCGCCGGACGCATCGCCGAGCACGGGGCTGACCTGCGCTTTCTCGTGGAGCGCGGTGAGCAGGATCTCGGGGCGCAGCGCTTCGTCATTGGCTTGCGTGGAAAGTTTGTACAGCGCGTCCCAGGTGATTTCGCCACCGCCGATGCTCAGGTCGGCCACGCCCAGGTGCAGGGTGTCGGTTGGCGTGCGTGAGTAGGTCTGGTTGTCCGCCGGACCGACCGGCTTTCGATTGGTCGCATAGAACACCTGGATCTCGCCGCTGCGTTCCAGGTTCTTGTTCACGTCGAACAGGTTGGTTTCGCTTTTGACGAACGCTTCCGGTGGCGGCATCAGCCGCACGGGCGGCTGGCTGTTGCAGGCGCTGAGCAGGAACAGGGCAAGCACCCACAGCGGGGAACGGATCATCTGAAACTCCGGATGCGGACGGCGCAGGACAGTGCGCAGCCTATCCGTTCAAGCAGGGCTTGGGTACCCGATGCTCCCATGCCGCGTCACGACCCATGGGGCGGACTCAATCCGGTGGCATGCCAATCAGAACAACAGGCAGATAGGGCTCAAGCCCGCCGCATGCCAATCGATACGTGCGTGTCAGTCAACTTCTTCCGGCGGCGGCACCACGTCGTTCGGGTCCACCGACAACCGACCCGCCATCAGCACGGCCTGGGTGCGGTTGGTGACCCCGAGCTTGCGCAGGATGGCGGTGACGTGCGCCTTGATGGTGGCTTCGGACACGCCGAAGTCGTAGGCGATCTGCTTGTTCAAGCGTCCCGCACCCAGCATCTGCAGCACGCGGAACTGCTGCGGCGTGAGGTCGCGCAGGCGTTGCGCGACTTCGAACTCGTCACGGCCTACGCCTGGCGCGGCGTGTGCTTCGACAGGCGCCCAGCGTTCGCCATCCAGCACGCGCCCGATCGCCTCGCCGATGGTGTCGGACGCCGCCGACTTGGGAATGAAACCAAGCGCCCCGTGGTCCAGCGCACGGCGCATCACGCCGGGCTCTTCGCGGGCCGACACCACCACCACGGGCAACTGCGGATGCAACGCACGCAGGTGCACCAGCGCATTGAAGCCCTGCGCACCCGGCATGTTGAGGTCCATCAGCAAAAGGTCCGCATCGGGATGCGCATCCACCAGTGCATACAGCGCATCCACGCTGTCCGCCTCATGCAGCTTCACCCCCGGCAACACCCGCTGCACCGCACCGCGCAGGGCTTCGCGGAACAGTGGGTGATCGTCGGCGATCAAAAGTGTGGTCATTGGATATTCGCTCCATGCGGTCGCGGCAATTTCTTACTTTGCAATGCGGGAATCCCGGAATGCGCAGGACGGCTGCCGAAAGGCCTAATCGCTACATGCTCAGATATGACCCGCCGCTCAAGAGACTCGCACGCCGTCTTCGCAATGGAATGACGGACGCCGAGCACAGGCTCTGGTTCAACCTGCGCAGCAAGCAATTGGATGGAGTCCCCTGTTATCGGCAAAAGCCAATTGGCACATACATCGTCGATTTCTACCTGCCCGAAATCAGGCTGGTCGTCGAGGTCGATGGTTCGCAGCATTTGACGGAAGCGGGAATGCAAGCGGACGCAAGGCGTACTGCTTACCTGGAAAGCCTGGGATTGAAGGTGATTCGTTTCGACAACAGGCAGGTGTTGCTGGAAACGCATGCCGTGCTTGAGGTGATATGGCGTGAGTTGATCCGTCGGCGCTGAGAGCAAATCCCCCCTGCCCCCCTTTTTCAAAGGGGGAGGAATTGGAGTCGCCTTGCATGCCTGGGATCGATTACCTCTGGATGCTTGCGATCGATTGCCCGCGGACAGATGCCTTCCATCACATTCCGATCGCGACGCGTCACTGCGCAAAAAAATAACGGAGCATGGGATTCCCCCCCTTTGAAAAAGGGGGGCCAGGGGGGATTTGCTCTTGCTCCTGCCCGTGTTTTCCACCGCGCACTTCAACGTCATCTCACCTTGCGTTCTTCCACCAGCGATGCGACCACGGACGGATCCGCCAGCGTGGACGTGTCGCCAAGCTGGTCCGGCGCATTCTCGGCGATCTTGCGCAGGATGCGGCGCATGATCTTGCCGGAGCGCGTCTTGGGCAGGCCCGGCGCCCATTGCAGGTGGTCGGGCGTGGCAGTGGGGCCGATCATCTTGCGCACATGCGCGACGAGCTCCTTGTGCAGTTCGTCGGTTTGCGGCTCGCCCGCAACCAGGGTGACGTAGGCGTAGATGCCCTGGCCCTTGATGTCGTGCGGGAAACCGACCACGGCGGCCTCGGCCACCTTGGGATGCGAAACCAGTGCGCTTTCCACCTCGGCGGTGCCGATGCGATGGCCGCTGACGTTGATCACGTCGTCCACGCGCCCGGTGATCCAGTAGTAGCCATCCTCATCACGGCGGCAGCCGTCGCCGGTGAAGTAGGTGCCGGGATAGGTGCGGAAGTAGGTGTCGATGAAACGCTGGTGGTCGCCATACACGGTACGCATCTGGCCCGGCCAGGAATCCAGCAGCACCAGGTTGCCTTCGGCCGCGCCTTCGATGAAGGCGCCATTGGCATCCACCAGGGCCGGCTGCACGCCGAAGAAAGGCAAGCTGGCCGAACCGGGCTTGAGGTCGGTGGCACCGGGCAGCGGGCTGATGAGGATGCCGCCGGTTTCGGTCTGCCACCAGGTATCGACCACCGGACAGCGTGCGTCGCCGACCACGTCGTAATACCAGCGCCAGGCTTCGGGATTGATCGGCTCGCCGACGCTGCCCAGCAAACGCAGCGACTTGCGCGAGGTGCGTTTCACCGGTGCCTCGCCTTCACGCATCAAGGCGCGGATGGCGGTGGGCGCGGTGTAGAAGATGGTGACCTGGTGCTTGTCGATGACGTCCCAGAACCGCGACACGTTGGGATAGTTGGGGACGCCTTCGAACATCACCGAGGTCGCGCCGTTGGCCAGCGGACCATAGACGATGTAACTGTGGCCGGTGACCCAGCCCACGTCGGCCGTGCACCAGTAGATGTCGTCCTCGCGCAGGTCGAACACCGCTTCGTGCGTATACGCGGCGAACAACAGGTAGCCGCCGGTGGTGTGCAGCACGCCCTTGGGCTTGCCGGTGGAGCCGGAGGTGTAGAGGATGAACAGTGGATCTTCCGCGTCCATCGGTTCGGGCGCGCATTCGGCCGGTTGCGAATCCACCACCGCATCGAACCAGCGATCACGCGGCATCTGCATGTCCACCGCGCCGCCGGTGTGGCGCAAGACGAGGACCGTTTCGACCGTGTTGGTACCCGGCAGTTTGAGCGCAGCGTCCACGTTGGCTTTCAATGGCACTTTCTTGCCACCGCGAAGGCCTTCGTCGGCGGTGATGATGAGCTTGGTACCGCAGTCGGCCACGCGGTCGGCAATGGAATTGGCGGCGAAGCCACCGAACACCACCGAGTGGATCGCGCCGATGCGCGCGCAGGCCAGCATGGCCACGGCCGCGTCGGGAATCATCGGCAGGTAGATGGTGACGCGATCGCCTTTCTGGATGCCGAGGCTGCGCAGCGCATTGCCGAGCTTGCACACGCGTTCGTACAGTTCGCGGTAGGTCACCGCATACGACGGACTGTCAGGGCCATCGGGTTCGAACAGGATCGCGGTCTTGTCGCCACGCGTGGCCAGCTGCCGGTCCAGGCAATTCACGCTGGCATTCAAGATGCCGTCGGCATACCAGTGGATGCGGAAGTCTTCCAGCGCGTAGCTGACATCCTTGATGCGGGTCGGCTTGCGGATCCAGTCAAGGCGTTCGGCGGCCTTGCCCCAGAATTTTTCCGGTTGCTCGATGGATTCACGATACGCGCGCTGGTAGGCATCGCGGTCGATGCGCGATTGCGCGGCGAATTCCGGTTTTACTGGATAGAGATCAGACATGGTGCCCTCCCGGCAACTATCGATGTAAGCAGATGAACCGCACTGCGGGCGGATTGCGGCCCTGTGCAGTGACAGCGCGAGTGTGACGCATCCGGGCGTACTGCGTCGCAGCATCCGGCTTAGACGATGGTCGTAATGCCACCGCCACGCGGGGCGATTGCGACGCAGCTTCGACTAATGGCGAATAGGCGCGCCCGCCTGCAACGCGCAGCCTGCCCTGCAGCCGTCTCCCCTGCACGGCCATCCATTATCGGAGAGGGATAATGCGCACACGCATCGCATCACTGTCACGCCGGCCCTTGGCCACCGCATTGTTCGTCGCGCTGATCGCGCCGGGCGTGGCGTTCGCCGAAACCGCGAAGGAGAAGGCACTGGAAGCACGCGTTGCCCAGCTGGAGCAACAGGTGCAGGCTTTGCTGGCTTCGCAACAGCAGCAACAGGTGGTGCTCACCGAAACCCAGGCGCAGGTGACCGAGGTCAAGACCGTGCAGGCCGCCGAGGCCGCGCGCGTGCCCGCCGGCAAGCAGCGCATCCAGGCAGTGAGCATCACGCCCGGCGCGGTGCCCGGCAGCACGTTCAAGGTGGGCGGCTTCATCAAGGCCGATTTCCTGGCCACGCAGACCGGTGACGGGCAACTCGCCGATGATGCCGCCGGCCGCGCGCTGTACCTGCCCGGGCAGACGCCGGTGGGCGGTGCGCGCTCGGGCGTGGACAGCAATGCGCACGCCAAGTTCTCGCGCTTCAACCTGGGCGTGGACAGCGTGACCGACAACGGCGACAAGATGGGCGCGTTCGTGGAAATGGATTTCTTCGGCGGCGCGCTGGGCAACCAGGCCGCCACCAATACCTACGGCGTCACCTTGCGCCACGCCTACATGTACTGGAACCACTGGCTGGCCGGACAAACCTGGTCCAACTTCATGGACCCGGGTTCGATTCCGGAAGCAGCGGATTTCGTCGGCCCGACCGACGGCGTGATCTTCGTGCGCCAGGCGCAGATCCGCTACACCCAGGGCGGCTTCAGCGTGGCGCTGGAAAATCCCGAGACCACCCTGGTCGGCAGCACGTCTTCCGACCGTGGCGCCCTGCCTGACCTGACCCTGCGTTACGGCTGGAAGGGTGACTGGGGCACGTTCGGCATCGGCGCGCTGGCGCGCCAGTTGAAAGTGGATCGCCCCGGCTATGACGACAGCAGTTTCGCCGGCGGCCTGACCGTGGGCGGCAAGTGGTCGATGGGCAGCAACGACACCCTGCACTACCAGCTGACCGGTGGCGAAGGCATCGCCCGCTACATCGGCCTGGGCATCACCGGCGATGGCGTGCTGGATGCCAGCGACGGCAGCCTGGACACCACCGGCGTGCTGGCCGGCTACGTGGGCTGGCGCCATGCCTTCAGCCCGAAGTTGCGCAGCAACGTGATTTTCGCGCGCAGCGACTACGACAACGATGCGGCACTCACCGGGTTGGCCGCGACCCGCAGCGTGCAGAGCGTGCGCGCGAACGTGTTCTACTCGCCGTTGCCGAAGGTCGACGTGGGCGCGGAACTGATGTTCGGCCAGCGTGAGATCGAAAGTGGTGCAAAGGGCGACATCACCCGCCTGCAATTCACCACCAAGTACAGCTTCTGATCCCACCACGGTGTCGGCGGCATCCGCTTGCCACGGCATCCGCTAACCTTAGCGTTGCACCTATCTGCCACTGACTGCTGTAAGCGCCATTCCTGGGAGGGAAACACGCATGTCCAGCCTCGTTAGCCGCTCCATCGAACCGTGCGCGGGCATGATTGCCTGCCGCGCGCATCTCATCCTGCCTGTGCAAACCGGAGACCGCCCCAATGAGTGACGAGCAGACCGCCGCGGATGCCATCGTGGCCCGCATCGAGGCCAATCCCAAGTACCACGAACTCCGGCGCAAGCGGAACCGGCTGGGCTGGACGCTGACCGTGCTGATGCTGCTGGTCTACTACGGCTTCATCGGCCTGATCGCGTTCGACAAGGCCTTCCTTGCCCAGCCTATCGGCGACGGCGTGACCAGCATCGGCATCCCGATCGCATTCGGGGTGATCGTGTTCACGGTCCTCATCACCGGCATCTACGTGTACCGCGCCAACAGCGAGTACGACCGCCTGACCGCTGAAATCCTGAAGGATGCCGACGCATGAAATCTTCCTTCAAGTATTTCGTCGCGTTGGCCGCGCTGCTGTCGGCGAATGTCGCCTTGGCCGCCGGTGGCGACCTGGGCCAGGTGGCCAAGCAACCGACCAACTGGACGGCGATCAGCATGTTCGCCGTGTTCGTCATCGGTACGCTGTGGATCACCAAGTGGGCCGCGAGCAAGACCAAGTCGGCGTCCGATTTCTACACTGCGGGCGGTGGCATCACCGGCTTCCAGAATGGCCTGGCCATTGCCGGCGACTACATGTCGGCGGCGTCGTTCCTGGGTATTTCCGCAGCGGTGATGGCGTCGGGCTTCGATGGCCTGATCTATTCCATCGGCTTCCTGGTCGGTTGGCCCATCATCACCTTCCTGATGGCCGAGCGGCTGCGCAACCTTGGCAAGTTCACCTTCGCCGACGTGGCCGGCTACCGCTTCCAGCAGACACCCATCCGCGCCTTCGCCGCCTCCGGCACGCTGGTGGTGGTGGCGTTCTACCTGATCGCGCAGATGGTCGGCGCGGGCGCACTGATCAAGCTGCTGTTCGGCCTGGAATACTGGGTGGCGGTGGTCATCGTGGGCGTGTTGATGATGGTGTACGTGCTGTTCGGCGGCATGACCGCGACCACGTGGGTGCAGATCATCAAGGCGGTGCTGTTGTTGTCCGGCGTGACCTTCATGGCCATCGCGGTGCTGTCGCAGTTCGGCTTCAGCCCGGAGGCGCTGTTCGCCAAGGGCGTGGAGGTGAAGACGCAGATCGCCGCAAGCGCTGGCAAATCGCCGGAAGAAGCAGCGGCGGCCGGGCTGTCGATCATGGGGCCGGGCGGCTTCGTGAAAGACCCGATCAGCGCCATTTCCTTCGGCATGGCGCTGATGTTCGGCACCGCCGGCCTGCCGCATATCCTGATGCGCTTCTTCACCGTTCCCGATGCCAAGGAAGCGCGCAAGTCGGTGTTCTGGGCGACCACCTGGATCGGCTACTTCTACGTGCTGATCTTCATCATCGGCTTCGGCGCGATCGCCCTGGTGCTGACCAATCCCGAATACGCCGATGTCGCCACGGGCGTCATCCACGGCGGTGCGGGCGCGGCCAACATGGCGGCGGTGCTGGTGGCCAAGGCGGTGGGCGGCAACGTGTTCTTCGGCTTCATCTC
>Ga0075158_10000040_pt1 | contig 89228 bp, 71 predicted proteins | sample JI91814BDNA_FD_70968 | JGI IMG/M metagenome (GOLD analysis project Ga0075158, IMG submission 70968) | Wastewater effluent complex algal communities from Wisconsin, to seasonally profile nutrient transformation and Carbon sequestration -... | ecosystem: Engineered > WWTP > Effluent > Algae... | reverse complement strand
GTGATTCCACCGCCACGCCAAGGCCCCAACGATTCCTGATCCACGGGATTCCAATTTGCTAACCAGTTCTTGATCGCATCGGGAAGCTTATCTTTCTCATAATCCGCTAACTGGGCTTCAGCTACTTCGATCGCTTGTTGATGCTCCAACTTCCATTGTTCGGACTGTTTCGGATCTAAGTCGAGTTCCATTTCCGAGCGAATAGCGGCTGAAAAATTGGCCGCCAGTCGATAATAGTCACTTCCTGGAATCGGATCGAATTTGTGGGAATGACACCGCGCACACCCCACAGACAAGCCCAGTATCGATGTGCCCAGCGTATTGATCATGTCATCGAGTTCATCATAGCGCGATGTCTCAAATTCCGCTTCGGTCAATTGGGTTGGAAAGGCTCCTCCTCCCAAGAAGCCCGTCGCCATTGCGGCCAACGGATTGTTCGGATCTAGCTCGTCACCTGCGATTTGCCATCGCACAAAATCGTTGTAGGGAAGATCTTCATTCAACGCGCGAATCAGAAAATCGCGATAGTGATAGGCGGTCGGGCGATCATAATCTTGCTCATAGCCATGCGACTCCGCGAATCGCGCGATATCCATCCAATGCCGCGCCCAACGTTCTCCATATTGGGGCGATTGCAACAATCGATCCAACAGTTTTTCATAAGCTTGTGGATCGGGATCTGCCACAAATGCATCCACTTCTTGCGGCGATGGTGGAAATCCGATGAGGTCAAAGTAAGCTCGTCGAATCAGTCGTCGTCGATCGGCTATAGCATTGGGACCGATCTTTAGGTCAATCAGTTTATCGAGCACAAAACGATCGATGGGAGTTCGAATCCAATGCTCTTCGCCTGACACTCGCGGGTTCACTGCGGGCGGTTCCACGGAACGCAATGGGAGATAAGCCCAAAACTCTCGATCTTTGTCAGAGATCGCCGATGGCTTGCTAGAGCTACCTGGCTTGGACTCAACCAGTGGCTTGGTATAGGCGGCGCCCAGTTCGAGCCATTTCTGAAAAGCGGCGATTTCTGAGTCCGATAGTTTCTCACCATCTTTCGGCATATATGGATCGGAATCATGACGCACCACCGCTAATAAATGGCTGCTGGCAACATCCTTCAAATCGACCAGACCACTCGCCAAAAGTGCTTCACGCGAAGAAATATCAAAATCACCTTCGAGCTTTGAACCTCCGTGACAATCGAGACAACGCTCTCTGAGAAGCGTTTCCACCTTATCGCGAAATAGTTCTGCAGCCGCTTTCATTTGTGCCGCATGTTCGGGTGGCACAACGGCCACTTCTTGCCCCATCGCAGGCGGCAAGCATACCAGACTTGTTACCGCCAAAACGAAATGGAGCGCAAGCGTCACTGCCAGTTTTTGAACGCGCATCGAGTAGGCTCTAACGGAGGGAGAAATGGTAGGACTGACGAACGGGAACCGAGGCTACAGTCGAGACTTGATCGGAGCTCGTTGTGAGCGAGCCCAGGTGTATTGTAGCCGAACCAACACGCGTACAGAAACGAATTGCCGCCCAATGCGACGAAAGGGCCCAGAACGGGCACTGAACGGGCACAGAACGGAGTTAGGTCTCCAAATTCAGGTTCCCAGAATTCAGGAACCTGTCGCTTTATTTGATTTTTTCCCTAACTTTACGGACCAAGGTAGGAAGAACAAATAGATCCCTGAAATCCAGAGCGTTAGAACGATGACCGCCGATGGGAGAAATATCAAGAGCTTGGCTCGCTCATGAAACCACGATCCATCGTGCATCGCTTCGAGCCAATCGGAATTGCGATAGGCCACTTGCAGTACCTTACCGTCGCTAGAATCCAATTGAATCTCGTAATAATTCTTGGCCAGTACTTTGATGATTCCTTTGTCCGGACGCACATCGAGGCGCTCGATGTCTTCCCAAGTTTGGATATTCGCTTCAGGTACAGTTTGGCTGCTGGACAGAATAGTGGTGAAAGAAACGTCTAGGGCGAGGGGTGTCCCTTTTTTCGTGGGAGGTTGCACGAAATGCCATTCTTTTTTCAATTGCAGAATGAGGCCCGTGATCAACACAATTAAGAACGGAGCCGCTACGATCAAAGCCCCCCAGCGGTGCGATTTCCGCATCAGGAATCGGGCTCCCCATAACAGTTTTCCCACAATGAACCTCTTCACCTTAATTGAGTTCGAATCGGCGATATGGACTAAACCCGGAATCGGCGCGCTTGGTGCGGCGTTGCAATTCGATTTCTCGATACGGAATTGTGCTTTCGAAACAGAAGGGCAACTTACAAACCACTTCTGAACCGAGAAACACAACACATGTCCACTAAATTTTTCCTATGGTTGAGCCTGTCGGACGCTCCCCCTTTTCCTGTATACTAACCGGTTCGAAAGTCGCTCGAAACCGTTTCCGGGCGACTAAGTTCATAGAGGATCATGATTTGGCCACAGTCCCCACCTCTGTCGTACCATCGTCTAACGAACCGAACTCCAGCGGAAGGACTGGCATGGCAAATCCCCCAAGCTCCTCTTCCAAACCCGAGCCCTCGGTTTCGCAGCCAAATAACGGCAGCAATCCAACCACCCCAGTTACCTCGGTGGTAAACGCGCCGCACGGACTGAAAGTTGCCGCAAAACCTACCCGCAATCCTGGCGATCCCCCCAAGAGCGAATCGGTCCGCCACAGACTTCAGAATTATAAACCGTCGGGTCGCAGCCGTTTGAATAAATTGACTGGTATCAAAATTGCGGCAACCGGAAGCTATGTTCCCGAACGCATCGTGCCCAACGAAGAATTGGCTCCCCTCGGATGCGACAGCGACTGGATCGTTCAACGCACAGGAATTAAACAGCGCCGGTACGCCGAGAGTCACGTGGCGACCAGCGACCTCGCTGTGGCGGCCGCGAACGATTGCTTGGCGCAGGCAGGCATCACGACTCAAGACGTTGATTTGATCATCGTCGCGACCATCACCCCTGACCAACTTACGCCCTCGACAGCTTGCATCGTGCAAAATCGCTTGGGATGTGTCTGCCCTGCTATGGACGTTAATGCAGCTTGTGCGGGCTTCATGTACGCACTTGTGACTGCTGCACAGTTCGTGAAATGTGGCACAGCTCGGAATGCCTTGGTCATTGGGGCTGAAGTGATGAGCCGCACGGTAAATCCAGCTGACGTTAAAACCTTTCCACTCTTTGGAGATGGGGCTGGCGCGGTCTTGATCCAACCGGGCGACCATGACGAACAAGGTCTGACTGCATACACGTTAGGAGCTGAAGGCGTCGGCGCTCCAGCTCTTTGCATTCCAGGTGGCGGCAGCCGTGAGCCTCTCTCAGCAGAAAGCCTCACTAATGGACGTCAATACCTAACCATGGATGGACGCACCGTCTTCAAATGGGCCGTCCGCGTGATCGAAGATAGCACCATCGATGTGCTGGGCTTCGCAGGTTGGAAACCGAAAGAACTCCAATGCGTTATCCTGCATCAAGCCAATTTGCGTATCATCGATTCTGCGGTCGAAGATTTTGAATTTGAACGCGACCGCTTGTTAATCAACGTCGATCGATATGGCAACACGTCGGCGGCCAGCATTCCCCTAGCGCTCGATGAAGCGGTCAAAGAAGGCCGAATTCGACGTGGCGATAAATTGCTCCTGAGCGGATTTGGCTCAGGTTTGGCCTGGGGTACTGCGGCAGTTTGTTGGTAATTCGCAATCTCTGAAACTTTCTATTTCAATCGGGTGTAAATAGACTGGGTTTGTGGTAACTCGGAATTCTTTTCATCCATTGGTCGGGTAAAGATGCGATCTCTTATCAAGTGGCTTATCGTTCTGAGCGTCATGGTTGGGATCGGCGTCGCCGGCTACAACCCAGCCGTTAAATACTGGCGCGAACGAACCAAGATTCAGTACCGCTCCCAAAAAGTTACCCGAGGGGACATTATTCTCGTGGTAAACGCCACGGGGGAAGTACAACCTGTACAGAAAGTTTCCATCGGTTCAGTCGTCTCCGGCCCCGTTGAAAAGTTACATGTCGATTTCAATGATCCGGTAAAGAAGGATCAAATTCTCGCTGAAATCGACCCCAAACTTTACGATTCCGCTGTGTTGCGAGACCGCGCTATACTCAAAACTCGAGAAGCGGAAGTAGAGCGGGCCCAAGCTCGCTTGCAACAGGCGATCAACTCCGAAAAGCGGGCCTCCGATCTGCAGAAAATCAATAGCGAGTTTATCTCAGAAACGGAACTCGACGAAATCATCTTCACTAAAGCGGCTCAACAGGCTGAACTCTCCGTTGCCCAAACCAACGTTGAACAAGCCAAAGCCAATTTAGAAAATTCGCTCACCAATATGGGCTACACCAAGATTGTCGCGCCCGTCGACGGCATCATCATCGATCGCAAGGTCGATCAAGGACAAACACTCGCATCCCAATTCCAAACTCCCGAACTGTTTGTGATCGCCCCCGACCTTGATAAGAAAGTCAACATCTTTGCTTCGGTCGATGAAGCTGATATCGGACTCATTCGCAAAGCAAAAGACGAAGGTCAACCTGTACGCTTCACTGTCGATGCCTATCCGAACGAGATTTTTGAAAACGGCAAGATCGAACAGGTTCGTTTGGCCAGCACCACCGAACAAAACGTCGTCACCTATCCGGTTGTAGTCCAAACCCCGAACGAGAGTTTGAAACTGCTACCCGGCATGACTGCGAACCTATCGTTTCAAATTGAAAAGAAAGCGGACGTTATCAAGATCCCGAACGCTGCGTTGCGGTTTTATCCCGAACGAGCCCAAGTCCATCCCGACGATCGCGCAATTCTCGATGGCGTATCCGAAGAACGTTCCGAAGATAATGTCGCCAGCAATCAGTCCGCGAGCGAGAAGTTTGTTGCCAATCAAAAACGGTCCGAGCGTTATGTCTGGTATCAGGATGGAGATTTCTTGCGGGCCATCAAAGTCCGCATTGGCATCTCCGACAGTCGCTATACTGAGTTGCTGGATAAAAGTTTGGAAGTCGACAAAGAGCTGGTTATCGGTGAAAAACCTAAGGAACAATAAGCTTTTTCACCACCAGCGCATTTAAGAAGGAAATTTGGATGAAAAATGGCTGGATGAAATTTGGCTATTTTGTTTCGTGTGCCACGGTTCTCGGTTTCGCATTCGCAAGCATCTCCCCCGCTTGTGCACAAGAGACGAAACTTGCCTTTGGTTCCGAACAAACAATCTCGGCCACCATTGAAAAACTCTGCCGAGCCAACAAACAAGAACGTGTGGCCCTGCTAAGTGAAGTTCTCGACGACAATGGCATCAAGTATCGCGTCGAGGAATTCAAGAAGGGCCAAGCCACTGGGAAGAACTTGGTCGTGGATGTCCAAGGTGAAGGTAACGTCGCTGCCCCAACTGATGGTACGACCTTGCCCAAATGGCTGGTGATCGGAGCCCATTTGGATCGCGTTGAGCGTGGCCAAGGTGCTGTCGACAACGGCGGTGGTTGCGCATCGTTAATCGAATTGATTCATCGCATTCGCCAAAAGCCTCTCGACAATTTGCGAGTCACCGCCGTCTTCTTCGATCTTGAAGAAAACGGATTGTGGGGCTCAGCAGCTTATGCGAAAAGCTTGAAAGAAAAGCCCTATCTGATGATCAACATGGACGTCTTTGCTTATGGTGACGTGGTCTGGTTGTATTCACCTAAAGCTGATCATCCCCTAGTCAAAGCCTCGGAGAAAGTTGATCCCAATCATCCTTTCACCTTTGATTTTGCGGAAGCCTATCCACCCAGCGATCATTTGTCCTTTTTGGCGGAAAAGATGGACGCGGTTTCCTATTCGTTGCTGCCACCCGATGAAGTGCAAGAGCTTGAAAAGATGTTCGGTGGCGACCGAACCGTCCGTCCCAAGATCTTGGCACTCATTCACACTGCGGATGACCTGCCAAAGAAAGTGAACTCGGCTCAAATGTTGTCTGGCATCAATTTTATGGAAAGCGCTATTCGCCAATGGCATAGCGAACTGAAATAGTTAGTGAGTTGGTCTTTCCCATCGACCAGCAGCTTGGTCGATGGGATATCTCTGCGCATTCTTTGCCATCTTCGCGACCAGTGCTTGGGACAAATCGAGCTGCATCACATTGGCCAGTGCGAGGATGTAAGCCAAGCAATCGGACACCTCTTCTGCAATCTTCTCGCGTTCACCTGTTTGATGAACAACATTCGCAGATTCCTCCAGGTTCCGCCACTGAAAATGCTCCATGAGCTCAGCGGTTTCAATCGCGAGAGACATGGCCAAATTCTTAGGGTTATGAAATTGCTCCCAATTTCGCTCATGAACAAACGTAGCTACTATGGAGCGGAGTTGTTGGAGCGTGGTGGCTGCGTCGCAGCCGGTTGGCGATGTTTGGTGAACCGGTGTTGCAATGTCGTTGCGAGCTGTATCGGACATAGCGAATCCTCTCGAAATTCGGTCCACGAATGGGGGCTGGCCCCCTTCTTCATCGGTTGACAAAAGTTGATAATACCCGATGATCCTTGCGACGTTTTGTCTTGTTCCTAGAATTCCAACCGTTCGCCGCTAGATTCAATATTTTTCGAGGAGATTACCACATGTCCGTGCTTGTACAAAAGCCTGCTCCTGACTTCAAAGCCACAGCCGTAATGGCCGACGGGAGTTTCAAAGAAATCAGCTTGACAGACTATCGTGGCAAGTATGTTGTCTTGTTCTTCTATCCACTCGACTTTACCTTCGTTTGCCCAACCGAAATCATTGCGTTCTCTGATGCAGCGAAATCGTTCGAAGCTCTTGGGGTTCAACTCTTGGGTGTGTCCGTCGACAGTCACTTCAGCCACTTGGCTTGGCGCAATTTGCCACGCAATCAAGGTGGACTAGGTCAAATCGAATATCCTTTGGTTGCCGACTTGAACAAGTCGATCGCTCGCAGCTATGACGTTTTGGTGAATGACGCAGTGGCTCTTCGCGGCTTGTTCTTGATCGACAAAGCTGGCGTTGTTCGTCACCAAGTTGTGAACGACCTACCTCTCGGCCGCAGCGTTGAAGAAGCTCTACGTATGGTTAAGGCACTGCAATTCTTCGAAACCAATGGCGAAGTTTGCCCAGCCAACTGGAAAGAAGGCTCGCGAACCATCAAACCAACCGTGGATAAGAGCAAAGAGTTCTTCCAAGCGGAATATAAGTAGTAGTGTTCAGTTTTCAGTTTTCAGTGGTTCAGCTTCTAAACTGAATCACTGAATCACTGAATCACTAAACCACTGAATCACTGAAAACTACCATCAATCTTCGCGGCGAGGATGAAATCATTCTCGCTCAAGCCATCGATGGCGTGGGTCCAAATTTCTATACGCAACATGCGATAGTTTTCGATATGCACATCGGGATGATGAGCTTCTTCCTCAGCCAACGCACCAATCGCGTTCACTTTCGCTAAGCATTCGACGAAGTTCTTAAGCTTCCACGTTTTGGATATCTTCTTTCCCGACGAATCCAACTTCCACTCGTTCAGTCCACGCATCCAATCACGGGCTTGTTCGATCGAACAGGCATCTACCCCGCCCTCGCAGGGAAGGCACTTTTTGGAACGAAACGTGGCCCCCAAAACTTCATCACTCATGGACGACTTCCTCCAGTTTATGCATCGATATTTGGCTGAATTTTGCGTAATTTGCCCCGCTGGAATAGAATAGTGTAGCGGCAACGCATCTCCGTTTGAGTAAGACTCGTCCCAATCGTACGGAGAAAGTCATTGGTTTTTGAACTCTTTTGCCCAAGCAACGATTTCCGCATGCAATTTCCAAACAGACCTTACTTCGTCCGCGTGGTAACTTGCTTTACCGCTCTAATGTTTGGAGCAACTCACTTGCCGCTCTGTGGCGAGGATCCGGAACTGGATAAACAATGGCAAGTCGTTCAACCTTTGCTCAACCAATACTGTGGCGACTGCCATACGGGCGATGATGCTCAAGCTGGAATCCGCTTGGAAAAATTTGAATCGCCCGGCCAAATCCTGCAAGGCCGAAAAGCTTGGCTCAAGATCAGTCAACAAATTGAAGCGGGAATTATGCCACCGGCTCAAAGTGAGCCCATCCCCGCTACCGAAAAAGTAAAGATCCTAGAGTTCATTCAAGCTGCGACCAATGCGGTGAATTGTGTGAAGGACCCTAATCCAGGAAAAGTCACCGTTCGTCGGTTGAATCGCTTTGAATATGCCAACACTGTCCGCGATCTTACGGGAGTCGAATATCCCAAGGCCTTCGATTTTCCTGGTGATGACGTCGGCTATGGCTTTGACAACATCGGTGACGTCTTGACCCTTCCACCGATTTTGCTTGAAAAATACATCGAAGCGGCAGAAGAAATTTCTAAAGCAGCGATCGTTGTCCCACCACCTGGCAAGAAACACACGAGCGAGTGGACAGGTTCCCAATTGAAGATCGACAAAGGGGGACGAGCGTCCGGTAACTTTGCTTCGCTCAGCAGTGCAGGCGAAGCGTACGCTCAAGAACAGATCCCTTGGCCCGGTTCCTACAAATTGACGATCACGGCGAGCGGTGATCAAGCTGGAGATGAGCCCGTCAAAGCGGCCGTTGTTATTGATGGGAAACAAATGAAAACGATTTCGATTCCCAACAAGCGTGGTGAACCTAAAGATTATGTCGTAACGCTTCGCCTCAAATCGGGCCGCCGCAAAATTGGAATCGAATTTCTCAACGACTTCTACCAAGACAACGGCAATGGCAACAAGCTGGACCGCAATCTCATGGTCGAACATGTGAAACTCGAAGGAGAAAAAGCGGGAACCAAAATCGACGAATCACAAATCCCCGAATCTCACAAGAAATTGATTTCGCAGACTCCAACTGGTGAAACCGATTCGGAAGAAGTCACTCGCAAAGTGATACAACGACTTGTCAATCGTGCATTTCGACGCCCTGCTACCCAAGAGGAAGTGGAACGCTGGGTCGGTATTGCCCAACAAGTCCAAGCCGATGGCGAAGCTTTCGAAGCCTCCATCCAAGTTGTACTGCAAGGCTTACTGCTCTCTCCACAGTTCTTGTTCCGCATCGAAAAGCAACGGCCCGCAGTTGGCTCAACCAAGTACGCGGAATTAGATGAATTTGAAGTTGCCACTCGTATTTCGTATTTCCTGTGGAGCACGATGCCCGATGACGAGCTCTTTCGCTTAGCGGCTAAAGGACAACTCAGCGATCCAACGATCTTGCGTGGCCAAGTCGAGCGGATGCTCAAAGATCGCCGCGCCAATCAATTTGTCGAAAACTTTGTGGGGCAGTGGCTTCAATTAAGAAAACTGGATGAATTCCAACCCAGCCAACAACAGTTTCCTCAATTTAACGACGCGCTGCGCAACGCGATGAAGCGCGAGACATTTACCTTCTTTGCTTCGGTGATGCGTAACGATGAAAGCGTTTTGAATTTGCTCGATTCCGATTACACCTATTTGAACCAATCGTTAGCCGAGTTCTATGGAATCCCTGATGTTGAAGGCGAACAGTTCCGTCGCGTGTCGTTGGCTGGAACAGTGCGTGGTGGCTTGCTGACTCAGGCAAGCATCCTAGCTGTGACGAGCAACCCAACCCGAACCAGTCCAGTCAAACGAGGCAAGTTTGTCTTGGATAGTTTGTTGGGTACACCTCCACCCGCTGCACCTCCGGGTGTGCCAGAACTCAAAGAAAAAGGGGAGCTTACGGGCACTTTGCGACAAAGAATGGAACAACACCGGGCTGATCCGGCCTGTGCGGCGTGCCATCAATTGATGGATCCTTTGGGCTTTGCTCTTGAGAATTTTGATGCGGTCGGACGATGGAGAGTCAAAGATGGCAACGATCCGATTGATGCAAGTGGCGAACTCCCGGGCGGCATCAAGGTCGATGGAGCTGTAGCACTTCGGAAACTTCTTAAGGACAAGTACCAAGATCGTTTCGTGCGTTGCCTAATCGAAAAGACCTTGACCTATTCGATCGGTCGCGGGCTCGACTATTACGATCTATGCACCGTTGAGAAAATTGAACAACAACTAAAGCAATCAGACTACCGCTTCTCTACAATGATTTTCGAGATCATTCGTAGCGATGCGTTTCAGAAGATAGGAAGCCGAGAATGAGTGCCAAGAGAATTTCGCGACGAACCTTGCTGAGAGCCTCCGGAGTCTGCTTGGCATTGCCTTTGCTTGAAGCAATGTCGCCGCAAGTGCGAAGTGCCATGTCGATGGCTCCGAATGGAAAATTACGGATGGGGTTCTTCTATGTTCCCAACGGCAAACACATGCCCGATTGGACACCCAACACAGAAGGCCCAAATTATCAATTGACCAAAACTCTAGAGGCCCTTGCACCATTTCGCAAGAAGGTGAGTGTGCTCACTGGTTTAACGCTGGATGGTGCCCGAGCCCACGGCGATGGTGGCGGCGATCATGCTCGCAGCGGTGCCGCTTTCTTGACCGGTGCCCATCCGCGCAAGACCGATGGAGCTGACATCCAGAATGGAGTCAGTGTCGACCAAGTAGCCGCACAAGAAATCGGTGGGGAGACACGCTTCGCCAGTTTGGAACTCGGCCTTGAAGGGAGTGCTCAATCAGGGAATTGCGACAGCGGTTACTCGTGTGCCTATTCGTCAAACTTGTCTTGGCGAAATTCCACGAGCCCTTTAGCAAAAGAAAACAATCCGGCTGCGTTATTCGATCGCCTTTTTGGCAGCAATCCCAGCAATGGCAAAGCAGAGGATATCAAGGACAATGCACAGCGCTACCGCAAATCGATCTTGGATTCGGTGCTCGAAGAAGCCAATGGCTTGAAACGATCTCTGGGGCAATCGGATCAACGCAAACTCGACGAGTATATGTATTCCGTTCGCGAAGTTGAAAACCGCCTGGGCCGTGCAGACTTGGTTGTAAAAACGGACGGTGATCGCGTCGACTATGCCCGGCCTGCAGGTGTACCCAAAGAACTCGATGAACACTGTAAGTTAATGTTGGATCTATACACATTGGCTTTGCAGACCGACAGTACGCGGGTTATCTCCTTCATGTTTGCCAATGAAGGTAGCAATCGTGCGTATACGCAGGTTGAGATTTCGGAAGGCCATCATGAGTTATCCCATCATGGCAAGAGCCCTGAGAAGCAAGAAAAAATTGCCAAGATCAATCGATACCACATGTCCAAGCTCGCTTATTTGCTGGCCAAATTGGATGCTGTCCAAGAAGGAGAGCGGACACTGCTGGACAATTGCATGTTGATCTATGGCAGTGGCATTTCAGATGGTGACCGACATAACCATGACGATTTGCCAATTCTCTTCTGCGGTACCGCAGCGGGACGCATTAAGCAGGCTACCCACACCAAGTTTTCCAAAGAAACTCCGCTCTGCAATCTCTATCTGTGGATGCTGACTCAGATGGGAGTAAAGACCGATAGCTTTGGTGACAGTAAGGGCGTTTTGAAGATCGGTTAGAGAACAAAAAAAGGCGTGTCCACTCGAACATAATTCGAACAGACACGCCTGGCACGGGGGGTGAGAAAGCGAATGCGTCGGCCTTGGGGTAACCGCCGCATCGATACCTAACCTTAGATTGCAGTTCGCGTCACATACGCCAAGCTTCAACGAATCTTGAATTTTTGTTTTTTACGACTGAAGTAGGGGGCAGCATTTAACGATTGCAACGAATCTGCGGCGATAAGAGGGTTTTCGACGCTTTTGTTAGCCTTGCAACTAAGCCTTTACCTCTACTCTTTATGCTGTCCGGGGAGTCTCAGTCGAGACACCATGTGGACATGGCCAAGCCCCAGTTATACTACACATCTTTTTTGAGATCGTATTCAGAGAGAGCAGCGTCTGTACCCACCGCACCTCTTCTCCGCTGCGCTACAGCTACGGGTGAAACGAAGACCGGCTTGCATGGTTTCATAAGATGAATTTGATACGGCAGAAGATGTGTAGGATAACTAGGGCCAAGCCACCGAACAAAGTCGCGATTATGTGGTGTAGTCTGAGTTGAAGCGAACATAGGCTTCGTTGAGGTCGCTAGTCCAATAGCGACATTCACCTGGGCCGTAACCTACTTGCAATTGAATCGATGTCTTGCGATTGGAACGCATGGCCAAACTTACTTCTTGCTCGTCAAACTTTGTCGGTTCCCCGCGATCGAACAAAAGATAACCGTTGACGACCAACCGCAAAACGTGAGTCTCAATAGGAACACCAGCGTACCCAGCAGCAGAAACAATACGTCCCCAGTTTGGATCTGCTCCGAAAATCGCTGTCTTCACGAGATTACTGGCTGCAACCGTAGAGGCGATCTTGTGCGCCGCTGCGTCGCTCGGCGCACCTTGAATATCAATTTCAATGAGGTGAGTAGCACCCTCGCCATCATCAGGAATCTGTACGGCCAATGCGATACATGTGTCGTTAAGCTCTTTGGAAAAGGCTGCTTCTTCTTCCGCACTGAGCGGTACACTTCCGGCTGCCCCACTGCTCAACAACAGCAATGTGTCATTTGTACTAGTGTGCCCTTCCACGCTGATACAATTAAAGGAACGATCGACTGCACGGCGCAACAATCGTTGGGCCTGCTCTGGCCCCAATGGTGCATCGGTCAAAATGCAAGCCAGCATGGTGGCCATGTTAGGCCCAATCATACCGGCACCTTTAGCCATACCGGCAATTCGTATAGTCTTTCCGCCAATATCGACTTTGCGATCGATCACCTTCCGAAACGCATCCGTCGTCATGATGCCATCGGCCGCATCCAAAAAACCATCGCTCCCCTCGCGAAGTTGTCCAGCGGCAGCACTGATACCCGCTTCGATTTTTTCCATCGGCAGAAAACGTCCAATCACACCCGTACTCATTACGACAACTTGTTCGGGCTCTACTTTCTCACCGCAGGCCACGTACTTACTAACCAACTCGGTCATGCGTATGGCGTCTTCCATACCGCGTGTTCCGGTACAGGCATTCGCGCACCCGCTGTTTACGACCACAGCCCGCAATGACTTCGAAGGCGTACGACCTCGGTCTAGCACTACAGGTGCAGCCACCACTTGATTGGTGGTATAAACGCCAGCCGCCACCAGAGGTCCTGCACCAACAATGAGAGTGACATCTTTGGTATTCGGTTTCTTCTTGATTCCTGCAGAAACACCAGCGAAGCGAAATCCTAGTGGCAATTCCATGAATAACTTCCGATTGAAGAAAGAACTATAACCTCAGACATCAACCTCAGACATCATCGCGATCGAGCAAACCGGTCGCTGGATTTAACCCAAACATGACATTCATATTCTGAACGGCGGCCCCGGAGGCCCCCTTGATTAAGTTATCCAGTGCGGAGAGCAAAATGACGTACGGCCCGTTTTCGCGAACCGCGATATCGACGTAATTGGTGTGAGCGACAAACTTTGTCGATGGAAGATGACTTACAACACGCACGAAAGGTTGCTTATCATAGAAGCTTTGCAAACAGTCGCGAATTTGATTCGTAGTGACACCAGTGCGCGGCTTCACATAGATGGTCGACAGAATACCTCGATCCATTGGGACGAGATGCGGCGTGAACACCACTTGGCACGGTTTGCCCGTAAAGCGTTCCAGAATATCGACGATCTCTGGTTGATGGCGATGGTTGCCGACGCTGTACGCAGAGAATGTTTCGTTGCATTCACAGTACAGATTACCTTGCTTCGGGGTTCGCCCCGCTCCGCTCACACCACTTTTCGAATCAACGATGATCTGCTCAAGCTCGATGAGGCCTTCTTTGATCAATGGGGCGAGAGGGACAATTGCGGATGTCGGATAACAGCCGGGGTTCGCGATGAGTGACGAGGCTTGAATTTGTTCGACAAACAGCTCAGGGAGTCCATAGGGGACATTACCCAAGCGACGAGGATCAGGATGCTCCTCGCCATACCAACGATGATAAAGCTCAGGTGTTCCCAACCGATAGTCGGCTGACAAATCGATCGTCTTAACTCCAGCTTCCTGCAATTGCATCACGAATTGAGCTGAAGTGCCATGCGGTAGACAACAAAAAGCGACATTGCATCGCTCAGCGATTTGTTGAGGCCCAAGATCCTCGACCGTGCAGCGCAAACGTCCCGTCAATTGTGGATGCAGATCGGCAATCGAACCACCCGCACCTTGGCGACTTGTGGTCACGCTCACTTGTGCTTGCGGATGACGCAGCAAAAGTTTAATTGCTTCGACCGCCGTGTAACCTGATGCACCGATGATGCCGACTTGGATCATTTTCAACCTCAACTATTCTGACGGAGACCAAGAAATCTTGGCAGTGAATGTGGTGAGTAATATACCTTGAGTCGCGATTTTCAAACACCGGCCGTAGCGGTGCTTAACAACCAGCGGAATTCGTTAAGGATCATGGCTGTCGCCCCCCAAACCACTTCACCTTGAAAGTGCCAAGCAGGAAAACTCAGTTTTACATTTCCACGCAACATCTGCTCGCGTTTGGGAGCAGCCAAATCGGCCAGCGCATCCAGCGGCACCTCCAAGATTCGCTCGACTTCTTCGGGAGAGGGCTGCCAAACCGGGCTCCCTTCGCACAGTGCGACCACAGGGGTGACATAATGCCGACTGGAATAAACATACAAGGGAGAAAGACGCCCGATAATGCAATTGGGTTCGACCTGCACACCCAATTCTTCTTTGAGTTCACGCAGCGCAGCTTGTTCAATACTCTCACCCGGTTCAATTCGTCCCCCTGGCAATGATATCTGCCCCGGATGATCAGGCAGCGTGGCCGGCCGTTTGGTCAACGGCAGAATCCAACCAGACGATGTGGGTACTAAGCAGATAACAACAGCAGCCGCATAGTGCTCTTCCATGATCGGCCCGAAGTGCCTGCCATACGCCCAGTCGGGGCTGTAAAGTCGCTGCGACATTCGACCAGGTAACTGTGAGCCTGAAAGTTGCTCGCGCAGATGATCAAGGACATGCTGACCAAAATCGTTAGAAGCCGAGCTCATGGAACAATCTCGAAGATGGCATAAGTTTCATTCCATTCGTTGTTCAAGGGATAGACCAACGGCAGGAGTGGCGGTTCCTCTTGAATTCGACGATCGACCAATACATAGCGAATCCCATACTTCTTCTTCAATTCGTAGAGTCGCTCTGTAGTCCACTCTTTCCATTCATCATTTTCATCTTTCTGGTACGCATCCTGAAGGCGATGCCACCATTCGAGCATGTTCTTGGAATCTTGCGGAATGTCTTTCCAACAAGCCAATTCAGTTCGGTGCGTGTACCATTTGAAGGTTTGTTGATGCCGCGGCGTCAACCACAAACCATCTTCGGACGTATTTGCCTTAACCCATTGGCAAACACTCAACCAATCCTGGTAAATCACCTGGCGTTCTTCGGGCGTTTTGTCGCGCACTGGCAAAGAGCGATAATCGGCTTCCGCCATGGAACTTTGCGTCAACTGCTGAAATCGATCTTTAAGCACCAATCCACCCAACGCGATGAGGCCAATCCACAACGCAACCGACCATCCATTTTGAGCAGATGATGCATCGCGCTGCGTCAGAATCACACGGTGGTTGTGCGCGAGCAAAGTTAGTGCGAATAGTGCGGACATGGGCACCACTGGGTCAATCAACCGAAACCAGTAGAACTTCAACAGCTTGGCGGCAGTGAGAGAAGCATTTGTCCAACCCATTGCTTCCCCTTGAAGCCCATATTGTTCAATGACAATACCCATCAAAGCCAACAACAAAGTCGCCGCTCCCAGAGCTAACCAGAGCTTTGCATGCTTCCGACAGTCGCTTGTGGCCTCCGCTGCTATCCGTTGGTCGTCGCTGCTCGGCGACTTCGTGGAATCGAGTTTCGGTGCTCGTTGAGCAAAGAACCAAGTGGCAACCAGAATGTATCCCGCCAGCGGAATCAAAAATGCCGTGCGCCGTTTTTCTGAAAACTTACTAAAGCACAAATGATGTGGAATACGTTGATAGACATAGATCTCTGCAGCTGCCGAGTTTTCTGCGGCAGTAACTCCGACGGTTGTTTGTAGCGCGGGAACTAGGCCAGGCAAAGATAGGGCTCCACCGATGCACAAGAACAACAAATGTTGACGGAACTCTCGGCGCAAATCCTTTCGCCCGATGAGCATCAGAGCCAAGGCAGTTGCGATAACAGCCCAACCTCCCACCAAAACATGAAACGCGGAGGAGGCACCCAACCATGGCCAGACCCAATACGATTTCTCGGTGAAGAGATAACTCCAACCAATAAACAAAAAGGCATAGGCAATCACCTTGGCTTCAATTCCACCGACCACCCACTCGCCCGATAGTTGTCCATAATGCAATCCGCATAACCAGGCGGCAGCTAAAAAGGGAGCGAGGATCAGTGGGAGTCCCGACCGTTGAACAAGCTTCAACCAACCGTATGCCAACAAAACCCAGCCGACAATTCGCAGAATCCAAGCTGTCGTTTCGAGCGAACAAAAAAGAGTAAGCAGGCCAGCGATGCGAAAGAAAAGCCAATGGGTATCGGCCGACCCAAGGAAGATATCCTCAGTGAGTGGCCCCGAATGATAGGTGACGTAGGCCTTCAGCAAGTAGTGTGACTCGTTGACCGCAGGGACGGCTTCGGCCGCGTAGACAAAAAAAACACAAAAAACCAGAAAAAAAATCCCCCACAATCCGGCGGTGGATTTTGGCTGATTTTTGCCATCCTGGGACGTGATTTCTTGCTTCATGCTTGACTCCAGCCCTAAAAACCCCCTCGAAAGGGCATACCTGCGCGATTTTGTGTCGGATAATCCGACCCAAACCGTGAACAAAATCGCTACTTGACAATAGAGATTTCTTGACTTGGGGGGGATTGCACGTACAGTAAATCTAAGGATTAGCACTCGATTACGTTAAATTCGGTCAGAATTATCTTCGCAGGTTGTGCGGTTGGGAAGTTCTGAACGAACTAATTTGGACGAAACGAGTCCACTTAATCTGAAAACCTTGCAGTCCAATTGGCTCGTACTAGGAATCACATCCTGAAGCCAAAGTTGCAAGGGATTCCTAGTTAAGGGATTCCTCGTTTGAGATCGAAGATTGAGTCCGCAGATTGAATTGACTAGCCAGAAGCCCCGAGTTGATGCGAGGGCAGCAGGAAAGGCCGCCGGCGTTTAATTGTGCCAAAGGAAGGGAATTATGTTAGTACTGTCCCGCAAAAAGAACGAAAGTATCGTCATTAATGACGAAATCACGATTGTTGTCGTAGAAATTCGTGGCGACAAAGTTCGTCTTGGGGTCGAAGCGCCTCGAGAAGTACCCGTCCATCGTCGCGAAGTTTACGAGGCGATTCAACGCAGCCAGAACGGTAATGCGAAAGTTGAAACAACCGAAAACGAAACTGACGAAGAACGTCCATAAGCGTTCCGCTGTTGTTTGCGATTCTGGTGAATTTCTTTCACATTCTGCTGCTTCTTACGCCTTGACCAAATTGCACTTTGGCACTAAAAAGTCTCGCTGTTACAGTGATGCTTTACAGAAGCCATTGTGGTTCAAGTCATCACGATTCTCTGCTTTTTAATCTTTGCTTTGAGAATTGTGTAGCGTTTCTTCGATTCCATCGAAGTTCTCATTTTTGGGAAGCGCAAATGACCTTGAGTCATTTTGGAAATGCGTTATTCTGTAGTGCAGTTGCAAATGAGGGTTCGCCGAAGCAATCTATTGCTAAAGCAGCAGCCAACTAAAGTCGATAACTCACCAGAGTTTCCACTGACGTTTTCATTGGTAACGAATTGTCATACAAGGCCCCGTCGTCTAGTGGCCTAGGACATCGCCCTTTCACGGCGGTAACACGGGTTCGACTCCCGTCGGGGTCATCGCGAAAGCCCACTCAGCAATGAGTGGGCTTTTTTTATAGCCACACTCTTTGGCAGCTCCCTGCACCTGCCGCTTCATTTGTACGCATACAAAATCGATTCCCTCCTAGCTACACTGTGACGTGCCGAGCTGTAAACCTTGATGGGGAAGTTGGATAATGCCTGAGTCGTATGACGCAATTCTGTTTGTCTCATTTGGTGGCCCCGAGAAAAAGGAAGATGTTATTCCGTTTTTGGAAAACGTCTTGAGGGGAAAAAATGTACCGAGAGAACGAATGCTCGAAGTGGCTGAACATTACTATCACTTCGGCGGCGCTAGCCCGATTAACGAACAAAACCGGCAGATCATATCGGCCTTAGAAAAAGAACTCGCCCAGCATGGCCCCAATCTGAAGATTTACTGGGGCAATCGAAATTGGTCCCCCTACTTCACCGATGCACTCCAAGAAATGAAAGAGGCTGGAGTAAAACGGGCGATCGCCTTTTTTACGTCCGTCTTCAGTTGCTACTCGGGCTGTCGACAATATCGAGAGAACATCGCTGCTGCTCAAGCGGAAGTGGGTGAAGGCGCACCTGAAGTCAACAAAGTCCGCATGCCCTATAACCACCCGCTCTTCATCGAAGCCCAGACGGAGCTAACTCGCTCAGCCATCGAAGCGATTCCTAGCGACGCCCGCTCGAAACTCAAGATACTATTCACTGCACACAGTATTCCCATTTCGATGGCGGAGAACAGTCGCTATGAAAGGCAACTTCGTGAAGCAGCTCGATTGGTAAGCGAATCGCTGGGCAACGCCCCTTGGGAATTGGTGTATCAAAGCCGAAGCGGCCCACCACAACAACCTTGGCTAGAACCCGATATCCGAGATCGATTGGACGAATTGCATAAGGCGGGTGAAATCAGCGCCGCAGTCATTGTTCCATTGGGATTTGTGTCCGATCACTTGGAAGTGCTTTACGATCTTGATGTCGAAGCAGCCGATCGCTGTTCCGAATTGGGAATCCCCTTTTCACGAGCACGAGCCGTCGGCACTCACCCTAAGTTCATTCAAATGATCCGCGAGTTAATCGTGGAGCGAATGGAAATGCCGGATGTGAGGCCCGCGCTCGGTGCCTATGGACCAAGCCATGACGTTTGCCCTGTAGATTGCTGTCTCTACCCTCGCCCGCAGGGTCGTCCTGGCGGACCTCCATCGACTACTGGCACATCACCTCCAGGTGGTCGTCCCGCGTAATTCGGAACCATCTGAGCGGAAAGGTTAACAATGACCGACTCAACCTTCAAACCACTCGGTAACACAGGCCTCAACGTTTCCGTCGTGGGTTTGGGCTGTTGGCCGTTTGCAGGTGTTACTAGCCTGGGAGTTGAAGATAGTCAAAGCGTCCGCACGATTCACGCCGCCCTAGACCATGGAATTAACTTGCTGGACACCGCTTTCAGCTACGGTGCAGATGGTCGCAGCGATAAAGTACTTAAGGAAGCTTTGAAGAATGTACCACGCGACAATTATGTGCTCTGTAGTAAGGTGGGGACACACTATGACTCGAACGGCCAACGCGTGGTCGATGGTCGAGGCGAGCGCTTAATCGATCAAACCCATCGCTCTTTGGAAAGACTCGGCACATCCGTCATCGACTTGCAATATCTACACCAACCCGATCCAAACACGGACTTGCGCGAATCGGCGGAAGCGTTGCAGCGGTTGCGTGAAATGGGGGTGATACGTTATGCGGGAATATCCAATGCATCTCTAGCGGAATGCCAACTATTCCATTCCATTTGCCCGATTGCTGCCGTACAAATCCCCTTCAATATGTTGCAGCCCACCACTTATCGAGAACTCGTTGATTGGTGCACCGCCAATCAAATTTCGATCATCAGTTTTTGGGTACTCATGAAAGGATTGTTTGCAGGGAAGATGGAACGCACCACGCAACTGGATGCTAACGATCGTCGCCGAGCATATCCGATGTATCAGTCCGAGCAGTGGGATATCAACCAAGATTTTGTGGACGTGTTGCGTCGAATCGCTTCGCAACTCGGTTGGTCGGTAGCGCAATTGGTCGTACGTTGGTCGCTGGAACAGCGAGGTATGACAAGTTGTTTAGTGGGTGCGAAACGGCCCGAGCAGATTCTGGAATCGGCCGCAGCTTTACGCGCCCCCTTACCAGCGGACTTAACTCACGAAATCGAAGCCGCCATCGCAGCGCGACTAGCCCTGGGTGAGCCTTAACGGATTGAAGCACCATGTACGAACCTTGGATGGAAAAGTATCTCACCAAAGCATTCGCAGAACATGGCGATTTCCCGCCACCATGGATTTACTCCCCGAATTCACACCCGTTGAGCATGGGTTGGAGGATGGGTGATGGCGAATCTTACATCATGGTATTTTGGGAATGGTGGAAACAATCCAATAAGTCATTTGAGGAGCGTGTTGAATATTTCCGCAAATGGCCAGCACCACCTCGATGGTGCGGCTGGATGGCTGAGACGATCTACGACGTTGATCTTTGGGATCCAGAACAAGAACCAGATTACTCCGAGTATTTCACAAAACTGAAGGAATTGGGATTTGAAGGGACAGGAAACTTCGACGAAGACTTCAACAACGAAAGTTACGATTGATGAAAACTCACTCAGCAAAATCGGCGCAAGGGAACCGCTTTGTCGTTTTGTTGCGGGGAGTGAATGTCGGTAAGGGAAACCGAGTCCCAATGGCCCATTTCAAGCAGGCCCTCGAACAGATCGGTTACACGGATGTCGTAACTTTGCTCAACAGCGGCAATGCCATTTTCTCCAGCTCCTCCAAAAGCATTGCCAAACATATCACTGCAATAGCAGGCATCTTGAATGAACAATTTGAAGTCAGCACTCCCGTCGTCGTCAAAACCGCTGCCCAGTTCCAATCGATTGTTGCCAACAATCCTGTACAGGTCCCTGAAGCGGATCATTCAAAATATCTAGTCGCTTTTGCTCAAGCTGATGCCTCGATCTCCGAACTTACTGAACTCCTGCCACAACCACAATCAACAGAAGCGTTTAAGGTTACAGCGACTGCGGCCTATCTTTACTGTCCCAATGGAATCCTACAAAGCAAAATTGCAGCAGCCTTAATCGGTAAAGCGGGGCGGAATGTGACCACTCGAAATTGGGCCACAATTTTGAAGATCAATGCCAGAATCACCTAACCCTAAGAACATTTAAGTAATTGAGCGCCTTCTCTTTTAGCCCTTTGTCAGAGCGAAGCGGCCAGTCATATAGCCCGCCTCCCGACATGCGCGAGTTTCCTGCGACGGAACAGCTACCCAGCCGAACGCCAAGAAGTACTAACCGCGAAAAGCACTAAAACCGCGAAATGGGAACTGGCTTCGGCCTCCTCGTTCAGCGTATGCGATTTGGCAACATTGGAATGTATTTTGAAAACGCCACTGCATAAGTAACGAATATGACAACAGAAAGCCGTGGCCGTTTCTAGGAAGCAGCTAAAGTGATGAGCTGCGGATGTCACATATTTTTCTTGCTTACGTCCTCGCAGCGATGCTACATTTGTCGCTGAAATAAACAGAAAAGTCTCTTTCGGCGACGAGCAACATGTCCAAACTTTATAAATGCCTTACCAAGCATTTTGGTACCAATCCGGCGATCTACCCAATTATCGAACAAGTCTATGAAATTTATCAACGCGCGAATCTACATCTAGCGATCGAAGAACTTGTTAAGTCTACCGGTTCCGAGGTTGAACTTCACGGGATTGTCAGTGCTGAAGATTACACCTTGGTTTCGCTAGCCAAGATCTCTCAACCCAAACTGTCGAAGTGGATTCAGCAAGGGCCTATTGAGTATGTCGATGAGCCCATTTCGAATGATGCTAGATTATCGTGTGTGAAGCGTGGCTTGTTTCTTTTTCGCTACAACGACCAACCGGTCGCATTGCTGTTGACCGAAAAACCTCATCGATCGACGCTAGTTTACGTGGAACTGATGGCTGCGACAAAACAAGTCGCTGAGTTGCTGGGCCACCACCTTGCCAAGTTAGTTCGCTACGGGACAGTATTGCGGGGTCAGGTTATCTCGCCTCTCAGGGATTGCTACGGCAATACCACGATTAAGTTCCACGATTTGCCAACCGTTGAGCGCTCGCAGGTGATATTGCCTGACGAAGTCCTTAAACGCATTGAACGTCAAACCATAGGATTCAGCGAAAATTCGAAACGTTTGGCCGCGGCAGGACGTCACCTAAAGCGTGGGATTCTTCTGCACGGCCCTCCGGGAACTGGCAAAACCTTTACTGCGATGTACTTAGCATCGCGAATGCCTGGTCGAACGGTGATACTTCTAACCGGAGCTGGCCTGGGATCGATCGAGATTGCTTGCAAGATGGCGAGAATTCTCGAACCCTCCACGGTTGTGCTAGAAGATGTCGATCTCATTGGTGCACAAAGAGAAACTCAAATGGTGGATGCCAATGCACTGCTCTTTGAGCTTTTGAATCAAATGGATGGCCTAGCCAATGACGCTGATATTCTTTTCGTACTTACCACAAATCGCCCGGAAGTTCTTGAACAAGCTCTCGCGGCGCGACCTGGACGAGTCGACCAAGCCATCGAAGTTCCCTTACCCGATGCAGATTGTCGTCGGCGATTGTTTGCATTGTACTCCGAGGGTCTCAAGCTAGAAGTGAAGCGGCTCGATGATGTCATCAAGAAAATCGAAGGCGTAAGCGCTGCCTTCATTCGTGAACTACTCAGAAAGGCAGCAGTATTCGCCGCCATCGAAATGCCAGAGGAGATTATTGTTCGAGACAAACATATCCAAGAGGCATTAGCGGACCTACTGGTGGAAGGGGGACTGCTCACCCAGAGTCTCTTAGGTGCGAAGGCAAACTAAGAGTCAGTTCATTTCCATGACGAAAACGCAACGTCATTGATAAAGTCCATCGTGGACAACTTAGCGAGCGGAGATCATTCACCTATGAACGCAATCATTAAAATCACATTCGCCGCTCTTGTCACGTTGATGGCTGCACCTGCGCTTGCATCAGGACATGGAATACCTCCGTTAGAAATCCCCAGAATCATTCGTACCCCAGACCATACGATCGAGAAAGACATAACCCATGCAGACGCATTGATCCGCATGTATGGCAATCCCAAGTCTGACTCGCCGGGGATTGAACTTTCATCAGAGCGCATGGACGAACTTAGCGAACTACTACAACCGCCGCACGAGTGGAACGAAGCGATCCAGTCTGTGCGGGATGGAAATAAATTCTGGTTTGACGGTCGAGAAATGGAGGCTCAGCGAAAATGGTTTCAAACTTTTTGTAAGTATTGGCACACAGACGTCGGTTTCCTGGCTCTCGACAACCTAAAGACGAGCTTGATGAAAAGAAGGGAGGAAAAACTAGCAATCCTCCCTTTGATGGTCATCCTGGTAACACCAACTCCCAAAATAGATGGGCCGCTGATCTTCGCCCCTAACGATCTACGACATGAAGCCTGCCTGGCGCTGAGCGATATCGCTTTGGAATGTAAGCAACCAGACGCCGCCATCTATTTTTTGCGACTATCGATCACCCCTTTTTGTTCGAGTGAGACGTGTGGGACTTCGTTTTTCTTCGAGAATGATCGAATCAGGGAAAGGATCAACTTGATCCAAACAACTCGCATGACGCACTCCGGCGTTCGATGGATAAACGCACAATAAACCATGCCCCAGTTCATATCAGGGCAACTACCTTATTCTACTAATTAGGCACTCAGCACATGAGCACAAACGAAACCACTTTCCCCTTTTTTCTCGGCTCACTTCGAGCAGAGGTCGAAAATCACCTCGGAGCTCCAGAGTCGGGACGGAGCGAGTTTGGCGAGGTCATTGAGCATTATTCCCAACATGGATTGACCATCAAATACAAAGATGAGCTTGCCATCGAGATTCAGTCCAATGGCTCTGATTTTCATGGGAAATTGTGCGGTATCTCGATCGGCGATCCCATCGAAATGCACGGGACGCGACTTGGGGAACCGCTGCGCCGCAAAGACTTTTCCAGCAGTACCAAACTGACTTGGGCCGTTGAAGACTTCTTCATTATCGCAGAAATTTGGAATGAAACAGGGAGCGAAGAGGGAATTGGGGATTTCGTTAAGGACCACGTGCGTGAGATTGAAGTCAAGTCGCGACTGCTAACACCCGAGGAAGAGCGCGCTCGCTGCGCAGAAATTTTCAGACCGATGTTTCCAGGAATGAGCTTAGAAGAGATTGAATTGATGCTCTTGGAAATGGAATCGAAATCGAATGACGATGCAGAGGAATAACTTTCGAAGTTCATTTTAGGCAGCGCTTTCAATATGACCGGCACTAATCCCTACAAGCCCAGTAATGAAACCACGGTTGAAACCAAACCAGAATTCGTTTGCCAGAATTGTGGTTGTCGACTATTCAACCGGGTCAAACCCGAAGCGGGATTCGCTTTCGCGCATGACTATCAATGTCGGCAATGCAAAGAACAGATTCCAGCTCCGACTCCGCTGTGGGGTTCGTTGATGATGCTCTTACTGGGAGGAATCATCGCTTTGATCGGAGCGGTTATGACTGTGGTTGCTTTCGCGAATAAATCTGTTCGCGGAATGGGCCTAGGTGTTGTCACATTGGTGGTGGGCTTGGGATTCATCTCTGCCGGATATCGATCGTTTTACTTCAGATGAAACAAGAACTACTTGTCAACGATTCGTGAATGGAGCACATCCTGTGGTCATTCGGTGCTCAGACGTTCGCAGAGCTCACGGGAGACAATAACAGTGAGTGATACGTTCCAGACCGAACCTTTGCGTGACGAATATGGGACGCGTTTTATCTCCGTTACATTCTGAGAGCGTGGAAGTTTATGGCTTTGTTGGTATTCCTATGCTCTGTAGCGGGAGTCGTCGGCGGCTTCATCACTCTAACGCCGGTATGGAGGGCGTAGCTGCTTCAGCGCCTTTATTGTGCCCCCTGCATCGTGGCGATTACCGAACGTCTTCCCCCGTGATTGCGATGTTCGCAGAGGTAAATGCCTTGCCAGGTCCCGAATGCCAACTGTCCGTTGGAAATGGGAACCGACAGCGAGACGCCCACTAAGGCAGACTTCACATGGGCGGGCATATCATCGGGCCCTTCGATCGTATGCACAAATCGCTGAGCTTCTGGCACAACGCGATTGAGGGCGGTTTCCATATCGATTCGCACATCTGGATCTGCGTTCTCGTTGATTGCTAACGACGCAGACGTATGTTGCAAAAACAAATGCAGGATGCCGATCCGAACATCCTTAAGCTCGGGCAATTCACGCACGATCGGCTGAGTGACCAAATGGCACCCACGAGAGTATTCCGGAAGAACAATTTTTTTCTGGATCCACATAGCGTTCCCGGCCCCCAAACAAACTGCACATACGATCAGAAAACAGGTATCCGTTTCCGCTGATGCTAACACAGGGACGATGGGGTGAAAGAGAGGCGATTCAAAAACAATTGCCAGCAATTGATTCACAAAAATAAGGCGAAACAGTACCCCACTAGGCGGCTTTTATGCAATTTCATCTAGCCTTAACAATGGTCGACTCCAGACCAAAATTGACTCTCAAAATGAGGGGCTCCGTTTAGCTAGACGCCACTCCTAAGTTGGCTAACCGTACCGCTTTAGCCAATCGAGCGATGCGGCAACAAGACTCAGGAAGAAACCTCGCAATTACTTAACATTTTCTTGACTTTGGTTCCCAACCTGAAATAATCGATAGGACCTTGTACTTGGGGGATTGACAGCTTCCTAGTATGCGGACGTGCGCTGAGTCAAAAATAGGTTGGTTGATGGCCATGCAACATGACATGACTTTTCGAAAGAAATGACGTGTGGCATACCTGCAGCAGGATGACCTGGAAGACGCGTTGCTCCTGAATGCCGCTTCCCAATTGAGCTCAGAAGAAACCAGTTTGTCGATGGTTAAGTCCATCCGCAAACCCCGCCGAATCATCTTTCTCGATGTTGGAACTTTTGCCGAGGATTCGGAATCATAGGAGTTTACGAAACGTATCGCATGGAGTGATCGTTGACGTAAATGGTTCAAAGCACATAGATGAACTTAAGACCTGGAACTTAAGACTTGGAACTTAGAACCTGGATGTCAGCGTTGATTTTTAGCGCTAGACGAGTTGTAGTGACTGAAACGCTTCAAATAGGACGCGTTCCTGGTTTGGACCAGTTAAGGTTGCTCCAAGAGCAAACGCTGGTTCGATGTAATGAAAGAGTTGTTGCGTGCTGGTGAACTCACCTACGGGTTTGCTAAGCGGCAAAGAGCGAATAACAGAAACAAACTAACAATGGTCCGTTTTGCCTGAGAGAAGCGGAGCAAATTGATAGCACAGTGTTAACATCAAAGTGTTAACAATACAGAGAGTTGAATGACTAGCCAGTTGGGCTGGCAACTCGAGACAGAACAACATGTGGAGCAAAATTGGGTTTGCTCCAATTAGATTCCAAAACAATGAAAGATAAGGAGCTTAAAACAGTGTCGAGTATTAAGAATGTTTTTGAAGCGATTTTGAAGTATGGTCATGACGAGGATTTCGATCCAGCAGAGACCTCTGCATTTTCGCCAACGGATGCACCCGCTGGTTCGCCAGAGAAAATCGAAGTGCTTCGCAAGCGCGTTGAACTTGGGCAGCCATTGTGGCACCGAGATGATCGCGTTGATTACGCTGGTTTGACCGGCGCAATTCGCCCACGCGAGTAAATCAACCACAATTGCATTGCCCAGGGACGTCGCGAATCAAACGCACGCCGATGTATACCGGGTATTTAGTCGGGTTTCAAATGCATCCGACAAAAGCAATCAGGCCCCCGAAGAGGAAATCCTTTTCGGGGGTTTTCTTTTGGGTTTCCGCCTTTTGCCAATTAGCCATCCCGCAGAACATCGGGCTTGCTTGAAACCCCTCCTCAGTCGATAAGGTACTATCTGTCGAAAGTCGCTATCTTTTCCCGAATATTCACCGCTCCTAGCCCATGTTCGTAGGTTACCTCAGAGGAAACGAGGTCGTTGGTCATGAAAACATCCCTTCGAGCCATGCTGACTTTGACTTGCGTGATTGGCGTGATCGCTGCTGGGGCCATTTGGTTTCGTGGTGGTTTGAGTCGCACACAACGCTGGAACCGCGTTACTGAAGTGCGGCAGGCTGATATTGCTCCCTCGGCTAGCGAGCTAGATCGAGTCTTTGAAGAATGGGCCGAGTCTCAAAATGTTGCCGTCGCCCAGCGAACGGATTGGCTAAATACATGCCGACGAATTTCGCTCGGCTTAATTGGAACCAGTATGTCGCTCGAAGAGATCCGACAACTGGAGAAGTTTCCAGAGTCTGAACGTGTAGCGATCTACACCGAGTACCTTTTGGCGGATAGTCGTTGGGCGGATAACTTTTCCGAACGGCTAGCCCGTGCTTTTGTTGGCACCGATCAGGGGCCATTTTTGCTGTTTCGCCGCCGAAAATTTCGCGAATGGTTAGCGGAACAGCTCGAAAAAGATGTTCATTTCGACGTTATTGCCACTACGCTTCTGGAAGCGGAAGGACTCACAACAGACAAACCTGAAGTGAATTTTGTGACCGCCCAGATCCCGCCCGAAGGGGCTCGAAAAGCCGATGCGGTTCGCCTCGCCGGTCGAACGAGTCGCGTTTTCTTAGGGCTGCGTTTAGACTGCCTCGAATGCCATAACGATTTCGTAGATAAGATCTATTTCCCGAGCGACTCAGGCCGCATCGGTGGGGAACAAAAACATTTCCATGAGTTGGCCGCATTTTTTTCTGGAACGGCGCTCTCCGAAAATGTTTTTCTGGGTGTCCGCGATGAAGGGACAGAATACCGCTACAAATATCTAGGCCAAGAAGAGGAAGTAACTGTAACTCCAGCGGTTCCATTCGCAGCCGACTTAATCCCTCGAGAAGGGAAGCTAAGGCATCGCTTGGCGGCCTGGATCACTCATCCCAAAAATCCTGCGTTCAGTCGAGCAATCGTTAATCGTGTATGGGCATTGGTTACGGGTCGCCCGTTGCATGAACCGGTTGACGACATTCCTTTGGACCAACCTGTCGCTCCCCCCTTGCAATGGTTGGCCGATGATTTTGCCAAACATGATTTCGACTTAAAGCGTCTGCTCCGCTTGATCACTGCTAGCCAAGCCTTTCAACGCAGCAGCAGCGTAGGCGATGACGAAATTCGACAAGAGCAGTTGGATTGCTGGGCCGTTTATCCATTGACCCAACTCAGGCCCGAACAAGTTGCAGGGAGTATTATCCAATCGAGCCAGCTCAAAACATTGGACCGCGACAGTGCCTGGTTAACCAAACTGGTTCGGTTCGGGCAAATCAATGATTTTCTCAAGGCATATGGTGATCGGGGTGAAGACGAACTGTCGCCTGAAAACGAAACCATTCCGCAAAGATTATTGTTGCTCAATGGTTCAATGATTCGCGAGCGCACGAATCCAGAGCCCATTGCCATCCCCTTAGCCCGCATCGCTAACCAAGCCTCGAGTGATCCTCAATGTGTCGAAGTTTGTTTCCTGAGCACCCTTAATCGCAGACCGACATCCGAAGAGCAAGCTTATTTTGTAGGCAAAATAGAGGGCTTGCGCGGTGATGAGCGGGTGCGGGCAGTGAGCGAAATTTCGTGGGTCCTCATGAATTCAACCGAATTTTTGTGGAATCACTAGCTGCCGAATTCGCTTTGCTCAGCGTTCTTTGTTGTGAGCGATTGAGATTGCCCCGCGGAAGTCGAACCAGTTGTAGAGTAACCAGTTGAAGATAGAGCCGTTGACGTTACGGAGAGATTAGCTGATGTGTGGACACGATTACGATGCATTAGGTTGCCATGGCTACACGCAAATGAACCGACGACGTTGGCTGGGACTCTCATCAGCTGCATTCACCGGCTCGTGGCTTACAGTGACTGCAGAGCGCATGGCATTGGGACAAACCGCCCCCAAAGCTGGTGCTCAATCGATGATCATTCTATGGCTGCAGGGTGGCCCAAGCCAATTGGAAACGTTTGATCCACATGCGGGGACCTTGATCGGCGGTGATGTCAAAGCAATTGATACTCGCATTAAAGGGATTCAGTTTGCCAGTTCATTGCCGAGACTGGCGGAGAAAGCCGATCAACTCACCGTGATTCGTTCCATGGTGAGCAAAGAAGGAGACCACGAGCGAGCGACTTATCATGTGAAGACAGGTTGGCGTCCCGATCCGACCTTGATCCATCCATCGGTCGGGGCTGTATTATGTCACCAACTCACCGATGAAGTAGAAATTCCTCGCCACATTTCCATAGTACCAGGACAATGGGGGGCTCGCGGCGGCTATCTTGGAAGCAAGTACGATGCATTCCAAACAGGTGATCCCAAATTCCCATTGCCCAACTTAGATAAGGCTTCGTCGGATCCCAAACTGAATTCAAAACTGAGCGATCTGCAGTTCATGGAAAAACAGTTCGCTAAAGGACGGCAAGTTCGGTTGCGAGATTCTTTGACCTCGCATCAATCAGCCACCGACCAAGCAGTGCGCATGATGTCGAGCGAACAGATTCGGGCGTTTGATGTGAAAGAAGAAAGCGAATCGGTGCAAAAAGAGTTTGGCGACTCGGCTTTCGGACGAGGTTGTTTGGCAGCCGTTCGATTGGTTGAACAAGGTGTCCGTTGTATTGAAATTGAGTTGAGTGGTTGGGACACACACGCCAACAATCATGAGTTTCAATATGCGCGAGCAGCGACCTTGGACGAAGCGTTTTCGGCATTGGTGTCGCAATTACAGGCGCGAGGCTTGTGGGACAAAACGATTGTGGTGTGCGCTGGCGAATTTGGGCGAACACCTAAAATTAATCCGCTCGGTGGCCGTGATCATTGGCCGCATGGATTCTCGATTGCGGTTGGCGGAGGTTCATTCCGTCGTGGGTATGTTCATGGCAGCACGGGAACAGAAATCACGGAAGAATCGAGCAACAAAACGGGACATGTGGATAAGCCACTAGATGTTCCCGATTTTCATGCCTCGCTCTTGCATGCCCTGGGCATCGACGGAAGCTTGGAGCTCCAAACACCTATTGGCCGTCCATTAACGCTCAGTTCGGGCAAACCGGTTTTGGAGTTGTTTAACGCCTAACCAAAGCCCTATCGGGAATGCACCTACAACCGGCTGGAATGGCAAGCTTGGAATAACCGCTGCAAAGAGTTATTTAAAGTTTTCTTTCGGTGTTGAAGTGCCCCACGTCGATGCTCTCTTAACGCGGAAGTTTCGTTTTCGCATTGATTCGTTTTGGGTTACCGCCGTGGTATGAACCTAAACGAGAACGACGTGACAGGGCAACCTCCCATGGAATTCGATCGCAATCGCTATTTTACAATCGGCGTCATTGTTTTCTTGTTGGGAATTCAATTTCGTATGGTTGATTCGTTTGTATTAAATGAACCAAGCACCCGAGCATTGGCGAAGTTTGGCCAACAAACTCAGATGGCTTCGAACGATCCAGCGACTGAGTTCATTATCAACAATCATCCATCGCCAAAGAAGACGGTTCGTCCGCCTCGTTGGTTGGGGTGGATCATGTTGACCAGCGGTGCGGTGATGTGCTTGCATGCCTTTGCACTTCCCAAACCCAATAAGTAAGCCGACCTAGAACCGATGGTGCCGAGCAATAATTGATTGTTTGGACCTAATGGAAATTCGATATCGCATGGAAGCGTCCTAAAGCTACCCTTTTTGGACTTACTCCATGTCTTTTTCATCGAGTCGCATTTTCTTTGCCGCGTATCCTGGCAACAGTTCTTGCGCGATACTAGGTCGATTCTTTTCTCCAGTGGGCTACGTAACTGAAATGCGTCCTCCGATCCAAAGCGGAAAATGGATTTGGGCCGTTCTATTTTGTGCTGCCTGGATCCTCTTGGGCGATAACGTCTCTTTTGGGCAGACGACGAACAGCAAGCCAGCTCCGAAAGCTGGGGCCAAAAGCGGCTCGACCAATATCGCTAAGCCAACCCCAGGGAAAGGGAAGCCGGTTTCCACAAAAGGGGAGACGGGGGCCAAAGTTGGGGAAGGAGAGTCCAAGCCAACTACCACCAAGGACCAAGACAAAAGCAAGGACACTTCACGCTGGCGAGAAGGACACCGCATCGAGAACGTAACGGTCAGTTTCCAAATCTCCGAGACCGAACGTTTTTTGGTAACGTTATCCAGTGAAAAAGGCCTAACGGCCCTTGAGAATATGGCATTGGAAAGAATTGCGGATGCCATGCGAATTGATTCGGCTGACAATCGCTGGGTGGTAACAGGGCGCATTACCGAGTTCAGGGGGCAGAACTACTTGTGGATTGAGAGGGCAACTCGCGCCACCAAAGTCGCGGGACAATAGTCCACTACAACATAGCTTGAAGTGGCGAATTCCATCAAGAAAATGGCCGCCAGTTGCAATTAGGGCAGGGTACGGGTAACGTAAAGGATGTTGGAAGGGGTATTTTACCCACCAACTGGTGAAGCGGACACCGCTTGCTCGGAAAGAGAAGTGCGTCTCCTCCCTTTGAGTTAAGAAACACTCGACGCTGTTTCACTTAAACGTTGATCCGTTTGAGCCTGTTGACCGCCAACCACCACTTTTCCTCCAACGTCATCCACCGATTGGCTTTAACGTAAGAGTCAATCTTTCATTGCACATAACAGAGTAGTTCAAGAGACATAAGGGATCATTGCATGGCGGGAAAACGACGCATCGTGGTTAGCGATATTGGCGAAGTTTCCGTGGTTCGATTTATCGATCGCAAGATTGTAGATTCGGCAAATATCGAAGAAATGGGAGAAGAACTATTCTCCGTAGTTGAAAAAGATAAACGCCGCTTCGTCTTGCTGAACTTTGATGGTGTAGAGTTCTTGTCGAGTGCTGCTTTGAATAAATTGATCTTGCTCGATCGCAAAGCTAAAGCGGCTGGTGGCAAATTAAAACTTTGCGGATTACGGCCCGAGATTATGGAAGTGTTCACCATCACTCGCTTGGATCGCGTTTTCCAAATCAAGAAAACAGAAGCTGACGGTATCGAGGCTTTCGGACTCTAATTCCAGCGCCGTTATCATTTCGCGCCGACAGCAAGGAACGGATCATGAGTGAGCCGCAATGGAACTGGGTACTGGAAGAGTCCATTCCCAGTTCTTTAGACGCCGGGCATAGAACCATTGATCAATTGCTCAACGCCCTGACACAATGGGGATGGGATGGACGAGATTTCTTCCACGTCCAAATGGCCATTGAAGAAGCGATGGTCAATGCGATTAAACATGGCAATAAAGAATCTCCAGATAAATCCGTGGCTGTTAGCTTTCGTATCGGTGGTAACTCGGTTTGGATGCAATTAACCGACCAGGGTGATGGCTTCAACCCCAACGCCCTGCCTGACCCTACCGATGAAGAACATCTTGACCAACCCCACGGTCGCGGTGTTATGTTGATTCGTGAGTTGATGACCACAGTGGCCTATAATGAACGTGGAAATCAAGTCACAATGCACAAGGTACGTTCTTCAGACGATTAGGCTATTCCGTCAACTCTCTTATAGCGGTTGTTCCTGCGTGTTGTTTTCGCGCCCATTTTTCACAGAAAATCGGCTACTTTTAGGCCATTCTCTCTAGTCGCTCAAAGCGTCTATTTCTGATAAACTGGTGCGGTTATACGGCGGGTGCTAGGAACTCCCCGCCATGACTCCAAAAGAACCTCGATAGGTTGCTCTATTTGGAGTGAGGAACGACACGTTCTCCCGATCATGCGAATCGCATCATCGTTACACATTTTTCTGTCGGATAGAAACAACAATGCAAGTGGACGCTTACCAATATTGCCCCTGTGGAAGCGGCAAGAAGATCAAGTTTTGCAAGTGCGCAGATAACTTTAAGGATCTCGACAAAATCGATCGCATGATTTCGGGTGGCCAATTGGTCGCTGCCCTGGATCGCATTAACCAACTCCTTCAAACGACTCCCTCAGCAGCTTGGTTGTTGGCACTCAAGGCCCAAATCCTTTTCCAATTACGCGAATTCGATTCACTCACAGAAACCGCCAACCGTTTTTGGCGTCTGAAACCTGACAACCAATTAGCGTTGTGGTTGATGACAATTTGCGAGACGGTTCGGGAACCTTCGGTACTATCCGCCGCAAAATATTTTCTCGACGGTGTCTCCGAAGTTCGCGATGTCATCCATCCCTTCGGACAAACTGCCGGCCTCATGTTGGCAGAACGGCTCACCATGGAAGAGCAGTATCTGTCTGCTCTGTTGATTACAGATCTTCTAGGAATCTTATTTAAGTCCGAAGAGCCTGCTCAATTCATGGAAGAACTCACCCGTGAACGCGGGGTTTCAACTTTTTCAAAGATCACGCCGAACGTGCATGAAAAAGTGGGACAAGTCAGCTGGAACGAACGCTTACAGGAAGTTCGATCACTGTTCCGTTCCCATCGCATTCCACAGGCATACTCGAAACTCCAATCGCTCAATCGAGAATTTGCAGACCAACCCGTACTCCTATCGATGCTTGTTGTTTGCGAATTGTATCGATGCGATAACATCGCTGCGGCCCGCCATTGCGAACGATTGGCAAAAATCGAAAACCTCTCGCTGCAAGAACGAGCCTATTATCAAGCTTTGGCATTTACGCTCACTCCGCCAACCACAGGCGCATGCATCCCACAAACAGCGATGCTCTTTGAACTCTCAACCGAGCAAGAAGAACGCATCACTCGTCTATTGAGTGAGATGAAAGCCTTCGAGCTTATGCCAGACCCCAACGGCGACCTCAAAGCAGATTTCGCCGTGATCTTGAATGAAGAAATCGGCCCGAAACAAATCTATCAGTTCTTCACGCACCACAAAGTTCCACACAATAATGAAGTGCTCGACCTGGAAGTTGGTACCGGACTTATCGGCCTGTTCGGAAAACAAACCGATCATCCAGCTCGACTGTTGGTGCGATTCTCGTCTGAATCCCATGCAACCATGACCCGCATCAACGAATTGTTGGCAGCCCTAGAGCTAAAACAATCCGATGCCCAGTATCCCCGCAAAGATGATATCTTGCCGATCTCCGTCCAATCTCTCTTGGTACCCTATTTGCGAAACACCCGACTCTCCGAAGAATCGACCGATGAAGAAGTAATCCGTCTGCGCGAGCAAATACGAGCCACGGCGCGCGAACGCCTCAAATCGTGCAGTCTCGGTTGCTTGGATGGCAAGACGGCTGCAGAAGTGGCTGGGTCACCTCAATACCACATCAAACTTCTCGGCCTGCTGCTCGCGTTGCTTGCCTATGAAGATGGGACATTCAGCCAAGACGACTTCAATCAACTCGCAGCAGACTTGCAGATCTCGCCACTTCCGCATGTCGTGCCAAGCGAAACGCTGAGCAACATTTCACCAGCGGATTTGTATTTCATTGACGTGGAAAAAGTTCCTGCGAACGCCGTACTACCGTTCGCATCGTATCTATTCGAAATGAAACTCTATTCACGTTTCCCCGCCTTGATTCAACGCTTGCAACAGCCGGATGTTCCGAATGATCCTCCAGGCTTTGCCTCGGAACTGCTATTGATGCTCAAGTTTTCGTCCGCTGCGACGTTTACCGAACGCATTGAGTCGATTGAGAAACTAATCGAGCTTTACGCGGCCGCGAAGAAACCTGTCGGCCAACTGGTCATGACGGCCGTCAATTCACTTCTTGCTTCTGGCAAGACGGTCGAAGGGCAAGCCATGTTCAGCAAGTACTTCAGAAAGTACCCTGAAGACCCAGTCATGTTGGCATTTGTGCAACAATTGATGGCACATAACCCTCAGCAACAACCGATCTCACCGACACTACCTATTGGCCCTGGTGCCGCAGATTCCGGAAGCGGAATTTGGACGCCAGGTCAGGCTGCCGAACCCTCTGCCCCAGCCAGTTCTGGTGGCAGCAAGCTCTGGTTGCCCGGAATGGACTAAGCGAATCAACTGAGCTAACTGCCAAAACGCGTTCACGCCACGAGTAACCTGGAAATGAGTCATTTATTTGACGAACAAGACCTGCATTACATGCGTCGAGCGCTCTCTTTGGCAGCTACGGCCCGAGGTTGTGTTGAACCGAACCCACTTGTTGGTTGCGTCATTGTTCGCAACCAACAAGTAATTTGTGAAGGCTTTCATCGGTATTACGGTGGCCCTCATGCCGAAGTAGATGCTTTGGCAGGGCATTCCATAGACGACGTACGCGGCTCAACGATCTATGTCACACTGGAACCCTGCTCCCATTACGGAAAAACTCCTCCTTGTGCAGAACTGCTAGCCAAACATGAACCGGCTCGTGTTGTAATTGCGATGGAGGATCCATTTGCACAAGTTTCTGGGAGAGGTGTACAATATCTGGAATCCCAGAACATTCAGGTGGATGTCGGAGTTTGTGAAACTGAAGCCCGTTATCTGAATCGAGCTTACCTCCAACTGCAAACACACAAACGCCCCTGGGTTCATGGCAAATGGGCGATGACCGCGGATGGCAAAATAGCGACGCGAACGGGTGAGAGCTTCTGGATCTCCGGCGATGAAAGCCGACGCTTAGTCCATCAACGCCGAGCTCAAGTGGATGCAATCCTGGTTGGTTCGGGAACAGCCCTTCATGACAACCCGATGCTTAACCCTCGAGAAGGTGGACCAAGAATCCCACTGAGAATTGTTTTCGATAGCCAAGCTCGAACACGCATTGAAAGTAATTTGGTTCGCACGGCACATCAGTATCCAACGTTGCTATGGGTTGGGCCCAATGCGTCGCGACAACAAGTGGAGCTTTTGCGTGATCACGGCTGCGAAGTGGTTGTCTCCCACCTCCCAACCACAGCAACTCGGCTCGAAGCTCTCCTGTTTGAATTGGGCCGCCGACGTTGTACAAACGTGTGGTGCGAAGGAGGAAGTGGCCTGCTGGGTGCGCTGCTAGACTTAGAACTACTCGACGAAATCGATGTTTTTATTGCCCCCAAATTGTTTGGTGGCCAAGATGCCCTCACCCCCATTGGCGGCTTAGGAATTAAGCACGCGGACGCAGCTATCACGCTTCATCACTGGAATGTTAACCGCTCTGGAAATGACATTCACTTGAATGGTACTGTGCAATATCCCAGCTAATTTGCGTCGGCAATTTGAGCAGACGTAGGCTGATTCAAACGAGACAGACTAAACGCATCAAAGCAAAGAGCCGTTCGCAAAACAAACGCTTTGCGAACGGCTCACAGTTTGTGCATTCAATGTGCCGCTATGCAGTGCAGCACTATTTTACTTTAGCGGGCCTATCGTAAATGACCTACCAATTGTTGGCCGAACTTGCGTGGTTCGGGATGGTGGGTAATCTGAATGGAAATCTCCATCTCAGTTGCCCAACGACCTTGCGAATCACCAATAACGATCCAGTGTGGAATCACGCATACGGACTGATGAACCAGTTCGTATCCACCTTCGGATTGACTTACCGTTTCGATCGGGAAGGCCCAGATATTGGTTGGCGCTCCGAACAATAATTGAACATCCAACGACAACCACTGATCGATAAGACCCAATTGAGTCTTGTCCGATAGGTTCAAAGCTGACCCCAATTGTCCTAGCCGCTGACCGTCGCTGCCATAAAAGAATCGATCATCCGCCCCCGAAGGCATACCAGCAAAATTCCATTCTGATGCAAAATGGAATGGACGTCCTGCAGGTAACCCATCGATCTGGTAGGCAACTTTCAACGTCGAACTGCCTGCTTCGAAGGTTAGCGCCTTGCTTACTGTCAAAGGTACGCCCCAGGCATTGCCATCGCGTTGCATGAAGACCTGAACCTTGCCAGCCCCACGACGAAGTTTCGCTTGATATTCGCCTTCTACAAAATCGCCCCGTTCTTGAGCGTGGCCGGCGATCAATGCTTCTAACGTTACCGATTCGTCGAAGAAATGATCTTGCAAGCTCTTGCGGGTATATTTGTCGTACTGCAATCGTTGATCTAGCCCTTCTTGCTTGAAGACGACTCGATCATGGATGCTGGCCACTTTTTCGTTACTTTGCGAAGCACCCTTCAGCACTTTGCGATGGTAGCTTTCAGGACGGCGACGAATGTTTGCCAAAAGGTTATGGCCCAACGAACGCACATCCAATTCGTACAACATACCACCTTGCGATGGAGCGACCCAACCGATCAATTGACTGTTCGCCAAACGTACTTCAGGTTGGAAATCTAAATTGAAATCGCGACTTTGACCGTCGATATATTCTGAATTTTGACCAGTAATGGCATCCAACAAATTGTCCGCTTCGATCAATTCCTTGAACACCGCGTTGCGCAAGTGGGGGAGATAAATCCCACCAAAGGCACCGTGCCAATAAGTGCAATTGCATTGACCGCGGTAGAGATGATCTTCGGCAATCTCCAATAGATCATGCCCAGCAAACTCTTGGCGAGCCTTCTCGAGCCGTTCGCTAACATTGAGCATGCGGCAATACATTTCATTCGCTTCGGTGTATTTCACTTTGAAATTACGCCACGAACCACCGCGTACGAATCGTCGAAGCTTGTCCCAGATGGGCTCATGTTCAATTGCATGCACAGATTCTTCGAAGACTTCTTGTTGAGCGACGGGCAAAGCCCACTCGGTCATTTCACGGTAACTGCAATCGGGCAAATAAACTTTACCCACAGGTGGGCTCTGCTCAACCACATCTGTGAGTCGGGCGGTTTGCAACCAATGGCGATTATCATTGAGCGCGTTCAAGAAATCACGCAGCCATCCGCGTTCATAAACATGAACTTTGGTATCTGGCCATGTTCCAAACTTCTCGCCGTCGTCTCCAAAAACGAGGACCGCGCCAGGTGTTTGCTGCGCGGTTTGGCGAGCAAACTCAATCATGTCGGCAACAGGTGCAAACGGAATCAAGTACCGCAGTTTTTCGCTACCAGGGAACACCTTGAGCAGGCGGCCGTCATCTTCGGTCGCATAATAACCGAACAATTCTTCCTGCGAACAACCTGCAGCTTTGAAATGGAAGTCATCCAATACCGTGTAATGCATTCCTGCATCGGCCAAGTCGCTGGTCAAGCTACTTTCCCACACACGTTCGGGAACCCACATACCACGAACGCTGGTCTCGAAACGTTCTTCGAGCCATTCGGTATACCGTTTGATTTGCCCGATACGATCTCGGCTCGGGAGCATCGTCAAAATGGATTCATAAAATGGACCGCCGACAATCTCAATGCGTCCACCCGCCACCAGGGACTTGAGGCGATGCATATAGTCTGGCTTGCGTTCATGCAGCCATAACATCAATGGCCCCGAGGTATGCAAAGAAATGCGAAGATTTTCGTAGGGCTCAAAGACATCCAAAAAAGGGAGGTAACTATCTTGGTAGGCTTGTTCAAAAACACCATCGAAATTTCCAATCGGTTGGTGATTGTGCAATACCAAACAAAGATGGATAGGCGAAGTCATAGCACTCTCATGAATCTAGATGGAACCCGCGCACGGACAAACCGTTAAAGATGGGCATACTTACCCTTTCTGTATCGTCGGCGGGTCGACCGTCACTATAGCGTTATTTTGCCTCTCCACTCCAATCCGAATGATTATTTTCGGTCGAAGCGTTAAACTCGCGACGATCGAATCGTTAGAATCGTTCGGGGTTAGCTAGGTGGAATAAGTTTGCAGTTTTTAGTTTTCAGTGGTTCAGTGATTCAGTTTTCAGTGATTCAGTGATTCGCTGGAAGATCACTTTGGGAATTTGGGCAGGCAGGGGGGCTATGGATATCTGGACGCTAGCAAAATAGCCCTTCCACACTGAAAACTGAATCACTGAAAACTGAATCACTGAACCACTTCCTCCCCTCATCCCACAGTCGCGAAATAGAGACGCAATGTTCGGGCGGCCTCTTCTGGGAGGATGGAATTGATTTGGCTGCCCGAGGCCCATTCGAAGCCCGCTAATTTCCCAAGACGCGGAAAGAGATCGATTCGCCAGTGGAAGTGTTTCCCCTCGTCGTTTGAAAAAGGAGAAGTGTGGATCACATAGTTGTAACTTGCGTTTGAGAGAGCATTTTCCAACGCCTTGATGGTTCGCAATAAGTAGCCAGCTAATTCCGACTCTACCTCATCGATCGCCGTTTCAAAAGTTGCTTGGTGTTGTCGCGGGAAAATCGACACGAAGTAAGGTGAGCGACTGGCGTAAGGGCAAATGGCTACAAAATGCTCTGATTCCCAAACCAATCGCGAACCATCACGCAATTCCCGCTGAACCATATCGCAAACGGGACAGGCATGATAGTGATTTTCGAATTCGGTCCAACGTTGTCGCAACCGTTGAATTTCGGTTGGCAAAAAACTGGTAACCATCAACTGACTATGGAGGTGCGAAAGCGTTGCCCCGGCTGCCGCTCCAGAATTTTTGAACACAACACCATACTGAAAGATATTGAGGCTTCGCCAATATCTCAAGCGAGCCGCATACGAATGCAGAATTAACTGAACATGGTCTGCGGGCAATTCTGTAAGGCTCGTTTTATGTTCTCCACACTCTACAAAGACCTCATGTGCCCCATGAAAGTTCCCTGAGGAAAATAGATCTTTGGACAGCGCAACATCGCAGGGCGCAGGCCCGGGCGAGTAATTGAGCGTGTGCCTATGGGGATACTTCAAAGGTTCCGAGTTAGGAGTGTCGAGAAGATCTGGAGCTGGGTCTGTTGAATCGAGCGTTGCAGTTAGATGCGAAAGTTCGGTCACCAGCCCTGAGTCGACCAGATCATCGGGTAATGGCTTGAGGGCCGGGTATTTATTAGGAACAACGCGAACTTTCCAACTTGGGGTCGAGATGGAACTGAGCCGCGGACGGTCAGCGTTGGAATTTTTGGTCGATGTGTTCTCGGAGGAACGAACTTTACGTTTGGGTTCTTCGGCAGGTGTCTTTTTTGCATCCAGAGTGGGGAGCATGAGCACTGGAACGGGAGTCTCTGATTCGTTTCCAGTACAAAAAGGACAGTCGGCACTTGAGAGCGAGGACTCTGCGCACTCAGAAAATTCGTGGGGACGATGGGATCGTTGGGGTGCAAAAATCACCCAGCGATCACTGAACCAATCGTAACGAAACTCGCTCATGGGACTTCTTTTAAGTGCGCTGTTGTCGATCGGAAATGGCTTGCGAGTAAACCGATTCATATTCGCGAGCACTTCTCAACCAAGACCAATCTTGTTGCATCCCTGTTTCCACAATTTGTTTCCATGTATCAGGTTGATGGCGAAACACCTCACAAGCCTGATGTAAGCAATGCTCTAACGCTTCGACCGAATAATGATGGAAAACAAAACCGGTAGCGGAACGAGCAGCGAGATTTTCAGCTGAAGCATGTGTAACCGTATCGACCAAACCGCCGACGGCATGCACAACGGGCGGCGTTCCATACTTCAATGAGTAAAGTTGGTTCAGGCCGCACGGCTCGAATCGACTGGGCATCAAGAAGATATCTGACGCCGCTTCGATGCGATGGGCCAGGCGATCCGAGAACTCGAGACGAAGTGCGAGACGATGTCCAGCCTGAGACGCGAGGTAGCCGAGAGATTCATGGTATCGCGCATCCCCTGTGCCCAAGATAACCCATTGAGCTGGATAGTGATGTACCCATTTATGCATCAAAGGGATAACCAAATCCCAACCTTTTTGATCGGCCAATCTTCCTACTAGGCCGATAAGCGGCAGATGAGGTTCATACGGAATGCCAAGCTCTTCGCTCAATTGTCGACGACACTCCGCTTTTCCATCGCGCCATGAATGAACATCATAAGCTTTGGGGAGATGCGGATCTTTGGCTGGATCCCAAATGTGATAGTCGACGCCGTTGACAATCCCCGTCAAACGGTCGGCGCGTTCTCGCAACACACCGTCCAAGCCAAATCCATTTTCAGTGGTCTGTATTTCTTTTGCGTACGTATGACTTACGGTGGTGAGTCGATCAGCAAAGACGAGTCCCGTCTTCATCAGATTGAGATCACCGTAGTATTCCATTTGACGGTAGGTGAAATATTTCCAATCCATTCCGGTCCAATGATAGTCACTGGAATGAAATCGACCTTGGTAGGCAAGATTATGAATCGTGATAACGGTTGCGGCGCGTTGATACCAGCGATGACCGCCGTGTTGAGTAGCCACATAAGCCGGGATCAAGGCCGTGGGCCAGTCATGAACATGAGCGATATCGACGTCGATTCCTAGGCACTCGACCGCTTGGGCTGCTGCCGCGCAGAAAAAACTGAAGCGTTCGCAGTTATCGCGGTAATCGCCGCTGATCTCGTTGTAAATACCTTGGCGGTCGAAGTAATGCGGTTGATCCACAAAATAGAATTCAACCGCTGAATTCGGAACCTCGGCTTTTAGCAAGCGAGCTGCCACTGCGCGACCCGACACTTGAACCGCGAAGCCGATATCGGTCGGACGTATATCAATGCCTGCTTTGTAGATATGTCGGTAAGCGGGCATCACCACGATGCAACGATGCCCGCGCGCGGCGAGTTCCAACGGAAGTGCGCCACTCACATCGGCCAGCCCTCCGGTTTTTGCGAAGGGTACAGCCTCGCTGGTAAACATCACGATGTTCAATGCTCGTATCCCAATCTGCGAGTTCGATATTCATCCGCCACGACTCATCGAATTGTCGGTTGCCCACAGCACTGTTACCGAGTGTCGAATTCTTGTGAGAACTTCGAGTCTTGGACGTACAGTGCGGGCACCCCGCAGTATACCGCGCCGCCAGCAGGAAAATCAGCACGCCCTGCGGAATATACAGCAGAATCGTACCAAAGGGTCGGTTTGTCGCGATTAATGAGAGTCTTCAGTATTGCGGAACAACATCGAGTGACATGTCAACACCACTTACCCATCGTGAGCGAAAGTTTGCAGACGATTTTCGAAAAAAAGCGTTGGCTATCGCTCTATGAACTCGCGGTCCCATCATTGACACCACAAGCTATTGTGGACCACATTCAATAGGTTGGTATTGGAGTTATCGATTGATCGCAGCTATAATGACTCGAAGTGCTGCGGCAACTTTGTCGATGACACGCATTGCAAAGATTCGATAGACTTTGTGGTGTCGATAGGTTTCGAATCTGTGATTATGGCTGAGGTATAAGAGCGTGCTTTCTGTTCGCCCCAAAGTTGCCGAACTTGCATTCCAGGTGTTTGGTCGATCGTTACACCCGGAGCTCTTTGTTACCTTTCAGTCTCGCGATATCAGCCGAGGTGATTATCGAGTCAAGATCGACCTTACCAGTGCGGGCCATGTTTTGACCTGGACTCATCAAGGTATCATCCTGACGGAAGTGGCCGCTTCAGCTCACCACCCACTACCGCAGAAACGTCGCTTAATTTCCCAACGACTACATGGTAAACGCAGCGACAATATCGAGTACCGTTCGCTTGTGCGCTATTCGTACGATTTCGAACTCGACACTGTTTCGCCCGACGTCTTTTGGATGCTGCAAGAGAAACTGACAGTCGAACCGGGGAACTACGACTTAATCCAGCGTTTTGATTCCAGCGGCCGAATCGCCCTGGGGGCCTTGAGCTTTATTCATCTGGATGTCCGAAACAAGACATTTTGTATGCAGGCCATGCACACATTTCCGGATGATCATGCCATCGTTCGCACCAATTGCTCGTTCGCATTGATCTAAAGGCTTATTCCTTTTTCCACTGACGTAACGGTTGTTACGGTCACGCAGCCGCGCGGTGGCCTTCACCTTCTAAACTGCGCCGGTACGGCAAACTTTGCGTGCAAGTTAATCTGTAATGCCTACCGATAGATGCTCTTAGGTCAGCAAGGAAGCAAAGCAGACCCAACCGCTTTGGTTGAGATATAGCAGGAGCAAGGATCGCGCATCACAGATTTCCTCCTGAAGGGCACTAGCGTGTCGCAACAATTCCCAGGTCACTTGCGTTTACACAAGGAAGATCAATCCGAAGCTTCGTCGAAAGCTCAATTCAACTCGACGGATTTGATCGATCAGGTTTTACACGCTTTTAGCCAAGCTACGGGATGGGCTGCTGTAGCCTCAGCAGAAACCAAAAACCCCCGAACCCGAACCCGTCCACCTGAATACGATCCCAATAGCCGAAAATGGACTGTGGTTAGTGCATTGCCGATGGATGGCATGCTCGACGCCATGGAAATGAACTCCATGCCGGCTGTCTCGGAAACCGCCGCTCAAGAATTGCTCGACGGCATCGCTGCCCTCATACGCCGAGTTGACGAAACAGAACGTGTTGTGTGGCGACAAGAAGCCGAACTAGCGTCCAACATCGGACTATCCATGAAAGTGGACGACCAAGAAGAACTCGCCAGCAAAATTGACGACTTGCTCTCACATGCAGCCTCCGCATTGGGCTGCGATGCCGCTGCGATCTATTTGCTCGATGACGCAACCAGCGTTCTGAAAATGCGAGGCTGTATCGGGTTGCCCAAATCGCGATTAGCTGCACCGCCTCGCCCACTTCGCGGTTCACTTGGAGATCTGGAAGCCTTGCTGGGCAACGCCGTTCTTATTGAAGACATCGGCGCGACGCCACAATGGCAATCGCCGGAAGAATTCGGCAGCGCTATGGTTATCCCCATCGGTAGCCTGCAAATGCCACAGGGAACGTTATGGCTCTGGAGCGAACGCCGCAAATCATTTAATTCCAACGAAGTCGAAATCGGCAAACGTGCTGCTGGCGAATTGATGTCGATCTTGGAACGCCGCATACTATGCAAAGAAGTTTCCGAAGCTCGGCAAGTCACTCGCGCCGTAGATGAAATCGCCACGCGCCAAGCCTCGCGTTTGCCCGACGAGCAACCGCTCGATCGCCGTATCGACCTAGCGGGCACAACCGATGCAGGCGATAAAGTGGCAACCCAATTCCATGCGTGGACATTGCGGCCCGACCAACAAATCTTAGCGTGCATCGGTGGAGCCAAAGCAAATGGACTTGATGGCTGCATGGTAGCAACAACGCTTCAAACAACGACTGAAGTTTTGTGGCATCAATCGCTCACGGCCACTCAATTAATGCGACAAGCCAACGACCACTTATGGAAATTGGGCGAAGGGGATTGGCGAAGCACAATGTCCCTCGTCGAGATCGACCCTGCTACGGGGCAAGGCACTTTGTGCACAGCAGGACGCGGCTCAACTTTCTTGATCACAACCAATGGCTTCCGCCCGCTGGCCACTTCAGGCCCGCTGCTAGCCACCCAACCCGACGCCGTATTCTCCGTTGAACGCTTCACTCTCGAACCGCGCGATGTATTGCTAATGTTCTCACCGCTACCTGCCAAGATCATTCAACAATCAGCGCACGAATTCAACGAATTGCTCAGAACGGCCCACAGCTTGCTGGGCAAACCCGCGAAAGAAGTGATCGCTCAATTGGCGAAACGCTGGCTAGAACTTGGACTCCCCTATGATGTCGAGAAGTCCATGCTGTGGATCACGCGGAGCAATCCATCCGCCAAGAGGAAACCACGCCCTCTAGCACAAACACTTTCGTCCGGCGGCGATTCAAAACCGCGCGGCACTCGAAAGAGTCGCTAAGGCCTGGTCGGGGATTCGCTCACGCAAATCAAAACTCTGCTCGGGTTGACGCCAATAAACTAAATCGTCGTCGCCCAGCTTCCAGCACAGATACATGGTGCGGTTGGCAAAGGTGGTGGGGAACTCAACCTCCCCTTCATCGGAGCTAACCCAGCGTAAGCCGAGTTGAGTTAATTCGTTGCGGTACGCGTCCAACTGACGTTCATCGGCTTCAAGATCGTTGCGACTTTCGGCGAGTTCATCATCGTAAAGTCGCCCCGCCTTTTTGGGCCCACCGGAACGAACGCGACTTAAATCATGTCGTCGTTGCTGCAATTGACGTTCGAGGTCCTTAGCATCGCTGACAATGGAGCGTACCAATGGAAGCATGGCACGCGCTTGGCGATACGTGACGGTAACCTGAGTCAAAGGTTCGGTTTTACCCATGAGAGCTATCTCGCTGATGATTGGTCGCTCAACCTTCCGCTACCTTTAGTTTTCCTTGCGAGCCGAACGGGCACAACCTCAAATTACCGGGGGAGGCCTAAGATTTTTTGTCGGCGATGCATATTGAATTCAATCCGTAGAAGTTCTCAAACTCATCTTGATTCGGCCTAGTTCCCACCAAACGTGAACACCAGTTCCGCAGTAACATTTACCGATGCCAGCAACTCCTGGGGTGCGAAAGCCAGCCCACCCCCACCTTCGAAGGGTTCCTGCATTAAAACCGCGCTGATCGTTACACTCAACGCTTATACAGTGGGCGATTCTTTTGGGGTAAACCCAATCGGGTCAAATTCTCCCCTCAACACGTTGGATTAAATCTGTTATCTTTATCCCTTCGATTTCTGTTCAGGATTCCGTGGAGAGGCTGTAGATCTATGTTATTGGCAGACATTGCCCAGTACTTTTTTGGATTCACGATCTTTTTGGTCAGCATCTTCATGATCTTGTTGATTTTGGTTCAACGCGGTCGTGGCGGTGGTTTGGTCGGTGCTTTGGGTGGACCAGGGGGCCAAAGTGCCTTCGGTACCAAAGCGGGTGACTTGTTCACCCGAATCACAATCGTAACGGCTGCAATTTGGATTGTTCTGTTGGCCGCAGCGGCCTACACCTTGAAAGAAAAAGACCTGCCAGAAACAGGTGTTGTTGGCGATGTTGGCCCGTCGCTCTCGGATCCTAAAGAAGACAAGCCTAAAGAAGACAATAAGGATACTGGAGCAGGCTCAGGCGCCACCGCTGATCCAGCTACGCCTCCAGCAACTTCAGGAGCCGCCGACTCAACAGCACCTGCGGCAGCACCTCCTGCAACTCCTGAAACCGCGACACCACCAGCAGCAACACCGCCTGCAGCCGAAACACCGGCAGCAACAACTCCCGCGCCTGCAGCACCGGCGGCAGAAGCGCCTGCAGCTACGCCCCCAGCTGCTGACACACCTGCAGCAGAAACACCAGCCGCGCCGGCAGCCGGTGGTAGCGGAAACTGAGGCAATTCGCTGGTTTTAACCCAAAAATTGCGGGGTTTTGCGGCTAGAAACGGCTGGAATCCTGCCTGTGCGTTTTCTGTTTTGAATTGAAGTCGGGGATCGAAACTTGTTGAGCATGACTGGACATGGGGATGCTGCCGCCGTTCACGCTGGCCTGCGCATCACCGCCGAAATTCGCTCGGTGAACAATCGGTTCCTCAAGTTCAGCACACGATTGAGTTCGATCGTAGAGAACCTTGAATCTCAGGTTGAAACGTTGTTGCGTGAAACGATCAAACGCGGCACAGTCACGGTGCAGGTTCGCGTTCAGGCTACGGAAACGGCGAGCCGCTATGAGCTCAATGGGCCAACCCTTCGCGGCTATGTTCAGCAGTGTCGCCAATGGAGCACTGAACTCGGGTTGGCGGATCAACTTTCGATCAGCGCATTTTTGGCGCTGCCGGGAGTCGTTTCTGATGGACTCGGCAACCAAGAGCAAAGCGACGAAATCACTGCGGCAGTTTTGGAAGTGGTCAAGCAGGCCGCGGCCAAGCACCAACAAATGCGAAAGGCCGAAGGGGTCGCGATGGCCCAATCCTTGGCTAACAGCATTGCCGAAATCCGCAAGCATGGTGATGCCATTGCCGAGCGAAGTCCGGCCGTTGTACGTGAACATTGTGAACGGCTTGAGAACCGAATACGTCAAGCATTTGACACGGCCCAACACACCTTTCAACCCGCTGACCTACTGCGGGAAATGCAGGTTATGGCGGATCGTCTGGATATTCATGAAGAAGTGGTACGATTGAGGAGCCATTTGGAGCAGTTTCTGGGAATCCTGAATTCCAGCGAAAGCCAAGGGCGTAAGCTAGACTTTCTCATCCAGGAAATCTTCCGGGAAACCAATACAATCGGCTCAAAAGGGAGCGATGTGACCATCGCACGGCATGTGATCGAGATGAAGACGATCATTGAACAAATGCGTGAGTTGGTGCAGAACATTGAATGATGCGAATGCGAACGTAGCAGCCGCATGTGGACTGAAGTGAGCGAGCGATTGTTGGTCTAGCCCTAGCCTATTATTCCTAGCCTAATGGTGAGATAAAACGATGCAAGCTTCCATGGTTTCCACCGGTAAACTGGTCGTCATTTCCGGCCCTTCAGGTGCTGGTAAATCGACCGTGGTTCGAGAATTGCTTCAAAAGGCGCGTTTGCCGCTGCAGTTGAGTGTTTCGGCAACGACTCGGTCTCCACGACCTGGTGAACAAGAGGGGCGAGAGTACTACTTCCTGACCAAAGAAGAGTTCGAACGGCGTCGACTCAACCAAGAGTTTTTGGAGTGCAAGGAAGTGTTTGGCCGTGGTCACTGGTATGGAACCCAGAAGGCACCAGTGCTCAATGGAATGAAAGATGGAAATTGGATCATTTTGGAAATCGATGTGCAGGGTGCACTTTCGGTTTTCGAGAATTATCCCGACGCGATTAGCATTTTCGTTCATCCAGGTTCGATGGTGGAACTGGAACGCAGACTGCGCAACCGCCAGACAGAAGATGAAGAAGCGATTCGTCGCAGACTGGAAGTCGCACGCGAGGAATTAGCTTTTCGTCACAAATACAAATACGAAGTGGTCAATCACACGGTCGCGACGACGGTGGAATTGATCCAACAATTATTGGAACAACATCAATAAAGGGAGACATGATCTATGTTAGACGCGTTGAAAGAAGAAGAAATCGTTAACAAGGTTGGCGGACGCTTCAAGCTCTCAACTCTCATCCAAAAGCGATTGGTACAACTCAATCGCGGCTCCCGTCCTTTGGTCGACATTAAGACCGAAGATAAAATGGAAGTTGTGTTGCAAGAGATCATCGAAGACAAGATCTACTTGAACATGTCGGGTGAAGTGAAGATCACTGGCGAAAGCACCGACATGGGCGACTTCTTGGATTTGGATACCGGCGATCTATGAGCGATGGGCATATCGTTGTTGGCGTAGGTGGTGGCATCGCAGCGTATAAAGTCGCTGAGGTTGTGTCACGCCTCGTTCAACAAGGTAACCCCGTTCGTGTCGTTATGACCCATAGTGCTCAAAAGTTTGTGGGAGCAGCAACCTTTGCTGCTCTCACTTCACATCCGGTCGCGACATCCAGTTTTTCAGAAGCCTATCCGCTTGGCGCCCATATTGAACTCGCCGAGCGTTGCCGTTTACTATTGATCGCTCCAGCCACCGCTCGCTTGTTGGCTAGCTGCGCCTTGGGTATGGCAGATACATTGCTTTCAACGCTCTATCTACAATGTCAGTGCCCCGTGTTGATGGCTCCCGCAATGAGCTCTCCTATGTGGGAAAAGAAAGCGGTGCAACGCAATGTGGCAACGCTGGTGGATGACGGCGTGCAGATGATCGGCCCAGGAGAGGGCTGGTTGAGCTGTCGGAAATTAGGCAAAGGACGTATGGCCGAGCCCAGCGAAATTTTGTCCATGATCTCTTCGACTTTGGCTCATTGATTTAGGGAACGCAATTAGTGGCCCGCATATTGCTTACCTCTGGCCCCACTCGCCAATATCTCGATCCCGTGCGATACATCACCAACGCATCCAGCGGTCGAATGGGTGCCGCGATCGGCCAAGCTGCTTTGGATCTGGGACATGAAGTGAAGATTGTCTCCGGCCCAGTCGTTATCGATTACCCGGTCGGCTGCCAAACGTATCCGGTCATCACCACCGAAGATATGCACCGCAAAGTGGCCGAACTGTTTCCCGATTGCGACTGCTTCATCGGCGTAGCAGCCCCTTGCGATTATATGCCACGTCGAGTTCTCGATCACAAACTAACCAAGACCGGTGAGCCACTGCACTTGGAACTGATTGAAACGGTCGATATCGTCGCGTCGATGGGTGCCATCAAAAAAAATCGACAGTACGTCGTTGGTTTCGCGTTAGAAACCGAAGACCGTCGCTTTCGAGCTATTGCCAAAATGCAACGCAAATGTTGTGATCTGATCGTTTCCAATAGCGAAGCAGCCATCGATTCTCAGTTGAATAATGTCGAGATACTCGCACCTGGAGGCATCACCGTCGCTTGCGCTGAGGGCTCCAAGCAGGAAGTGGCTCGCGTTATCATGCAGGTCGTGCAAGAACGTTTGCTCCAAGCGAATCATTAAGCAGCCAAAGGACCAATCACTTGACGAACAGCAGCCCAACATCCCAACAAGTCGACCTGAGCACAAAAGTCGATCTGAGCACTTCGATTGGTAAACTCCAATTGAAGAACCCGATCCTAGTTGCTTCAGGCACTTTTGGTTACGCGCGAGAGATGGAGCGAGTTGTAGATCTCACGCGGATTGGTGGCATACTTCCCAAGACCATTACCCGTGATCCTCGCCCAGGTAACGCTCCTTGGCGTACCGTTGAAACCAACAGCGGCTTGCTAAACGCAATTGGCCTGGACAACGATGGAATCGATTACTTCATTGCCAATCATTGGCCTTACCTAAGCCAAATTGGAACCGATGTGATCGTAAGCATCGCAGGTAAAACCCAACAAGACTTCTATGAATTGACCTCAAAACTGGAAGGGGTTGGCAACGTTCGCGCTATCGAATTGAACATCTCCTGCCCAAACGTTTCCGGTGGAGTCGATTTCGGTACAGACCCTAAACTGTGCGAAGAAGTTGTGGCTGGATGTCGCAAAGCCACCACGGCCACATTGCTTGCCAAACTGACCCCTAATGTATCCAGCATCGCAACTATTGCGAAAGCAGCAGAGCAGGGGGGAGCAGATGCAGTTTCCTGCATCAACACCGTCTTGGGAATGGCTGTCGATTGGCGGAAACGCAAACCCATCCTTGGTAATGTCGTAGGTGGCTTGAGCGGTCCAGCGATTAAGCCGATCGCCCTGCGTTGCGTTTATCAAGTCGCGCGAGCCGTAAAGATTCCCGTTGTCGGCATTGGTGGCATTTCCAATATCGATGATGTCATGGAATTCCTGGTGGCTGGAGCTGCCGCTGTACAGATCGGAACGGCCAATTACTATGATCCTACTATCTCCGTACGTTTGATCGAACAACTCGAACAAACCTTGCGGGAGATGGGCGCAAGTTCTGTGTGCGAAATCGTAGGCTCACTCACTATCCCTCAGAACAAATAATCCTATTTCCTTTCCGAATTCATCTATCGTTTTGGCAACTGAAACCATGCGTGTACTTTCAGGTATTCAACCCACTGGGCGTTTTCACTGGGGCAACTACTTTGGAGCGATTCGGCAATACATCGCTTTTCAAAATGAACATGAAGCTTATTACTTTATCGCCAACCTGCACGCCCTAACCACCGTTCGTGACCCAGCGGTTTTGCGCGGCTATACACTCGATGCAGCCCTCGACCTATTGGCTCTCGGTCTTGATCCAAATCGGGCGACATTGTTCGTCCAATCCGATGTCCCCGAAGTGAGTCAATTGTGCTGGCTGTTGATGACCGGCACCAATCTGGGTTTACTCGAACGCTGCCATGCATTCAAGGAAAAGAAAGCCAAGGGAATCAATGCGGACGCGGGCTTGTTTACGTATCCCGTTCTGATGGCCGCAGATATTTTGGCGTTCGACTCTAACTGGGTTCCCGTCGGTGAAGACCAAGGACAACACATCGAAGTTTGCCGCGACTTGGCTCGCAGCTTTAATCATCATTACCGCTGCGAAGCATTCGTTTTGCCAGAAGCTCGCATCACGGTCGATGCTGCAAAAGTGCCGGGCACCGACGGACAGAAAATGTCCAAGAGCTACGATAATACTCTGGCGTTGTTCGAAGATCCGAAACAACAACGCAAGAAGATTATGCGTATCACAACGGACTCTCGCCCGATGGAAGACCCCAAGGCTCCTGAAGAGGATCATCTCTTCCAACTTTATCGACTCATTGCCAAACCAGAACAAGTCGAAGAGATGGCAGCGTTATATCGACGTGGCGGTTTTGGTTACGGCGAAGTAAAGAAAGCCCTAGCCGATGCAGCTGAACTCTACTTCGCAGATGCCAGAGCTCGACGCGCCGAGTACGAAGCGAAGCCGAACGAAGTTTATGATATCCTCGCCGATGGAGCCGCTCGCGCAAGAAAGAAAGCTGGCGAAGTACTGCGACGTGTTGAAACAGCCTGTGGTATCAGTTACCGAAAGTAAATCATAGTTGCTGCGTTACTTTCGCTTCGATGTGTCTTTGGGAGCAATTCCATGTCCTCACCCGATTCAGCCTCCAAACGTTCGCGAGTGATCGGTCTTGGTACTGACATCATCGAGTGCTCACGTATCGGTGAAATGATTCACAAACATGGTGAGCTATTTCTCAATCGCGTTTTCACGCAACAAGAAATCGCTTATTGCAGTTCACGCAAAACGTCCAATCAACACTATGCGGGACGGTGGGCTGCCAAAGAGGCTGCCCTCAAGGCGCTGGGGACCGGTTGGGCGAAAGGCATTCAATGGACCGATATCGCGGTTAGCCATCAACTCGGCGGCAAACCAATCATCACCATCGACGGTGTAGCGGCGGAAATTGCCAAAGAGCAGGGCATCGCCGAAATCATGTTGAGCATTTCTCATTGCCGACATTATGCCGTCGCTTACTGCATCGCGGTTGGCGACTAAAGAACCGGGGGCACAAGCGGGTGGAGCACGCCGCATTAACCTCGGTTTCCACCCACCGAATGGAAGTTTAGACGCCATTAAATCGCAACTTGAGGGAATCCAAACGCTTTCCACCCCTCCTTTTCTTGCAAGTCAGCTGCAATTTAGCGATAATTGAATTAGGGCGTCGGTCTTTACGACCTGACTCTCCCACCTCCATAACTCACCCGAATTCCTACCCTAAATGCTGCGACATAGTCCCGTCCCATTGCGGAGGGTGCGACTGTCGCTCCAAGAGCCAGAAGCCGTTGAGCTCACGTTGTTTGATGCGGATGAATACCATCACGACGTGTCCCTTTTTCACACCCCACTACCCACTCATGGAATGAGTATGTTCATGTCGCTTCGCTTTCTTTATCGCTTGCAGACATTGATGGCCATCGTGGCGATGTTTTCGTCCCTGCGAGTTGGTGTAGCAGCCGATGATACATCGCCAGCCGCCAGCTCTGTCATCAATACCATTGCTTGGCAGGAGCTAAAGTCGCTTGAGATCTTGCCGAGCCAAGTGGTTGGCCAGGGACGAATTGAATTGCGAGGTAAAGACTCCGCATTCCAATTGATTGTCATTGGACAATTTCAAAATGGTTCACAAGCAGATTTGACGCGAGCTGTCAGCTATCGGTCAACAGCGGAATCTGTGGCAGTGATATCCAGCCATGGTTACATCGAAGCGATTGGAGATGGCGAGTGCAAAATCGAAATCAACACACCTTCATCAATCAAGTCGGAAATCAATATTCGAGTCAACAACTTCGCGACCGATATTCCGATTCACTTCGCCAACCAAATCACTCCTGTTTTTACGAAGTATGGCTGCAATAGCGGTGGATGTCACGGCAAATCCGGGGGCCAGAACGGCTTCCGTCTCTCGTTGCTGGGCTTTGAACCATCGGACGATTATCAGTGGTTAGTCCATGAGGGTCGCGGTCGTCGACTTTTCCCTGCTTCACCTGACCATAGCCTCTTACTGCAAAAAGCGATCGGCAAGATGCCGCACGGTGGTGGAGCGAAGATGACCGAGAACAGTCCACCCTATCGCATCTTGCGACGTTGGATAGAACAAGGCATGCCACGAGGAGCCGCCGACGATGCCATCGTGCAATCCATCGAGATCTTTCCTAAGCAGGCGCGAATTCAAAAGGGTGAATCACAACAGTTGTCGGTGTTGGCACATTACAGCAATGGCACATCGACAGACATCACCCGCATGACGACGTTCGAATCGAACGATCCTGAGATGGCCGAACTAACCCCCGAAGGCCTGGCCACCTTCGGCAAGATTCCAGGTACGGTCGCAGTCATGGCGAGGTTCCAAGGTCAGGTTGCCGTTTTTCGGGCCACCATTCCATTAGGTGCACCAGTCGCTACGCTTCCTCCGGCAATCAATTTAGTAGATAAGCACATCTTCACACAGTTGCAGTCTTTAGGTTTGCCACCTTCGAATCTCACAGATGATGCTACCTTTTTGCGACGCGTTACGGTCGATATCGCAGGTCGCTTACCTCGCATCGAGGAAACCGAACAATTCTTGGCCGACACCTCTGCGGATAAACGCCAGAAACTTGTCAGTCAACTGCTGGATAGCAACGATTACGCCGCGAATTTTGCAACGAAATGGGCGGCCATCTTACGCAACAAACGCAATACGCCCGACGACCGCTGGCGCACCTATTCATTTCACCAATGGCTCAGCCAACGCATTGCCAATAATGTGGGCATGAATCAGATGGTGAGCGAACTGCTAACCGCAAGCGGCACGCCAGATGACAATCCAGCCGTTGGTTGGTATCGCGAATTAACTGAACCTGAAGCGTTAGTAGAAGACACAGCCCAACTCTTCATGGGACAACGAATCGGTTGTGCCAAATGCCATCACCATCCTCAAGAAAAATGGAGCCAAGCGGATTACTACAGTCTAGCTGCGTTCTTCACACGCATCGGGCGTAAAGGAGATGTGCGGGCATCGGTAACTCGAGTGGTACATCAAGTAGGTGATGCTTCCTCGCGCCACCCACGCACGGGTGAAGCACTTAAGCCTCGTGGCCTAGGAGCGGATGTGGCTCAAGTTGATGCTTGGCAAGATCCCCGCGAAGTATTGGCCAGTTGGCTAACTGCTCCAGAAAATCCCTTTTTCGCTCGCGCAGTAGTGAACCGATATTGGAAACATTTTCTTGGTCGTGGTTTGGTTGAACCAGAAGACGATATGCGATTGACCAACCCAGCCAGCCATCCTGAATTACTCGATGAATTGGCCGCTGATTTTGTGGCTCACGGTTACGATGTGAAATATCTAATTTCACTGTTATGCAATAGTTCTACTTACCAACTCTCCGCCATTCCAAATGAATTCAATGCGGATGATAAGTCGAGCTTCTCTCGCTACTATCCAAAGCGACTCGCGGCTGAAGTTACATTAGATGCGGTCGACCAAATCACCGGACAAGCGACTCCCTTTTCGGGTCTGCCGTCAGGTACATTGGCCAACAGCCTGCCAGACAACGGCTTCCCATCTTATTTCTTGACCGTTTTCGGTCGACCAGAGGGAAACAGCGCTTGCGAGTGTGAACGGAGCAGTGAAGCCAACTTGGCTCAGTGCCTACATCTCATCAATTCGGATGAGGTGCAAAAGAAATTGCGAGCGGACACGGGCTTAGTCGCACAACTGGGCCAATCGAAAGAGGATATCAACAACGCCATCAAGACTCTCTATATGCGTGCCTATTCGCGGTCCCCCGATGCAAACGAGCAAGAGATTGCTTTGAAATATTTGCAAAGCAAGCCCGACCTACGTGCAGCGTTTGAAGATTTGGCTTGGACGTTGATGAACACCAAGGAGTTTTTGTTCAATCATTGATCGAAATGCCGCGAGACGTACGTCCGCGCCACATCGCCTCGCGCATGAATATACAACTTGGAGTTTCCATCTTGCGATTTTGTCGAATCCTTCCCACACTTCTCTGCTTGCCCATCGTTGCGATTTGCAGCCTGGGCACGCTGTTCGCACAATTGCCGATTCACCAGTTGCATTCGCTTTCGCAAGTGGGTGCGCAGAGAGGTCAAACAGTTACGATCGCACTGAATGGTGCGGACTTACTCGATATTCGGCAACTCGTGTTTTCCGACAAGACTCTGCAACCGCAGTTAGTTCCCGGAACACCAGATCCTGTGACCGAGTTAAGTCAACCTCAATGGGGCAATTTCACGCTTGCCATTCCCGCCGATCAACCTCTTGGTATCTATGAGGTATGGGCTGTTGGGCGATATGGTGTCTCCAATTCGCGTCGCTTTGTTGTGGACTCATTAGCGGTCTTCAATGATCCCGGAAATAACAACACCAGCGTACAAGCAAGTCCCCTAACTTTACCCACGGCAGTGCAAGGCAAATGCGATACGGCTGTCATTGATTATTACAAGCTGGATCTTAAAGAAGGCGAGTCGATTTCGATCGAGTGTTTTGCAAAGTCAATTGATTCGCGTTTAACGCCCGTTCTCGCCGTGGTTGATGGCAAAGGAAAGGAACTCGCAACGGTTCGAGGTCATGAACTCAAAGATCCCGTTCTGCAATTTACGGCATCCAAGAGCGACTCTTACTATTTGACGATTAAAGATTTCTTGCTCGAAGGCGGTCCCAATTCCTACTATTGGTTGAGAGTTCTACCTTCACCAGCGGTCGAAGAATTGACACCTTCCATCGCATCTGTAAATAGCACACTGCAATGGAAAGGCATCGGGCAAACCAATAAGCCAGGAACCCCTCGCAGCACGATCGAGGTGAGTTCAGGTTCTTTCGCGATACCCGAAAATCCCATGTTCGCATGGCAGAGCAGTCGTATTCCCTTGCTGCGTCCTATGCAAGCCACTGTGGCTTGGGTCGAAGTGCCACGACCTGATGAGTTCGGACGTTGCGTGGTTGTAGCCCCGGCCAATTCAAAAGTGTACGCCGACATAACACCATCGACACAGGTTGGCGTTCCCACTCCCATCGAACTTCCCGCTGAGATTAGCACGCGATTCGCGGAGCAGACTCAAGATCAGTACTTTCAGTTTAATGCCGATAAAGATACCAAGTTAACGATCGATCTGGCTGCTTCGAAATTGGGGCAAGTGTCGGATGCCATCTTGGCGATCGGACGAATTCATGCCGCTGATAAACCGGTTCAATGGTTGGTCACACTCGATGACCCGCCGAATCGTGAAAGCACACGTCGCGGCGAGTTTGACCTGATGAGCGATGATCCCGTCGGTGAATTTACTATCCCTGAAACCGGTACTTATTGTGTTCGTGTTCGCAATCAATATCGTTCACTCCTGGGAAGTTCCCCCAGATATCACCTTTCGCTGCAGCTCGCGAAACCCGACTTTCAAGCCTTTGTGGCCTTCAAACAATTGAAGAGGGGAGGGGACCAACAAACGCCCATTGCCGCATTGAATTTGGTTCGAGGCCTGAGTGTGCCGCTGCAAATTCAGGTGGTTCGTAAGGCTGGGTTTAACGAGCCGATTGAAGTTAAAGTTGACGGCCTTCCTGCCGGTGTCACAGCCAGCTCGTTGGTCATCCCCAGCGGTCGCAGCGACGGTTGGCTTGTGTTATCAGCCACACTAGACGCCGCCATTGGAGAATCGAATCTATCCGTCGTGGCCACGTCGAAACTAGGCGAGCAAACATTGCAAAGATCGGCTATCCCCATGACCGTCGTCTGGGATTCACCCGACCGCAACAATACTCCTGCCGCTTTTCGAGTAACATCCGCCTTGATTTTAGCTGTTACCGAGGAACCGCCTCGAGTTGCGGTGACCGCGACCAGTGTGAAACCACTCGATGAGCGTCAGCGTATCGTGGTAGCACCTGGCGAAGAAGTGAAATTGACAATGGCAGTGCACAGAATCAATGGTTTTGCGGCCGAAGTCAAGTTAAAGCAACAAGGTTTGCCCGACCCTTGGGGCGGACCTGAAGTGACTTTGGCTCCCGATGCAAGTCAAGTGGAATGGGTTGTTAAAGTCCCCGCAGAAAACTCGGTCGGAGTGTATCCATTTTTCTTCCGTGGTGATCTAGGGATTCCATTCCAACCCAATCCGCAATCGCTCACTTTCTTAACGCAAACCAAAGAAAAACTGACTCAAAAACAAACCTTGGCACAACAAGAAAAAGAGGCGGCCACAGCGGCGAACAACGCCGACCAAGTCGCGGCTGCCGATGCCAAACTAGCTGACATCAACAATCGAATCATGCAAACAGATAAACAACTTGAAGAAGCCAACAAAGCGAACGCAGTCCAAAATAAGGACATCGCTGTTTGGTCGAACGGTTTTGTGCTTGAAGTGAAGGCTCCCTCCCCATGAACCGCAACATTGTAACTTTCCTTAGCTTGTTATTTGGCTGCTGCACTCCCATCGTTCGAGCTGATGAGCAGGCGGACGATTTGCGAGCGAGCAATCTCATCCGCACCAAATGTTTGGCCTGTCACAATTCGAGCACCGCTGAAGCCGATGTTGTTATTGAGACACAAGCTCAGCTGCTGGCGACACATAACGATAAGGCTCTCATTGTCCCAGGGAAACATGCGGAAAGTTGGTTGTGGCAGATATCTGCTCGCAAAGCGGAACCGGCTATGCCACCAGCCGACAACAAGGTCAACGTCTCTGCCTTGAATGAGGAAGAAATTCAACTGTTAGCTGCCTGGATTGACCGAGGCGCAAAATGGGTGGACGCTCCCAAGGTAACCATGACGTTTCGCGAATTACCTGCGGAACAGCTTCCCATTCAGTCGATTGCCATGCAAAACGATGGCTCGCGGGCTGCAGTTGCCTGGGGAAACCGCGTCGGCGTCATTCGCGTTCCGAGCGGTGAAATGGAAGGTTGGCTTTTGGATCCACAACTCGTCAACCCATCGACGGGCAATCCCATCAAAGCTAGTGATATCGATTTCGTTCAATCGATTTCGATGTCGGCAGACGGAAATCTGATCGCGACTGGCGGTTTTCGTTCATTTCGTCTGTGGAAAAAGAAAGATGTCGCTCGCGAAGCTCAGCTTTCGATTGAAACAGCTCAGCCTGGTAAGTGGATTGTGGGCGCGACGCATGCCATTTTCGTGCGTGATGACGGGAGCATTGCGGTTATGGATCGCCAATCCAATACGGCGGTTAATTTCAACAATTTGTTATTGGCCCAACCGATCCATGCACTCAACCTTCATCCCACCGAACCGATTCTAGCGATATGTCGCAAAGATCAAATTCTGTTGACATACCATTTGGCAACCCAAGAGATCCAAGTGATCGGTCGCGTTGCAGCTTTACCCGAACAACTTTTCGTGCTTGGCAATGGTGACGTCGCTGGTCTACGGGGTGGAAATTTTGAACGCTTTCAGTTTAAGCCCTTCGCCTCAGCGGCAGTTGATGCGGTGGCGGTAGCGACAGTGGCCGCGACAGATCAAGCGAATGAATTCGTGGCCGCAGTTCTCAATCTTTATCCCGAACTAAAATCCCCCATCGATATCAACACTCTACCCAATAGTCCTTATTCCGATTCTGAAGTCGCCAATCTGCAATGGAATTCGCAGATTGCAACGCGTTTAGTTCAAGTTGCCGAAGCGGATGTAAAGGCAGGACAAGAGGAACTTAAGGGAGAAGAGACCAATAAGCAAACACTAGAAGGTGAATTGACGAAGAGCCAAACGGCTGTGAACGAAGCAAAGAAGGAGCTCGAAGGCAAACCGGACGACATGGCCATCGCGGAGAAAGTAAAGAAAGCGGAGAGTGGATTAGAAACAGCTAAAGATGCAGTAAAGCGAGCCGACGAGCGCATTACGGCTTTGAAAGAACGGATCACCGTTTTGGAAGGTGTTACCAATCAGCAGAAACAAGCAGCCGAACAAAGCGCCAAAGTCCTTGCCGATTATCAGGCTCAAGTTGGCACTGGCATATTCAAGCCGGTTGCAGTGGCCGCCGAACGTGATCGAACCGGCTGGCGGGCGATCGTGGATAAACGTGGCTCGCTCTCGTTGTTAGATCCCAACAATCAAACCGTATCTGTTGTACACGAACAAGCCAAAGATGCCGTCAGCGTTAAGAGCTTGGGAAATCAACGATGGTGGATTGGGTACGCCAATGGGAAAGCCGATATTTGGAATCTGCAATCGGGCTGGGACCTAGTCACTCGCATCGGCGGACCGCTTGAACAACAACCTTTCGTGGATCGAGTCCTCTCCATTGCCTTTAATCCGGATGGAACCAAGATTGCGATCGGATGTGGAGAACCAAGTCGCAGCGGCTCAATTTTTATTTATGACATCGCTTCCAATCAAATTGTGCTGACGAAGGCCGAAGCCCACAGCGATGTTGTCGTCTCGTTAGCATATTCTCCAAACGGCAAATACTTGGCTTCAGGTGGCGCAGATCGTATGGCTAAACTATGGAATGCTGACAACCTCGAACCCTATAAAACGCTCGAAGGTCACACCCATCATGTGAATTCCGTAAGTTGGAAATGCGATAGTCGTCAGCTATTGACGGCCTCCGCTGATACAACGACGAAACTATGGGATGTGGTAACAGCCCAACAACTTAAGACGGTCGATTTGGGTGATGCAGAGTTGAATGCAGCTTTGTACGTCGCTCAGTTGGACCACATGTTGGTTGCCGCGTCAACGCAGCCGGTGACACGTCGCAACACGAATGATGCGGGCCAACACAATGCCTATCCTTGCGATTCGGACTACACCTTTGGTATCGCCATCGATCGGGCGGGGCAACGGATATTAGCTGGTGGTAGCCAGGGCGTTTTGCGTGGCTTCAAGCTTGATCAAACCGCACTATTTAAGATTTCCCCACCTAACCTGCCTCAATAACAACGAGGCCTCAGTGAAGGCTTGCAGGCGGCGAATGTGGCTGATTCTCGCCCCACTGCGCACGAAAATAGGCGGCCAAGGGAGAGAATTGTCGCAATTCCCCGGTCGCAGCGCTTACTTGACTTCTTTACTATGGTAAAGGTAGACCAAGCTTGTTAGTAACCTGGCTTGGCAACGAAATGAATCCCCAGAGATTTACCGGTGAAGCCCACCGCATTTCTTTGCCACAGATTACCAACAAGCTTGGTCGTATGATAAAGGTCTGAATCCTGGTCGATACCGTTCTACGTCTCACCGTTAGAGCGATTTCGAACATGCCACCTGGTCGGACATCCCGTCCTCCCTAAGTACCTATATTATCGAAATTACCCAACCATCCCATGATACGATTTCGCGATTTTGCCCTCTTTTCCCATGCGAGTCATTTTGAATGAGTGACGCTGGTGAATTGAATCCCAAAATCGCTAATTCGAGCGTTACAGAAATTGGCGTACATTGCCGGGACGTGTCGGTTGTCTTTGGCGAGTCGCAGCATGTACTGCAACGTCTCAACATGGACATACAGCGGGGTGAAATCGTTTCACTTTTGGGGCCATCGGGTTGTGGCAAGAGCACATTGTTGCGAGCGATTGCCAAGTTGCAGCCTATTCACTCAGGTTCGATTGAGTTAGGTACACCTTCGAATCAAATGGCTTCCATGTCTTTTGTGTTTCAAGACGCCACGTTACTTCCTTGGCGGACGGTGCGCGAGAACGTCGCCTTGCCGTTGCAGCTTCGGAGAGAAGCACAAGATTCAGCAGCGGCTCGCGTGGAAGAAGTTTTGCTTCAAGTCGGTTTACCGTCCGAACATCACAATAAATTTCCACGTCAATTGTCGGGTGGAATGAGAATGCGAACATCTTTAGCTCGCGCGTTGATCACCGACCCCGATGTGCTGTTGTTGGATGAGCCATTTGCGGCGTTGGATGACATGTTGCGAACACGTCTCAACGAGCTCGTACTTGAATTATGGCAAACGCGAAAACGCACCATTGTTTTTGTAACGCACAATATTGGTGAAGCGTTATTCTTGAGCCACCGAATTGCGATGATGTCGCAAGGCAAAATCGCCAAATGGCTTGACATTCCCTGGGATTTCCCACGCAAACGAAGTATTCGCACCAGTAATGAATTTGGTGCCCTCTATGGAAAAGTCGCTGAATCCCTCGCGGAGTCGACCACATGAAGGGACAGGATCGCACGCAGTGGCAAGTGACGTTATTGGCTCCGGTGTTATCGCTGGTTTTCTTGATTGTGGTGTGGCAGGCCATCGTTTCTTTTTCGCAAATCCATCCAGTGATCCTGCCTGGACCGAAGGCCGTATGGGAAGCATTTCAAAAGAATAGTACCGCATTGCAAAAGGGATTTATTGCGACCGGTGAAGCAGCCCTCGTCGGAATGTTGTCCAGCTTGTTGATAGGGAGTTTGATTGCCGTATTGTTCGCTCAATCGCGTTGGCTCAGGGCGGCATGTTTCCCTTATGTCATCTTTCTGCAGACGGTTCCGATTGTTGCAATCGCCCCTCTTCTCATCATTTGGTCGGGCTATAACTTTCGCACGATTGTCATTGTCTCCTTTATCATTAGTTTGTTCCCCGTTGTTTCTAATGTGACATCGGGATTGCTGTCGATCGACCGCAACTTAATGGAGTTGTTTCAACTCTATGGTGCGAGCCGTTGGCAGATCCTTTTTCGATTGCAGATTCCTGCGGCAATACCCAACTTGATTTTGGGTGCGCGGGTCAGCAGTGGGTTAGCTGTGATTGGCGCGATTGTGGGTGAGTTCTTTGTTGGCAATGGTGGCCAATATGATGGACTAGGCACCTTGATGACAGGCTGGCAAAGTCTGCAGCGAACCGATGCACTGATTGCCGCCGTTTTGGTGAGCACGCTCTTGGGCGTATCGATGTTTGTATTGGTCAATCTCGTTTCCAGGACTCTCTTACGTCGCTGGACCCAGGCTGCCGGGTTTGACAGTAACGGCTAAACAGTTGTTACTTTTTGTTCAGACGACAAATTACTCTTTGCGAAAATCGACGGTTCGCTTAATCTCCCCGGCGCTACGACCGTTGCGATCGTCACAGTATGCCAACTTGCCCCAGAGGTTGGGAATATTTCGAGAACGTGCATTTGACGTTATCGATTTCAGTTGTACGGTTTCAAATCACCGCTACTAGGTCTGGGATTTCGGCTGGGCAACCGAATCCGGCGTTATTCCCTCCATTTGTCCCAATCCATCGAAAGGATGGCAATAGAACAATGGCCACAGCGATCATCATTACCTTTATCATCGGCTATCTGATGATAGCCTTTGAGCATCCACTGCATATCGATAAGGCAGCGACGGCACTTTTGACAGGTGTCGTTTGTTGGTCGATCTACATGTTCGGCATCGAGGGTCTGATTCCCGACGGGAGCATTCCGCATTGGTTCGGGGACAAAATAGGCCATGCCGCAGACCATGCCGAGCATGCCCACTACACCCGTGAGTTTATGACGGAATGGGCGGTGGAAGGGCAATTGTATGGCTCTCTAGCCGAAATCGCAGGTATCTTGTTCTTCTTGATGGGCGCAATGACGATCGTTGAGTTGGTAGATGCTTACGAGGGCTTTTCCATCATCACAGATCGCATCAACGCTAAAAGCCAAGTGATGCTGTTATGGATTATTTCCATTCTTACCTTCTTCATGTCGGCTGTCCTTGATAACTTAACCACCACAATCGTCATGGTGTCTTTGCTCAAGAAGATGATCAAAGACCATGATAAACGATTGTTTTTCTGCGGTATGGTCATTATCGCGGCAAACGCCGGTGGTGCCTGGACGGTTATCGGTGACGTGACAACCACCATGCTTTGGATCAAGAAAAAGATTTCTCCGCTTCCAACGGTGTATTGGTTGATCTTGCCAAGCTTGGCCTGCTTATGCGTGCCTCTATTCTTTGTGTCACGTTACTTAAAAGGTCCAGTAGAACGACCAGAGCATGTATCCCATGCACATTATAAAAAATTGAAGCCTTATCAATCTATGCTGTTCCTTTGCTTGGGTTTTGGTGGCCTTTTGTTTGTTCCGGTCTTCAAAGCAGTAACCCACCTTCCTCCTTTCATGGGCGTGATGTTCAGCTTAGGAGTGATGTGGATTGTTTCTGAAATCGTCAAACATGATATGGACCATGAAACACGATCCTCGACGCATGTCTTATCGATTCTAAAGAAGATTGATACTGGCAGCATCTTGTTCTTCTTAGGGATTCTGCTCGCAATCAACTCGATGGCTTCCGTAGGCATTTTGAAGCAAGCTGCAGAAGGCTTGGATACGTATGTTGGAAACAAAAATGCCATCGCTATTCTGATCGGTTTACTCAGTGCGGTTGTCGATAACGTTCCGCTGGTGGCTGCCGGTATCGAAATGTATACGATGGAGATAGATAACCCATTCTGGATTTTCTTGGCTTACTGTGCTGGCACTGGCGGTAGCTGCTTGATCATCGGTTCGGCTGCGGGTGTAGCGGCGATGGGCCTCGAAAAAATCGACTTCATGTGGTACGTCAAGAACATTAGCTTCTGGGCTTTGCTCGGATACCTAGCCGGTTGTGCGGTCTACTTCGCTCAAGTTTACGTTGTCGGGCTTATGACCTAAATCTTATTAGCCAGTTTGAGACTCTTCCAATAATGAAGGCCCAGCGATGTGAAAACAACGCTGGGCCTTTTTTTGTTCGAGCTATTTCTCTAATGCGATCTTCTTGACGGAACGCCTGAATTATTCTCCCTTGAAGATTTTGACGTTGGTGCAGAATTGAGCCGTGAGCGGTTCTTGCGGATACACCGCTTCACCAAAGGCTGCGATATAACCTTCGCTTGGAATCTTGATGGTGTAGCAATATTTTCCATCCTCTAGGTTACAAGGATGTTCGATCCACTTTGACTCTCGAAAATCTTTCGTATTGGAAACAGCCACCCAAGCTCGAACCGCCTCAGGAGTTTTGTTCGAAGCAACTTGAAGCTGAATTCCACCCTCGATTTTTTTGAAGTCCCAATTGAGTTCAGGCAACGGATCGCCGCCGGTTTGACTTCGATGCAAAGCCAATAGACTTCCCAAGATGCGTGCATAGTCGTCCGCATTATGGCCTTTGTTGGGTACGTACAACAAATGCTTCGAGCCTTTCAATTCATCCCAATACAGACCGCAACTTTCCAATGGCCAATAGCGATCGTTGGTACCAAAGATCAACAGCTTGGGCTGAGGGATTTTTTCACGGTATTGATAGGGATCCACAATCTTCTGAAGCGACACACCGGGGGGCGTATCAATGTACTTGGGTAGTTGCAGCTCTGTGTAGTCAGCGATCTGTTCCGAGTACGTCCCCCAAGTATCCATCTGCAATTTGAGATGCTCGCTCATATTGAGCATATCGATGACCATTGGCGCGAGAGCATGCACACGTGGATCGATGCTGCTGGTAAGCCAAGTGGTCCAACCCCGTTTCGAAGCACCCGTTACCGTGAACTTAGCAAGATTGAGGTTCCACTTCTCTTTGCAAACGGCTTGTGCCGCATCCATCGATCGCACAGCCGATTTCACCATCGGTAATAGCAATGGCCAAGTGTCATCACCGGTTCGCATATAATTGGCAAATGTTTCAGCGATGATTTCGTCTTCGTACTTTTCACCAAACATCGGCTGAAACGGAACTTGTTGCACAATAACAAAGACCGACTTGAACGCTTCCGCAAACGTCGACAACATCGAGGCTTCACGCGGTAACTTCAGATCCTCAGGTCCGTTTTCGGGCCATTCTTTTTTCCAACTACCACCACTGATCAATAGAATGCCCGGGACTTCTGTGAGATCTTCGACACTCTTCGGCTTGATCACATAAACGACATGTTTCCACGTAGTTCCTTGCCAAGTTTGCGAGCTCAGGTGGAGTCGAATCACATCGCACGAGCCGCTCTTGTGCTCTTGTTTGATGGACCATTGAAACGATTTGTCTTCCGCACCAACGTACTTTTCGAGGGCTGATTCCGCGTTCTGAAATTTCGCAGCCGAGCGTTCTTGCCCAACGGCTGCCGAGGGTGAAAAACAAGATAGCCCCAACAACGCAGCCAAAAACGCGAACGCTATGTAACAACGCAATAACACAGAGCTACTCCACTGTTGCTAAGAAAAGAATCATTACCTAGCGCGATTAGGGAAACATCACAACGGCACGCTAAGCTTCATGGACAAAAGGATGGACTAAGCGGCATCAGTGCCAGCAGCGACTCGAAGCGGTGCAGCTGCTTTTTTGGAGACTCGTCCCCAACCAGTACTTACCACTTCGAGTGCCACACGATCATCCAAGTTTGGACGGAAGATCGTCAGTAGTACTAACGGCAGGAACCAAGCCATATACAAGCCTCCGCCGAAACCATGCCAAAACTGGGCAGCCACCATAACGGCAGCGGAACCACTCATCAACGTGGCTAAGTTCTTTTGGGCGGGCCACCAAATAAACGAAAAACTCAGAATGCAAAATGCGACCAGCACAGGGAGACGGAAGCTTGGGTACCATCCCAATCCCCACACACCCTGTAAGTCTTGCATCGCCGGCGTAAGCAATCCAAACATGTGCTGAAGTTGCTCAAGCCATTTATCCCCCGAGCCCCAGAATAGCAAGGCGGCCAAAAAGACAATCGTTGTTAAGAAGCCACCCAAGAAACGGCGTACACCGCGAGGCCAATAGAAGCTGAGCCATAAGGGCAAGAGGAACAATGGGTAATACGTAAGACCAGCTGCTAAACCGACAAAGCCACCCGATATCAAAGGGAATCGGTACATGAGTACCGCCCATACCAACATAGCACCCGGCAAAACATGATCGATGCGGCCCGTCATCTGCGCCGTGTAAGGGAGCAACAAATACAACGTCGCAGCTCCAATCCCCATCTTCGTGTCATCAAAATGCCAATAACCTATCGCCACAATTCCTAAGACAATGGCAAGATTGGCAGTGATCGACAGCGATTTGGCAATCGCCGAACGAATCTTGGATTGACGTTGTTCCGCTTCACCCGCTTGGGTCGGACGTGTTGCATCCAGTGTTGTTTGAATGTCAGGCAATGAGTTGAGCAGCGCATAGCCTGGCCCCAACTTCGGTCCCTGATTTCGTTGCTCCTCGACGGTGCTGGTAGCCACATTAGCCATCAAGAAAAGAAACAACGAGACGCCGATAAAGGTGAGTCCACCACTCGATAAATTGGGCTCAAGCAATGGTCGACGAACCAATGTGGTATCCAACAGCAGCCGCGCCAACAACAAGATGGAAACAGCCAATAACCAGACGAAGCCGTAGTACTCTAATCGATCCGCGTTCCACGTCACTGGAACTGGAAGGGCATCGGTATCCTCGAGCGCAGGATCATCCTGAATTGCCAATGAGCCCATGGCTGACTCCAAAGTTCGTGTCAACCATGGCTCAGGACGATTACCGGTGTAGCTTACGAATTGACTCTCCGCTCGCCGCTTACCCTGAGTGGATTGTCCATCCCAATCATCGGGATCAACTTGACGTTTTTCAAGAAAACCAGCATTCACGAACCGCTCGTTACGTTCCGGTTCAAACGCGACCTTGGTGGTTTGACTCGCTGCCGCCGATTGGCCAGCAGGATTATAGTTTTGTTCGTAGCGCAACTTTCGACCTTCGTAGACCATCATGAGGCCCGGCGAAAGCATCAACAACAGCGCAATATCCAGATTCCTCATGCTCCACAAACGATGGAACATGAAAAACAAACCCATCACCAAAAATGATGAGAGATAGACCCAGGTTGCTGGCTGGGGTCTTTGATAGTAAAGCAGAAATTCGCCCATAGATCCATCACAGGGAAAGCCACTGAACAAACGACTGATCATCATAACGTTTAATGGAGCAACTCCAAGTTGTTGCCGCCACAAAACGGCAATTCTGTGAAAAATTACCCCCACAAGAACCACCTACAAAAGCGATGCACCAAGGAAGTATCTTACAAAAATTGCCAACTATTAATTCCGATGCCTTCGAACACCACTCGAGGCTCCAACGCATAGGAGGGAACAAACCTCCTGGTTGTCACAAACCCCCACGTTGAAACCTCAGGGCTTATCTGGATACTGCATCCATCAAACCTGCAAGTTTTGAAGACGTCGTATACGAGCTTTACAATGTCGCAGCCAAGCGTTACCACACGACTACTCTGTTTAAAACATTCGCCGATTCGCAAAGCGACCATTCCGTATGAGCACCAACGCAAACTTACTATACCGAACCGAGCCGACAACAGCAGATGCCATCGCGATTGAAAAGCTCGTGTCGGAGACGGGCTTCTTCACCACTGAAGAAGTTGCCATTGCGCGCGAATTGGTCGATGAACGCTTGGCAAAGGGAGCCGCCTCAGGTTACGAATTCCTGCTTGCCGATTTGAATGGTTCACTGGTGGGATACAGTTGCTATGGTCACATCGCTGGAACAGATCAGAGCTATGACCTCTACTGGATTGCCGTGTCACCGCAGCAACAGCGGAGCGGAATCGGACGCAAGATTTTGGCGGAGACGGAAGCCGTTATCGCGCAATCGACAAACGCTCGCATCTACATTGAAACTTCTGGTAAACCACAATACCAACCTACACAGGCCTTCTACGAAAAGAATGGCTATGTGCTCGAAGCACGGTTGGTCGACTTCTATCGAGTCGATGACGACAAACTCATTTATGTGAAAGCGATCAAGCAATCACATCATGAATAACATTGCCATGTAAGTCGGTGAGCCGGTAATCGCGCCCAGCGTAGTGGTAGGTCAACTTCTTGTGATCGAATCCCAAGAGGTGCAACAAGGTCGCGTGCAGATCGTGAACGTGCATCGGTTTATCCACCGCTTTGAATCCGAACTCGTCGGTAGCGCCATAAACGGTTCCCCCTTTCACTCCACCTCCGCATAGCCACATCGTGAAACCATAATGATTGTGGTCACGGCCATTGATCTTACCCGCATTGGATCCTTCTTTCGGCATTTCTACAGTAGGCGTTCGTCCGAATTCTCCACCCCATATCACCAAGGTTTCTGACAATAGACCGCGTTGTTTGAGGTCGCTCAATAATGCCCCAATCGCCTGATCGGACTGCTTTGCCAAATTGCGGTGATTGACTTCCAAATCGTCATGGTTGTCCCACGGTTGTCCCGCACCGTGCCAAACTTGAACGAACCGCACACCTCGTTCAATCAATCGTCTGGCAACGAGCAACTGTCGGGCTTGCACGCCGGGGCCGTAAAGATCACGGATATGTTGCGGTTCGCGTTGGATATCAAAGGCATCCGCCGCTTCGGTCTGCATGCGATAAGCTAGTTCATAAGATTGGATTCTTGATTCGAGTTGTGGATCGGCATCGCGACGTTCTTGGTGAATACGATTGAGTCGTTGCACCAAATCCAATTGCCGGCGCTGATCCTTTAAGTCAACGCGTTTATTGGTGATGTACTCGATCAGTTTTTCGATCGATTCATGTTGCGTATCGATGTAGGTTCCTTGAAAGATACCTGGCAAGAAGCCAGCTTGCCAGTTTTGCGATTCCTGAATGGGATATCCGCCTGGGCACATCGCAACAAACGCCGGCAGGTTTTGGTTCTCTGTTCCGAGTCCATACGTCAGCCAAGAACCGAAGCTTGGACGAACAAGGCGTGACTCGCCTGTATTCATGAGCAACAACGATGGCTCATGGTTAGGCACATCGGCATGCAATGAATGGATCACAGCCATATCATCTACGTGCTGGGCCGTGTTGGCGAATAACTCGCTCACTTCAATGCCCGATTTTCCATACTTAGAAAACTTGTAGGGCGAAGGCATCAATTTGCCCGTGGGGCGTTCCGTTCTCGGAGCGCCACCGGGCATATCTTGGCCTTGGTACTTTTTGAGAGATGGTTTGTAATCCCAGGTATCGACGTGAGATGGTCCGCCATTGGCAAAGATATGAATGACATACTTGGCGCGTCCCGCAAAATGCGGTGCTTTAGGCAAAAGCGGATTGAGATCCGATCCCGCTTGGGCTGATTGATTTAGCAGTTGCTGCAACATCAAACCGCCAAAGCCAATCCCGCAGCGAGTCAACATTTCTCGACGCGAAACGGGCATTTCTTGTGATGTCCCAAAGATGTTGGTCATTTTCATTTCCTTATCCGCTTAGTCCACAAACGCGAGTTCGTTGCTCGCTAAGAGGGCCTGCACCAATTGTTCTTCTGGTCGCAGGGCACGAGGTGGAGGAGGGCCGAATCCTTTGTTGGAGGCGAAGGTTTCACGCGAGGGCCCGGTAATTCGCACAATGGCTTTCCATTTGAACGAATCATGCGCCGTATCACCGTTGCAATGCGCGATCAAATCGACATGCGAGTTTGCAGGAATATCGACACCTTCGGTTTTTGTATCTACCTTTCCGTTGCGTACTTCCCATTCCGCAATTCGCTGTTTTCCGTTGAGAACAACGGCCAATCGCACCCCATCACCTTGGTCAACCGTGTGTTCTGCTTGGCCAATGATCTGCAAACGACCTGCAAAAGGTGCGTTCCAGCGCCGGACCACCGAGTACGCTTCCGGATCACCAGTGTGGCCACCTTCTGCATTCAGCGACGCCCAGCCCAAACGATCATCGGGCAATGGATTATTCCCTCGATACGTCCCATCGACAAATGCCGGAAAGGGCGTGAAACTCGATAACACACCATCGTCCTTGGAATATTGCCCGTAACCATATTGCCAAGTCGGCAACCGACTTTCTACGTGGGATTCGCGGGCCTCGAGCAAGAAACCTAAGGCGACTTCCTTTTCATCCTCGGAAGGAGGACGAGAATAAATCTGACGAAACAAATCGACGACCAACTTCTCATCGTCTTGCCAACGTCCTTCATATTGAGCATGGCTTACCATTCGTTCCGCTTGATTCGCTATCCAATCGCTGTTGAGCAAAAACAAACCTTGTTGCGGAACAGTGGTCAAACTGCGTTGCGGATTATGGGCATCTGGGCTGGCGACATCGAACGCTCGAAACACTCCAGGGAAATTCTGTCGATCAATAAACGAATACACTGAACGTCGACTGGTATAAGGTCCTTCATGAATGGGAACAGATGGTCCTCCTATCCGCGTATCAATCTCACCAGTGCAAGCGAGAATATTGTCGCGCAGCGCCTCGAACTCGAGTCGTTTACGATTCATGCGCCACACCAATCGATTTTCCGAGTCCGCTTTATCAGCCTCCGCATTTCGATTGAGACTTGTCTGTTGATAGGTCGCTGACAAGACAATTCTGCGAACGAGTTGCTTGACGCTCCAATCGCGATCGATCAGGCCCGTCGCCAATTCATCAAGCACGGTTTGCAGTTTGGGAGCAGGAGCTCGAACCCCAAGATCACTCGGCGAATCGATGAGCGATTTCCCAATCAATCGCATCCAAACTCGATTGGCAAAAACTCGGGCCGTCAGTGGATTCTTGGCGCTCACAATTTCGTTTGCCAAATCAAGTCGTCCACTTCCCTTGGCGTAAATGGCATCTGGATTGGTGGCGATAAACTTCACAAACTTGCGATCCACTTTATCGCCATGATTGTGTGCTTGACCACGTTTAAAAACAAAAGCTTGTTTGTCATTGGCGGAATCAACCAATCGCAACGGGGATGGATCACCACCCGGCTCTTCGCTGTTCAAGAAAATCCCGTAGAGCGAATAATAGTCGACTGCGGAAACAGGATCATACTTGTGATCATGACATCGAGCACAGGCGACAGTAAGCCCCATAAGGCCACGTCCCACAACGTCGATACGATCATCAATAATGTCATGGATGTTGTTGAGGAACCGGCGCCCCAATGTCAGAAACCCCATCGCATCCAAATTGCCTTGGGCATTACTTGCGTCTAAATGATCTGCTGCCAACTGGTACCGCACAAAATCATCATAGGGCATATCGTCGTTGATCGAACGAATCAACCAATCGCGATACCGATAGGCGGCTGCATAGTTGCGATCTTCTTGAAACACATAACCTTTGGTGTCCGCATAACGCGAGACGTCCATCCAATGCCGTGCCCATTTCTCACCAAACATTGGGGACGATAACAACTGATCCACCATCCGCGTGTAGGCATCCGGAGATGTATCACTCGCAAACTTTTCAATCAACTCGGGAGAAGGTGGTACACCCAATAGGTCGAGCGAAAGCCGACGAATGAGCGTAAAACGATCTGCCGTTTCGGAAGGCTGCAATCCGTTCTGTTTCAATGCGGATTCAACCGCAGCGTCGATGCGGTCGACAGCTCGTGGCGACACGTCGGCGGCGGAAGGTGGAATGTAGGGCTGTGGAATTTGGTAAGCCCAATGTCGTTCGGCAACAAGTTCCTTAGACGATTTGTCGATGGGCCCACCCTTACGTGGATCGGGGGCACCTTGTCTAAGCCAAACCCGAAAGTCCTCGACGACAGCGTCGGGTAGTTTCTTCTCCGGCGGCATCTTCAAATTTTCATCGCTATGAGTCAACACCTTGATCAGCAAACTCTCATCCGGCTTTTCAAGATTAAAGGGCGTACCGCGTCCACCCCCTCGACGAAACGTGGCTGCACTGTCCAGCAACAATTCGCCAGAAGCCTCCCCTTCAGCCAACGAATGGCACTCGTAACAATGCTCGACCAAGACAGGTCGGATCTTGTTTTCGAAAAACGTATCATCGGCGAGGAGATTGCCTGACAACCCTGCCAGCAACATCAGCCCGCAGAGTTGACGCAAGAGGTTCGGAAATAGTGCTTGTGTTTGATGGAAAGCCATAGCAAATATCTTTTGGACTGATCCTCGCCTGTTATCAACTTTGATCCATAGACCTGGTCGTATAAATCAAAGTCTTACCCGGCCCAACCATCACTACATCTCCCGTTCGTCCGAGGAGAAACTTGCGACGTCGATGGAATTGTTTTCAATGGGTTCAGCACATGGGTGGGATGCCACAATGGCTCGTGGAGGATAAACGGAGCCATGCTTCAGTGCTGGGAGGGATAACTCTATTGTTTCCTTGTCGGATTCAGTCGCCAAGTCCCTGTCTCAAATTGCGACGAATTACCGCTAAAATTCGAAGCTATCTGCCGTTATTTCGCGAAACATCGGGGGATAACGGTAATAAACTTCCAAAGTCAGAATGGACATACAGGTGCAATAAAGCCTCCCCCCCACTTTGGAAAACGAGTCTGTCATCGACCAACTTCCCGCTTCATGGCCTCGTTGGGCTTGGCTCTTGACCAAGAAGTCGCGGACTTCTTTATTCCACTTGGTCCAGGCTGGCCCATCTTGGTGGAAGAAAACTTGGGTGGCATAAAAGTTGAAGTACACATCGGTATTGGAAACGCCGGTCTTCTCCAGATAGTTCATCCCTTCCAGCACCCTGGGGTCAGTGCGAAACCAACCTCTATACATGCGCAACAACAATCCCATCGCAGTGGTGCCAGGTTGCTTGCCGGGGCCTCGATAACCGTAAAAGGCTCCGCCCCCCGACTGTTGCGTGTCCATAAAGCGATCGAAACGCCGCATAACATCGGATGGAACTCGAATGCCTGCAGAGTAGGCACTTTTGATACACATCACTTGCCAAGCACTGATCGTCAAGTCACCAGGCGTGGCTGCCGAATAACCCCATCCACCCACATCGTGCTGCGCCTTTACGGTGTATTGAATTAAAGCGCGAACGGGCTTCTCTAGATCTTTATCGCGACTCATTTGATACGCTTCGCATAAAGCGAGTGTGGCGATGCCATGGTTGTACATCGCGTGCTCGCTGATGCCAGTCAGATTTCCGACTTCGCCCGTTTCATCGTATTCAATGCGAGTGATGAGATAGTAAATTGCCTTTCGCAATTCTGGTTGGTAGGGGCCTTCACGATGGGAGTAACCTGCCCCAAGGAAACAAAGCAAAGCCAAGCCGGTCGCTGACGGTTGGTAGTCACCCTCTCGCCCTTCAAAATCACAGCCGGGCCCACACTCGCGATTACGAAATTGAAGATTCCAAGATCCATCACCGTTTTGATGTGCGATCAGCCATTTGAGACCGTTCTCAACGGCCTCTTCGCTTTCCCGAGTACCGCCGTTGGCCGCAGCGGCCCCAGCCCGCTGGTCTCCTTGCCGCTGAGACACCGCACTATTGCGAAAAACTTCTGTTGCCATTTCGGAAGTTGCCGCCGAGATCATCTCAGATAATGGCCTAGGAGGTTCCGCTTTCACTTCAACTGAAGAAGTGGTTGGAACTGCGACACTCTCCACATCTTCGGTCGATGTATCAACACTATCGGCTTCTGTCTGGACAGTACCTTCAGACAACGAGCGATCGTTGGGAAGGACTTGCAGTTCTACCTTTTCTGTGCGATCGAATACCGCATCAATGGCGATGCCACTTTGCCCAACAAATTCCGGCTGCAAAAAAACGACGGCAAGAATAAGCAGCAAGATAACGTGAACAATGAAGCTCACGAGAAAGGCGGTGCTTCGGGTAAACCGCGAAAGCGAAAGTGAATTCCAAATCGTCTGTGACTTGTCCGAATGAACGGCTTCACCGCCGGAATCTTCCAGCGAGCTCTGGGACGAAAGTAGCTGACCAGGAAATGGTCGTGAATCCGATAGAGAATGCGTTTTCGGGGACGACGATGGTTCACAAACAGGGGGTGGTGCGATTATCTCAGTGCTGCCTGTTGCCGCTGCTGCCCCTGTAACCCCAGTGCCCCCTGGGTTCACCGGAAGTTCAGGTGGGGGCAAAGTAGTCATCGTTCGCTCAATGCACTAAAGCTCGAAATCGTCCTCAGTCGACTTGTCGCCGTAGAGAGGCATATATCGATAGTAAACTTCCAAAATCATAGTGGACATGGCCGTGCAATAGAGGCGTCCCCCTTGCTGCTCATGGCTCCAATCTTCCAGCGTCCCAGCGAACCAACTTCCCGCCGCATGGCCAGATTTTTCTTGGCTATCGACGAGCTGATTTCTCATCGCTTCGTTCCAACGATCCCATTCAGGACCGCCGTATTGACGCATTACTTGGGTAGCATAGTAATTATAGTATACATTCGTCTTCGACGGGCCAACTCCTGCAATAAATTTGACCCCATCGGCGATGCCCTTCTTTTCTTTAGGCCAGCCCATGTACATGCGACACAGAAGCCCAATGGAAGTCGTGGACGTACTACCAGCTGGATTTGCACTTGGGGCATCGTAACCGTAATAAGCCCCATCATTGGTCTGAACCGAATCGAGGAAAAAACCAGCCTTCTTCACCGTTTCAGGATAGATGGTAAGACCACCCATCAAACCGCTCTTGAGGGCCATCAACTGCCAGCCGACCACCGAGGTATCGCCCGGTTGCTGAGGTGAATATCGCCAGCCACCTCCACGTGGATCCTGAGCCCAGGCGATGTAATTCAACGCTAATTGGGCTGGCTTCTCAAGGTCTGGATCTTTGGTCATGGCATAAGCTTCACAAACAGCAATGGAAGCCAAGCCGTGTGAATACATATTTCCGTTCGCTTCATGCCACGAGCCGCGCGGTGGAGTACCTGCCGTGATTTCCATTCGCTTGATTAAGAAAGCCAGCCCCTTCTTAACCGTGTCTTTGTACTGTCCATCCAAATGCGTTTGGCCCGCGCCCAAAAACGGCAACAATGCGACAGCTGTCGCCGCATTGTAAGAATTCACATAGTTGCCAGCTTCACCGCATTGACCTCGACAAACGCGATCATGGCCAAAGCTCCAGGCACCGTTGGGCAACTGATGTGCGGCGATCCAAGCTAATGAGCGAGCCACAGCTTGTTCGCTCGCAGCAGTTCCGCCAAACTTCTCCAGCATTTCTTTCTTCATGTTCGACGAACGACTGCTTAACGCTTGCGTCATCTGGTTCGACATCGCGTCGGACAAGAGACTGCTAGGTGCAATTTGATCGATCACATTCTCAACTGGAATTTCGCCTAACGGATTGGTGATCACAGGATCGAGAGCGACTTCCATCATTTCGGCAACCGGTGCGGTAGCGGCAGCCGGGAGCGAAACTGGCTCTTCAGTCGGTTCAGAAAGAGTCGGTGCCGGTGCATCGGAGATATCGAAGGATTGAATCGATTCGGCTGAAGCACCATTGCTCGAAACCGTTAAAATCGCCAATGCCTTTTGAACCGGCTCCATAGAAATCGCTGCCAAAATCATCAGCAGCGCCACATGGATGATCAAACTGATCGCCCAGCCAGGCACAGTGGTCCAAACCCAAAGATTGCGACGTGGCTTAACATCCTGAATGGTTTCTGCTTCGATCACCTGATCATCAGGGGATAATGAAGGAACGATCGCCATGCTCCGATTCCTATCCGACATTCTCAGCTGAAATTCACAAATCCTCACCGACTAACAGCGTTTACCATCGCAGCCTGGAGAGACTGCAACAGAACCGTCCGCAATCGAATGAAACTTCAGCCCGAATGCCCAAAACACCGTCGAAAAGAAAAACAAAAAGACCCGCTGAGATGAGCTAGCGGCACCCGCTCTTATATGAGCGTTCGGTCAGAACACAACGTACTCATAAACCACATAGTACTGAATTTTGCAGTACTCAACTTCACAGCGCTCAAATTTCGGGGGCTCGCTAACTTCTTATCATAACTCTTTTTTGCAGGAATCGGAAACGGTTTCTGCCCGGTTTTTCCACACCCTTCAACTCAGATCGACAATCCGCTTGCCCTGCGCCACGCCCCTTCAGAACATTCCCACCACATCCCATTGGTCCGCATCCCCACGCCACCACATCCCAATGCGCCAAAATCGGGCCCACCACTGACGAGCCCATCCCCCTAGACTCCCCAATCTCCGCCGGTAAACTCAGCGAATCTCGCAAATCGCCAGGTATCGTGGGAATTCGACCACCCAAATCCAGCCTAAAAGTCGTAACCGACTCTCCATTTGGGCTCGACGAACCCGAAAAAGATTTGTACCCTTTTGCGTTCTTAATGTTCCCGAATTTCAGTCAGGTTGATTTCCATGAGCGACGTGTACGCAATTATCGTAGATGGTGGACGCCAATACAAAGTTACGGCAGGCCAGTTATTGGATATCGATTTTCGTGAAGGTGCCGAAACGGGCGAAAACGTCCTGTTTGGAAACGTGCTAGCAATCGGTGGCGGCGAAAGCGGCCTAAAGATCGGCACCCCAACAGTTTCCGGTGCATCGGTCAAGGCAACGGTTGTCGGCCTCCAAAAGGGCGAAAAGGTTTTCATCCAGAAATTCAACCGCCGCAAGAACTACCGTCGCCGCACAGGCCATCGCCAACTTTACACCCGCATCAAGATCGATGCGATTGAAGTCTAAGCGACAACGAATACTCGAATACAACAAAACGCAGGCCTAAAACGCCTGCGTTTTTTATTGCGCACTGACAACAACACCGAAAAGCCAACGAAAAAAGGCCGCAAGCGACACGCACTTGCGACCCGATGTTTTCGCGATGACTATTTCGTTACTTACCGCTCAACCTCAAGGCGCACAAACCAAAACACTAGCGCTTGGTCTTCTTGCCCTTAGCCCCGCCTTGGCGGATCTTGAAGCGAGGATTGCTCTTGCAAATCACGTATAGACGACCTCGACGCCGTACAACTTGGCAGTCGGGATGACGAAATTTCAAAGCGCCGATCGAAGAAACTACCTTCATAATTCACCTTCCATCCAACAACCGGTCCGACAAATCTAGCAGAGCCTCACCTGCCGAAGCCAATATGACAGGAACTCATTTCTCAACCGCTAATTCGTCGATCCAGGCCTTGCTTACTCTTGAGGAATTCGGGATTCTAACACGGTCGAATTTCCAGACAATCCCAAACTAGGGGCGCCCCATAAAGTTTCTCAACCCCGCCCTTCAGGAGCCAATCCCTTGAAAACAGCCTATTTTGACACCCTGAGCGGAATTAGTGGGGACATGTCCTTAGCCGCCCTGATCGATGCCGGCACCCCGGCAGAATGGCTCGAAAAGCAGCTCAACTCCCTCGGAATAGGACCAGTCGAACTAAGTACAAAAGAAGCCCGGAAATGCGGCTATCGCGCGATACATATCGAACTGAAAACACAACCGGAAACGAAGCACCGGCACCTGCACCACATCGACGCCATCATCGATAACTCCAGCACTCTTTCCGATCGCGCTAAGGCAACGGCCAAAACCATATTCCTCAAACTGGGAGAAGCCGAAGCCAAAGTGCATGGCAGCACACTTCAAAAAGTTCACTTTCATGAAGTTGGAGCCGCCGATTCCATTTGCGATATCGTCGGGGTCGCAGCCGCTTTGGATTACCTGGGCATCGAGCGATTGTGCGCCTCCCCCGTTCCAACAGGACATGGACAAATCACAATTGCGCACGGAACCGTCAATATACCAGCCCCCGCCACCGCCGAACTGCTGACCGGCATCCCAATTCGGCACTGCAACATTGAAGCAGAACTTACCACCCCAACCGGCGCGGCCATCTTGAAGACCCTCTGCACTAGCTTTGGCCCGCTTCCCTCAATGTCGATCGACAAGATCGGATATGGGGCCGGGACCCGCGACCTCCAAGGCCAAGCCAATATCCTTCGAATTCTGATTGGACACACAAGCGATCCTACTCCCACCGAGTCGATTGCCGTCATGGAAACCCAAGTTGACGACATGACCGGTGAGGAACTCGCATTTGCATTAGAGCGATTGCGTGAGAGCGGTGCCATCGATGTCTTCACAACCCCCATCGCTATGAAGAAGAATCGTTCTGGCCAACTCATAACGGTGCTAACAAATCCGAACGATATCGAGAAAATTCGCGATCTTCTCTGGGAACATACCACGACACTCGGCGTGCGCATTCGTATCGAACCGCGTTTTGTTTTAGCACGCGAAGAGATCAGTGTGCCGACACCATGGGGCGATGTGCGGTGCAAGATTACATTCCGAAAAAATGGCGACAAACGCTGCTCGGCCGAGTATGCAGACCTCGCGCGAATTGCCAAAGAAAAAAACCTTCCTCTCGATGTGGTCGAGAGAAAGGTTTTGGAATGTTTCGAAACTAAATAAGCACCTCAAATCCCAAAGACATGACCGATGCCTAGATGTCTTTGTCACCTGAAGCCTTAGTTGTATCAGAGGCTTCAGGTGTAGCACCATTGAGCTGCAAGCCGCCGCCTGCTTCTGGCTTAACGGGAGCTGGCAAGATTTGCTCAGGCACAGCAGGCTTAGCTGCTTCCTGCTCCTTGGCGGCTTCTTTTTCTTTAGCAACCTCAGGAGCGTTTTCTTCTTTAGGCTGAATATCGATTTTCTCTGGAGCTGGATCGGTGGCAGCTGCCTTTTCATCAGGTTTTGCAGCAGGCTTGGCAGCCTGCACTTCAGTCCCCAAAGGCATGTAGCCTGCTGACAATGCTGCATTGTATGGATCGTACCAAGACATTGGAGTTGCCGTGACCACAGGTCGCAGCACTTGACGCATCTCTTTGTGCGCGACCCAACGCGGTGTTTGCTTGGATACCTTAACCTTATTCACAACTCGTTCGGTTGTATAAACCTGAACGGGCACTTCTCGCACAACCTTCTCGTACTTCACCGAAGTCTTTTGAACGGTGTAAGGGCGAACCATCTTCTGCTCAACCCACTCTGTTTTGGTCACAGGAACTTTGCGTGTAACCACGCGCGTTACAGGTCGCTGAACGGTGTAAGGAACTTGTCGCTTTTCCACGACAGCTTCCATGCGATTCACCTGAACGGGCACTTGCTGCGTGACCACTTCATTCTGCATCCGCGTTACTTGAACGGGCACCTGTTGTGTCACGACTTCATTTTGCACACGCGTGACTTGAACTGGGACTTGCTGAGTCACCACTTCGTTTTGCATACGAGTCACAGGCACAGCGACTTGTTGCTGTGCCACTTGCGGCATCAAGGATGTTTGAGGCACAGCAATTTGCTGAAAATTAGGCTGGTAAGCCCACTGAGTGTTCACGGTAGGCTGGCTTTGATAGGGCACCCAACCGAGCCCACCAAGACCGTAATAGGTCTGGGTATTCATCGCGTTGGTTTTCATTCCACTTGGAATCCAACGCAAGCGATATGTCGTATCGCCTGGGGTGACGGTTTGTTGCGGAACATATCCCCCCTGGTCGACCACAGCTGGTTGGTAGGTGGTCACGGGTTGATAGGTAACATAGTTCTGCGTTTGATATTGAGTTTCGGTCACAGGCCGCTGAACGGTGTACTGTTGCTGCTGCATGACCGTTTCGGTAACAGGCTTTTGCACCACGTACTGCTGCGACTGATACTGCGTTTCGGTAACCGGTCGCTGTACGACAACTTGTTGCGTTTGATACTGGGTTTCAGTCACGGGCCGATAGGTGGTGTAAGACTCTTCGCGCGAAGCAGTCTCAGTGACCATAACCGTCTCTTGAAACTGCTGGTCTTCCTCAACGGTTCGTGTAACGGGCCGAAGAACGGTGATCGTCTCTTGCTGCTCACTCGTTTCAACGACAGGTCTCGCTACAGTGACTTCCTGTTTGTCATATCGAGTGGTCCAGACCGGACGATACGAAACCACATCCTGCTCTTCGACAGTGGTTTCATATTCCAAACGATAGGTGGTTACCTCTTCAGGCACCCAAATCATTTGGCGTTCAGTCCGATAGGTGGGAGGACAATTCTGTCCGTGCACCAGGGTAGACGTCCCCGAGACACCGGCACCGAATACCCCAACAATGAGGCAACGAAGTAATTCAGCTCTTGATAGCCCACGCATGTGCAAAACCTTGGCGCATTTGCGCACATTCGAACGAAGAACCAGAAAAGTCGCACTTTTCAGACTTTTGACAAAAGATCTAAAGATCTCTAAAGAAAGTCTGCAATTGCATTGTGGGCCATAATCGAACTTCTTTCAAACGAAAATCTGCTCGTGAGCACAACAGCAACTAAGCAACTCTTTAGTTATTCTTCACTTGCGACGAAAAAAATTTTTTTACGCACCTCCCACTGGACACTCTCTCTATAAATCATTGCCAGCAAATAACTTACGCAAACGAAACACTCACCCCAAACTCACCAAACACCCCAGTCCAAAGAGAAACAGTAAATCCTCTCAAGACCTGCAATCGGCATTACCGCTTTTTATGAATTCTGCGACTCGCAATTACAATTACACCGATCACAACGGTTGTATGCCCCATTCCCGAATGCCGCAGGTAGAATCGGTTGGAATTATTGCGATGCTTCGCATTTGCAATCCTTGCGCTCGACCACCATGAATCATGACCACCAGAACAAGTTCCGTCCTGGGTAACTAGACGAGCTCTGCATGAAATACTTGCCGCGAACACTTGCCACTATCGAAGCCAATTTGGCGCTGGACGAAGCACTTCTTGAAGAAGCCGAAGCAGGCAACTTGACGGAGGAGGTCTTACGTCTATGGGAGTTCCCTGGCCTAGCCGTTGTGGTGGGACGCTCTTCGAAGCTCGATGTCGAAGTAAATACAGCCCAATGTCAACTTGAAAACGTGCCTGTTGTCCGCCGCTGCAGTGGAGGAACGTCGGTCGTTTTGGGAACCGGTTGTTTAGTTTATTCTTGCCTGCTGTCTGTCGAGCTACGCCCACAACTTGAAAACATCACATGGGCTCATCGGGAAGTAATGAACCGGCTTTGTATTGCGTTAGAATCGATCCCAGAGTTATCCGGGCAAGTCCGTTGGGAAGGGACCTGCGACTTAGTGCTGAACAATCGAAAATTCTCTGGCAACTCGTTAAGGTGCAAGAAGGGTTGGGTGCTTTATCACGGCACGCTCCTCTACAACTTTTCCCTACCAGCCATCGATCGGTTACTGGGTTATCCACCGCGTGAGCCCGAGTATCGACAGAAGCGATCCCATGGCGACTTTTTGATAAATCTAGGAGTTGGGGTGGAAACTTTGTGCAGTGCTCTGCAGCAATCGTGGCAGGCACTGGAACCGCTGGCGGGTTGGCCGGAAGCCAAAACCCAGGAACTACTAGAATCTCGCTATCTCCGCCCCGAATGGCATCTGGGAAAATAGCTTTTCCCACCACCGACCTCAGTATATGGCTCCCAGGCGGTAGTTATACTGAATCCCAGCCCAAGACGTCGCGCCGTTGAAAGAGAGCAGCTTCCCGATAAGATGCCTCGTGCAAAGTGGAATCCTACAAAATGATATTGCCGTTGTTCCTCGCGAGCCTCCTAACCGTGACCACATCTCCCGTGATCCAATACTCGATCCACTTCAATGACGCCCCTCGTCACACAATCGATATCGAAATGCTGATTCCCACCGAAGGAAAAGCGGAAGTGGAATTAATGATGCCAACTTGGACACCTGGCAGTTATCTTATCCGAGAGTACGCTCGCAACATTGAAGAGATCCATGCTTACCAAGTCTCTGATGGCCAGCCGTTAACGCTCCAGAAGAAGGAAAAGAATCGCTGGGTTGTTCTCACCAATTCACAGCCGCAGGTGATGATTCGATATCGTCTGTATTGCCGTGAGATGAGTGTTCGCACCAATTGGGTTGAAAAAGATTGGGCCTTATTAACAGGTGCAGGAACCTTCATTACGGTTCCCTCTTTACAACAGCACGCGCACAAAGTTCGACTTCATTTGCCAGACGGCTGGGAGAATGTGGCGACTTCACTGAAGACGATTTCGACGCAAGATGCGTATACGGTCGAAGCCAAAAACTACGATGAACTTGTCGATAGCCCCATCTTGTTGGGCGCATTGCGACAAGAAACGATCGAAGCAGGTGGTACCTCACATCGCCTTGTCAACGTCGCTGACGAACATCTGTGGGATATGAAAAAGGCTGCCACCGATTCAGCCAAAATCATTGAACAACAACAAAAGTTCTGGGGTGTTGTTCCGTATGAAAACTATATCTTCTTAAATGTGGCGGCGGAGTCTGGAGGAGGATTGGAGCACGACAATAGTTGTGTTTTGATGACCAGTCGTTGGCAACAAAAGAAACGCGATAGCTACATCGGTTGGTTGAGCCTTGTGAGCCATGAGTTTTTTCATGCTTGGAATGTAAGAAGACTGCGACCGAAGGTCCTCAAGAATTACGATTACGAAAACGAACAGATCTTCGATGAATTATGGATCGCTGAAGGCATCACCAGCTATTACGATGACTTGTTTGTTGCTCGCAGTGGACTCATGACGGCAGATGAATATCTGGATCGGCTTTCCAAAACGATTGGAGGGATGCAAGGCACCCCTGGTCGCAATGTCCAGAGCTTGGTCGATTCGTCACGCGATGCCTGGATCAAGTTGTATCGCCCTGACGAAAACTCAAGTAACTCAAGAATCTCGTATTACGTAAAGGGGGCCGTTGTAGCTGCTTTGCTCGATGCTCAAATTCGACAGAAGACAAATCACCAGCGCTCGCTCGATGATGTGATGCGCCGTTTATGGCAAGACCATTTGGAGACGGGCTACACTCAAGAGAATTTCAACAAAATCGTACACGATATCGCCGGCCCCGAAGTAGTGACTTGGCTACAGCATTGCATAAGCACGACCGACGAACTGGATTACTCTCCTTTGCTGAACGCCTATGGTTTGCAATTCAAACAACCCAAGGTACCTGCCGTTGGTGAACCACTGGACGTATTTCTTGGAGCCGATGCCTCGCTGACCGATGGCCGACTGATTATCAAGCGAATCATGCGAGACAGCCCAGCCCACAAAGCAGGCCTCAATGTGGATGACGAATGGCTGGCCATCAATAACTTCCGCGTTGGCAGCGATTGGAATGATCGCCTTTCCAACTACCAACCTGACGATGAAGTCGAATTGCTCGTTGCACGACGTGGCAAGCTCGTTCGTGTACCCGTTCGACTTGGATTGAAACCAGCGGCAAACTGGAAACTGGAATCGCTCAAAGAGGCTTCGGTAGAACAAAAGGCAGCATTCGCTAACTGGTTGCAACTACCAACCGAAGCGAAAGCAGACACAAAAACCGAATCAGAAACTCCGAAGCCCTAATCGTGAGGCCCTACCGTGAAATGCGAGGCGCTGTTTTTACAGCTTGCAGCGCTTCGTCGAGTCGAAAACGATTTTCATAAAGTGCACGACCGATAATGCAACCGGCAACCGCCGCATCGCGCAGCTGGATCACATCGGCCAGCACGCCCACTCCGCCGGAGGCAATGATTGGAGTCTTAACGGCTTGCTGTAGAATTTGAATCGACTCATAGTTCGGTCCAGTGAGCATTCCATCGCGAGCAATATCGGTATAGACAATCGCTGCAATTTTTGAAGTGCGTTGTTCAAGAGCAACTGCTAATTCGACTGCTGGTGTGGTTGAGGTTGCGAGCCAACCCTCTGTTGCCACCATGCCATTGCGTGCATCGATTCCAAGCACCAATTGTCGAGGGTACTTCTCGCACATGGCGACAAACCAATCTTGATTTTTCAGGGCCGCAGTACCCAAAACTAAACGGGACAGGCCGAGCCCCAGGAGTCGTGTGATGGTTGACTCATCCCGCACGCCACCTCCCAATTGCACGGGAATATCCATCGCTTGGGCGATGCGGCGAATCACCTCTTCGTTGACCAAATTCCCCGACTTGGCTCCATCCAAATCCACGAGATGCAGATACTCGGCTCCTTGGTCACGCCATTGCTTGGCGATAGCTACAGGGTCTTCGCCAAAGACGGTCTCGCGTTGATAATCTCCCTGTTGCAAACGAACACATTTTCCCCCTAGCAGGTCAATGGCGGGCCATAATTCCATGTGGGTTGCTCCGGGTGGTAGGCAGGTTGCGGCGAAAAACGGGTTTTAGGACAACATCTAAAACATATCGCGCTCGAAAATTCTGCCCACCCCCTACAAGCCTCCGCCCCAAAGAATGCCGTATCGACGTGGAAAAAGAGCCAACCGTTGCGACTTCGACTTGCGTTTAGACACGATTAAGCTCATCGATGAGCTGCCGCAAGCGACCGATGTGAACGCGCTCGAAATGAAACACAAGGCGGGGCAGCTCAGCCAGTTCAGGCTCCCCATCTTCTTCGGGCAAAGCATCGCGGAGCTGCATCTCTCCCGACACGATGATATCTGCGAAATCTCGATTCAGGCGACCGAGCAATTCAGGAGGCAATGGCCGCAGCAACCTCAACACCAACAATTCGCGCACATAACGCATGCTATGGTAGTTCGAATAAAAATGCAGAATACACTTTACCGCTTCCTCAACTCGATCCGTAATGAGATAGAGGCTCAAGTCTTCTGGACTGATCAACTTATTAGCCAAAAGATCTTTGATAACAAACTCGTGAAATGTCCTCCAAAAAGTCCCCCCTGGCTGATCGAGCAGAACCAGCGGCAACATCTGCTGCTTACCTGTTTGCAACAGAGTCAGGACTTCCAGCGTTTCATCAAGTGTGCCAAAGCCACCAGGCAAACAGCAGACCGCACTGCATTCCTTAACGAACATCAACTTGCGAGTAAAGAAGTAGCGCAATGTCACCAGCTTGGGGTCACCATCGATGTAGGGATTTGCACTTTGCTCGAACGGCAATTTGATATTGAGGCCCATGGACAACTCGCGCCCCGCGCCGCGATGCCCAGCCTCCATAATCCCTCCACCTGCGCCGGTGATCAGCATCCAACCATGCGATGCCATTTGCTTCCCTAACTCAACGCCTTGAATGTAGGCTGGAGTGTCCGGTTTTGTACGAGCAGAACCGAAAACGGTGATCTTTCTGCGTCTTCGAAACGGTGCAAAGACTTTCAATGCATAACGCAACTCTCGGAGCGTTCGACTGAGAATCTTGAGATCGCCGACTGATGTATCATCATTTCGCAAACGTTCGATCGTTTGCTCCATGACGGTTAGCAACTCATCTTGTTGATCTCTTTCCGGCGACTCGTCTGCAGGTAGCGGACGAGCTAGCTCGTTCTCACCCACCGACTCTGGCGGTACTTTCGAGGACTGGTTACCGGAAAAACCTTCACTTGCACTCATTAGACGCACCCTCGCGTATGGAACTCCCGAACGGTGCTAGTGTGCGCGATCGCCTCGCATTTCCCAAACCCAAGTGCACCTGCCGAGCCTTCTCGCTGTATCGTATACGTTAGGCGGCTCTTTTTTCCACCATGCGTTGATAGGCTAATAAGACCTCATAGAAGTCTCGCGAGATAACCATCGAGTCATCTTCAAAGTCCTGAAGCCAAGCGCGTTTGCTCGTCATCGCATCGTGAATCAATTGAATGAAGTCTCCGGCCGCAATTCGAACTGGATCGAATACACCCTCCAGAATCATTTCAGAATAGCTGGGCAATGCTCCCGCGGCGGATTCCTGGGACAATTCAGGACGATAGATTCGCAATTTTGGCTGTGACATGGGCCATCCTTGGCTTGGTTTAGCGACTTGTTGTTACTATTTTCATCCCTCTAAGGACGAAACATCCCCAGAAAGTTGATAAAACCGGCCCAAACTGGCCCGAATCATCCTCCGCCTTAGGGGATTTCCGCTTGTTCGCGACTGCTCTTCGCTTCCTGCGAGCGCACCGCGAGCCCGGCTGTCAAGATGTATCGGTTAAGCAGACTTTGCGGATTGAGAATTTCGGGCCGCTGCGCCCGATTTTCTCCCTTTTTTATTACTGAACATTATTTGCATGCATAACCCCTAAACGCTTGACAAGCGTTTGCCCCTCCCTTAGATTCCCGGCTTCCTGCAGGCTTTTCCATCTTCAAACCGCATGCTTTTTTTGAGCTCTATCAGGCAAGAATGCTGTTAGCGCTGAGGTTCTAGTAAGATCGTGACCATGATCGATCTGTCATCTATCGCAACTGAGTTACAATTACCACCAGAGCAACTGCGTGTCGCAGTTGAGTTATTGTCACAAGGGTATCAGCCCCCGTTTATCAGCAGTTTTCGCTCTGATGAATCGGGAAATCTCCCTGAATCGACACTCTGGCGTTTGAAGGGGATCTTGGAGCGTCAGGCTGCTTTGGTAGCTGCGCAGAAGAAAGGGCTCGACGAGATTGACTCGTCTTCCCACAAGATTCCTGGGCTGGACAAAGCCATTCAGGAAGCTCGAAGTGCGCGCGAAATCGATCGTTTGTTGCGTCCACTTCACTCGAAGAAAAACTCTTTCACGTTTGCCGAACGTCATCCGCAAGCAGCAAAAATTCTGGAAGCACTTCAAAGCAGCGACGCCCCTGCCATTGATGGATTAAACGCCTGGGTTGTTGCCAAGTTTGGAATTGAAGCCGCACAGGTCGAAGCGATTTTGGGTCAAGTTCGCCATTTGATCGTTTTGAAATTGAGCGAAAACCCGAACCTTCTCAGTAGACTGCGTCGACAGATTTCGAAGAAAGCTCTACTGGTTGCCGAGTTGATCAAGGAAGATTCGAGCAGCGTTGCCAAGGTAGATCAGGTCACAGTCAACTCCACTTCAGCAGCCTCGATCGCAGCAGCTGTAGCCGCAGAACAACACGAAGAACACAAACTCCCCGAAGTGGCGACCGCTGGTGACGAATTAGGCGAAGATCTTTTGCCACATTCCGAAGAAGAGCATGAAGTAGAAGGCGATGGGGAAACGACTCCAGCAGGTGAAGAGACAACAGTTGCTGTAACTCCTGCACCAGAATCCATTGCCACCGAAGCGAACGCCGCACCTGCTCCACAGCCGGAAAAAGGCAAGAAAGGCAAAGCGGAGGTTCGACTAACACCTCGCCAACGAAGACGTCGTTGGTTGCAATCCATGTTGCAGCCCTATGATGGGCTGAAAAAGCCGCTCCATAAACTGTCCAGTTATCAAGTAGTAATGCTCGCTCGTGGTCAACGAACTCAGTTGATCAAAACGGGTCTTGATTATGATCGAGCTGGTTTGGTGTTGATGGCCACTGAATCGTTGGTTCCACCGCAACATCCACTCACGAATTGGATGGACGAAGTCGCCAGCGAAGCGCTGGGTCGGGTGGTTTTGCCCCGCATCGAACAAGACGTACTAGCTGAACTTGAAGACCAAGCGCACGAAAAACTTCTGTTGCAAGCCGGTGAGCATTTCTCCGCATTTGTGACTCAACGTCCTTTGCGTGGGCATCGTGTTTTGTGCATCGATGCGGTAGGTCCCAAGTTGGCGCCACTTGCCATTGTGTGCCACAAGGGAAATGTACTGGCAATTGACGAAGTTCCTTGCCAAGGTGGTAAATCAGAGAACAAAACGGCTGTTGTGACCAAGATTGGTGAATTGGTGCATAAACACCGAGTAAGCCTTATCGTGTTGTCGAACGGTCCAGCTCGACGCTCTCTGATGCCTGCGTTAGCTGAGCTGCTGGAACAGAGCACCCCTGGCTCGGTTCGCTTCAGCTTGATTGATCGTACCGGTGCCGATGCTTACGCTTCAACCAAAATCGCTTCCGATGAATTAGGCCGATTTAGTCGCCGGCATCGCAGCGCTGTTTGGCTCGCTCGTCGGATTCAAGACTCGCGGCATGAGATTTTGAAGATTGATGTCGCGCGCCTCCGCCTCGGAAGTTACCAGGGCGAGCTTTCGACAGACCGATTGCGTTCGACGCTCAACGAGGTTGTCTCGGCGACCATGGCATCCGATGGGATCGATCTGCTTCATGCCACTGAATCCGCCTTGCAACGGATCCCCGGTGTTTCAGCAGAAGTTGCGGCCGCTATTGTCGCGCTTCGCGACAAGGGTGAAATCACTAGCCGCGCACAATTGTTAGAAGCCTTGGCTTCAATATGGCCAGCACAATTGAGCCGTCAAGCCATTGGCTTCTTGCGGATATACAACAGCAGTAATACGTTGGATGGCACAACCATCCATCCAGACGATTATCATTTGGCAAGCCGACTTGCTACCGCACTGGGCCTGTCGCTTCCACCAGCACATCCAGAAGGTTGGTCTCTTCCAACCCCAGCAACTGCGGCCACGACCGAAACTACAGCCTCCGCAGAAGTCGCTGCCGTTGCCGCCGAAAATGTGGAAGCCAGCGAGCCAACTACCGCCGAACCAGCCGCAACATCCGAAAGCACCGAAGCAGTAGATGCAGCTAATACCGAGGCCACCAATGCAGGCGAATCGGCTCCCCAAATTGAAGAGCCAAAGCCTACCGCGGAAACCCCAAGCGAAGTCGCCGAAACGGTGCAGCCTGAAACCGAAGCCAGTGCGGCTCCAGCCATCAACAATCTTGACGTTGAGAAACATGCCAAGAGTTGGCAGGTGGGTCGTGAAAAACTGAAACGAATTTCGCGCATCCTGCAGTGCCCATTTGAAGATCGTCGCTTAACTCAGCCCTTGATTCCTCTTTGGACCAAAGTTCCTAAGCTCGAAGATTTGCAACCCGGCATGTCCTTGTGGGGTGTAATTGTTGGATTAGCTGATTTTGGTGCATTTGCAGACCTAGGTATTGATTGCCAAGGCTTGATTCATGTGTCGCGACTTGCGCCTGGTTATGTCGAAGATCCACATCAATTTGTGCAGATCGGCGACTTGATTCGAGTGTGGGTCGTGTCGATCGATCGCGATAAGAAACGGATCAGTCTCTCTGCGATTGCTCCAGGAACAGAAGCCGCGCAAGCTCGTCCACCACGTGGCGAAGGCGAAAATCGCTCAAGTGGCGGCAGAGGGCAAGGCCAAGGCCAACGTCCACCTCGCGGTGGCCAGGGTGGTGACAATCGTGGTCCGAGAGGCCGTGAGAGTGGTCCCCGCGAAGGTGCAGCCGCGCAACGCGAAGGGGGCCAACGCGGTAGCGGACCAAGAGATGGTGGCAATCGTGGCGGTGGACCGCGAAATGACGGCTATCGTGGGGGCGGAGCAGGGCGAGGTCGAGGCCCCGGCAAGCCACGTAGAAACGATGAGTCAACCACTAGTGAAACGGAAGAAGTTCGACCGCTCAACAAGCCAAAGGTCGATCGTCCTTCGAAACCAGCTCCCAAGTTGACTGAGGCGATGCAAAAAGGTCGCGAGCCATTGCGTTCCTTCTCCGACTTGATGCAGTTCTACCAAACTCAAAAGGATCCCCAACCTTCCTCTACCACATCGAGCGATTCGAGTGGAAATGAAACGGGCGACACCAACACCAATTCTACAGAGTGATTACCTGCTAGCAGGGATTACGATTGCAAGAAGAACCAATGAGTGATTTCGACGATCGTTTGAAGAACGCCTTACATCGAGGACAACAGCGTTCTGAAGACAAAAAACAAGCCGAAGCAGCGAAACAAGCCTCAGAAGACGAACTGAAGAATTTGCATTCGAAGTTTCGGTTGATGGTTTCCGATCACGTTGAGAAGGTTGTTGCCAAACTGGCCGATCATCTTCCCGGCTTTCGATATGAAAGCGTGTTTGGAGCCAACGGCTGGGGCGCCGCATGCTGGAGCGATGAACTTCGCATCAAGAGCGGCACTAAAACGAGCCGCTATAGTCGCCTCGAAATCACGGTTAAACCAGTTACCAGCTATTTCATCTTGGAACTTCGTTGCCGCGGAACCATCAACAACCGTGAAGCCCTTAGTCGGTCCTACTTCGAGCCGGTTGCGGAGGCCAACGTCGATCAGTTCAAACAATTGATCGATACCTGGACGCTGCAATTCGCCGAACACTACGCAGCCAACACCGACTGATGAAATAAAAATAGCCAGCTACAAAGCATCTC
>Ga0075158_10000037_pt1 | contig 92459 bp, 67 predicted proteins | sample JI91814BDNA_FD_70968 | JGI IMG/M metagenome (GOLD analysis project Ga0075158, IMG submission 70968) | Wastewater effluent complex algal communities from Wisconsin, to seasonally profile nutrient transformation and Carbon sequestration -... | ecosystem: Engineered > WWTP > Effluent > Algae... | reverse complement strand
AACGTTTGCGGCCCGCCAGCGCTTCGTCCATCGTAGTGGGAATGTGAATTTGCCGCAGCGCATTGGCGATTCCCAAGACACCGGCAGCTTCGCGTGTTGCTGCAGGGAGAACTTCATCGACACTATCGGCCAACTCATGCACGGCGTTATGTACGGCTCGTTTCACATGGTTGTTCAGCAGGCCTTCCGTTAAACTGTATTGTGGTGCAGGCTTATTGGGTGTGAGATCTTCGTCATCTTCTAGTATCTTGTACTCGGGATGAATCATCTCCCATACAAAGCCACCCATTTTGATGACGCCCGTCGCTTGTATTCTTGCGCCATGAGAAATACTTTCCAAGCGATACGGTTGATTGAACCACTTGAGCCGGACGGAGCCTCCTTCCACTTGCAACAGCACTCCAGCCATACTCCGTCCCTCACTGATGCCGCGAAATTCACGATCGATCACCGTCCCAACCACAGAGACTCGTGTATCGGTTTTCAATTTCGAGAACGGAACAATTTCAACAGGGGGTTGATAGTCTCGCGGGAAGTAGAAGAGTAAGTCGCCAGCCCGCGTCAAACCAAGTTTTTCGAATAGCGGAGCACGTTGCGATCCAACACCTTGTACAAATTGAACCGGAGTACCTAACTGATATTTGGGTTGGCGAGCGGCGGATGGTGTCTGGGAGGATTCAATCGAATCTACCGACGACGGTGCCACTTGATTTTCCATGGTTGACATCGAATCCGCTCCTCCTTCACTCTGCCTGTTGGATTCGGGATGTTCTGGCTTTGGTGGCACCCGATCCATGACTGACGAGACTCCTCATAAATTTATTGAACTAAACAAGTGTATATGTTTGTAGTGCCTGCTGTCAAGCAAGCGCGATGTAACGATTTAGAAGTATTTCATAGGAGCCACAAATAGAAGAGTCCTGATTTTCGTGAGGAACTAACACAAAAAAAGCGAGGAAACGCGTTGTGTCGTTTCCTCGCTGTGGATTGACTTCAAGTGCTGGGCAGCTCGCCATAAGCAACCGGAAAACTCTTTTCCGCGATCAAGTCGAAGATCGCAGAGAAGCCGTTCCTGTTTATGCCTTGACAGCCACTGGCATCGGAGCAATTTGGTAAGCACGTGATCGATATAGGAAATCGATCAAGTTTCCTTCGTGTGGTTGCAACCAATTCAAGCGTGTGGTTGGAATAGGTCCGATGTTCAAACGATCGATATGCACCGACTCGGTCAATTCGGCAATCCATTTTGGATCGTTGGTCAGTGCAGTGCCGATCAGCGTCGACCCGATTTTGGAAATCATGTCCTTCTGCGGGCATTGGACCACGCTCGTGAATGGGAACATGTATTCCTTCGCAGCCACGCCGCGTTCCGGTGAATCGCAATGGACAATCATCGGCCGCAGGTAAGCGCACAGTTCGCGTTCCACCAAACGATCGCCGTAGCCTGCGGTCATATCCGTAACGCCCGACTCTGCCAAATCTTGTTGCACCATGCCCCAAGTTCCCAACGCCATTTGTTTGTTGGTGAACGCTGCCAAGCCTGCTTCAGGATCTTGTGGCGGACGCACCTCAACTGGACCGAGTTTCGCAGCCAGTGCGGCAGCAATTTCTTTGGTATGTCGCGACGCCCAAATTCCCGAACAGTTGATGCAACCACGCCCGCTATTGGCGTAGATGCTCTCGACCATCATATCGAGATAGTCTTCCCATTGATCGACGACATCGTCGCCAATAAGAATTTTGCTGAAGCCAGGACCATGGGCTTGCACGCGTGGATTACCGGCGTATTGGGCCACCGTTTGAGCGCTGCCAAACACCATCGCTCGTGGAGCTTTGCTCAGCAAGGCACCGCCGACATCATGGCCGCCCGGGTACAAACCAAAAGCCTCCGCTGGCATTCCCGCTTCAATGAACGACGCAACCATGCGATACGGCGTCCATGGTTCTTGTGAGCCGGGCTTTAACATAAGCCCGACTTGGAGTGCGACGGCTGGGAGCCACAGGGTGTGCACGCCCGGTGAATTGTTGGGCAATACGGCTGCCAGGACCGGGGATTGGCATTGATAACTGACGATCACGCCGCGCCCTTCTTCACCATAACCCTTGGCAAAGATTTCTAGGTCTAACCCGCGCGTTAACGCATCGAGAATCTTGTCCATGTTGGATAACACGAAGGCATTTTTCTTCATGTTCATGCGACACAGGTGCTCGGGCAAACCGGTACTGGCCGATTGTTGATGCACGAAATCATCCACTGTCTGCTGGCCATCACCCATCGGCAACGTTCCATGCTCAAACAATTCCGCTGCTTTTTTGCAACAAGCGATCAGTTGCGCAGGTGAAAGTTGCTTGAGTGCGGCTCGCGCGCGATCGGCTTTTCGCATGTCCATTTGCAACATGCCGCCGTTAACCTGTGCCAATTTGGCGATCGGTTTACCCGTATCAAAATGAACAATATCTTGGGCTTCGAGCGATTGATACGGTTTACCCCATCGCAAAGCTGGAATCTGTAACATCTTCTAATTCTCCGATTAGTAACCCGTGATCAATAAACGCCGACGGTGGTCGAAGAAGCGATTCCGCGCCAAGGACGAACGCCGCTAACACCATCCCAAGGATATTTCTCGTAAGGAGTTTCTCGCTCTCCTTCGTCGCGTTCCAGGAATCCGGGAACAAAGAATTCTTTGGTCATGGTGTAAAGTTTCACACGCCCAGATTCACCATATCCAACGACCTTTTGCGGGTCATCGAAATCGACGAGTTCAACCACTGCCCGAGGCTGTGGAGCATAGTAGGTGATCTTGTAGCCATCAGCAGCGGTAACTGGTTTGCTGCATGCCAAGCCCATCAACGTGTTGCCGTAAGTTGGAGTCATATAGACACCACTTTCTTCGGGTGCACCGCCGAAGAATTCTTCGATGCAAAAACGAGTCCACTGTGGAGTGAACTCAGTACCGCCCGAGAAGATACCCGTAATGCCAACTTCAGGAATGCTGGTCCCTTTTTCGGCTAAAGCATAAGCCAATGCTTCGAGGAGCTTAGGGGTGGCAAACATACATTTAATGTCGTGGCCTGCGGTCAGAATGGTGACAGCCTGATCGATACAATGCTTCTTGTATTCTTCGAGGTGTTCCATCCAGCCCTTCTTGATCAACTTGATGACCCACCGCGGATCCAAATCGATGCAGAAGCAAATACCACCGCGATACTGGCACAGATGCTCAACAGCGAGTCGCAAGCGGCGGGGACCTGACGGGCCCAACATCAACCAGTTGGCACCTTTGGGAAAATACTGATCAGGAAGTGTGTGGCTGAAAAGTTCATAGTCGATGCGGAAGTCATCGACGACAACGCGACTCTTTGGAATCCCCGTTGTGCCACCCGTTTCGAAAACGTAAGCCGCTTTGCCTTCGAGCCCTTTGGGGAGCCAGCGACGAACTGGGCCACCCCGCAACCACTCGTCTTCGAATAGCGGAAATTTTTTCAAATCATCAAAGCCCTTCACATCCTTGAGCGGATCGAATTTCAGTTCTGCTTTCTTGGCGAGCCAAAACGGCGAACCGGTTGACTCATGAAAATGCCATTGAACGGTTTCGTAGGTATGTTGGTCCAAAAGTGTTTTGGCTTCTTGCGACTTCTTCAGAAGGGCAGGATCAACAGGAGCTGTGCTGCTCATAAGGCAAAGATCCAAGATTAAGTGAAGGTGGGATGTTTCGCTAACAGCCGAGCCGAAACCTTGTTCGTGAAACTCAGGCCTCTAAATTGTAACCTTTTGGCAACTCGCCGTTCACCCCTGTTTTCATTTCCGACGACCACCTTAAAGTAGGTGGTGTGACGTGAGGCTAGTTTCATCGCTACAATAGGCAGGCTTTATCAATTCAGTTAATACTCGAAATGGGTAGAGGCTGAGTTGAGAATCAACTTTGAATTTTCAGGACACGCTATGCCCGCCAAAAATGTTCTCGGTACCGCGCTCGAACCTTGCAGTTATGACCCCATGACAGGTTTCTTTCGCGATGGTTGTTGCAATACGGGTGCAGAAGATGTTGGATTGCATCTGGTCTGTTCGGTAATGACCGACAAGTTCTTGGCTTTCTCCAAAGCGCGGGGTAATGACCTCAGCACACCAATGCCCATGTATCAGTTCCCCGGACTGAAAGAAGGGGATCGCTGGTGCCTTTGCGCTCTGCGTTGGAAAGAAGCCTTCGAGGCAGGCATGGCCCCACAAGTTGTGCTTGAGGCAACGCACATATCAACGCTGGAGTTCATCGATCTCGAAGATTTGCAGAAACATGCGGTAACTGATTAAGGCACTGCGGCAGGCTTAATCTGAATTCGCGACGAAACCACAATCAGATTGTGGGACAATGCGCAGAGACCATTTTACTTTTTTCGCGCCCTTCGCTTTTTTTTCGCGGTTCTTTATCGCTTGTTCAGCCACACCTTCGCTCGTTTCGCATGGGGCGTTGTGCCCACAGAGCCGCGACTCAAGTCAATACAACGCACACTAGGGAAGCGATTACGACGGCAGATAAAGGACGCAGCAAAGTGCCAAGCCTCTCAACCCACCGGAAATTCTAGAAACAAGGACACTGTTAGCTGGAGACTCGGGATTCACCAAAACACGGCGAAGTTGCATGGCCTCATTGGCCAACTTTAGATCATTGAAGTCGTAGGAACAAAAGAGCTTAATGCACAAACTTGACGACGAATATTCACGTTCTCCATACCGGTATCCGTACTGAAAGTCCTTACTATTCGCGAGCTTTTCGTTCGCTATTTCAATCCAGATTGGGTTCGGATTTACCTCCGCAAGCAGCTTTCGTAATGGTTCAGAAAGCCAGACGATTTCGGCATATTTCCATCGCAACCGAGCATTCCGAGCACGAAGAATTGCATATGTAATGAGCGCGATAACAACCGCGTCCGTGATCAGGGCGATCAACATCATTATGTAAAAAATGCAGTTCATTGCTGATTCCCCCGACCTTGGAAGTAGCTCCGCATGAGGATCACGCTACCGATATGCGCTAACGGAATTAGGACCAAGAATGGAAAGTTCCAGAAGTCCAGGACGATCATCGCAAGAACGCAGAGCAGGAAGAACCCTACCGCTTGCCTTAGGCCCGACGAAAGAACCCAGAATGAATCACTCATGCTGCCTTCAGCTTTGGGCAATTCGCCGCGATCATGTAGATAAACTATCTGCGATGCGACCAAGTACGTAGAACACCCGAAAAACCATGCACGCAATAGATTCGCTGTAAAGCTAAGTTCTGAAAAACATTGCGGAATCAAGAACATGGGCAATGCAATTGTTAACCCAATCGCTATCGGACCGTAGGTTTTGTGCATGATATAGACTCGCCTCTAGCAGCAGCCTTTGGGGAGCTCGAATGGCCAGTGTTATAGGCCATATTCAATACTAACCAATGGCAAGCCAACTGAGCTACGAGAGAATATCTTGTAGCACATTGCCATGCACGTCGGTCAAGCGGAAGTCTCGACCTGCATAGCGATAGGTTAGTTTCTTGTGATCCAAGCCCATCAAGTGCAAGATAGTCGCATGCCAATCATGGATATGGCATTTGTTTTCAACCGCTTCATAGCCTAAATCGTCAGTAGCTCCATAGCTGAAGCCCCCTTTGACGCCACCCCCTGCCATCCATGTGGTATAGCCTTTGTGATTGTGATCGCGTCCATCGCCGTTTTGGGCATCGGGTGTTCGACCGAACTCGCCACCCCAAATCACGAGCGTGTCCTGCAACAAGCCACGAGCTTTGAGATCTTTGAGCAAGCCAGCAATTGGCTTATCAATCTCAGTGCATTTTTCTGGGAGCTCTGTTCGCAAGCGAGCGTGATGATCCCAATTGCCGTGCGTCAATTCAATGAATCGTACGCCTGCTTCGGCAAAGCGGCGAGCCAATAAACATTGGCGACCGAAACCATCGGTATCTCCTTGACCGATACCATACATGGCCAGCGTCTTTTCATCTTCGTTACTGAGATCCATCATCTCGGGTAATTTGTCTTGCATCCGGAAGGCAAGTTCATAAGATTCGATGATGCCTTCGATGCCACTGTTGTCAACTTCGTTCCCTTGTTTGTAGCTCTCAAGTTGTCGCCGGTTCATGCTTTGAATGAACTTAAGTTGGCGACGTTGTTGTTCCGAATCTAGGACATCATTGCGCAAATCTGGAAGTGCATCTTGGTCGCCGCCAGCTTGTGCAAAGCGAGCCCCCGGACCACGCCCTTGAGGACGCCCGACTTTTGTCCCTTGATAAACGGCTGGCAAGAAAGCGCTGCCGAAATTGGTCGCTGATGCGGGCGGTGGATTGAGAGCAATAAAGCCAGGCAAGTTATCGTTTTCAGTTCCCAGGCCATAAAGTGTCCAAGCACCCAGCGAAGGTCTCACAAATTGAGCATTGCCGGTGTGCATTTGTGTCATGGCTCGCGGATGCACCGGTTGGTCGCAATGCATACTGCGAATTAAACAGAGTTCGTCGGCCATCTTGGAGATTTCAGGGAATACTTCCGAGATCCATAACCCGCTCTTGCCACTTTGTTTGAATTTCCAGGGCGATGGCATGAGGCGACTGTTGGGCCCACGATTGCCGCGCCCTTCCGCTTCGGCCAACTTAGGTTTGTAATCGAAAGTATCAACGTGGGATGGTCCACCTTGCATGCACAGGAATATCACCCGCTTTGCTCTAGGCGCAAAATGTGGCGCCTTAGGATCCAGGGGATTGTTCGAGTTGTCCGAAGCGTACGCAGAATTTGCGGAACCTGCCAGTCCGGCAAAAGCCAAGTATCCAAATCCGGCGGATGCCGTCTGCAGAATCTGTCGTCGGCTGTATGAGTTGTGTGAAATCATGATTCACCTATCTTTCGAAAACGATTTGCTTTTTACGATCAATCCAACCAACGAAATTCTGCGGTCGCCATGATGGCTTGACACAGTTGGCACCAAGCGGCGAACGTCTTCTCGGCACGATTGCGGCCTGTTGCAGAGTCCGATGTATCATTGACAAACTTGATGCTCAACTGCACTTCCTCGGCTGTCGGTGGACGCCCAAAGCTCAACATGAATAGTTCACGAACGCGTTCAGCCGGTTTGCTTTGATCTTTCGCTAGTCGACGTGCTAAGGCTTCGCTTTGTTGAATCACAAAATCGTTGTTGAGCATGTACAAAGCTTGATCTGCTGTGCTCGATATTTCTCGAATCGGAACTACCATACTTGGTTCGGCAAAGTCGAATACGGCTAGCGATCGAGGTAGTAGGTTACGCGCGATTGGCAAGTACACCGAGCGATAATAGACTGGTACGGCTAGCGGGTTGGAACGGGCACCGGCCATCATGCGGGCCGCGTTTCGAAAACGTTCAGCCGGATCGGTGCCAGATGCGGACATACCGGTTCCAGTGCTGGGGGCAGCCATAATTGCTGACACTGGACCGTTGGGACCGACCAGTGCAAAACCAAGAGCGGATATCAATGAGCCGTTGGGACGTTTGGTATCGATCTGGCCGGAACTGGTCAGCATCGCATCGCGAATGGATTCAGCATCCAAGCGACGTCGATTTCCGCGTGCCAAGAGTTCATTGTCGGGATCTTTTTCAAACAACAGTTGATCCACGTTGCTCGATAGTCGGTAAACATGGGATGTCGCTATATGTCGAATCAGTTTCTTGACTGACCAGCCATCCTTCATGAACTTGATTGCCAAATGATCCAACAACGCTTGCTGTTTAGTACCAGGCCCTGACATACCAAAGTTGTCTGGTTCGGCTACGAGCGGTTTGCCAATCAGATGTTGCCAAACACGATTAGCCATCACGCGAGCCGTTAGTGGATTGGTTTCATGGGTCAGCCATTTAGCTAAGTCCAAACGCCCACTCGATTTCGAGGAAAGCTTAGTCGTTTCAGCGTCGAACAAGGCGACAAAGCCGCGGGGTACCTCTTGGGCCGCTTTATCGATTTCTCCGCGTACTAACAGGCGAGCGTTTGCAATTCGATCGCGATCTTGAACCCCCATGCACAGGGCCAATGGCTTTCCAGTTTCATCAACGCTGGCGATACGCGCCTTCACAGCCACAAGTTGTTGTTCGAGCACCGCCGCATTAACAAACGCGCGGCGTGGATCGTTATTTGGATTGGTGGGATTGGTACCATTGGTTCCAGGGCGATTCGCTGGGTTCGCATTGGGCATTAACTGTTGTCGACGAGCTTGCGCGACTTCAACTTCGAGCTCTTTCACTTGTTCTTTGAGTTGAGCTAACTCGGCTGGTGGAATCGCTTTGAATGGGGAAGCTTTATCTGTCAAGGGTAAGGCTAAGAGTCCACTTGGTTGTCGATTTCGTTGACTGCGGAATCCGCCGTAGAAGGTTTCTGTACTTCCGAAAATTCCCGCCAAAGCATAATAGTCGGTTTGACGAATCGGATCGAACTTGTGATCGTGACAGCGCGCACAGGCGACCGAGACACCCATCACAACGCGAGTGACGGTATCGATTTGTTCGTCGATCAAGTCCGCTTGGAATTGACGTGGGTTTTGTTCGATTAATGCTTTGGGCCCCAGGGCAAGAAAGCCCGTAGCGATTAATTGTTCTTGCCATTGTTCATCGGTTTTCGCGGGCATTAAATCGCCCGCAATTTGTTCCTGAACGAACCTGTTGTAGGGCTTGTCCTTCTGGAATGAGTCGATCACATAATCGCGATATCGCCACGCGAAAGGGAACGTTTGGTCCACTTCTTTACCCGTTGACTCGGCGTAACGTGCCACGTCCAACCAATGGCGAGCCCAACGTTCACCGTATTGCGGAGAGTCAAGCAAACGATCCACAACATTCGCAACGGCTGCATCCTCCGCTTCTTCATAGGCTTTAACAAAGTCCGCGATATCTGCGGGGGAAGGTGGTAAGCCAGTTAAATCGAAGTAAAGTCGGCGGAGCAATTTGGTGGCTTCGGTATCCGCCACAGGTTTCAGGTTTTCGCTTTCTAGCTTAGCAGCTACAAAGCGATCGATTTCATTTTTGCACCAAGACTTTAGCTCTTTCGCTTCTGGGATTTCGCTCTCGGTGGGTGGTTGATAGGACCAGAACTTTCGGCCTTTCTCGATATCTTCGTCAGTGACTTGCGACGATATCGGAGCGACTCGACCGCTGCGAGGATCAGGGGCCCCCATCTCGATCCATTGTTTGATGTCGGCGATCATCTGGGGAGGTAGTTGTTTGCGAGGTGGCATACGAAAATCTTCGTAGTTGATCGCATTCCACAACAAACTCTCTTCCAGTTTTCCTGGGACAATCGCCGGACCGGATTCGCCACCAGCCAATAGAGCCTCGCGCGTATCAACCCCTAAGCCGCCGCGAGTCCCCTGCCCTTCAGCCGAGTGGCAGCTGTAACATTGTTCTACCAAAATTGGTCGAATCTTTGCTTCGAAAAACTTGAGTTGCTCAGCAGTGTATTGCGGTGCCTCATCTTGAGCGCAAGCGGTCGGAGCCGACAAGGATGCGACAAGCTGAGAGCTGAGAAGGGCTCCCAGCCAGTAACTTTGAAACAAGAATCTGGAACGCATACCATTGCCTCTTACCAGTTTAGAATCCAGGGGTTGAATCAGGAGAACTCGTCGCCAGACATTCAGGATTGACTTGAATGTTACTTGTCGTCGGATGAATCGGATTCAGGTCGTTTGGGGCGAACCGCTTCACCGTCGCGACGATTTTGTTGTTGCAATCGGCCAGCTTCTCCACCACGTCCCATGCGTTCTCGCATACGTTGAGCGGCGACTTTCAATTCGCTCACATCAAGTGCCCCGTCGCCATTGGTGTCGATCATGGCAGTTCTTTCTTGCATTTGCGGCGGAATTTCTTCGCCTTCCAGTTTGCCGTCACCATTGGCATCGCGTTGTTCAAACATACGCTTCATCATTTCATCGTTCATCATGGGGCCTGGTGCACCGTTGGGGCCTCCAGCGAAACGTTGACCACCAGGCATTCCATCAGGCATTTTGGGACGCAGTTCTTCCGCTGAAAGGATGCCATCTCCATCCTTATCTAGCGTTAACAGCGCTTTCGAAGCGTTTTCAATTTCGGCGACCGATAACGTTCCATCTTTGTCGGTGTCTAGCGCAGCCATCACTGGAGGCATTGGCATTTGGCCGCCAAACATTCCTTCACGCATACCAGGACGCTCCCCCTCTCCGCGACGATTGAATAGTCCTGGTCGCTCTTGGCCTGGTCTATCTTGAAAAGGTCGGTTACCGGTGGAGCGAGGGCGATCGCCTTCTGGTTGTCCGGCAGCTGGCCGCTCACCTTCGGCCGGCTTTCCGCCCTCTTCTTGTGCCGATACTTGGTTGGCAGAAGCTACAATCGCTAGACCTGTTACAATCGCACAAGCATATTGAGACATGGTCTGGCGAAACTTCCATGACATGATTTTGGTAACGGACATAGCGTTTTTCATCTCCCAGGGATCAGGCACAATGGTCCGACGTAATTGGCCGGACATTACAAAACTTACAATGGAACAAACGTGATCGCTTGTTTGCTGGATAGAAATACCGATATTCCGACTTGGATATCCACCACGTTTGAAAAATAATTCCTACAAATTTCGAAGCGTCCACAAATACCAGGGTTTAACGGTTCTTTTTTAGTTCATGGCCCGAACGAGGGGGGCGGTAATGCAGTCGAATTCTGCCTCAAATGGCCCGTCATCCAAAGAAATCTTTCCCCAAGCGGAGTCGGGTGAGCGAACTGTAGCCAACGAAATTGAAACCCTGCAGCGGGATGGGGCTAAAGCTTTAGCAATGCTGTTCGATCGCTATCGTGGGCGTTTGGAGAAAATTGTTGAGTTCCGTATGGATGAGCGAATCAAACGGCGTGTTGATCCAGCGGATGTGCTTCAAGAAGCCTTTATCGAACTATCTAAACGTTTGCCGGAATTTTTGAGTCAGCCCAGTGTTTCAGTCTTTGTATGGATGCGACAAAAGACACTGCAGACTTTGATCGACTTGCATCGCGAGCATTTTCGCAACAAGCGCGATCCCAATAAAGAATTGCAACAGGCTCCGAACTGGAACAGTCATGAAACAGGCCTATCAATCAACGCATTTCTATCTGCCAGCATGACCAGTCCAAGTCAGCATCTTATTCGAGGCGAGGAAGTGTTGAGGTTGCAGGCCGCTATTCAAAACTTGAATGAATTGGATCGTGAAGTGATCGCGCTGAGACATTTTGAACAACTCACGAATCTACAGGTTGCAGAGGTATTGAATCTCTCACCGACGGCAGCCAGCAACCGATACATTCGTGCGATCTCACGTTTGAGTGAGAACTTGACCGATTCTTCTGGTACTGTAGGAAAGAAGTAGTCGATGCAATCGGAATCCATCTCACCCATCAATCGACTCGTCGAGGAATATGCCGACCTATTGCGCGCCGGTAAAAATATCACGATCGACGAATTTGTATCAGATTACCCTGTTCATGCGGGTGAGTTGCGCAAGATATTGGTGGCCGTCGACATGGTCGAACGAGCTGCGTTGCAGTCGGTAGTCGCCAATGATTCTGTATCTAGTGCGGGCTTTCGTCAGTTTGAAAAGAACCTTCCCAAGAGTTTTGGCGATTTCGAAATCGTTCGTGAATTGGGACGCGGCGGTATGGGGATTGTGTATGTGGCCAAGCAACGTTCGCTTAAGAGATTGGTCGCCCTTAAAGTGCTGCCAAGCTCTGGTCCACAGGCCATCAAAAACCGCCAACGATTTCGACGTGAAGCAGAATCCGCTGCTTCATTGCACCATACGAATATTGTTCCCGTGTTTGGAATCGGTGAGCAGGATGGCATCTTGTTCTATGCTATGCAACTTATCGATGGAGTCCCGTTAAATCATGTCCTGGATTCACTTTTGGGGAAAGAACGCGAAGAGAGTGAGTCGGTAGCTGCGGCGGTTGGCGAATCCCAACATCTGGCTCCTGCACAAGCGGCAGCTCAATTGTTCAAAAACGATCCGCGACCTGTACAGGATGTTCTATACCAAACGACATCGGCACCGGACGATAAAACACAGCGTCAACAGCAGACGATTGAGCTTCAGAGGATGCCAGAGGGCAACGCTGCACTAGTTGCGACGGTGACTCTAACGCATGGAATGATACCAGCGAAGAGCAGTGGTTCGTTGGAATTTGATGTACCGGTCAATAACGTGGATGCGGACAAGAGCGTGGAGGAAAATAGCCAAGTCCTCAACGAGGCGGGCCGATCGATCGCACTCAACGCGGTATTCTTCCGCAATGTGGCGAAGCTCATGGCGTCTGCTGCCAACGCACTTCAATATGCACATCAACAAGGGATTTTGCATCGAGACATCAAACCGGGAAATCTCTTGTTGGACCGGGATGCCACACTGTGGATTACCGACTTTGGACTCGCACGCCCCACGGACATCACCAACGTAACTCAGACGGGCGAAATCGTAGGCACGCTGCGATACATGGCGCCGGAACAATTCCAAGGACAAGCTGATCAACGTACCGATATCTATTCTCTTGGTTTGACATTGTTTGAACTGTTAGAGCTCAAGCCGGGTGTTGAGTTCCAGCACGGTAAACTCAAATATTGCAACTCAACTAGCAATGATTTGCAGCCTAATTTCGGCAAGCGCTCCGCGGTGCCGCGCGATCTCCAAACGATTTGCCTCAAAGCTTGTGCTCACGATGCTGGTCAGCGTTACCAGCAAGCGCGAGAACTCGAAGAAGACTTACGCCGATTTTTGGAAGATCGCCCGATATTGGCAAGGCGAAGCACACCCATAGAACGCTTTGTGCGTTGGTCAAAACGCAATCCAGCTCTCGCCGGATTGATGACGCTATCGGCTATTCTCTTGGTCATGATCGTAATCCTACAAGCGATTTCAAATCAGGAAAAACAGGCGAATATTTCAAAGATACAGGAACAATACGATCGAGCGGAAGAGAATGTGAAACTCAAATCGTTGGCATTGGAAGAGGCACGCCTCGCCAAGCAGCGAGCGGAAAACAACTTGCAACTGGCGATGGAAGCTTTTGATCAGGTGGTTACGAATGTCAGTTCGCGCGGGCTGGCGATGAATTCTATCACCGAGCTAGATGGCGAAAATGAGTTAGTGTCCTTTGCAGATGCAGAACTTAATTCGGCGGATGTTCAATTGCTGGATACACTCATTTCGTTCTTTGATCGGTTTGCGCAGGAAAATGGAACGAATCTCAAGCTCCAGGCAGCGATCGCCAGTCGTCGCGTTGGAGACATCCAGTTTCATTTGGGCCGCATCGATGAAGCGGATAAAGCGTATCGAAAGGCGATTGAGTTTTATGAAGCAGCTGACGTGAACGAAGATGATATTTCCAAAGATCTAGCGGTGGTCGAAGTTTACACGCAATTGGTACAAGTCAACGCGCGACAGGGGAATATGGCTGTGGCTATGGCCACACAACAAAAGGCACGGCAGATTATCGAACGCAATCCAAAGCTCAAGAGCAGCGAACAAGGTCGATATGCGTTGGCTGTTTTGTTAAATAACTTGGCATCGTTTGGTTTGCGGGTTGGTACTGAAGTGAGACCTCGCCCTCGCTTGCAACAGTTTTTCCCATTTCGACCAGGAGGAAATGTTGAGGGGGGACCTGGAAATATTCCTCCTCCGGGGACTGCGGTCAGGATGAAACGCGAAGTTGACGCCAACCGCGAAGCCCGAAAAATCTTGACCGAACTGGTCGCAGAGAATCCAGAGACAGAAGCCTATCAAATCACCTTAGCTCAGAACTATCGCGATGAAATCCGTATTTCTCGATTCCTGCGCGATCCAATGCAAGGTGAAAAGGCAATCGCCGAAGCGATCAAAATCTTACAAAACTTGAAAAGCAAGAATCCCGACTCATTATTGATTCAGTATCAACTTGCAGAGACGCTGGGTACGCCGGTAACAGGGCGGCCAGTCGAATACCAGCGACTTAACGAAGCTCTGAATATCTGTGATCGCTTGATTCAATCGCAACCCAATATTCCCGAATATCGCGCCTTGAGAGGTAGTCTGCTGGTTCGGCAAGCGGCGATCCGATTTGGCAATGGAAGAAAGGATGAAGCGGAAGAGATACTGCTAGAGGCCTTGGAATATCAAAAGTCCCTTGCCGACCAGTTTCCGGACGTTCTTATCTACCAAATCACTTATGCACAAAGCTTGCAGATGCATGCTTTGTACTTGGCAGAAAAAGGTGACTACCAACCCGCCTTGTCGAAGATGGAGCAGGCGATTGGTTCGTTGGAGAGATTTCGAAAGAATCGATCGCAACCTCTTATGTTGCAAAACATTGTTAATCGATTGATCGAGACTAGAAATTCGATGCAGTCGAATCAAAGCAAGCGTTGAGGCTAAGTCGTCGAGTGGGCTTGGATTGTAGATGGCTGTCGGTTAATTTGAGTTGTTCCCAAGCTAACGTTGTTTTTGGAGTGATCGTGCCATGGCCGGTGGTAGTCTATTAGCGCTGTTCGACGACATTGTCACTATTCTGGATGATGTCTCGACCATGAGCAAAGTGGCGTTGGAAAAAACAGCCGGAGTCGTCGGCGACGATTTGGCGTTAAATGCGAAGCAGATTATCGGGGTCAAGGTTAATCGAGAGCTCCCGATCGTGTGGGCAGTCGCCAAAGGCTCATTGATCAATAAAGCGATTCTTGTTCCGGCGGCATTACTGATCAGCTATGCAACGCCATGGTTGGTGATGCCATTGCTGATGCTCGGGGGACTCTACCTCTGTTATGAAGGGGTGGAGAAATTGTTGCACAAGTGGTTTCATCCCAAAGACCACGCACATGATTCTACACAAGAAAAGCCAGAAAACGTCGAAGCAGCTAACCCGCTCGCGCAAGACGTACAATCCGAAAAGATCAAGATTCGTGGTGCGATTCGAACCGACTTCATTTTATCTGCAGAGATCATCGTCATTGCTTTGGGAACTGTTGCCAATGTTAGTTTTGGAATGCGGGCGTTGGTGTTGTGCGCGATCGCCATTTTGATGACCGTAGGTGTTTACGGGCTCGTTGGCGCTATCCTGAAGATTGACGACTTGGGCATTTGGATGCAGACTCGTTCAGGCGAGGGAAGCAGCGTGCGGTTACAACATAAAATGGGACGGTTCCTAGTTGCCTTAGCCCCGTATCTCATGCGATTTTTGGCAGTGGCTGGCACCGCAGCGATGTTTTTAGTGGGTGGCGGAATTGTGGTTCACAGTATCGAACCGATCCATCATTGGCTCGAACATACGCTCGAACCTGTAGCCCATCTTCAATATGTAGGTGGCGTCGCACATTGGTTGGCTGAAGCGATTTTCAATTTGGCTGTGGGCGTTGGAGCAGGATTGGTGATCGTGCTGGTCGAGAAAGTTGTTCGTTCTGCATTGGCTGGTAAAAAGGCAACGCATTAAAAAAGCGATTCGTCGGAGAACCAACGAATCGCAGCAATGTGTACTTTTAGAAGCAATCTGGATTAGCTTAAACCAAAAGCCTTTTGCATTTGTTGACGGACAAGTGTCAAGCGTTCTAGTCCTCCACCAGAAACTTCGGCGGTGGTCCAGCCGGTGAAGCCGATTTCATCTAGTCCTTTACGTACTTCATCCCATGGTACGTCATCTTCTTCCGATGTGATGTCGACGAACTTATTCTTCGCGCGGCTAAAGCCCTTCACATCGAGTTTCACGGCGCGTCGGCCGAAAGCGTTTAACCAAGCTCGCGGTTGACCATACTTCCAATGGTTGCCGATGTCGTAGTACATTCCAACCCAATTGCTGTTGAAGCTATCGACAAACTTGATAAATCGATCTGCGGTTTGTTCCGGAGGTGCATCGTGGTCGTAATGCATCTTGTTCCAAACATTTTCGAACAAGATCATTTGGCCGAGCGAGGCTGCTAAGGGGAGCATGGCTTTAATCTGCTCGCTGGCGCGGGCTTCAATCTCCGCTTCGGGCCCGTCGTTTCCGTGGCCAATAACAATGAGAACTCCGCTGCCACCTGCAGCATGCGACACGCGAAGGCAATGTTCGATGTTGGCCCGCCCCTTGAGTCGTTCGGCTTCATTGGGACTGGTCAAGCGTTGGCCCCAATGTTCGTGGTTGATGGCGTTGTGCACAAAGACGCCAGACTCTTGGACGGCCTGACGCGCTTCGTCGACTGTGTAGGCGCCCGCTTCGTCAAAATCGACGCCATCAAAGCCCGCGGCTGCTGCAAGCTTCAGTCGCTCGACCAACGTTAGGTCCTTGTCCCCTTCCTTCTTGGTGATCATGCCCAATTTGCATGAAAGTAAGATGCGTTTGCCGACTGGCGGGACTATGATCTTGGAGGTTTCGGATTTAACTTCTTGAGCATTGGTGTTGCCGGTCATTGTGGCCGCAGTTGCAGCAGCGGCACCTAAACCCAAGAAGTGACGACGACCTAAAAATGAATCAGGCTGAGGCATGAAAGTTTCCAAGTGGAAATAGGAAGGTGAAGTGCGCTAGGCTAGCGGAAGGTCCGAACACTATCAGTATGACCGCTCTTACTACAGACGCAAGAATATTCTCTTTCGATACAGGATGGATGTACAGAGCCAGCATGCTGCAACAAAAAGAAGGGCCATTAGGAAGGAAACAAGTTTTGAGGGGACAGAGAAAGACACCAGTCCGTCAAAAATGGTGCGTTTGAGCCCCGCTTCACCAATTGGTATGAGGGAATAAATATCTCCACCCAAACTAGAAAGGACATACGCAAAAATGGCATTGGTGCCGAAGACTAAACTCCAGCGAATTCCCCGTCGTTCACCACGTAAATCGGTCCACCAATAGCAGACTGCTAAAAAATGTGCGGCACCTCCGGCGGCCAAGAACAAATAAGAAGGCGTCCAGAGTTGTTTATTGACCGGAATCGTCCAAGCTAGAGCAAAGCCGCACAGCACAAAGATATTGGCGACAAGAAAAAGAGAAATCAGCTTCTGTTCCTTGGACTTGTTTTCGGCTCGCAATAAACAGCCTACTTCATATCCGAGAAACGTGGTCACAATCGAAGTTAGAGTACTCCATACACCTTCAGGATCGAAGCCTGGAGCGGGCGATTCTTTCCAGACATGGCCCATCAATAATTGGTTATCGAGCCACCAGCAAAAATTTCCGAGCGGCTCGAATACACCTGAACCAAAGCCGGGTACTTTTGCTAACAGCATTCCACTGAGATAGGTCAGTACAAGCAGGCAGGCGACAAGTCGTTGCCCCCAGCGAGGAAAAAGCAACACCATCACGGCAACGATGGCATAGCAGATTGCGATTCGTTGCAATACGCCCGGCCACCTTGCTTCAAGAATTACCGCAGGGCGAGTGAGGACATCGGGAAACAAGCCAAGTGCGAAGCCAATGGCGAATAACAAGGCTGACCGAAAGAGTATCTTGGTCCATATTTTGTTGGGCTGGTCTTTACGTTTCTCCAGCGAGAACGGCATTGCCACGCCGACGATGAATAAGAAAAACGGAAATACCAAGTCGGTAGGCGTGCAGCCATGCCAGGGGGCATGCAGCAACGGAGCGTAAACGTGACTCCAACTCCCTGGGTTGTTGACCAGGATCATAGCGGCCATCGTCATGCCTCGCATCACATCCAACGAAACAATCCGTTCCGAAGATGTGTTGACTGGGGTTTCCATCACGCTGGCCGTTCTATGTTAGATCCGAATAGCTATTCACAAGGCAACAATCGTTATCGTAGACCATTGGCTGTAAGAGTAGAGGCTCCAATGGTATTTAACGTTTGAGCGTTGCCATTCCCAGCTGGCGAAGGTTTCTGCAAAAACTCGGGAAACTTGACTTGCTGAAAGAAACTGAGGTTGGGCGATGCACTCGCTTTGGCAAGGTAGCTTTCCATCGTCTCGTCGCGAGAAAGCATGATCATGCCCGGAATGTTGGTACCACCCGTTTGCCAGATGGTTTGTCCTTTGTATTGGATAGCCAAACTGCTGGCGTAGGATTGGACAGTATGAGATCCCGACATGTGGTATGAAACTGTTTCTTGCTTTGGACCGGTGATACCCGCGACGACTTGCACGTCGGAATTGGGGCTTACTTTGCAGCCGATAGCTTGAATCGCCTTTTCGATCCCAGACTTCACTTCAGCTTGATACTGTTGTGGAACACCATTGATATTCACACCCATTGCTGCGCCGGGCCGAACCACGAAAAGGTCGGGTTGCTTTTCGGCAGCCACCAACTTTTCTCTAGCAACTGCGGTTGGAAGCTTGGTGGGGAACAGGATTCCACCTGCATCGGTGTTACAGCAAAGGAAGGCAATGTCGCCTTGAACAGTTGTGGCATGCGACTCGAGAATCGTCCACAACTGAATATGAGATGGCCAATGGATCAAAGTTTTGTTATCGAACAGGACATGCTCTTCGTCAGGAAACGCGAAGGCGTTGCCGACGTTGGTACCAGGGAAGCTCAGTTCCTTAATCCATTCCTTTTTCTCAACGTCCAAGATGAGCACACGGTCCCAAGCAGCTAAACCAATCTTTTTGCCCGATGGACTAAAGGCAACTTTTGGCCAAGGCAAGTGACCTTTGTCCTCGATGGATATTTGGCCAACCATTTCTCCGGTATCTGTCTTTAGCACAATGATTTGGCCACTATGTAAAAATGCGATAAGTGAGTTGTCGGCGTTGAAGCCAGCCGCAGGAGCTTCGCCCAGTTCGGCGTGCCACTTCGGTGTTTTGGTGGACATGTCGAAGCAAGCCATATGACCTTTTCGACTGCACATCAAAACCAGATTCGATTTTAGGGGAACAGCAAAAGCGACATGGGCCGCTTCTTTATTGCCACCGCCTCGCTGCGTTTTGACATCCAGATCGGCTTCAAACGGAATCCACGTGTTGCCTTTCGCAATCTTCTTTCCCTTCAACGTCCACTCTTGGATGACATCTGGGCCGTCCCCTTTCTCATCGGTGCCACCCATCAAAATAGTCGCCCCATCATCCAAAAGGCAAAGAGGCTTCATCAGAGATTGATTATTCTCGGATGAAATCATTTTGCCAGTAGTTAAGTCCCCAATGACGACGCGCGAGTAGGGGACTTCGGACCCCCAACCTGTCGAGTATCCCAAGGCAACTTTCTTGGCGGTCAGGTTGATGGCGAGAGGATGGATGTTCTCGAAGAAATGTGATTTCTTAGGGAGTGGAACTTTCTTGGGATCGAAACCAAGGCCCGTCGATTCTGGGCCCGACGCTTCTGGGATCGGCACTTCCCAACGATCACCACCAAGGATTTCGATGGTCTCTACTTCGCTCCACTTAATTGAGCCACCGGCACGACCTGATGATTTTGGAGAGTCCCCTGCAGAGTCACCGCTATCATCCATTTCGGCGAACGGGTTGGCGGCCTCTAAGCCTTCCAAAAAACTACGATCTGCTTCGCACAATTTTGCGATTGGGATCGTCAACTTTTTTCCATCCTCTTTGGCGAGGACAACACTGTCCCCCTTCTTTTCGACAAACGAAGCTTCAACTTTGAACTTGCCAGTCGAATCGGTCCAAAGGCGAGTTTCGTCGGCCATTAAGGAGCCGGAAAGAGCTGCCCCGGAAAAAGATAAAATTGATAAACAGAGACTGAAAACTGCTCGGCCACGCAACATGGAAACAGATCCCAATAAACTTAGGTTGGAAGGAAGAGGATTGAGGGCGCCATCAGACTACCACATAGGCCCAAAATTAGTCGACTAGCGTTTAGGCTTGGTTGGGCCAAATTTTCGATTTTCCCGTGCTCTGCATTGGAGCCAAGATCGAGCGGTTCAGTACCTTTTGAGCAAAATCATGAGCGATTTCGCTCGCCACTGAGGTGGTTTGGTACGAGATTTTCCTTATTTCGTGGGTTATTTCTCGCCAAATCACCGCTAAAAATGGGTTGTTATATCGACAAGTAACGATGTGTCTGTATGTTTTGTGGAAGTGGTACGCGGATTGCGGGGTAACACGCCCGCCCAGCCCATTTCAAAATGAGGAACTACCGATATGCCCAAGCTAAACCTTATCAAGTGGCTTCAAAAATCTGCGGTATGGGGAAGCGCCTTGGTGGCAACGCTCGGGATGCTTTTATTGATGCTGCTTCTGTCTGGTTACTTTCAGAAAAAGGTCCCGATGGAGGAGCATGCCAACGATAAATCTCTTCCCACGAATCTCCAAACCGCCACGGTCAACTTGGTGAAAGTGCCACGAACCGAGTCGTCTGTCGGAACGATCCGCTCGGCTAATGAAGTTGCAGTTGCATCGAAGATCTTAGCTCAGGTTTTGGAAGTTCGAGTGAAGGCTGGACAAGCGGTTAAGCAGGGTGAAATCTTGGTACGGCTGGATGACGCAGACTTGACCTCCCGACTCCGCCAAGCTGAGTCAGCGCATCAGTCGGCGTTGGCTCAAGCTGAACAAGCTGCAGCGGATCTCGACCGCGCGAACCGATTGATTGGCAAGCAAGCGATTACGCAAGCGGAGTATGACCAAGCAGTGTCCGTAGATCGTTCGATGAAAGCCGAAGTAGACCGAACGGCACAAGCCATTGAAGAAACAAAGATTCAACTGGAATATGCGACAATTCGCGCTCCGTTTAATGCGGTCGTTATAGATAAACGCATTGAAGCAGGCGATACGGCAACGCCCGGACGTGTATTGGTGGATCTTTACGAACCAGATCGAATGCAATTGGTAGCAGTGGTTCGTGAATCGTTAGCGGTGAAATTAAAAGTTGGTGATACGTTACCAGTCGAATTGGAGTCGCTGGGATATCAGTGTCAGGCGGGCATAACCGAAATCGTTCCTCAAGCGGAGACATCGTCGCGATCGTTTACTGTCAAGGTGACCGGACCATGTCCTGAAGGTGTTTACAGCGGGATGTTTGGGCGCTTGTTTATTCCGTTGGACGAGGAAGAGGTGATCGTTGTGCCTGCAGGAGCTGTTAAGAAAGTGGGGCAATTGACATTAGTGGAGGTCTTGAGCGACGGAAAGCTACAACGCCGTTCCATTCAAGTCGGGCGGTTGTTCCAAGAAGGTTATGAAGTTTTATCGGGGCTAAAAGCTGGTGAAGTCGTAGTTACAAATTTATCGGGGATTGAATCATGAACGATTATGAATCCCATGAAATGCCAAAGGACGTGATTTCGAAGTTCGTCAAGCTCTTCTTGGACTCGAATCTCTCTGCCATTCTGATTCTTTTTTCCGTGCTGATTGGTGTAGCCGCATTGTGGATCACACCCCGCGAGGAAGATCCACAGATCGTAGTTCCCTTAGCAGATATTTACGTTCAATATCCTGGGCACTCGGCAGCGGAAGTAGAGCAATTGATTTCAACACCGCTGGAGCGTGTGTTGTATCAAATTGATGGAGTCGAGTATGTCTATAGTATGTCGAGCGAAAATCGGGCGGTGATCACGGTTCGCTTTTACGTCGGCCAAGATCGTGAACGAAGCTTGGTTAAGTTGTTCAAAAAATTGGACGAGTATCGCGATACGATTCCGCAAGGCGTAACGCAGTGGGTTATCAAACCGGTTGAAATTGATGACGTGCCGGTGGTGACACTCACGCTGCGTGGTAAGGAGAGCTATAACCTGCGGCGTGTTGGTGAGGAGACGATCGAACGCTTGGCGGCGATTCCCGATGTTTCTAGGGCCTATGTGATAGGTGGCGAATCGCGGCAATTGCAGATTCAGCTGAATACCGATAATTTGGTTGCCGCGAATTTATCTGCTTTGGATGTGGAAAATGCCATTCGAGGAGCCAATCTTAAATTACCTGCTGGCTCATTCAATAAAAACGATTTGCAAATTCAGGTCGATGCTTCTGCCGCCTTGATGTCGGCAGAAGATTTGAAGGATTTGGTTGTTGGCGTTTCTGACGAACGTCCCATTTACTTGAAAGATGTGGCAACGCTGCATGATGGCCCTGTCGAGCCGAATCACTATGTGCGTCATTATTGGGGGCCTGGTAAAGAATATGTGCATCACGAAGGAGCCCCCGGTACCGTAATCGGCGCACCGCAACATGACGCTGACGAACTCCATGCCGCTAATACAGTAAATGAACCGAGTTCGGAATCGCGTATCGATTCCAGTGAGCCACAATCGGCGGTCACCTTAGCGTTATCCAAGAAGAAGGGAGCGAATGCGGTTACCGTTGCCAATCGAGTTATTGCGGCGGCTGGAGAAATACAACGCGATTTTCTCCCCAGCGATATGGAACTCGTCATCACACGCAACTACGGTTTGACGGCCAACGAAAAAGTCAATGAGTTGATTGAGGCGTTGGGGTTAGCGATTCTCATTGTGATTGTGTTGCTCACGTTTAGTTTGGGCTGGCGCGAAGCGGTGATTGTGGCGGTTGCTGTTCCGGTTGTTTTCGGTTTGACCTTAGCAGTCAACCTGATGTTTGGTTACACGATCAATCGAGTTACCTTGTTCGCCTTGATTCTGTCGTTGGGGCTTATTGTTGATGACCCTATTGTCGACGTAGAGAATATTTCACGGCATTTTGCACAACGCAAGAAAGCCACGCGGGGTATTACCTTAAGTGCGGTTTCAGAAATACGGCCGCCTTTGATCAGTGCCACTCTGGCTGTAATTGTCTCTTTCATTCCGCTTTTCTTTATTACCGGAATGATGGGACCGTATATGGCACCGATGGCATTGAATGTTCCCGTTTCTATGCTCATGTCGATGTTGGTCGCATTTACGATTACACCATGGTTAACCTTTCATTTGTTGAAGAAGCATGTTGGTCATGGGGATGGCCACGAGAATAAAGGAGAATCGCAGGGTACAACGAGCGAGGAAATTCAACACGAACTTTACAACCCGGAAGAAGTTCATCGAACGTTTCTTTATAGATTTTTCCGCCCGCTGATGACTCCGCTGTTAGCATCGAAGTCTCGAGTTGTCTTGTTCTTGTTGGTGGTAGGATTCTTGACAATTGCCGCTACTGGGTTGGCGGCTCTGCGAGTGGTTCCTTTGAAGATGCTTCCGTTTGATAACAAGAACGAGCTATTGTTGATCTTGGATATGGATGAAGGGACGACGCTTGAACGAAGCAACGCGATTGCCCTTGAGTTTGAAGAGTATTTGCGGAAGATTCCAGAGGTTACTGATCTTACGAGTTACGTTGGTTTGTCAGGGCCTATAGACTTCAATGGTTTGGTGCGTCATTACTATTTGCGACAAGGGTCACATGTTGCCGATATACGCGTCAATTTGGTTGGTAAAAAGAATCGTACGCAACAGAGCCACGCAATCGCCTTGAGGATACGGGACGAGTTGACCGAGATTGCCGCTCGACATGGTGTGAACTTGAAGATTGTCGAGCTGCCTCCAGGACCGCCCGTATTGGCTTCGATTGTCGCAGAAGTTTACGGCTCCGCCGACCAGTCGTACGATTCGCTGCTAAATGCCTCAGATCTTGTGAAAAAACGCTTGGAAAAAGAGCCTGGTTTAGCAGATGTGGATTCGATTCGAGAGGCCCGCGCCCTCAAATGGGAGTTTGTCGTCGATCAAGAAAAAGCGGCGATTGCGGGAGTGTCTGTCGACCAAATCGCTCAGACACTTGCGCTCTCGCTCCAAGGTTCAGCTCGCGACTCGTTGCGAATTGCGGATGAACGGCAGCCGCTTTACATCACGGTGAAACTACCGTTGGTGGCGCGTTCATCGCTCACCGAATTAGGGCAAGTACAATTGAAGTCTCGCAGTGGCGGGTTAGTCCCATTGGCAGAGTTGGGACATTGGCGGGAAAGCCGTGTAGACCAAACGATTTATCATAAGAATCTTCAACGAGTTGTATATGTTTTCGCAGAGACAGTGGGACGTCCACCTGCGGAATGCATCGTCGACATCATGGCTGATCAACGCCCCAATCATGATCCCCATGAGGCAGGGCTGGACGACGAGAACTCCGTGGCTCGCCCAGTAGCGGGAAGAACCTACATCGATAACGGAAGTGGGCTGGCGTGGTCCGTTCCGAAGGGTGTGGAAGTACATTTAGCGGGAGAAGGGGAATGGAAGATTACACTGGATGTATTTAGAGACCTAGGTCTGGCCTTTGGTGCTGCCGTCTTGATGATCTATGTGATTCTAGTGGCCCAGACCGGGTCGTTTACGATACCCGCTTTAGTGATGCTGGCGATTCCATTGACCATCTTGGGCGTCATGCCGGGGTTCTGGCTGTTAAATCTTGTAAGTGGCCAAACGATTGGGGCGTACGCTGATCCCGCTTACTTTACGGCGACTGCGATGATCGGAATGATTGCGCTCTCAGGCATCGTGACTCGCGACTCGATTATCTTGGTCGACTTCATTCAGTTGTCGGTCCAACATGGTCGCAGTTTGTTTGATGCAATTCTGGAAAGTCGTGTGGTTCGCTTGCGTCCGATTTTGTTGACGGCCGGTGCTGCCATGTTGGGGAGTTTGCCTATTACACTGGACCCAATTTTCTCTGGGCTCGGATGGTCGCTCATTTTCGGCTTATTGGCTTCGACCGTTTTTACTCTCTTCGTTATTCCCGCCTGTTATTGGCTGCTATACGAACGGAAAAAGAAATAGGTGTGGGGTTATGATTTGCTTGTTGGCAATAAACGGATGCTATCGGTCTCGATGTTTAGGCTGTAATTGGGGCGACGTTGGGCAACAAACGCCTTGATCTCCTCGACTTTTGGATAGCCGGGATCGGTCCCAAAAAGCCGAGCGTCATCGATAAGAACGACATGCTCAAAACGCTGATCATTCAATATGTGAGCTAGTTCTTCGTAAATTGGCGTGTCCTTTTCCCCTTTGGCTGTTTCGCCAGCTGAATAGTGTCCGTCAAGCCAAAAGAGAGTTCGAGCTTTTAGCTTGGGAACCAGCTCACCCAATACGCGACCGCTATCGCCTTGAAGTATCTCGATATGGGAACGATCTCGAAAACGTTCCGTGGCCTTTTGGAAAAGTTGTTCGCTCAGTTCAATCGAGTAAAGCTGATCAAATTGGTCCGACAAAGCGTGCATCATATCGCCGCGAAACGTGCCTGTTTCCACAAGAGTTCGAGTGCCGAATTGATCGCGGCACTCGATTAACGCCTTCTGTTTGATGCGGTGAGGCGGCGGACAAGGGTGTCCATTGGCCTCCCACCGCCGAATTTCCTTTTGTACTTTTCGTTCTTCGAGCCACTTATTCACATTAGAGAGAAGATTCATGCAGAGTTCCTAAGTTGGTCGAGTTCTGTCTGATCCCAGCGCCAAGACTATCGTCCTTCGGTCAATTCGATGCACACGCATTCTTCATCGTTGCGAACGTACATTCGGCCGTTGGCGAATGCAGGTGGGCACCACACCACAGGCCGACCGAACGCCGAATTGGTTGGTTCCAAAATTTTGGTGCGATCGATTTCAGTAAAGCCTTTTGAATCCAGCTTACCCAGAATCAGCTCGCCGGTTTCCGCAAACATGTAGAACAAATCGCCATTTTTTACGAGGAATACGGTTCCTGATCCGACAGGGCGATTGCCAAGAGGTTTACCGGTTTCCCAGAGTCGATCACCACTTGGGACTTGAACCGCAGTGAATTCGCCTGTTTCATGGAAGCCGTACATGATATCTCCGTCCAAGAAGGGTTGAACATTTACTGGAGATAGGCCCTTCTTGGCCGCTTCACGCCACAGTACTTTGGCGCCGGGCTTTTGCTGATCCAATTCGAGCATCAAGTTGTGTTTGGAATAGCCACCGACGAAAAGGTAATTTCCCGATTGGATGGGCGTCATAATGATAGAGCCATTGTTGGCGGTATATTTTTCTGTCCAATACTCTTTACCGGTTTCTGGATTCACCGAAGCGATCCAGTCTGGACTCATCAAAATCAATTGTCGAGCATTGGCCGCATTGATGATAACCGGTGGTGAATAACCTTGCTCGGTAGCGGAACCATAACGCCAAAGTTCCGCACCAGTCTTCTTATCGAATGCAACGGTATGAGAGCCTTCGCCACCCACCAAGCAAATGAGTTTGTCTCCATCGATAAGAGGATGACTGGCGTAACCCCACAACGCCGCTTTGGTTTTGTAATCCTCTTTAAGAGAATGAGACCAAACGACTTTTCCAGACTCGCGGTTAAAGCACCATAGATGTCCCTCGGCTCCTAGCGCATACACAAAATCCCCTTCAACCACTGGTGTGCAACGTGGCCCGGCTGGGTATGAAATCGAATAAGTCACTGGATATTCATGTTTCCAGAGGACTTTGCCATTGCTGGCGTCCAAACAGAGCACGCGTTCACTTCCAGTGAACTCCGCTCGTTGAAAGTTATCTGTGCGGACTTGGTCGTTTGTGACGTAGTCTGTTACATAGAGACGATTACCAACAACTGCTGGGCCTGAATAGCCACCTGCAATTGGCGTTTTCCAAACGCACTTGGCTCCGGTCGCTGGAAACTTCTGTAGAGCATTCGGCGAATTCCAACGGTTATCGCGGGTAGGCCCCATCCAGTTCGGCCAATCTTCCGCTGTAGCTTCCGTAGATAGGCGAGTCACAACGAGGAGCAAAAGTAGCAAATGGATCCGCAAGACATTGAACCCAAAAGTGGTGGGGAACCGTACCATGTAAACACCTTCATAATGCAATGACAATCCGAGCAGCTATAACTTGTGCTCACTATCCTAGCGTAGAGTTGGGGCTCCAACTACAGGACTCGTCAAAAGGATAAAGTGGCACTCGTCGGTGCGTAAACGGAAAGGATCGCAGATCGGCACTCGTTGAACCGATCGTATTGACGCGAATGAATTGATCACAAACTTCTCGATAAGCGGCGACAGGAGCATGCACCCCTTTGGCCACAAGTACACGAAAATCCGCGGGGGCAAGACCACCGCTTCTCAATTGTTCGAGGCTGAATGGGACCATGCGTTTGGATGTGATCATTACGGTAAGTGCTGCCCCTCTTACTTTTGCGACCAGAGTGGGACCTTGGTCGAATTCGACGATACCGCCATGACGAGGTTGTGTTTCGCGAAATTGCCCTGAGTGTTTAGATTGAATCTCGAGTGACACGTCTAAGGGAGGACCATGAAGCGAATCGGATTTTCCTCCTAGTTTCATGGTCACAACTTCGCCATCGGAAACCGAAGAACAGGCTTGAACAACTTCGGGATCATAGATACACACAAATGCAGGCCCAATGTTGTGATTTAGCAAGGCTTGGGCAATCGTCGTTCCATCTGCAGCTGAACCTCCTCCAACGTTGTCGCCCATATCAAGCCAACAAAATCGTTGCGACGGCTGGAGTTTTATTTCACGAATCGCATCGTCAATGCTGTGCATAACACCTTGTAGTTCACTGCGTTGTTGCCAGAGGTTCCAACCCAATTCATCCGCCGCCTCCTGCGCGAGTTGTTCGTTTCCATCGCTGATCGCTAGAGCGGCAGCACCCATTTCTTGAACATCCGAATACGGAAAGCCCAAAAATAAACTGTTGCTTAGAATCCCGGGACGTTGCTTCTGTTCATCGGCAAAGCGAAAGAGCGACGCCAATGGTTCTGCGGCAGTTAATTGCCTTTCGATATTGATCACCAACGGCGGAAAGCAAGCTCGCATGCAGGGCTTTATTTTTCCTTGCAGAGTTTGAAGTAGCATGTGGGCTGCTTCTTCACCCCGCTGTTTTTGATCTAAGTGGGGATTGGTTCGATAGGCGATAAGAGCATTACACGCCGAGACCATTTGAGGTGAGAGATTGGCATGTGGATCAAGCGTTGCGACGATCGGAACTTCGGGGCCGACTGCAGCTCGAACTAAATTTAACCAATCGCCGTCCGCGTCCGGATACTCCTCTGCTACCGCGGCGCCATGGGCAGCGATCAATAGACCGTCAAGTTGCGGCGTATCGTCAAGGATGCGCAATATGCGTTCGGTTAAAGCGATGAAACTACTTTTTTCAATGGGCCCCGCTGGCGTTGCTCTGTAGGCTGCCAACGGTACCATCTCGACGGATGGGACTTCGGACTTTTGCAGGCCACTAATGAAACCACCCAATTCATGGTGACTCTCCTTGAGTCGCTCGACAACTGCTCCCCCTTCTAAAAAGAGGTCGGCCCGAAACTGATCTAGGGTCGTTTTGGTGGTTACGAATGTGTTGGATTCATGCAAGAGTCCCAAAATTCCAATCCGCATGATCTTTCCATCCTTCGTTCAACTTCTGTGGTGTTGCGTTGAGCCTTGGGAGTATCAACAATAGGTAATCGAAACTTCAACGGTTATACGAGTCGATACTCACCCCCTGTGGTGCTTGAGAGTATGCCGTATCGCGTGAAGAGGAACAATCTCACCCGCCCAACTTTCTCCCTCCTGACAAATTTCTTTATGCCCTATTCCATTGCCGAAATGCGTGCTCAACTTTATGCAGCGGTCGTTTGCGATGCACTCGATCAAGTTGGGCTTTTTCACCAATCGCCCCGTGTAAGTTTGCCGCTGCAAACGGCGAATCCCAATAGTAGTCGTGTTCTCATCGGCAGATGCAAGACAACTTTGTGGGCGGATATGGCACATGTCGACCCTGATCCTTATGCATTGGAATTGAGAGCCGTGGATAGCTGCCAAGCGGATGAGGTTCTGATTGCCGCAGCAGGCGGATCGATGCGAAGTGGAATCTGGGGCGAGCTATTGACAACCGCTGCGAAGAATCGTGGCTGTATCGGTGCAATTGTAGACGGCGCCATTCGCGACGTTACCAAAATTGAGTCGATGGATTTTCCCGTCTTTGCTCGTGGCCGCTGTTTGTACGACAGTCTCAATCGGCAACGCGTCATCGATGTCGATGTGAGTGTTGAAATTGATGGCGTGCGGTTCTCACCCGGCGATTTAGTGGTCGCTGATGCGGATGGTGTCGTCGTGGTTCCTCGTGCAGTAGAAGAGCGAGTGCTCGAACTCGCTTTTGACAAGGTGAACGGCGAAAACAAAGTTCGCGATGCCATTCGGAAAGGCATGACAGCTGTCGATGCCTATAAGACTTTCGGTGTCCTCTAGTTTTCGGCCCTGAATTTGACGGAGTTACCGTATGCAGTCTAACCATTTGTTTCGTCGGCATGTGTTGCAAGCGTCGCTGTTTGCTGCCGGGGCGGTAGCTTGCTTTCCCGCAGCTCAATTGCTGGCTGACTCAACCTTCCGTGATAAAAAACGAGTTGCGGGTGTGATTACCATCTATCGCTACAATTCACATGCCGACGTCATTCTTGGCAAGATACTCGAAGGTTGGAAACAAGATGGAGGAGCAGGTCCTGACCTCGAATTGGTGTCTCTCTATGTCGATCAGTTCCCGGCTGATGATATGTCGCGTAAGCTGGCCGAACGTTTTGGCTTTCGACTTTGCACAACGATCGAGGAAGCGCTCACGTTAGGTCAAAAAGAGATTGCCGTGGATGGAGTTATCTCGATCGGCGAACATGGTGATTATCCGTGGAACGAAAAAGAACAACATCTCTATCCTCGTCGCCGTTTTTTCGCTGGAATCACCGACACCTTTGAAAAGTATGGGAAAGTTGTTCCCGTCTTTAATGACAAACACCCAGGACCAGAGTGGGATGATGCGCTCTGGATGTATCAACGCGCTAGGCAACTGAAGGTTCCGTTTATGGCGGGCTCGTCTTTACCGGTCAGCTATCGTGAGCCCGATAATACCCTCAAGTGGAAAGATGAAGTCTCGGCGTGTGTCGCGATTGGCTATTCGGGCCTGGATATCTACGGATTTCATACGCTCGATTTCATGCAGTGTCTTCTCGAACGTCGGCAAGGTGGTGAGCGAGGCGTGGATTGGGTGCAATCGCTGCCAACCAACAAAGTTACGGAATATTTGGCGGCGGGAATCATCGATTCTTTCTTGCTCGACCAAGCCCTTAAGGTCACCAATGGAAATCGTCTAGCGATGTTGGAGAGTCCACCTGCTGATGGTGCATTGTTTTTGGTTCACTATCGAGATGGTTTGCAAGTTCCCATTTTGATGTTACCGGGGAATGCGACTGGAATTGGACTCGCGATCAGGACCAAGAGTGGGGAAACCATCGCAACTCGAACGGAAGAGAGGCCCGATCCTCGCCATCCTCATTTCGCTTATCTCCTCAAGGGAATTGAAGATATGTTTCATACAGGCAAGCCGTCGTATCCTGTGGAACGGTCGTTGCTTACTGCTGGCATGCTGGATCGGCTGTTGACTTCTCGGCATAGTGGCAATCAACGCATTGAAACTCCCGAGTTGGCAATTGAGTATGATCCAGTGGACTACGGTTATGCTCCCCACATCCCATTGTAATCAAGTTGTTTCGACTTTATGGGGAAGAGAGCGTTTTGTCCGGGCGAATCAGAATAGAGTGTACAAGGTGCAAAATGCTCAAGCCAATATCCGTCATTGTTGCAAGTGGATTGTTAGTTGCATTAGCGATGCAAGTGCTTGCGCAAGAAAATTCGCGAGTGTTGGTGGCTGAACTCGATGGTAAACCTATCTTTCGAGATGACCTTCCCGGCACAAGTGATCAAGAAATTGCTAAAGCCCTACAAACGCGAATTGGCGGGGCGATCTTCGAACAATTTATCTCAGACAACGCCAAGGAACTGAAGGTAAGTGATGCGGAAATAGATCAGGCGGCCAAGTACTTCTCCGAACGCCACGCGGAGAAAATGGCACTGGAGGCTCCAGCACTGAAGAAAAAGTTGGCCGAACTAACTGCCCAGGTCGAAGCCGCACCTGCTAATAGCGCTGAGCGAAGAACGCTTGAAACCCAACGAGCGGATATCGAACTTCAACTCGATCAGCAACCTCCAAGTCGAGAAACGGTAAAGTTCATTCTTACGTATTGGAAGTACCAAAATGTGTTGTATAAGAAATACAACGGTGGCCGATTGTTGTGGCAACAGATGGGGATTGAGGCCTTCGATGCGACGCGAGTTTTGCTGGAGACAGCAGAGAAGAAGGGGCGTTTCAAGATACTTGCCCCAAAGATTCGCGACGAGTTTTATTTCTATTGGACAAAACAGAATCACGGCGCCTTTTTGATCGAAGATGCGGAACGAATTCGCAAAGAATTTCTTGAGCCCGAGTGGCTTCCAAAGTCTAGTGTGCCAGCGATTAACCCGTAGCTGGAGCGCAGCGGAAACGCCAGCCAAAGGGGGTTCAGAGCGGTAAGTGTTGGAGCTGTCGCAAATGGTACTTGGTCTTAGGCCCGAAGGGCTGGTACATTAGTCGAACACATACCGCTTGTCATACTCAACTTTCTGTTTCGTTAGCATAGCTAAATACTCATCCTCAAATAATTGAGCTTGCCGACAAAATCAGAAACAACAATCCAGACGGTAACGCGAATAAGTAGAAGCGAGTGATCATAAAATCCTCCAACCTTTAGCGCGAATCCATTGAGTTCCTTAGTTGTTCCAGCCATGTAAGCGAACACTCTTTCGCGAAATCCATCTGTTAGCCATGTTGCCGGTTCTTGGTGCTGAAGATGATATGATAGAGCAGTTGTTGATGAGTACTCATCGATGTGCTCCAAGACTTTGTTTTTGTCTGACCATTTTACAGCACATTTGGGCGTATTGATTGCACAATTGTGCTTTTATGGCGACAGCAATTTCGTAAACTGCCCAGAGGAAACTAGGAGGATTTTTGGGCGGGTCGCGCTAGGGTGTGTCGGCCCTCCGGGCCTTTTCGCGTTTCTCTCTGAGCAAAACCGAGGCCTTCGACCCCGGCAGAGGATGTACCAGCCCTTCGGGCTTAGAACCGATGAATGTTAAAACGGTTGCAACCGGTCATTGGTCGAAAGAAGAGGTGACTGGTTAAGGTCGCCAACTGCTGAATACGCTCTCAAAAAAGATGTGCAGTATAACTAGGGCAGAGCCTGGGAACGAGCCACGTATTCAGCGAGCATCGACCCAAGTAAAATGCGCTGAGTGAGCCAGTAACCATTTCTGTGCTCGATTGCCATTCCTCTCTTAGCGTCCGTTGGCTTTTATCATGAACTTGCTCCTTGCGCCCCACTTTAACCTCGTTCGCGCTGTGCTGATTTTTGTTTTAGGAGTGATGTGCTTATCTGTGAGTGCTAACGGTCAGGCGTTACAGCAATTGAAATATAACGACGAACAGCTTGTAGTCGATTTGGGCGTTGGACTGTGGGCTTGGCCAGTCCCCATGGATGCGGATAACGATGGGGACTTGGACTTACTTGTATCCTGTCCCGATAAGCCATCGAACGGTGTGTGGTATTTTGAGAATGTGGATGGAGATACTAAAAATAATCCACTTCCCATTTTTCGACCGGGACGAAAGATCAGCAGTACCGTTCACTACGTCATGCCTAGCTATGTTGGTGACGAAGTGCGTGTTCTTAGTCCTGGGGTGGAATATTTGGGTTTTGCCAAATCGGGAACCACGTCCAAGCAAACGCTTTCCGTTGAAGCCAAGTTCTACAAGCCTGTAGGAAAGCAACCCAAAGGGCCTAAGGTACGGCACAATCAGTGGCGTTATGTTGACTATGATGGAGACACGAAACTTGACCTAGTGGTAGGCATCGAGGATTGGAGTTTCTATGGATGGGATGATGCTTGGGATTCACAAGGAGAATGGCTCAACGGACCGTTGCATGGCTTTGTATTTGTTTTCATAAACGAAGGATCTACAGAATCGCCAAAATATGCGGAGCCCTTCAAGATTCAAGCTGCTGACCGAACATTGGATGTTTTTGGCTGTCCCTCACCGAACTTTATCGACTTTGATCATGATGGTGATCTTGATTTATTGTGTGGTGAGTTCCTCGATAAGTTCACCTATTTCGAAAACATAGGAACTCGAACCCGGCCCAAATATGCAGAGGGAAAAAGAGTTCACGAGGCGGGGGTGGATCGTGAATTGAGCATGGACTTGCAGATGATTGTGCCGGTGGCTATCGATTGGAACAAAGATGGTTGGTGCGACTTGATCGTTGGAGATGAGGATGGTCGCGTGGCGTGGGTTCAGAATACCGGCAAACTCGATTCACGAAATGTGCCACTATTTGAAAGTCCAAAATACTTTCAGCAACAGGCTGAGACATTGAAGTGTGGTGCCTTAGCCACTCCATTTCCATACGATTGGGATAGCGATGGTGATGTAGATATTTTGTCTGGAAACACAGCAGGCTACATCGTGTGGTTTGAAAATCTAGAGCGGCTTGAACGTGGCGAGTTTCGGTGGGCCAAACCGGTAGCGCTGGAAGTGGATGGAAAGCCTTTTCGTATCATGGCTGGGGCGAATGGAAGTATTCAAGGACCGGCGGAAGCAAAGTGGGGCTACACGACTTTTTCAGTTTGCGATTGGAACGGAGACGGGCGTCAAGACATCGTGTTCAATTCGATCTGGGGAAAAGTTCAATGGCTCGAGAATATTGGCACCAAAGAGAAACCGAAGTTAGCTCCACCGCAACCTATCGAAGTCGACTGGGGGGGCCAAGCAAAGAAACCTGCTTGGACATGGTGGCAACCGATGGGCGGTGAGCTTGTCACACAATGGCGAACCACGCCGATTGGCATCGACTGGAATAAAGATGGCCGAACAGACCTCGCGGTACTTGATACCGATGGCTATCCCGCTTTGTATCTACGCAAGGGAGACGCTGGACGGTTGGCACCACCCGAGCGGATTTTTGTTGATCCATCAGGTAAACCACTACGGTTTAATGACCGAACCGCTGGCGGAAGTGGCCGGCGCAAATGGTGTTTCGTCGATTGGGATCGCGACGGGATTCTGGATATCCTGCTGAACTCTCAAAACGCAGACTTCTGGAAAGGACTGGGCGAGAAAGAGGGGAAGTGGCATTTTCAGCATGCTGGGAGCTTGGCCACTCAAAACATCGAAGGTCATGATGTAAGTCCGTCCACTGCAGATTTTGATCATGATGGCTGGCCTGACTTCGTGGGTGGTGCAGAAGATGGTCGGTTTTATTATCTTCGCAACCCAAACTCTCCAGATTAATCTATACTACAGCGAGTTACTCCCCTACCCGACCATCTCACCCTTCGAGCATTTCCCCATGAGTCCACCAGTGGAAGCCATCGGCATCTTCGAGGTTAGTGGCTTTACGCCCGCCATGGTGGGGCTTGATGCTATGGAAAAAGGGGCACAAGTCCGGGTGATCCAAGCAGAGTTAAACGACTTCTTGGGGACGGTCATCAAGATCGAAGGGAGTGTCGCCAGCGTTCGTTCCGCTCTTGCAGCTGGAGAACAAGCTGCTCAACGTATGGGTGCCAAGCCGATCGTCGCAATTTTGCCACGGCCTGATGAAGGTGCTTTGGCCAAAGGCATTATGAGCAAGCAGGAACGAAGCCCGTTGTTAGACCAAAATGTCGTTCTCGATATTCGGACAGAAACCCCATCGACGGCGGAATCAGACGCCAATCGCCAGGAGACAAAAATGAGTTCTAATGCACTAGCCCTTGGTTTTATCGAAACGCAAGGTTTTACAGCAGTATTTGAAGCGATTGACGCTGCCTGCAAATCGGCCAACGTGGAAGTTGTGGCTAAAGAAAAACTAGGCGGTGGCTACATCACGGTTGTTATTCGCGGAGATGTGGCTGCTGTGTCGGCTGCTATTGATTCAGGCAAAGCGAAAGTCGAAGGACTCGGCAAGTTGATTGCTGCTCATGTGATTGCTCGCCCAAGCGCCCAAGTAATGAGTTTGCTTCCGAAGTAATCGTTCAACAAAAAAACACCCGCCGATTTCTCGACGGGTGTTTCCATTTCTCACCTAATCTGCCGGTTGGTTTCCATTAGGGTTGGACGCCAGCCTGTCGTTCTTCTTCTTCCTCACGGATGAGGATTCGAGGTGTCACGGTCATCATGAAGGTGTTGGTTTCGCGACCGATACCGACGTTCTTGAACAAGCGGTTGATGTAAGGGATCTTGCTCAACATTGGAACACCGCGTTCGATTCGGTTTTCTCGCAAGCGTTTGATACCACCTAGCAAGATTGTACCACCGTCAGGAACGTTCACCGAGGTTGTCACACTGGTGAAGGCGAGTTCTGGCTGTTGAACGGTTGTGCCTTCTACTACATCTTCTTCATCTTCACGATCAATGATGTTTCCATCAGCATCGCGGACTACAGTACCGGTGTTTGAAGTGCGGCGACCTTCGAATGTAAAGGTTCGTACTTCACCGATGCGGCTGAAGTTAGGTAGCAAGGTCAAGCGTACGAATTGTTTGTCAGGCGATACCACAGCTTGAACATTCAACTGTGTACCTTCGTTGAGCACTACAATGATAGGTTGTTGAGCTACAGCGAAGTCACCGACCACTGGAACCAAGCCGACCACGAATGGGCGTTGTGTCTGGTCCGTTATGGTTGCAAACTGACCGTCGTACAAGGTTACCTTAGGAGCCTGCAACACGTTGGTTCGGGTATCACCCTGAGCAGCTTCGAGGAAGAAGAACATTTCGATGTCGCTCAAGATGGCGAAGCCGAATTGAGCAGCAGTGTTCTGGTCGAAACCACCAACCTGAGGAATCGCAGATCCGAAGGAGTCTTGGGAGAATGCCAAGTCCAAGTCAGCTGTTGGAGTTCCATCGCGGTTCAAACCTACGGTTACGCTTGGACCTTCGTCGTCGGTTGGCAACGTCGAGACGTTGTCGTCGATACGGAAGTCGAAGTCGACACCAATTCGTTCGAAGAAGTTATCACCCAAGGTGATGAAACGTACTTCGATGGTCACTTGAACGTTTTGCAATGCACGGAGAGCTTCCAAGAGTGCTTGGATTTCTTCGTGAGTTTCCTGTGGAGCACTGATAACCAGCGAGAGGTTACCTGGGTATGCCTGCATGGTGGCATCACCCGATTCCCAAAGGTCTGGGTCAACAGTTTGTTGGATCAAGTTCATCAGCTGGCTGAAGTCAGCCATCGATGCACCACCACCAGAACCTAAGCCACCGGCTGCTGGAGCACTCATCTGTGGACCGAAGCCACCCATCACTGGATTGCCCATGCCCATCTGAGGACCAACACCACCTACCATTGGTCCGCCACCCATCGGTAGACCCAGACCAGGCATACCAGCCATCTGTGCCAAAACATTGCTGTTCGGGCTCATGCTGTAGTTGCGGTTGGATACCATTTGGAATGGAGAGACATCGTTGGTTTGAACCAACATTCGGTTGCCTTGCGTTTGATAGGCAGCCTGAATTGCTCCCGCCATACCTTGTGAGTAGTCGGTGATAAAGTTAGGGATTGGTACAACCAAATCTTTAACGTTATAGGTCTTGTTCGCAACATTGCGTCGAATGCGATCACGGCTGGTGATCAACAAGACGTCATTGCGTACGGTATGACCCAAGTTGAGAGGCTCGAGCAACAAAGTCAAAGCACTCTTCAATGAGATCGGTGTGTTCAAGTTTAGAGTTACGGTCTGGTCAGAAGGAAGTGCTTCTGCCGACAATCCCAATGGATCGATGTGAATTGGGATGCCAACCATTTGGCTCAACAATTCCATCGCTTCAGCCAATGGCTTGTTCGTGAACTGAACAGTAACTTCTGTCTTGAGCTTGTTATAGATCGAGCGTTCCAGTTCGGACATCTTGACGATGTTGTCGTCCTGTCCGCTGCGCAACTTCTTGATCTGTTCCCAGCTTTCAGCCTTAGGGAATACCAATGGGTTTCGATCATCAAATGGTCGCGATGCATCTTCAACACTTAACATCGCGTCAGCGAAACCGAGTTCTTTGGCCGATGCAATGTCACTGTTTTCTTTGATGCGGCGAGAGATTCGCGACAACTGATACAGAGACACAGCGATTTGTGAATCAGGATCAAGTTCACGTACTTGCTTAGCAATTTGCTCAGCTTCTTCGTAACGTCGCTCTTCCATCAAGTCGTTGAACTGTTCGACCAAGGAAACGATTTCAGTGTCGAGCTTAGCACGACGCTCTCGTTCCATGTCGAGTTCAGCCAAGATGCGACGGTTGTTCTGATCGAGTTCGATGTTGGCTCGGTTCTGATCGATGTAACCTTGTTGAGCACCAATCGCTCGGTCAACCATGGTCAAGAATTGCTTGCGAGCTGGAGCATCCAACTCGGCTTGAGCAACTCGCATGCGAAGCGAGTTCAAGCGTTGCAATGAACCGAGGGGATCGGATTCACGAGTTCGTTCGGCTTCAGCCATTTCGCCGGTAACTTCGCGGAACATCTTCTGACGCACAGCAGCTTGTTCGTCGGTAACAGGTGTGCCTGCTGCGGCGGGAAGTTGTCCAACGTTGCGTGCAGCTGGAGCATTAAGAAGCATGAGCTTCTCACGCAACTGCTGACGAACCAATGGATCCATCTGAGCTTCTTGTTTCCAAGCTTCAGAGAACTTCTGCAAAGCAACTTCGCGGTTGCCTGCAGTCAAAGCTTGAAGACCTTGTTCGTAAAGTGCTTCACCCGAAGCGACCTGACCACCGACATCGCCTTGTGCTGAGGCGAGCTGAGGTGCAGAGCGATCCGCTTGCGGATTGAAAACGCCTTGTTGTACACCTGGTTGCTGAATAGGCATTTGCCCACCAGCCGGTACTACTTGGCTATTTCCAGGGAACGCAGGGAATCCAGCAGGTGGAGCTGCTGGTTGAGCAGGAGCAGCCTGCTTCATCGCTGCGAGGTCTTGGCGAGCCTTTTCGGTTGTATCCGAAAGATTGCCAACCAATCCTTGTGGACGGTAAGGGACCTGTTCAGCGGCAGCCACCAATTGCTCAGCGGCAGCCACATCGCCAGCCCTCATGGCAGCACGAGCTTGCATCAGCAAGCCTTCATACTGCTGCTGCGGACTGACCGCAGGAGCTTGGGGCTGCTGGGCAGCAAGGCTCCCGCTGGTGCCCGTAGTTGGCAAGATAGCTGGACCGGCAAACGCGGCCAGTCCGGCAAGCCAACCAAGTTTCTGTGTGAATCTGGTGACTTTCACGCGACACTCCTTCTTCGCAATGTCAGGATCTCGGACTGCCGGCGGGTGGCCCAAAACTTGAATACCACCATGCAGGCTGCCATAAAGTTTGGGTTACACTAACCGGTTTTCTGTTGCTTCAGTCTGTTCCATAGCGGGAAAGTCCGTTTTGCCGCTATCGAATCAGTTATTGGGTGATTCATTTTCCATCATCTTGCGCTGAATTCGAACGGAAAGGATTATCGCTTTCGCGACGAACTCGCTGCGGACAAGATAACGGGTTGCCCCCTCAAGGGTGATTTCTCAGGTGAAATCTCCCGCAGGAAGGGTAAGTACGTGGGGATGACGGTATAAGTCAAGCCCACTCTATCCGCATAATCGGTACAATCGTGACTACCGCTACAACCCGAAATTGAAAAAGTGACAAATTCGATTGGATTTAACTAAAGGGAAGGCACATTTTGACAAAAAACATGGGCCCCCATCCTTTCTGTTTGCGTATATCCTCCCCAGCTTTTTTATTTTGAAGCGTGCTAGCTATTCTTCAAAAAGGAAATTCCATGAGTCGAACAGAGCGAAAGTTCCGCGTTCTGGCTGATCTTCCCTTAGCTGAGTTTTTCGACTCGTTGTTAGGTGATATCGAATTGATCGATCTAGCCGAATTTCAGCAGCAAATTGTCACTAATCCGAATTTAGGTGAAGGTATCGAAGGGCTTTTGACTTACGGCCATCCCAAAGTCGATTCGAAATTGATGGATCAACTTCCAAACTTACGTATCATTAGTAACCATGGCGTAGGTGTGGATCATATTGACCTAGTGGCAGCTTGCGAACGCAAGATACCTGTCGCTCATACGCCTGGTGCCGTTGATGGAGCCACAGCCGATTTAGCAATCACGCTCATGTTGGTTACCGCACGACAAGTTATTGCTTGCAATCGTTTCGCCAACGATGACGCGTATCGGCAGCCCGGCTTTTCCGACCAACAGATGCTGGCATTACGTGGCAGTGATGTGTTCGGAGCTACACTCGGAATCGTTGGCCTGGGACGTATTGGGAAGAAGATTGCCAAACGTGCCAAGGGATTCGATATGCGAATTCTATATTACAAGCGAAATCGCGATCTTCAGGCAGAGCACGATTTGGGCGTCCAATACGCAGAACTCGATTCGCTTCTTGAAACATGCGATTATGTGATTCTATCGGTTCCGCTTAATCCATCGACGTTTCAGTTAATCGGGCGAGATCAATTGAAACGCATGAAGGCGACGGCCATCTTGATCAATGTGGCCCGCGGTGGAATTGTCGATACGGCGGCCTTGGTCGAGGCGTTGCAGAACCGTTGGATTCGTGCCGCTGGGCTCGATGTCACTGATCCCGAACCATTACCCGCTGGCCATCCCCTATTCTCCTTGGACAACGTCACTATCCTGCCACACATCGGGAGTTTTACGGAGCAAACACGTCGATGTATGGCCGAACTAACGGCCCAGCAATTGCTTGCCGGGTTACAAGGCAAGCCGATCCAACACGATGCAACTCGAACAACGCCCTGAGCGACTGACACGAGATACGGTTTGTTGCGAAAAGATGCGAAGAAATGGCTCGCAACCGTTTCTTCGCATGTAGTGGAGTTGGCTATTTGGATGCAACGCGTTTGCAACCTGTTTCTTTGAAGCGTGGGCCGTAAGCACTACTCGCGAACGGCTGGCCATTTACCGTTTTCGATAGGAGTCCCTTTGATTTTCGCTGGAGCCATGACGACATAACGGATCTTTTGGCGATTCCAAGTGTAAGTGATGTGTACCAGGCCATCTTTTCCTTCGATGACCGCAGGATAAGAGAACTCACCTTTATCTTCTTTCTCTAGTTGCGCGACGGCGGACCAATGAAGGCCGTCATCGGAAACTGCCACATTCAATTCGGCACGAGCTCCTCCAGGTTTACGCGAATCGCGAGTTGTGTGATTGTAGACCAAGAGATGACGACCATCTTTCAGCGTTACCGCATCGATGCCTGAGTTGGGGTTAGGAAGATCGAGTAGTGACAAGCGATCCCAAGTTTGGCCTTCATCTTTGGAAATGGTCATCGAAATCTTTTGCGCCGATTTGGTACGGCACAACATCAAAATGGATTTGTCTTTCAATCGCAAAAAGGTTGGTTGAATGCTCTCCATTTCATCTTTGGCATTGAGAGGGCCAATGAGTTTCCAATTCACCAAGTCGGGCTGACCTACTTCTACATGGGCTCGCCAGCCATCATGTTCACTGCTTGAGCCACACAGCCAAGAACCATCGCTTCGCAATAGAGGTTTGTTCTTGATGGGGCCGAGGATATTCTCCGGCAGTCGAGTGGCTGGTCCCCAGGTTTCACCAGAATCTTTCGACACTTTCCACATTCCCCACCAAGTCGATGGACTGGGGCCGACTTTGTAAAACAGAATAAGTTGGTCGCCTTGGGTTACCAACACGGGATTCCAACATGGATAGCGTTTCCCCTCGTAAATTCCATCTGCCACCATTTTGGGTGCGGACCAAATCTTCTTGTCGCTAACCAATTGCGAGAACCAAATTTCCACATCATCGTTACCTTCTTCGGTGCCACCGAACCAAGCGGCTACGATATGCCCGTTCGGTGCGTCCACAAGCGTAGAGGCATGGCATTCAGGAAATGGAGCTTTGTCGTAAATGTACTGGCTGGTCGCAATTGCCGCTTGCTGTCCCATAACCATCGAGCCCATGCCAAGCCACAACGCCCCGAAAATCGCTAGGGCTACCCTACGGTTCAATGGGTTGCGCGAAAAGGGGATACGGATTACCATTTTTCTGACCATAGTGCGTGCCATCAATTCACAGGAGGAAGGGAGGATTGGCTATGATAGGGAGAGTCGCCAAGCTAACAAATCACTTCTGATTGTCATCGAAAAAGGTGAGGATCGGCAAGCGGTGAACAGGGCGATGCGGTAGCGAGATTTTGAATTCGCGATAAAAAATTCGTGAATTGGGTGTCGTGTAAAGCATTTCGCGAAGTTGCTGTCGCGGATGCGGAGTTACAAGCCAACTTCACACCCGCGTCAGCTCAGCATCCGGGGCTCAGCTGCAAATTAAATGGACATTCGAAGAGGGCAATTTTCGATGAGTGTTTCGCGTAACTGGTTCCAACCATTTACCTGGGTGGTAGTGTTATTATCATCGCTGACGGTAGGTCATGTTCGAGCTGAGATCACTGTTCCCACAATCGCGCAAGTGCTTGAATCAGCTGGCGAAAACAAGTTGCAAATAGAAAAGGCATTGGCCGAAATTGAACCCGAGTACAAAACGGGGATGGAATTTTTGATTCGAAATATGCCCGAACAAGATTGCCGTACACTTTCAGCGGATTTCTTGCTGGAAAATGTTCGACTTGCCTATCAAGCCTGGAAGAATGCCAAATGGCAGGCTGAAGTACCCGAAGAGGTTTTTCTAAATAACGTTCTGCCATATTGCGTGGTCAATGAAACGCGCGATGCATGGCGAAAAGATTTCATGGAACGATTTGCGCCATTGATTAAAGACTGTCAAACACCTGGTGAAGCTGCCGCAGTTCTCAATGGCCAGATCTTTGGAATCGTTCAAGTTAAATATTCCACCAAACGTCCGAAACCTGATCAGTCACCTGCGGAGTCGATGAAGGCCGGATTAGCGTCTTGCAGCGGTCTATCCATCTTGTTGATTGATGCATGTCGATCCTTAGGGATTCCAGCTCGCTTTGTGGGAACTCCGCTGTGGGCTGATGGAAGTGGCAATCATTCGTGGGTTGAGGTCTGGGACAAAGGAGATTGGCATTTTACAGGCGCTTGTGAGGCAACCGGCAAAGATCTCAATCAAGGTTGGTTCAGCGGTCGCGCGAGCCAAGCGATTATGGACGATCCGCTTCGCGCAATTTATGCCACCAGTTTCAAGCGGACGCCAATTCATTTTCCCTTGGTATGGGATCGAAGAATCCGTTGGGTTTACGCCGTCAATGTCACGCCCCGATACGCAGGTAAACAACCTGTTCCCGCTGGCCACGTTGAAACGCGTTTCGTTTATCGAAACCCAAATGGCAAAGAACGGGAGATCATCGATTTCACTATTGTGGACGCCAAGAGTGGTGAAAAGATTTTTGAAGGCAAGACTCGAGATGAACGCTTCGATGCGAATGACCATACAAGCTGTTACTTGATCAGTACTGGAGCATTCAAGATTTTGTGGAAAGACGGTGCAGGCGAACATGCACTCGAATTAGATAATCCAAAGAGCGAGCAATTGGTAGAGCTCAAGCCTTAAGACTAGAAACCAAGGATTTTTTGACGGGGTGGGGTGACATTGGTCACACGCCCCGCAATTTCTGTCAAGATTTTTTGTTCCAAAGCAAAGTCTCGCCCCATATCGATCCAACCGATCGTGATGGGCAGCGAACGGAGATTGCTTTCTGTGCGTACGATCGTACCGTCATGACGCAGAGTGGCCGCACCTTCTCCCGAGAATTGAGATCGATCTACGTCTTCGAGTTGTTTAGAGACCACCACTTCGATTTGGTAACCACCCTGCCCTGGCACGGCACGAACAACACAAGTGCGTCGAATACTTTGCAGCGTTCCGAGCAGGCGTTCGAAGGAGTTCGCGGCGTCGCTCCGCCAAGGTTCCAAGCAAGTTGCCCCAATTTCAGGATAAGTTTGGAGGCGTCCCTCTAACCATTCGCTACCATAACGTTGGACGGGTTGTTCTTTTTCGATACGAAAATAATCATCCACCGTATCGACGATCTGATTCCACAAGAATGCAGGATCTTGGTCAGGGACCAGAATTGGATTTGGGGGCGGTGCCATCACTGTCGGCATGCCACTTGGAGGCATCGTCTTTACCGGAGCCGCACAACCGATGGCCAGTGCGCTGACGAGACCGCACATCAGCAAACCATTGGCCGTCCGAATCCAAATGGAAGTAATAAAACGCTTACTCACCATTGCCCCTCACTGATCGAGGAGCAGAGTTCGCTCGTGGTAACCATTTCGATTCCAGATCACCGGGCGCTGCCAGAATATACTCATGACTGTTTTCGATGCGGCGACCATCGGCTGTTTGATAACGCACAAAGACCATAACTTTTTTGCCAGCCGGAACCTTACCTTCCAGCGAGATATCTAAGTGTATGCCTTTAGCATTACCCTGTTTTCGCATCGCTTCTGCAACTTGTTGCGGATTGTATTTCCAAATGCCAATGCGACCTGAAGCATCTTGAATCGCAGGGTCGATAATCGACACCATGAGTTCGGCTGGTAAATCTAAAAATTCGCCAGCAGCGTTTCGCGGTTGTAGCACCAAGCGAACCGCGTCATCCCCCGCTTGCCCATCCAGGTCCAAAGCAATCGAGAAGGGACGCACGAATGTGATTTCAGTCATGCGTTGGTCTAATGGCTGAGCTGTCTCTTCCGTGGGAATTGCCCGCGATGTTGAACTGTTCTCGGAATAGCTGGCCTGGGATACCGCATTGCCAGGTACCGCTGCGTTGGTTTGGTTCTCCGAACCGCTTCGACGTCGGCCACTAGCAGTCTTAGGAATACGTCCCAATTCAACTTCCAACGCGCCCAAGGTAGGCGGTGGCAACAATTGAACAGGGCTGGAGGTGCCGCTATTGATTTTGCCTGATTCCGCAGGTGGCTTCTTCAATGGATCAATTGGAAGTGCGTCGGTTGGTGTACCAAGGTCAATATCAGGTGGCTCAAGAAGGCCAGGTTCTGATGCCTTGGTACCACTTCCCGCTCCAGTTGGCGGAGGCAGGATCGATGCGGGAGGTGCAGGCAGCGACTTTTCATTAGCAGGTGGGGCCGGAGTAGGTTCCAGCTTTAACGGACTGGTCTCCTCGCTTTCCAAGCTCTTTAGTGGTGTGCTTGGCGGAGGCATTGGATTAGTATCGGGAGATGGTGTAGGTTCTTCTACAGCACTCTTTTCCGATTCTAAATCTGTTTTTGGTGCGCTCGACTTTGGAGTTGTAGGCCGATCTGAAGGCGAACTTGTACTTCCCGATAAACCAGAACTCGAACTATTCTTAGGGGGAAGGCCCATCTTCTTCAGCATCGCGTTCTCACGCTTGGCCGCTTCAAGCTCGAGCTCGAGTTTGCGATATTCGTTGTCGTACTCGTAGATAATATCTTCGAGCTCACGAATCTCTGACGCCATGTTTTGTACATAGACATCTTGGTAGGCAGGACGACGACAACCCACAGTCGCGACGACACTGCTGAACATCAGCAATGCGAGCGTTTTGGTGGTTGATTTCTTCACGGTCGTACCATCCTGCGAAATGATAGCTATTACAAAACTTTAGAAAATCTCGAAAGATTTTCGATGCAGGGGAGGATTACTGGATGTTTGAGGTACGCGTCAAGCTTGATTAGGCCGAGATTCGTGAAGCATTTCAAAATGGGCGAGTGCGGAGAGGGGCATATGCTGTAAATGATAGCCTCCTTCCAAAAGACTCACGATTTTTCCTTGGCAATGAACGGCGGCGATATCGCTGACGCATTTGGTTAACTCGGCGAAATCGGGTTCGCTTAGGCACAGGCCACCGACTGGATCATCTACATGCGCATCGAAGCCAGCGGACAACAAAATGAGTTGCGGCTTTATTTTGTCGGCGAATTGAGTCAGTTCGGTTGCGAAGCGTTTCATGAAATCATCGCGCGAGATGTTTCCGCTGACGGGTAGGTTTTTGGTCCAGCCCAAGCCAGCTCGCGCGCCAGTTTCGTCTGCTTTGCCGGTGCCTGGATAAAAAGGAAAACGATGGCTGGAGAAAAAAGCGACTTGGCCATCTTCCCAAAAGATATCTTGGGTTCCATTGCCATGATGTACATCCCAATCGACGATCATGACTCGATCTAAGCCATGAGCCTGCAGCGCATGTTTAGCGGCGATTGCCACGTTGTTCAGTAAACAGAAACCCATTGGGGCGTCCTTTAGTGCATGATGGCCAGGTGGGCGAATCACGCAAAACGCGCGAGAGTCTTCCCCTCGCGATACTCGGTCGACGGCATCGCAAGCAGCCCCGGCTGCTAAGGCAGCGGCGTCCCACGATCCGGTGCGGATGATCGTATCGGCTTCCACTTGACCCGCATCATTGCGATCCCAACCTTTGAGTTGTTCTACATAAACAGGGCCATGGATCGCGGTCATCATCGCTGAGGTTGCCGGCGACCACTGGGGAAGGCTGGCTTTTTGATCCCACTGGTTGGATTTGAGCAACTCATTAAGCCGCAAAATACGCGCAGGGCACTCAGGATGACTCCCTGTTCGATGATTTGCGAAAGAGTCGTTCAGATAAAGCAGTGTCATCGGTTGTAATCCTTACAGTGTGGTAGATTCTCATCATACCAGTTTTATCGTATGTGGGGTATTTGTATGGGTTATTACTTGGTTACCGGTGGTGCCGGTTTTATCGGATCGCATATCGCAACAGCCTTGGTTGAGCGCGGCGAAAAGGTACGCGTGCTCGACAATCTATGTATGGGTAAGATGGAAAACCTATCCCATTTGCAAGGTAAGATTGAGTTTATCGAAGGCGATATCTCTGATCCAGACGCAGTCGCCAAAGCGATGAAAGGTGTGGAAATAGTTTTCCACCAAGCCGCCTTAGCTTCCGTGCCGATGAGTTTGGATAATCCTCTGGCGACCAATAACGCTTGTGTTACCGGAACGGTTACCGTTTTGAAGGCTGCCGTCGATGCGAAAGTTCGACGCTTGGTGTATGCGGCAAGCAGCAGTGCTTATGGCGACCAGCCGACCAGCAGCAAACGAGAAACCGATTTGCCGCAAACATTGTCACCGTATGCCGCAGCAAAATTGGCAGGTGAATATTACTTACAAGCCTTTTATCACAGCTTCGGTTTGGAAACTGTGGGCCTGCGTTATTTCAACGTCTTCGGTCCTCGCCAAGATCCCGATAGTCCATACTCGGCCGTTATTCCGATCTTTGTTACGCGATTGCTTTCTGGAAAACCGCCGGTTGTCTATGGTGATGGATTGCAATCTCGCGACTTTACGTTCGTTGCCAACGTTGTCAAAGGGAATTTGTTGGCTAGCGAAAAGCCAGGTGTGGCGGGGCGAATTATCAACATGGCAGATGGACGACAAACCACTCTCTTGCGGTTAATCGAATTGCTCAACGAAATGTTGGGAACAACGACCAAGATCGATTTCCAACCTCCACGCGTCGGCGATGTGCGAGAAAGTTTGGCAGACATTACCTTGGCTCGCAATCTTTTGGGCTTCCATCCCGAAGTTGAGTTGGAAGATGGATTGCGCCGAACCATCGCCTATTATCGAAAGTTAGCCGAGGCTAAGATCGGTTCATAAAAAAAGCCTCTAGTAACTTCCGGTTAACTAGAGGCTTTCTGTTCGCTCGTTTCCTATATCACAACCCTGGCTTACTCAGCAGCTTCTTCAGCCACTGGAGCTGGGGTTGCTGGTGGAGTTGCAGGGGCAGCGGGCCATGGCTTAGGCTCAACAGGCATAGCCAAAACGTAATTGACCAGGTGCCAGAGATCTTTTTCTGTAAGGCCGGGTTCATCGTTCGAAGCAACTGTTGTGATTGCCGGCATGGGTGCGTAAGGAATTCCGTGTCGCAAGCGTCGATAGATATCTTCAGGGGTTTTACCTCCTCGGTAAACACCTTCACGCAAGTTGCGAGGCTTGATCGTCTTGGGTGGCAAGGCACCACGCAGCAAGAAAGGGATGACCGCTTCAGCATCGGTAGGATCGACGTTGATACGGGCAGTCCACTCTTTGGTCCAATCATCGTAGTCGGTGGTTCGACCATCGCCTAAACCACCCGGACCATGGCAGCTTGAGCAGACGGCAGCTTGTCCAATAAAGAGTTCTTTCCCTCGATTGACTGAAGCAAGCAGCTCGGCGTTGCCTGTAACTTCGTCCCAAGTGGTAGGTGCTTTTTCAAGGACGGGCATGTCCGTTGGTTTAGCGACTTCGATCAGGTTTTCGTTGGCTTCGAGCCATTCGGTGGCGATTTCTTCCATGAAGCCATCCAGTGTTTCTTGCTGCTCTGGATTGACAATCAGCTTTCCGCCTTCATCCTTAACCCAGCGCGTTGGTGGCGTTGTGCTCAAATCGAATTCCGTCGCCGCATAATCGATCATCTTGCGTTCTAGTTCACCGCGCATCGAAAGATAGACCACATATTCGACCACATCGTTGAGTTCGGTTTCGGTGATCTTGTCGTAGGCACCCATACCCGAACCTGCAAGTCCATAACGAACGGTTTTGGCGAGGTCTGACTTCAGAGGTTTTGCTAGGCGGACCGTAGTCTTGTATTTGAAAACACCGGCGCGGAAATCACGCGGATAGGGATCAACTCCGGCGCTACCAGGACCACGTCCCGAACCTTCCCAGGCATGGCAGTTGATACAGTTCTTGACGTAAACGGATTCGACACGGGGTATCGAAGGATCAGCTCCGCAGGCTCGCTTTAATTTCTCCAAATCCAATAGTTGTGCGAAGTCTTCGCTATCGGCAAAGTACTTGGGGATCTTCGGTTCGGCAGCTGTACCAAAATACTCGTCTAGAACAACTTGAATGTCTGCCAAGGTTGGATCAAGTTCGAGCTCGTTTTCAATTCCGGCCTTTAACGAATAGACCCGGTTGGCCAAAAACTTGGGGCCGGTTTGAGTCGGAGGTTCACAACCCAGGGCACCCAAAAGGCTAAGGGCACCCAATCCAAACAAGGCAACTAATTTCGAATTCGCTTTCACCGTAAACTCCACAGCGACAAGTATTGTATTCATCGAATGTCCTGCGACGAATTGCATGGCACCGCTTTTCGTCTCGGATTGATGGATATGCATTTCCGATACCATTTCCCACTTCAGAGAGGCTTATGCCGTCACATAAGAGGTAAATCGACACCTGAATTTTGATCCGCATTTTCAGCTAGTATACACTTTGGTCGTTATTTGATTAACCGCCCATAGATGGTCTTGGCAACGAGAATTCAGCGAGTTGCCTTGAATGTTGATTTCCGTAGCGAAAAGTTGCGGTTGCAGTACGGCGAACAGCCAACCTGCGACATTTTGCTCGCGCGAAAAATGAGGTAAACCTGAAGATTGGAGCCTGGCATCGAACCGTCAATCCGCTTGCGGTGAAGGAATTGCGTCCGGCGAAGTTTTTTGCGTTGGGTCTGTTTCTTGGGGCGCTGTTCTTTTTCGCACAGGTATGATCCGGTTGTCGCGCCAAAGTGTGCGGGCCAGCAAGCCCATCAAAATGAGACTGGCTCCAAAAATCGTCCAGGGGCCAGGGGGCTCGTAATCGGGCGCATGTCGCCAAGCGACAAAAATCCAAACGGGCAATAGCACCGGTTCTAGCAAGGCGACCAACGTCGCTTCATGGCCAGGTGTGTGTCGAATACCCTTGGTAAACAGCAAGTATGGGAGACCCATTTGCAAAGCTCCAAAAGCTGCGAGGGCAACCCATTGGAACGGACTAGGTTGTATACCCGAAAGCCAAGCGATGGGAATCAGCGTTATGAAAGTGACGATGTGGTTCATGGCGATCAGATAAGCAGGATCCTCATCGCGCATGCGCATCAAGCACAACACCACGCCGGAATATAGAATCCCCGAAATGACACCGAGCAAGGTTGGTATCAGTGGGGCGGCTTGAAGCATTTCTGAAACCAGGATGACGCCTACTCCTGCTAGGCATCCGAACGCCATAAAGAGATCGCTGCGGCGTAATGGTTCGTTCATGAAGAACACGCCGACCAAAAGTACCCACACCGGCGCCGTATTCTGTAGCCAAATGGCATTGGTTGGTGGGCCTTGTACCAGAGCGGTAAGGTACGTCCAATTCATTACGGCAAAGAAAATGACCATCGGAATCATTTCCCAGCGGAAACTGATTCGGCGAACAAACGGAATCAATAGGCACGAAGCAAAGAGGGCTCGATAGAATGCCAAGGTCAAGCCACGCCATTCCGCAGGCCAATCATTAAACCATGGAGCACGAGCGAAGAATCCGCTGGTGCTCCATAAAAGTGCGGCCACGATAATGAGCCAAAGCCCGGTTTTCTTGACGCCTACTTTCGCAGCGCCTACTTTCGCAGCGCCTGTTTGAGCAGCGCCTGTTTGAGCAGCGCCCGTTTGAGTAGCTGCTGTGCTCGCTGGAATTGACGTATCTGTTGTCAATGTTGAAACTGAATCAGCGAGCTTTTCGGACATAAGGCCCATTCAATACCGAGTAATCTCACGCTTCGTCAGATTGGTGTCCCGCATCGACTCGCGAGATCTTCCCCGGCTTGGATTGTAAGTGGTTATGAAGCCGAACGCCATGCCCGGAATCAACACGTTGATCAGGCGAATTAGCTTCGGTTTTTTCACTAACGCTCGATCGAGGATCCTCATCGACTGGAACTTCATTCAATCCAGCAGGTGGAAGTTCTGTAGGTGGTTGATCTGCAGTGTTCCCATCATCGTTCCCTTTATCAGGATATGGCATAAAGAGTGTACCTAGGGGACTGGCCAACAACGCGGGTAGGAAAATCAATTCACCCAAAATACCGGATGTCAAAATCGTGAGCATCAAGGTACCGAATCGCTGAGTTGGAGTGAACGTACTGAGTGCAAACACGCTCAGGCCAAGACCGCCCACAATTGTGGTTTGCGTCATCGCTGGAGCGACTCGACGATAGGCATACATAATCGAATCAACACGAGATAAACCGAGCCGAGCCCCGGCACGGAACCAGCTCATAAAGTGAATCGTCTCGTCCACCGCAATACCCATCGCGACGCTAGCCGTCATCATTGAGCCTATGTCAACTTCTGAGCCCATGAAGCCCATGGCCCCAAACACGATCACAATTGGGAAAACGTTCGGCAACATGGCGACAAAGCCCGAACCGACCATCTTGTAAATGGCATGAGGCGTTAAGTTGCCACGCACGGTCGTAGCTGGGATCATGATCACGGCCATAACAGGCAAGATCGTGATAAAGGCCCAAGCCGTGCTTTCGATCAAGCTATTGAGGAGCGTGCGTTGTGCTTTGTAGACGATCGGCACAACACCCGTGTAAATAACGTCAGGGAGTTCTTTATTTGGGCTGATCTCTACAGCTTGGCCTGTGGAAAGCCGTTCGTCCGATGCTGTAGCCACAATATTCTGAATGGTGGCTCGCACATCGACCACATTCGGTTGATGTTCTTTGATATAGGTTAGGTCATAAGATTTGTCGTCGGCCAAAACCACGACACAGGTAAATCCCGCCAGGTATTCACCCCATTTGCGCAGTTTCTCTGGGTCATCTTGAGCAACTGGGAACTTGGTCGGATCGTGCCACGATACTTTGTTGATCGACTCGTTGGTCAACAGATCCGAAATGGTCTCTGCAAAGATCTTGGTCGAATCGATTGGAGCAATAACGACCTCGGAAATGTTATTGATGACACGAGGTGCTTCCGCTACTTCAGCGGTTTTCTCTGTATTATCTGCGGTTGCTTCGTCGGGAGCTTTGGGCGTTTTTGGGTTGGGACTGCCAAGCACCAATACCGAACCAACTCGTCGCTCCGGTTTATCAGCGGTTTGTTTCAAGATGGTGTCGACCACTTGCAATCGACAATCGTAGGCAGCAAGAACAGGTTCAACAGCTAACCTAAGCTTCGAAATAAATCCACCATAGTCGACGTTATTGAGCGCGCCCAACCGCAAGCTGATGCGCCAAAGTTCTGTCCCTTCACCAGGTCCACCTTTTTCGTATCGTAGATAATCTGTTTTGGCCAATCGTTCAAAAGATTCCTGCAGCAAACCATCAAAGACAATGCGATTCGCTGAAAAACCTTTCGAAGGATCGGGTAAATCGCGCAGAAGTGTTAGGGCCGACATTCCTTGTCCTAGAATGTTGGAACCCCCATAGCCAAACTCTCGCTCCACAACTTGCTGAATTTTGGCCACCGCTTCTGCACGTTCCAGCAAACTCAAGCGTTTACGGGCTGTTTCAAGCGACATTGGTTCCTCGTCGCTTGCAGCAACGGACTGTGCTGCGTCGGTCGAGTTAGTAACTCCCGCCACTTTGGTACGCTGTGTTTCGGTCGGAAATCGAACCACCAATTCCATGGGAACAAGGCGGCCAAAGTTCTCTTCTAACCATCGATAATCTTGAATGATTTGTGCGTTGCGGTCGAACATCTTCAGGAGGTGAACCGAAGTGTTGATCTTCAGCAAACCCAAGCTGAACATAACGACGATAAGAACGCCCGAGATGTTGACCAAGCGATGGTTCTTTACCACCCACCAGCCGAGCGATTGCCAGAAGAAGTCGAGTGCTCCGAGTGATTCGGTTGGATCGTAATCCTTTTTGACTTCCTTTTTCTTGCGAGGCGCGGCCACTTTTGGCATGAAAGTCGCTAGCGCGGAAGGAACGTAGAAAAAAATCAATAAAAGAGTGAATAGAACGGCTATGGCGGAGAATGCACCGAACTTTCGAATCGGAGCAATGTCGCTGATGCAAAGCGAAATCAATCCGAAAGCGGTGGTAACGTTGGCCAGAAGGCATGGGAAGAACGCGTGATGCAAAGCCTTTTCAGGTGCTCCCGAACTTCCTTCATCGCGAACTGTATCGCGATAATAATTGATAATGTGAATGGCCCCAGCCATCCCGAGCACATAAATCAGCGAAGGCATGGTTAGCAGAATTGCATCGATATTTGCATTAGACCACCACACAATCGCCAAGCTGGCGACTGCACCGATGCCACCCACGAAGAAAACCATCAAGGTTAAGTTGACACTTCGCAAGCAAATCCAAGAGAGTACCAAGCCCAAGAAAATCGAATAACCCACCAAGCGAACCAGCGTAATGGTACCTTCTTCATCGATCGCCACATTGTCGACTGGTGGACCACCCATGCGCAACGTCGCTTCGGCTGCCGGTGGTTCTGCAATCAACCACGAAAAGGGAGGTGGGAGTGTGGTTGGTGTAGGAGGCGGCGCCACGCCCGATTGATCGGCCAGCACGTTGATACGACCTAAAGGCGAGCCAAGCATGCCGCGACCAAGTACATGCTTAAGGTTGCGACGGCCCACTTCGGTCAGCGTAACAAGTACGCAAGTTTGGCGTGGTGGTTCTTGGATTGCCATCGCGTCGAAGAAGGTGTACCACAGCTGTGCCAAAATTTTTGGTTCAGCATGTGTGAGCTTTGTTGCGTCACCACCCAATTTGGTTTCGATAGTTTCGTCAACCAGTTGGCTTAGCTTTTCTTCCCAACCCTTAGGGAATGTGGCGACGAAATCTGCGGGGAGCAATTGGCGAAGCGATTCTGGTTTCCAGTCGAAGCCGTATGGAACGACCGGAGCAAAAAGTGTTCCCGTCAAACGATCTAGGGCTTCACGACGTCCACCAACTTCATTACCTGTCTTGTGAAGTGGGCCACCTGGACCTGCCAGTTCTTCCACCAAATCAGGCCCTGTTTGCACGCGGCTAAAGAATGGTGCCGTCAACAATCGCGGGTCGCGATAAAATGGATTGCGATCACCCTCTCCGAACGAATTGCCAAAACTGGCAATGAATTGCCCTTCGAGCCGAAATGCTCCCAGCAACTTTTGGAAATTTCGCATCGCATATCCAACGATATTGCTTTTGCCATCCCAACGGTAGAGTTTTCCTTCAGGTGTGAGGTAAAACCAGCGACCTGCTTCATCAACCAACCATTTCTCCTTTTCACCACCCCAGTTGTAGTGAAAAGTTTGATCTGCCATTAACGCATAATCAGATCCGAGTTGCCGAGCTCGCTTGAAATCGTCTTCCGGTCTATCCTTACTAACCATTTGTTCGGAACGAAGTTTCTCGACAAACAGTCGCAACTTCTGATCTTCCGTTGTGCACCCTTTCCAGGTCGCAAGGATGAATTGTTCGCTCACAAAGTGCTTAGCGAACCACGCGAGTTCTTCCGTTTCTCTGAACGTATCTGGCAACCAATCTTTGATATTGTTTTCGGTCTTTTGGAGTGCCATGCGCGCGCCGCGCAGCACAAACGGCACTGTGAAGAAAACAATCATCAACAACAGCAAAGCGTTGGTGATTCCAAGATTATTTTTTCTGGTGAAAAATGGTTCGCTCATGGACGCCAATTACCAATAAGGTCAGGAGGATAGCATCCCAATAACAGTGCCAGGGAGCCATAGTCGCTCCAAGCTATCTAACCTCGGCTTGTAGGTCTACATCAAAGCTGGCGTTTCTACGCTAAGCCGGGGGAGCAGGGCCATAAATTACGGGTCAGTAAAGATAGACCGCTGGCCATCATCCAAACCGGTGACGAACAGGTGGAAATCTGTTCGTCACTCAGCTGGTTCTTTGTGGGGGTTAGTCCAGAATCTTCGCGCCAGCAATCAAACGGATGAAGTCTGCGTTGGATGGGAACTTAACCAACTGCTTGGTGAGTTGTTCCATCGCTTCAACAGGGTTCATTGTGTTGAGCGTGCGACGCAGCATTGTGACTGCATGCAAGGTTTCTGGGTCGTGAAGCAATTCTTCACGGCGGGTTCCGGATTGGGTGATGTCGATAGCAGGCCAAACGCGTCGATCCGCTAAGCGACGATCCAAGACCAGTTCCATGTTACCGGTTCCTTTGAACTCTTGGAAAATCAAGTCGTCCATGCGGCTACCGGTATCCACCAAAGCGGTACCTACGATCGTTAGCGAGCCACCTTCCGCAAATGCGCGAGCGGTTGCAAAAAGCTTCTTGGGGATGTCCATCGCTTTGATGTTCACGCCACCGGTCATGGTTGGGCCATTGTTGCCCACCCACTTGTTAAACGCACGAGCCAAGCGAGTGATGGAGTCCATCAGCAAGAAAACGTCTTTGCCCATCTCGGCAAGTCGCTTGCAGCGATCGATCACCAATTGGCTCAAACGGACATGGCTTTCAACGTCTTGGTCGAGGCTGCTAGCAATCACTTCGCCGTTTACGACATTGCGTCGCATATCGGTGACTTCTTCTGGGCGTTCGTCGATCAAGAGAACGATCAGGGTGACGTCAGGGTGATTGGTGGAGATGCCACGGCTGATGTGCTGTAGCATGATCGTTTTACCGGATCTTGGTGGGGCTACGATCAGTGAGCGTTGGCCTTTTCCAAGAGGAGCTAGCAAATCGATCACACGATTCGTGATCGGCTGTTGTCCCACTTCCAGTTTCAGCCATTGTTCAGGGTTGATAGCGGTCAAGGTGTCGAAGGATTTGACCTTGCTGTAATCGTCTGGGGTCAAGCCATCAACGTCAAGGATTTCGCGGACTCGAGGGCCTTGTTGCCGGCGAGCATGTTGCATCATGCCGCGGACTTTTACGCCTTGGCGAAGTCCGAATTTTTCGATCATGGTACCCGGAACAAACGGGTCGGACCGTTCACGGGAATAGTTGCTAGCGGTGCTGCGAAGGAAGCCGTAGCCGTTGGGATGCAGTTCGAGGATCCCTTCAATTTCAGTTAACGGTGGCTCTTGGCCTTCTGGTAATTCTGCCTCTGGATTTTCGTTGTCCGGTGCACCATCTAAAGGTCGGCGCGGGCGACGCGATCTCATGCGATGCATACCACCGCCACCGCCGCCGCCACCATTACCTCCGCCACCACCGTAGCCGCCGCCACCACCACCACCTCCGCCGCCACCACCGTAGCCGCTGTTGGAGTTTCGATTGTTAGGCCGGGGGCGAAAACGCTTTTTCTTGGGCATACAAATACTACCTGGATTGTTGGGCTGTTAGAGACAGCAGAGTAACAGTACTAGGATTGCGCGTTATGCGCTGGGTGAAGATAAAAAGCACAGAGATATTAAAAGCACAGAGATATTAAAAGCACAGAAAGACGACTTTGGATTTGGCGGTGGGAGGGGAAAGTCGGTCCTGACCTTGCGCCAAATCACATAACGGATTTATGCAGTCGACATCGGGGAACAAATACCGCTCCGAGTTCGTTTAAGATTCGCTACCTACAACGCAACGAATTACGAAAGACTCTGGATTTGTTGTCTGGTCAGGTTTGGATGCATCAAAGCAGCGATGCAGAAAACCTGTTATCAACAGCGGTGACGAAACTCCGATGCTGAGGCTGTCGGCAGATCAATTCAACCTTGAATTGTTCTAGCGATCGGGCAGAGTTGACCACAGAACGTGTTTACCATCCCAACGTGATTGTCTAATTAGACAAAGGAGATGACGACCACAGAAGGGTCAAGCTCTCGAAAGCCGACGGACTGTAGCTTCCTCAAAAGTATGCTGGAATGTTACCCGCTGGGCTCACGATGTCAAGCGTTTTCGGCGTTTCCATTGCCTGCAAATCATTTTTTTTCCACAAAATCCCTACAACCGTTAAATTTTAGCATTCTGGCTACCCGATTAACCCAAAGAGGCCACGTCCCAGGTCGTTCTTTGTCCTATTGCAATCGGGAACTTTAGCCATGATGGCAACCGCACTATTGCTCTGCGCCACCCTAACTCTAGCCGCAGCACCGCCAGCCAATGACGGAATCAAATGGACTGCCGAGTTAGATGAAGCGTTAAAGCTAAGTCAAAAATATCACGTTCCCGTTTTGCTTCATTTTTCCAGCGACCATTGCCCTCCTTGCCGATTACTCGAGCAGCGGGCTTTCAAGTCGAATGAAGTCATCAAAGCGGTTCACGACGATTACATTCCTGTGTTGGTCAATGTGGATCAATATCGCCAAATCGCCCAACGCTACAAAGTGGAAGCTTGGCCTACGGACATTCTGCTCAATAGCGATGGTGAAGTGATGCACAAAGGGGTGAGTCCGCAAGACCCAACCCAGTATGTATCGATGCTCAGGAAGGGCGTTGACGCACATCGAAGCCACCTCGCCTTAAAGATTGAGGCAGCCAAGACAGCCGCACCGGCGGTCATTGCCAAGTCGCAAGTCCCGCAAGGGAATACACCGATCGCCAATATGCAAACCAAGCCGTTTTCATTGGCAGCGGCTCAGTCAACAACAAATCCATCCAGCACAGCAGCTCGCGTCGCTCAGTCGCCTTCGTTGCAACCACAAACTGAGTCTTCGCCGTCAACACAAGATCCTTCAACTAGCGGACCCAGCTCGGCTATTCAAACCGTCAATCCTTTCTATCAACCAGCTGCAGCCCCCTCGGCACCGCCGAGCACCAAATCGTTCGCTGATGCACCTGTCATTGCTCCGAGTATCGAATCGAAGCCAACTACCGACACAAGCATCGTTGTTGATTCAGCTGCAGTAGATCCATCTACCGCCGAAGAATCGGCAGTCGAGGAAACTGTGCCTCCACCAGTGCTCGATGGGTTCTGTCCAGTAACGCTACATGAAGCTCTATTGAGTGGCGATACAGCCAACGCTTGGATCGAAGGTATGCCTGAGTTCGCAGTAAAACACCGCAGCTGTATCTACTGGTTCAAAGATGAGAAACAGCTCGAAAAATTTATGGCGACTCCGGATAAATACGCCGCTGTATTGTCAGGCTATGACCTTGTAAGTTTCTTGCGAGAAGGTGTACTGCTCCCTGGCAAGCGAGAGCATGGCTATATTCGCGACGGAAAATTATTCTTGTTCTCGTCCGAAGCGAACAAAAAGGTCTTTGCTGAACGCCATCAAGAGTTTGTGACCGAATTGCAGCAGTTGCTGACGCATCGCGAAGCGAAGAAAATGTCGGATGCTGGGACAATGACTCGCTGAAAAAATACTATTGCAAACAAAGAACGCCTACATCGCGAAACGATCGGATGTAGGCGTTTTGCAATTTGAGCTAAGGGTATTTGTAGCTTGGGTTGTCGGGATTGAAATCCTCAGCGGTCAGGCCCACGTTAAGTTTCACATTCAAGTAAGTGTATTCTTCCTCGAGCGGCGGTTGTTCTCCTTCTTTCTTGGGCCAACCGAACGCTGCGTAGCGCAATGGGATCATTCTTTCGGAATCAAAGAAGATCTGGGCAATGTGAAAGTCCATGCCTTTCTCTGGCTTGGGATGGGTGACTTGGATGAGCTTGCAGGGGCGATCGCCGACCTTTTCGTTCTCGATGATTTGCACATCGCATGGCCCTAATTCCCTATCGCGAGTTCCCTTTTCAATCAGTTTTTCAACCAAGCGAATCAAGCCAATTCCAGTGATCGGATAACGATTTCCGAGCATGGCAATCGTCCCTTCCGGATCCAAGTTCATACGCATGATGTTCTTGAATCCCCCTTCGTGTGCCACAATTTGATTCTTGTTCACGCCTTCAATCCAAATCACTTCGCGTCCCTTGGATGAAGCGGGAGAATTGAATTTCAAATAGACGTGCATCGGAATTGCGGCGTTCCCCTCTGTAGCTAATTGAGGGTTGATAACTTTCAGTTCCATTTCGGCTTCACCACCCAAAGAACCACCGACGCGTTCCCGTTTGAGAAGAGTGGCGGTGTAATCGCGCACTTCTAGTTTCATCTTCTTGACCGCATCATTGGCGAGCTCCAAAACCGGATCCAATGGATGAACATTCGGATCGGTTGGAGACTCGGCAGACGAATTCTCTTTGCCTACCACTGGAGCTGTTACCGACGAAGATTGAGAGCTGCGTGTTTCTCCACCCTCATCTTGAGGTGTAAAGAACACAATGATCAAAGACAAAGCGGTGGCGATAATGAACAAGCTAAATGTCAATGGGAAGGGCTTGTTGTTTACATCGCGGTGCTGTTTTGGGCCTGCGTCAGCCATGATTCCACCTCCTGTTCATGGATCGATTGGGCGAGTTCAAAGCCGGTTTGATTTAATGAGAACTCACCATGTAATTGATGGATGCAAAGACCGGCTATGCATATTTCGCGGAATGCATGAAGATATTGAATAGCTATACGCAAATCGTTTGCATCTTGGAAAACGAGGCATTCGTCTTCATTCACATGTACGTGTAACGCTAAAAAACGTTCGGTTGCGCGAAAGCCTCTCGGCATCACTTTGAGTTCCAACGCACCTGATTGTTTCGCCAGATAGAGAATCGCTTTGGCTTGGGCCGACAATTCGTCTTTGGCAATAGAGTTGCTCGACTGATGCGGATCAAACAACGCATGGGCGCATAGATAGGCGTACGCCGATATCGTCGGCACCGATATTCCTAAGGCGTCCCAAGTACCGTGCAAATTGGGGATTCTAGGGTTTTCAGAACCATCCATTTGGTCACGCTTGCCACCGTGAAATGCTTCATCGTTGGGAAGATAGTTCATCGTCAGAGATTCCCAGCATACGACTAGAGGTACTTCGGGTTCTTATCGTTGGCGACTCACCGGCTCGCATCCACTGCACCACGGCTAAAGCAATTGCCCCCAAAGCGGCGACCGCAAAAAACACTCGAACAGCCATTACACCGTTCGAGTCGCGAACCAATCGAGCGGGAGTCCAGTGGCTCGCAAGCCAATCTGGACGCCACATCGAATAAATGAATAACGCAGCAATCCCGAGCGTAATCGATAACATCAACCAATCAGCAGAGGTCAATCAATGACTCCCAAGATGAAATCCGTTTTGCGTTTACTCAGCGTTTAGTAAGCTCTACTTAAGGCCACGACGTTCGAGCAACGCTTCAACCTTCGGATCAGAACCACGGAAGTCGCGGTATTGCTGCATCACTTCACGAGTTGCACCGCGCGACAGGATTTTCTCACGGAACTCCATACCCGAGTTGCTTTCCAAGCCACCTTGTGTTGCCATGTAAGCGAATGCATCTGCAGCCAGTACTTCGCTCCAAAGATAGGCGTAGTAGCCAGCAGAATAGCCACCCGACCAAACGTGGGCGAAATACTGAGTTCGATAGCGCGGAGGAACGGGAGCAAAATTCACGCCGTACTTGGCAAGCAAAGCTGCTTCTGTTTTCTCGACATCTTCAGGAGTCGTTGGTACATCGTCCGCTTTCATGGAGTGCCAGCCTAAGTCCAACAAAGCTGCCGAAAGATACTCGAGAGTATCGAAGCCTTTGTTGAATTTGCTGGCTGCAATTGCTCGTTCCAGCATTTCTTGAGGGATAGTTTCCCCCGTTTTGTAGTGGCGAGCGTAGTTTTTGAGAACCACCGGATCGATTGCCCAATCTTCGTGAACGGTCGAAGGAAATTCCACAAAATCACGAGGTACCGAAGTACCAGATAGAGTTGGATATTCCACCTTCGAGAAGAGACCGTGAACGCCATGCCCCAATTCATGGAACATCGTTTGTACTTGATCTAGGCTCATTAGGACCGGTTCGCCTGGTGCAGCCTTCGAGATATTCATCACATTGACGACCACTGGTTTTTGGCCCAATAGACGCGATTGATTCACGAATGAATCCATCCATGCACCACCCCGTTTGCTGTCGCGCTCTATGTAATCTGCATAGAACACGCCGATGACCGATCCATCTTTGTTGAGAACGTCAAAAACGCGTACCCCTTCACAATAGACTGGTAAGTCGGTTCGCTCGCGAAACGAGACGTTGTAGAGTCGACCAAAGGTGTAGAAGACACCGTTTTTCAAAACGCTACCGAGTTCGAAGTATGGCTTAATCAACGACTCATCAAAGTCATATTTGGCTTTGCGAACTTTCTCAGCGTAATATTCCCAGTCCCAAGGTTGTACGTCACCAGCGACGCCATCGGCGTTCATAAACTCCTGGATTTCTTTAGCTTCCGCTTTGGTCTTGGCTAGGACTTGCGGGACCAAGTCGCTCAACATCTTGAAGGCCGCTTCAGGCTTCTTGGCCATTTGATTTTGCAACGCATATTCAGCATGGCTGGCAAAACCTAACAGCGCTGCTTTTTCCGCGCGCAGTTTGGCAAGCTTGATCACTAAAGGGCGATTGTCGACGCCACCATTTTGTCCCATCGCTCGATACGCAGAGGCTTCCCAGACCTTCTTGCGCAAGTCGCGATTCTTGAGCGGCGTCAAAATCGGTTGACGAGTGGTGTTGGTGATCGAAATGAGATATTTGCCTTCTTGGCCTTTCTGTTTGGCGGCTTCAGCAGCAGCGGCGATCTCGGCGTCCGACATACCATCGAGCTGTTTGACGTCATCTACGATAACTGCTCGTTCTTTGGTAGCGGCCAGTAGATTGTTCTGGAACTGTGTTGTTAACTTCGACATCTCTTCATTGATTTGTCGAACACGTGTCTGAGCCGCATCATCGAGCATCGCACCCGCTCGTACAAAGCTCTGGTGTTGCTCTTCTAAGAGTCTCTTCTGTTCTTCGTTTAGATCGAGAATGTTGCGATCATTCCAAATCGCTTGGATTCGAGCAAAGAGTTTCTTATTCAAATTGATGTCATCAAAATGGGACGACAATATCGGGGCAATCTCTTCTTCAACAGCTTGCAGTTCTGGATTGGTATTCGAGTTGGTCAAGTTGAAGAAGACCGCGGCAACGCGTTTCAACGTTTCGCCGGTGCGTTCCATGGCAACCAGCGTGTTGTCAAAGGTTGGCTTTTCGGTTGAATTGGCGATCGCCTCGATTTCTTTTTTTTGCTCGGCCATGCCCACTTCGAAAGCAGGCTTGTAATGCTCAACTTTGATTTCATTAAATACGGGGGCTTCCAAAAACAAAGGGCTTTTGGAAAGCAACGGGTTTTCAGCCTTCATGGAACTTCCTGTAGACACGAGCAAACATCCAGTGACCAGCAGCGCGATTTGACGAACATACCAGCGTGAAATCGAAAAAGTAGCGAGCATCTAATCGTCCCTCTGCCACTCAAGAATGGTTTGAAATCAAAAATAAATGCCCAGTATTGCCTAGGCATGAACATTATCCACATAGCAACATTGTCCGGGTAGGGCCATGATTTCTCAAGTGTACAGAGCAAATAGCTCGGCACGTTTCACGCTACTGAATGATCGTTGTTTACTGTACGGTTGTGGCTGTGTTACGAAAAAAGGGAGAGCTTTTGGCTCTCCCTTTCTCGTTAGTCAATTTCAACGCTTATCAACTAGCGTTTCGTATTCCGTTTGCTCGGATCATTGGCCACTTCTTGTGTAGGTGGCAGATAACCCATGTACGTCAACATGTCTCGAATCTCCGACGCGGATAAGTCTTCAAGGAGACCGGTTGGCATCAATGAGACTTTGCTAGAAGCAACTTCTTCAACCTCTTCTGCGGTAATCGTAATCTCTTGCCGATCCGATTTGCGGATGGTCAAGCTCCCATCGCCATTGGTGGTGACCAAACCAACGTAGGTGTCACCATCTCGAGTGCGGACCTTCTTGGAAGAATATTGATCACTGATGACGTGCGATGGATACAGGATTGCCTCCAATGTTTCTTGCTGGGTGAAGCGGCGACTGATCGCTGTAAGGTCTGGTCCAATGGTGGTGCCTTCACCTTGGAAGCGATGGCAGGCGGAGCATTGGGCTTTAGCAAAAGCTTTCTTCCCTTCTTCAGGTGAACCTTTTTTGCCTAGATCGTGTTCAAGATACTCGGCAATCTTCTCCATGTTCCATTTCGCTTGTTTGTCCACGGTTGGCAACGCAGCTTCTGGCTTATCCGGATAGGTTTCCGTGTACCATGTTTGCCAGCCACTGAGTGGACCTTGCTCGGCAACCGGTTCGCGTTTCACACCGGTCCAATGCTCAAGCAAATCGAGCGCAGGTTTAGGATTGAGTTCGTCATCGGCCAACTTGATGCCTACCAAGATAACTTGACGGAAAGCTTCCGGATCATCAGCTGCCAATTCGACTTTGACTAACAATTGCATAATTTCAGCCGCGATGTCAGGCTCAAGTAGTCCCAAGCTCCGTACCAAATAATCCCAGTTGTCACCGTTGGGTTGACCAGTCAAGGCCAAGGCAACAGCCGCACGTCGATCGGGACTGCGTCGCCAAATCTCTCGCAGATATCGAGTGGAAGCGTCATCACCACTGCGGGCCAAGATAGCTACGATACCAGTCTTAAGTCGTTTGAAAACGTCATCGTGAATTCCATCGCGATCGATTTTTTTGTCGAGTTCGATGAGGGCTTCACGGTCTGCAATTTCAAGTTTGGCAGGCAATACGGGTAACGCGGAAAGAGCTGCGTTGGGCCATATATCACCCTCGGCCACAAAGATTCGGGCTTCCTCCAGCGGAATCTTTTCGCCGAAGTCGCGGCTAGCCTGCATCACATACAAGGGAACGCTGCTGCCACCTTCGAATCGCTGGGCCATTTCATAGAAACGCAGAAGTGCGAAACGCTCTACCGCATTCCAGGTATGGGCAATTCGAGGCACGTACAAACTGATCAAGATCTTGTCGACCATTTCAGCGTTGCCCGTCAGGTAGACCAACGCAGGTTCAATCACTTCTTCTGCTTGCATGTAGGTTAACAAGCGGATCAACTCGCGATTGATCAGCGGTTCACCTGCAGGGAATTCTTTCACTAGTTGCTCTTTCAATTCGGGGACTTCCGTCGCCGGTATCTTGCCCTGATGTAGGGCGACCTGCACAACTCGCAATAATTCAATGAAGTCTCGGTCGCTGACGAAGCCAGATAAGGTTTTTTGGCAAGCTGTAATAACTTCTTTACCATGCTCAGGGGTTGGTGCACTGGTCATTAGAGCCAAGGAGCCGATGATTCGTTCGCGAATCGAATCGCTGTTGATCAATTGGTCTTTCCAAGTAGCCACATCAATCCGTTCCAGCAATTTTCGTGCTACCCAAGATAGGTGTTTGTCTTCGCTGGTAAGCTGCTTGCGAATGTCATCGATGGTCAAGGTTGCGCCCTGACGGAGAAGACCTTCTGCGGCCGCGAGTCCAACTTGAGTGCTAGAATCATTGAGCATTACCTTCAAGCGATCGGTCACTTCGGAACCGGTTTGTAACGCCAGGAGTCGAGCTGCCTTATGACGTAGGCCTTCGTTAGGGTTTTTCGAAAGTTCGATCAAAAACTCGGGAGTTGGTTTAGGGCCATACCATTGCATCAAGTCCAATGCACGAATTCGATAGCGGGTAGGATTATCATCGCTTGAAGCTACGCCTGATACCAACTGATTCCATTCGTCGCCCAATGATTTCTTGATCATGGCGATTTCTTGACGAGCCCAAGCTGTTCCGATTTGTGGGAATCGAATCGCTTTCGTGATTCCATCGCCAAGATTCTTGACGCGCTCAGGAATCTCTCCATCCCAGCTCACTCGGTAAAGGCCGCCATTGGTAGCGCGACCCCCCGTGCAGAAATACAACGCTCCGTCGGGGCCAACATCGATGTCGGTTACGTTTAACGGTTGGCCTTGCACAAAGGTCTCGTACTGAGCTTGATAGGTTGAGCCATTGGGAGTTAGTCGAACCGCCAAGATACGTCCTTCGGACCAATCCGCCAAAAAGAGTTGACGGTGGTAGCGAGTTGGAAACGCATAATGATCGTATACGATGGCCCCTGTGGGTGAACCACGACCTGTATCAGTCATCGCCATGATGCGGTCTGGATAATATTCTGGCATAGTAGCCCAACCACTGCGCCAGCCCATCTCTGCCCCTTCAATCACATGGAACAACTGAGTGGGGCGGTGCCACGCAGCGCCGATATCGGACTCCATATCGCTATCATGGACAAACAATGATCCATCATCGTTGAAGGCAATGTCATAAGCGTTGCGAATACCGCCAGCCACGACTTCAAGTTTTTCACCGTTGAGATCAGTGCGGACGATAACGCCACCTGGCGCCTTAACACCGCGAGCGTGTCCACCTGGATCTTCCATACGAGGTTGGACTAAATCCCCTTCGTAGAAGTTGCGATAAGTGCTGCTGGTGGCGATCTCACCAGCAAGGGCCTGGTGGTTTCCAATTACGACATACAGCATGCCATCGGGGCCAAGCACAATTCCGTGGGCCCCATGTTCGCCGGCTGAACCGCTGAAGCTTACCAGCTTAGTGATTTTTTCGAGGGTTCCATTGCGGTCCGCATCGGAGAGTCGGTAGAGTCCCGATCCTTCTTCGCCTTCACCGGTGACAAAGACTTCACCGTTCAGTGGCAAGATGCCTTGAATGTTCTTAATGGCATCGCAATAGACGCGAGAGCGATCGACTTTGCCATCTTTGTCGCTATCGTAGAACAGCAACAGCGGTCCACCTTCTTGTGATGCAATGACGTGTCCAAATTCATTGAATGCCATGGCAATTAATGAACCGGCAGCTTCATCATCCAAAATCTTTTCTACGCGAAATCCTTGTGGAGCTCGGAAGCGTTCACCTTCATGACTATCGGAGGCAGCCACATCTTCTCGACGATCCCAAGGTGAGGTTTCGCCCAACGGTCCGAAGACCTCCGCTGGACTCCAGCGTGCATCGTTAAATGTTGTTGCAGCCCAATTGCGGGGAACCTCCAGGGCGGTTCGCCATGTTCTGTCGGTGGAATAATTGGCCCAAGCACCGGAGTCGGGCTTGATCTGAACTCGAGCGGCTAATGCGGCCGTTGTGCCTTTAGTATTGCGAACCTTTACGGCGATCACATTCCGGCCACGTACCAGGTGTGGCTGAATATCATACGTGGTTAGTTGCCGAGTCGATTCTCCTTTACCCACAGCTCGTCCGTTGACGAACAGTTGATATTCATCATCGGCGCCGATCATAACGAGGGCTTGTTCGGCGTTGCTGATATGAAACGTTTTGCGGAAGTAACAGTCGGCTTCTGGAACAGCATTTCTGGGATGCTCTACGGTCCAAATCCAATTGGCTTCTTGAGCCAACAGGTTGGATGAGAGGCTCGCCAGCGTCACCAGCAGAAGAACAAGGCAGGACCATGACCTGAGTCGAAACGCTGGAGCTCCAGCAGGGATCAGGTTGAGACCGAGGAGTGAAAATCTACCGAAAGCTTTACCAGTCGCTTTCGACGCATCCTGCGTTATGCGGCTCATTTCATCGCATCCTTATTGCACCACGAGCAATCCAATAGTTCGCATGATTGCCCCCTGCGGAGAGAATTTATCCTGAACAGAGTTTCCACTCTGAGCAGAGATTTCCCCGGAATAGGCAACTAAGAGGTGGAGGTTAGTACAAATCCCTACGCTGGGGCAAGATCAACTTTTCCCCTTTTGCACCCCCCCGAACTCCACGGGGTGAGCGGCCGGCAATATGGGAAAATATGCGTAGCGTAGGGATGTTGCTAGCAAATCAATTGAATGAACCGAGAATGGCTGAAACCGGTCCTTGCATAGTTGGAGAAAAACTGTCATATTTCTCTGCGATGCGTCCGTAGCTCAATTGGATAGAGTATCGGTCTTCGGAACCGAGGGTTGCAGGTTCGAGCCCTGCCGGGCGTACTTTCGTCTCATTCTGAGATATTGGGCCTACGGGCCAGTTCGGATATGGAAAGATTTTCCATTACGGCGAATAGATCGCACTAATCCCCAGTGTTTTTGGGGGGGCGATGAGGCGGTCGACGTTTTCTATGCTCTCACTTTTCGTGGCGAGTGCAATTTTCCCGAATTTTGCTTCGACCTGAACGGTATTTTCCCTCGCGAACCATGGCGTTTTCTAGTTGTTGAGTGGTCGCTGGGGCTTTTCGTGGCAGGAATGAAATCAATGCCACCCGAAAGACGAACCTATTCAGGCCAGATCGCACGCAGGTTCGTGCGTGAATTTTTCGCCTCAAAAAGCGATCTGCCGGCAAATGGAAGTTCGCTGGATTGAGGACCAGAAAACAACAGGCCGGCAAATTAGGGCCCCAAGTGTGGACGTGCGTCGCAATCATCCACACTTGGAGTATCTAAAGGATTGGAAACGGTAAGTGTCCAGTGGCAGCTATCATTGTGGCTCGCCCACATGATGACCTAACGATATAGACGATCGCGGTCGACAAGAACTCCGTTATGCACAAGCTCCACGGTACCACCCGGCAGAGACGGAAACCAAAATGATGAACTCAATGCAGAGTACTTAAATCGGAGCGTTTTTTGTCCGCTTGCATGTTGGATCGTACTCTCGATGGGATGCGGAACAATACCTGCTACGACGAGCTGACTCCAGTCCTGAACGGTCCTCTCGTCGAGAACCTTACCTGCTGCATCACGAAAAATCACTTTGGTTGATGGCAATCCGGTAACGCTTCCATTGCCAAACGCGGGTGACTGATAGAGTCCACCAGCATCCGACCGGATACGAGTTTCATCGGTCTGACCAAACGATGCAGCGCCCGAAAGAGTGCTAGCTAAAAATGCAAGCGCGAACAACGACTTCTTCATCTTCAAACTCCCCAAGGAAAACACCAACAACCCGAAGCTAAAAAGAGTCAATCGCCTATGCTCGTTATTCTTGGAATGACAAGCGAAGCAATCGCAGCGATTTGAACCATCGTTATTGTCCCGTTACACTAAATGGGATCAAGTTAATGAATACTTAAAAGCGCGCACAAAAATCGCGATGGCGGATATATGTCCCAAGCACCAATGCACGAAACGATATCACAATTAGCTTTCTGGAGGTTGTATCCATATAGGCTTCGTGAGGAATTGCTTAAGACTCTTTCGGAAATGGTTGATGCTCGAGGTCCGTGCACACTTTTACAATTGAATCGATTCTTTTCCGAAGGTGGAAAACGCTTAAGTGAACATCATATTCGGCGCCCCCCGCGTTACCGATTTCTGTTGTGGCTACCACATATTCGCGCTGGGCAATCTGAAATTGAACGCCGCATCTATCTTCGGCGTGACTCGGAATTATTCGGCGTGAATCGGTTATTTGATATGTTTACACCCGAAGAATGGAAACAATGCGTATTGTCAAAGATTGCAGAGAAATGCAATGTGGGCGATAGCGTCTACGTGTGGATACGGTGCGCCGACGACGAGCTGTGGACTGCCTGCTTGCGGCGCACAAGACAGCAACCTAGTTTTTCAACAGATCACAGCGAGACTCTCGCTCTGTTCGCGAGCGAGTTCCATAAGTCAAAATTGTTATGGTACGGTGAGAAACTCCATAAGTTGAGTGCGAGTGAACAGGAAGTTCTTCATCTGACCGCCCAGGGGTTGACCGCCAGCGAAGTGGCTAAGAATCTGTACGTGAGCAAACGGACTGTCGAAGCCCATTTGTTTAGAGTCAGGAAGAAACTAAATACTCAAACCACGCGAGCTGCCATCGGATCAGGTGGAAACATCGCCACCGGTCTTTGAACAATTCCTTCACAGACCAGGCGGAGCTACGTTATGGTCCGGCTTGGTTTCCGGTTTTGAGACCAAGTGTACGCTCCAAGGTTGCGATTGTGTTGTGGTAAACTGGTGGATCTGCGAATCGCTTTGTAGCACGACGCACTAAATCGGACAAACTGTCTGGGGGAGCGTGTCAGAATTGCGCCGACCATGGCGACAACCCTTCCCCTGCCCACCGCCGACACAGCAACGCCGCTTGCGCTCGACCTGCCGCAGGCGCTGAAGTGGTTTTCAAGGGTAATTCGAGGATTACAACTCCGATTTCCCCCGAAAAAACGCTAGCAAATGAGTCAGAATTCTCTGTTTTACTCACTTTGGGTGGCATTCTTTCCGAGCGGCAGATCTAAGCCGTTTTTTCCCAACCATGCGTGTTCTTTAGAACTCGTGTTCACAATGATCCGTTTCTCTATCAAGGCGATTGAAGGAATTGGCTTTGTCCCTTCTGGGATAGTTCTGAAGTATTGTCCCTCGTCCGACAACAGGTGATAATAGACATGTCTGACGGAACCAAAACTGTTCACAACTGTTTCTGCAAGAGTCGTGCCTTGAGTACCATCGCAAAGCTAACTGGTGAAGAGTTTGACGCCATGGTTGAGCGTGGGGCCTTCGAATGTATCGGCCCCAAAAAAGTCGAATTGCTTCATGGAGAGTTGCGATTCATGAACCCCGCTGGGCCTTTGCATGACGATTTAATCGATTATCTCAACCGTTGGTCCGTTAACGCAACCAATGAAGGTGTTGCTAATGTGCGAGTTCAGTGCGGTTTCGTTTGTGGGGATAATCGGCCTGAACCTGATATCTTATGGTTGAAACCACGGCGGTATGGCAGAGAGAAACCAAAAGCAGAAGACGTGCTGCTATTGATCGAAGTGGCGGACAGTAGTCTGGCAACTGATCTCCTAGAAAAAGCCACCCTTTACGCGGAAGCTGGTGTTGCAGAGTATTGGGTTGTCGACGTGCAGTCTGCTCGAATTCATGTCATGTCAGAATCCCACGCAGGTACCTACCGACAAATCCAAACGATCGTTTCACCGAACTTGCTGTCTCCCCGTTGCCATCCCAATGCATGTTTAGATACGGCAGATTTGTTTAATGTAGTTTGATTCGCTCGACTAGACACGATTCAAGTAGCTCTTCTCAGATTTCGCATTTGGAAAATTGTGCCTGCAGTTGAATCTGCCTCTGGCATTGTGGGTGAGCGCGTTGATTCACTGAGCTATTGAAGTTGCATTCTAGGTAGATACCAAGCAGCCAAGCCAACGAACGTCGGGGAAACGTTGGTTAGCTTAGAGGTTTTGTCGTTGGGTGGGAAACCCGAGGTCAGGAAAAAGCACTACCAGCACGCTGATTCATCGAAGCCAGCCCTAGTGCAGAAGGCATGAATCATTTTTCCCCGGTTTTGCCAGCGCTGTCAGGAGTGTTTCCATGCGTCTCGGCAGGTGGTTCAAAGGAGAATTTGAACTCTCCTTCGGGTAAGTGGCCGTCTGTGACAATCTGTACGCCGTCAACTTGAATGGTGGCTATCTCAGACCCATCTTCAAGGACTTGATTCTCACCGATCTTATTCCCTTCTGCGTCGCGAATTATCCCATCAGCGTCAGCGTGGAATGGACCAAAGAACCACTGCTTAAGTGCCTCACTGCTTGCGTAAGTACCACCGGCAGCTCCGATGGTCAGCAGGGCGAGTGCTACCGTCCACATTTTGCGACGACTACTCGTTACTGTTCGTCGTTCATTCATAATTCTCTCCTCAAGTTCATCGGAAAATAACTTGCTGCAACTCGCACTGCGCGAGCGAAGCTCATGAAACTTTTCATCCAACCATTCTTCATTTTTCGTCATGGCGAATCCTTGATGCGTATAGACAATCTCAGGCTAAGTTCCCTGGCGGGAGTTGAGGATCTGTTTCAACATAGACCGGCCACGAGTCAGTCTGGATTTGATTGTCCCCTCAGCAACCCCTAACGTTTGGGCCACTGTTGATACCGGCAATTGTTCGATGTAATGCAATACCAAAGCTCTTTGAAAAGGTTCTGGTACTTTCAAAAGGGCTGCTTGCAATTCTTCTGCTTCTTCAGCAGAGTCTCCCACTGCGGCGGCTGGCTCAGCCCCAATACCAATCCAACGGCGAAGCTTTTGTCGTCGCGACCAACTGATAACGGCGTTGGTTGCCAGCCGATAAATCCAAGCCACAAATGGAGCTTCGTTCCGTTTCCATTTCCGTAGTCCACGAACCATGGTCAGGAAGACTTGAGCCGTAACATCTTCGACTTCATGCCGCGACATGATACGACGCCCCACATAACGTGCGATGCGGTCCACGTAACGGCGGTACAGGCAACTCAAGGCAGCCTCGTCCAGCTGGGCTAGTTCGGCTAACTCTTCGTCGGACAAAGCTGCAAAGCGATCAATGTCGGTTCGATCGCAGTGGCTAGTTTCTCCATCGCTAGCCGAATTGCGGAGAGTCCCACAGGTAGCAAGTGACTTAGACCGTGGGGCGACCTCGCACGTGGGCTCTTCGTCCGGAAGGTTGTCCTTGGGTAATGTTGTCGTTTCTCTCATGCCTTGTAAAACGCACGAGCGGTGCCTGAGGTTCCCGCAGTAATCAGAAATCTCATTCTTTTCTTGTACTTCAGTCCGATGAATGGCTCGATGGAATACTTGAAAGATCCGCCTCGAGTGAGTGCAGGAAGAGTCCTGTAGACTTCCTAGGTCGCATCAAAGGCGGCGTCGACGGGGACTTGGAGGCCCGTTACCAGCTGATTGGTCTTGGCAGCCAAGGCGATGATGGCAAGAAGCTCGGCATGTTGTGCATCGGTCATGCCTTTGGCACGGGCCGCTGCGGTGTGAGAATGGACACAGTATCCGCACGCATTCGATATCGACACGGCGATGTAAATCATTTCCTTGGTAAGTGGATCAAGGTGCGACGGAGTCGCCATCAAGCGTTTCACCTCGCCCCACGTTGTTTCAAGCAAGGTTGGATCGAATGCGATGGCGCGCCAGAAGTTGTTGATAAAGTCCGTCTTTCGCGTCGCGCGAATGTCGTCGAACACAGCTTTTACGCGAGGGTCCGCTTCGGGATTGGCAATGCGCTTGGTTGTTGACATATTTCCCTCATGATTAGCATTTGGCAATCGAAGTAATTTGCTGGCCTATTTGGAATAGGGCCAATCGGGGAAAGAGTTGCGAAAGTCGGCACATGTACCAGCAATCCACGCATATTGATCGTCAATCTTTGTCGCGTAGATAACGCGACAACCAAAGATGCCGATTAACGCGCCAATCAAGATGGCTATAGGAAACTGAATCATGCAGATAACAGGGAGTATATCCTGACCCGGCCCCGCCGTTGCCAGTCCCAGGATAAGCACCGCGATGCTTCCTAGGATGATCGACCAGGCGATCACCATCCATTTAATACGCGCGGCCTTGTATCTCGGCGCCAATGGGATATCAAAGGTAGCGTTCTTGCGAACGGCTAGCGCAACAATCGCATAGATCAGTAGATTGAGCAAAATGAGAAGATATAGGGCTGGATGATGCCAGAACAGCTTCCGTGTAAGTCGCTCCTGTGTGGGCTCATTCGACTTTACGCAGCGATCAGGCAAAATTGCCTGTTTGTGTACCACAAGCAGGTTCCCATTTCGGAATATACCACTCGCAGCCTGCGTCGTGACGGGAGGAACCGAGTTGCTGTAAACGGCGAAAGGATTCTGTTCATTCTGGGGTATATTCGTCATTGGCCCGCGATAGCAAGTGTTGGAAGTGAGTGGGCTTTCTGCGCTCAACGAGTTTAGTCGAGATTGTCGCACAGTGTAGCTTGCCAATTTCATGAAATCAAATAGATCAGCTGTGTTCTAGTGGCCGGTTAGCCATCGATCTGTTCGCGATCTTCTCCCCGGAGCATTGACGCTTGGGCTGTGACATCACGAAAATAGTGAGAGCGACAGGAGATAATCATGCGGCCACGAGTCAATGCATCTACAGGCTTTACACTCCCCTTCCTGGAATCGTCCTTTTGATTTTTGAGCCGATTGAGTCGGGCAGCGGCGTCCGGCAAGCAACTCCACAAGCGCCGCAGAAATTCTAGAGCCCGCTCAGGCCGCATGGCCACAGTCTTTTCATCCAAGCCGTCAAAAATCAGAATGGCGTTGTGTTCGCGGACCAACTTGATCAGCTCCCCTCCAGTCAGGCTTTGGCCATTAGTCGCGGCCGCTTGCCAGCAGTTGCGTATAAAGTCAGTAAGCAAAGCTTCGAGTGTTGGCATTGGTCCATCGGCAGGCACCGACATTAGTCGCAAGTCGACGTAGACGGGAATGGGAAGTGCTGGATTGGTACTTCGTTCTTCTTTCAGGCGGCGGGCAAAGGCCTGCAACAGCGTCGTCTTGCCAATGCCATATTCGCCTAGGACGGCCAGGAACGGTTCCACGCCGTCTGGTTCGCGTTTCGCCCAGGCCATCAATTCGTCGATAGCCACATGCGCGCCGTCAGAACTTGCCGACAGAACAGGGGCGGTAGTGGAAGTGCGGTTGGCGAATCCCTCTCGAAAGAGAGAATTCTTTTCCGGCACGGGAATGTTCTCGTGCACCGATTTTTTTTCAGCCATCGACGCTGATTCCATGGATTCTTGCTCGAACGTCGATTCTACTTCGTTCCGATCAGCGGCTGCAAGAGCATGGTGCGCCCTGAGCTTGTTGCGCAACTGCTTAAACAATTGAGCTACAAATTGATCTTTTTGACGACAAGCTTGAAAAGATAGTTTCCCTACCTTTTCCGTCTCATGAAAAAAGATCTGGTGTTCTTCGAGACCGCGCAAATCGGTGCAATCAAAATCAAGGTCGGTTAAAGCCACTGGAATACCTAGTTTGTGGGGTTTCGGACCAAAGAACTCGCCGAGTTCATTGTCACGAATGTAGTTGCTCGCCAGCGCGTTTGGGGAGGCGAGGAACAGCCCAAGATCACAGACTTCGAGTGCTTTCTTAATCTGTTGGTTCCAGTCTGCGCCTATTTCGATCATTCGATCGTTCCAGGTTGAGAACTCGAATTCTTTGGCGCTGCGAAGAAGTCCATCGAGTCGCTGGAGAAGGTCTTCCTTGAGTTTTTGATCGAGATGGGCGTAGGAGACAAACAAGGTGATCGGTGTTTTGCCGGATTGCATACGGCCAGCGCGAGTAGGGACTCCACGAGCAAGATCGTTGTCGGGTGTGGCACGGGTGATATCCGCAACCCGTTGTTCGCTCTCCCGCACGATCTCCTATGGGCCTTGAAAGCAGCAGATGCGTTCGGCGGCGTTCTTGTTGGGGTCGGGAGGAAAGGTCAAGCGAACACCGGCCGTTTGACTCGCCGAAGCCAAAGCCGTGCGAAAATTTTTGAGGTCGTTTTCCGCTTTTTCCATGGAAGCACCTGGCGACAGAGTTTGAGATACTTCGCTGAGGGGCACGGTTTCCCGTTTGTCAAAGAGCTTCAATAGGATTCCTAATCGCTCGCGATTGGCGCCCCCCATCTCCTTCAGAACCGGCTGGGCAGCCTTTTGGAGTTGTATACCAAACAGATTGATATCCGCCATTTTGAGCTCACCTTGCAACGAACCAGACCAAAAACAAGACTAACGCCCATGTCATTAGGATGGCCAACAAAGGCCCAATACCAATCAACGACCGCCGCGACCGAGGTCCGGTCGACCGCCGCCAGAATCTTCCTGTTCGATTCAAGATTGGGCATTCTTGGATTGAGGTGAATGAAACTTACGTATTCAGGAACCGGAATGCAGTGCGCTATTGCCGGAATAGTTCAGTTTTTTACCGGAACTTGATCTGGCTTGGGCGGAAAAGTCAGGTGTGGAAAGGGGTAAACAGATAGGCGAGTTAAGCCTCTATTCGTACGACGTTTTTGTCGTGCGATACTCTTGTCGTACGATAGTCTCGTCGCACGAAAAGCCCAGTCGTGGGGTAATTGGTTGGCAGCAAAGTATTGGAATGAGAGCATTCGCGATTTTGAGGCAGGAGCGAAATGTCTGTCGCATCTGAGAAAATCAAGGAATGCTACACTGTTCTCAGTTATTGAATCGATGACAGCGGTCTTGTCGCTGGCACAGGTCGAGACGGCAATCAACCTAGCTTTCGAACTGGGAATTCGAATCGAGGTTCGGCAATTTTTCGTCCTTTGTTAAAGCAGACGCTATCAGAGAATTGAATGGGTACGAAACTGTGCAACGCGGCTGTGGAGTAGTGCTACATTCAAGAGAGTGCACATTGCAGCCTATTCAGGCTGTTGTCATAGTTGAGGTCAGCTTCTGGTCTCATTCGAACGAAGAGACGCAAGCTGTTGGATTGTAAAGCGATGCTATTTAGGTCTAAACATGCAATCGAAAACGATATCTATTCTATGCTTCTGTCTGGCTTGGGCTTGCAGTCTCGTGTCTCAGGCTGCAGATCGACCACCCAACGTGATTGTGATTTTGGCGGATGATCTTGGAGCCATCGATCTGGGGTGTTACGGGGCCTCAGATTTGCATACGCCGAACGTCGATGCCTTGGCGGCTCGTGGAGTAAAGTTCAGTCAGTTTTATTCTGCGGCACCCGTCTGTTCTCCATCGAGGGCCGGTTTGCTTACGGGACGTTGGCCGGTGCGAGCTGGAGTTCCTACGAATTGCGCTTCACAAGTAGGTGCAGCGGGCGCTCTACCGCCAAGCGAAATCACCATGGCCGAAATGTTTCGCAGCGCTGGTTATGCAACGGCCCATATCGGCAAATGGCATGTTGGCTACACACCGGAAACGCTGCCACAGCGGCAAGGCTTTGACCAATCGTTTGGCCATATGGGCGGGTGTATCGATAACTACTCGCATTTCTTTTATTGGAGTGGCCCCAACGTACATGACCTATGGAGAAATGGCAACGAAGTGTTTCATGATGGTGAATACTTTCCTGACCTGATGGCTAAGGAAGCCGCTGAGTTTATGCACCAGCATCAGAATCGTCCGTTCTTTATGTACTATGCGCTCAACACGCCACACTACCCGTACCAAGGCGAAGCAAAGTGGCTAGAGCATTTCAAGGATCTTCCTTATCCACGTCGACTCTACGCTGCGTTCCTTGCTTCTCAAGATGAACGACTTGGCCAGCTTTTCTCAACAGTCGATAAGTTAGGTTTGCGCGAACAAACGATTATTGTTTTTCAAAGCGATAATGGACATTCGACCGAGGAGCGAGCGCATTACGGTGGAGGAAGTTCGGGAAGTTATCGCGGAGCCAAATTCAGTTTGTTCGAAGGTGGGATTCGATTGCCCGCCATCATCTCTTGGCCAAGCAAGATTTCAGCGGGCGAAACCCGAAAGCAAATCGCTCATGCATGCGATTGGTTCCCGACGTTGGCTCAACTGACCGGCGTAAAACTTCCTGATGTACAACTCGACGGTCGGAGTTTGGTTGAAGTGCTCAAAGATTCTAACGCTGAATCGCCGCACGCTACACATCCATTGCATTGGCAGGTCGGTACCGGACAAAACGCAGAGTGGGCCGTGCGCGATGGAGCATGGAAATTGATCGGTCGCACGACGGATTCCACCGATGGACGTAAAGCGATCCCTATCGAAAAATTCTTGGTGAATCTCGAAATCGATCCAAGTGAAAAGACAAACCTAGCAAGCGAAAAACCTGAGGTCGTGGAGCGTTTGCAAAAGTTGCATGCTGACTATCTCGGTACAAACTGAATGATTCCTTTTGTTTCCGATTCTGGCGGAGCGGTATCGTGTTGCTTCAAGATGCGCTTCAATTCCGCAAAAGTATCTTTGTGACGTAGTAGACCATTATGTGTCGCTGAGATTCGCTCTTCACTTTGGCTCGATTTCTGTTGAGCGCTTTCAACGCTGACAACGCCGTCGGATTGACCAAGCCTTAGTGTCATGCAGCTTGTCCCAAGAATCGTGTGTGTAGGCACGCAAGGGTTGCGTGGCAGACATGAGAGGACGTTTAAGAAGGGCTGTTCGGGATCGAGCAGGTCAATGCTGGTGGGGAGGCCTCGGGTAACCGAATCTTTAAAAGCACCTGGGTTATTTCGCAAGAGTTCTTCATAACTTGAATCGGCTGGCTTGATCGAGGCACTTGCAATACGACCTAACAAGCGGCCTGCTGTTTCGCTCCCGTCATGTGGAGTTGCGATATAAACGACGCGCGAGATCATGGGGTGTGGTGAAAAGAAGAGTCGCTGCGCCAGTTGTTGTTTGGTCGCTTCATCGGCAGCAATCGATTCCAGTGGCACCCTGCTTATGGCGTTCCAAACTTTGTCGCCGCTCTCAGAGATCAATACCTTCGAGACAAGGCCTCCCATGCTGTGGCCAATGAGAATAGTCTTTTCCAAATTTTGTTCGTGATCTAAGCCTGAATAACAAGCCATGACCTGATTGAGTTTGTCTCTTAACTCATGAGCGGACTTAACAAACGGTTCCCCCGTGGAATAGCGAAACGCCCAGAATTGATAACGCTTGCGAATGTTAGGGTCACTTCGTAGTTCATTGTAAATGTCGCTCCATGCGGCTGGGCTCGACAGCAAGCCGTGCACAACGACAATGGGAATCTTCTCCGGCTGAAAGGGCTCCATGAAGTACAAATCACCATTCCGGTTTTCTTCACCTGGGCGGAAAAAGCCTTCTAAGCGTGAGTCCTCATGAAACTGCAGCTGGTAAGCGATATCCGCTGTAAGATCGCTGGCGAGAGGTTGTTTGAAACCGTCAACTTCAAGTTTGCTGGACTTGAGGGGATTATAAAATTCGATCGAACAACCGTCCGCGGCGAGTATCGCGGTGGCAGGGAATGTGATTTGATCTCGCATAAAGGCGCAATGGGTGTTGAGGGTTGCATAGCATCGATCGCGGACGATGACTAAGGGAACTCCTATGCCGTCACTTTTCTTATCGCTCGTTAGATTGCGGTTGGTATAGTTACCAACGACTCGCCAGTCGGTAAAGTCGCCAGGTTGCCACGGGAAATCGTGGATCACTATAGGCACCAGTGTTGAGTTATCGCTCAAGCAGACCTTAATGCCCACTCCACGTTCCACGCGTTTGTGTTCATGGGCGAGCCGTAGAAAACGTCGCAATGATTCATGGTGGAGAAGTTGAGCCGCTTCGAAAGTGGCTTGATGATTGGGGAAGCGAAAATCGATCGTGGCAATAACTCTGCGAGTTAGCTTTGCGGCGCGATAGTATTCGTCTATGGCCGTTTCGTTGCCTATGAGCTCGTAGCGTTTAGCCTGTTGGTAGGCACCCCAGGCGTCATTCAGGGCGGGATGATCGGCAGCCCCCAATTTGGCCTCCGCCGACTTCCACCGAGCTTGGGAAATCGACAACGGATCGATGAGTGATCCAGAACCACCTTCCCACCAGTACGAGACAGGCTTAAAATTCGCGCAGCCAGTAACGGTAATGGCAATAAGAATGCTCAGAGCGCGAATCGCGATATGAAGGGCTTCCATGTTCGGCGCCGCGCATTGCCTATGACCATTTGAAAAGGCAACCTTGCCAACAATTTGTCCTCCTGACACTGCTCCGTATTCAGCGGATCGACCGGATCAACGAACGGATGAAATGTTTCAGCTCAGAATTGCTTTGGAACGAATGCAACGATTTGTCATGAGACAGCGAATATGAATGCGATCGCGGTTACGCTGCAAAAAACGCTCACTGAAATCTATCGGACTGAATCGCGAAAAATCTATGCGACCTTGATGCGGCTTGTCGGTGATTTAGATCTGGCAGAGGAAGCGATGCAAGAGGCTTTTTCGGCAGCCACATCCATGTGGGCAAAGGACGGTATTCCCTCAAATCCGGTCGCTTGGCTGATCAGCACTGGCAGGAACAAAGCGATTGACGAGTTGCGGAAGCGTGGACGTTTAGAGCTGCATAAAGAAGAGTTGCAGCAGCGGTTTGAAGCTCTAAACTCACTGCGCAATCAAGCAGGATCGATTGAAGATGATCGCTTACGTTTGATGTTTACGTGCTGCCATCCAGCGATCGACTTGCAAGTTCGAGTGGCCTTAACCTTGCGCGAAGTCTGCGGCTTGACAACTGAACAAATCGCCTCGGCGTTTTTGGTACCTCAAGCAACTTTGGCCCAACGATTGGTTCGTGGTAAAGCCAAAATTCGTGAAGCCGCTATTCCAATTCGAGTGCCAGATGCCGATGAATTGCCGGAACGACTGGCTGCCGTTTTGAAGGTAGTTTATCTCGTCTTTAATGAAGGCTACTACGCCTCGTCGGGCCAACAAGGTGGAGCTGTTGAATTGGCCGAAGAAGCGATTCGTTTGTGTCAATTGATCGCCGAGTTATTACCCGAGCCCGAAGTCATGGGACTGTTAGCATTGATGATGCTTCATCAAGCCAGACATAAAGCGAGATTTGACGCAGAGGGGGATATTGTTTTACTTGATGAACAAGATCGGCAGCGTTGGGATCAAACGCGAATTGAGTCAGGAAATGAATGGTTGCGAAAAGCTTGGAGTCGAGGCGAAGTAGGTGCGTATTGTTTGCAGGCAGCGATTGCTGCCTCACATGCTAATGCTCCCTCCATGGATCAAACACCTTGGTCGGAAATCGTTCAATTCTATGATCTGCTTCGACAGGTTGAGCCTTCGCCGATTGTAGATTTAAATCATGCTGTTGCGTTGGGTATGCTGCATGGGCCGGCAATCGCCTTAGAGAAAATTGAGGAGCTTAAGAACGTTTCCTCGATGAAGGAGTATCATTTGTTGTATGCTGCAGAAGGGGATTTTCAGCGGCGAAGCAAAGACTTCTTAGCTGCTAAGGGGGCGTTTCAAAAAGCGTTAGCACTTGCCAAACAGGAGCCGGAACGGCGTTTCTTAGAAAAACGAATTGCCGAAATGGAACATGAACTCACCAAGCCCTAAGATGCGATACATGCTGGAGTGTATCGCCCTTTCCAGGACTAGTATTGCCTTACCAAAAGCCAGGACTGGGGACGCTCAAGATTGCGATTACCGCCGCGCGAAGTGCACACAACGAAGGACGAATAAACCTTGCCCCGCCTAGAATTCTAGGCGGTTGAGTTCGTAGCTCTTACTTCGTGATCGTAATTCGTGGTTGTAAGTCGTCTTCGTAATTCGTCGTCGTAATTCGTGATCCTACCTCGTCCTCTAATCGCTTTTCCCGTCCTTCAAGTCAGTGGACGCTCCACCGCAGTGTAACTAACTAAAAGTTCGGCTGTTCGTCGGCGGATGGACCGTAGATCGAGGGCACCGGAATTCCCGTAAGTCGCATATAGACCGATAGGATGGCACGATGGTGGACCGAATGATTGAGGACCCAGTAACGCATCACATCGAGTTTACTGCACGAAAGCAGAACATTGCCGCCCGAGGCGAGCGACCAAGTACGTTTGAGATCTTCGTCGGTGGCTTTTGAAAGTGCTGCGCCTGCGCTTCGCACATTTTCGTCAAAAAGCACCAGTACGGCTTCTGGAGTCGTGAGGGCAGGAGACTGATAGGGCTCGCCGCCAGCCGGGTGGATATCCCAAACATCGTTCTCAAACGTCCCTACGACCCAACCAGGAATTTCAGCTAAATGATTGACGACCCAGCCGATTGTGTTCGATTTCTCGCACGCTTTCCAGGAAAACTTGTCCGCTGGGATTCTCTCAATCACTCGGCGTGTCGTGGACATTTCTTGCTGGAGTTCGGGCACTAGAATTTCTGCTAACGGCATATTGAGGCTCCCACAAATGCATTGAAAAACAGCTGTTTTCGCATGTTAGTGGTTTTCGAGGGGCAGCGAAAGAAGTAGGGCGAAGGACACTTAAGGGAAGGTTTTCGAAAATTTTTTTTGAATTGTCGATTTCGCAATTTTCCCATCGACTATCTTGCAGAAACGCTGTGGTGCAATTCAGCGGCGTTCAACACATTCTTGTGGCTGGTTGTTCTACCACGTATCCAAATTCCAGAAAATTGAGAAGAAACGAAAGGCTGATCGCTATGTTTGCAAAACCATCCATCGAGCATGAGTTTTTCACCCCGTTGTTGGGTGATTGGAGCATGGAGCATACATGTGATATGGGGCCAGGTCAGCCACCTGCCGTATCACGCGGCAAAATGACGGGGCGTACTTTAGAGGGACTATGGACTCTACTGGAAAGTGTAGGAGAAATGCCGGGTGGTGGAGTCGGTTATTCCATTTTCACTTTGGGTTACGATCCTGCCCGCAAAGCGTACGTTGGAACGTTTATCGGATCGATGATGACCCACTTATGGATTTACGAAGGGAGTGTCAACGAAGCTAAAAACATTCTCACGCTGAATGTCGAAGGTCCGAGCTTTACGGGGGAAGGCATGACGAATTACCAAGACATCATCGAGATTGTTGACAAGGATCATTGGATTTTGCGGTCGCGCATGCAAGACAAAAACAGCGGCGAATGGAAAGACTTTATGGAAGGTCACCATTATCGAGTGGGGTGATTTGAGGGTATCTAGCACCGGATGTAGAAGATGAAATATTTGTTGTTGATCTATAGCGCCGAATCTGCTTGGACCGATGAGTCGCGAGCGGCTTGCATGGTTGAATCGATGGGAATTGGAGTAGAACTTGCGAAACAAAACAAGTTCATCACCTCGGCACCTTTGCAGTATGTGGCAACAGCCAAAACCGTGAAGGTTGTGGAGAACGAGACCGTTCACACCACGGGGCCATTCATGGAAACGATCGAGCACTTAGGTGGATTTTATGTGCTGGATCTACCTCATCTCGACGAAGCGATTCAAGTCGCATGCAGACTGCCACCCGCTAAAAAAGGGACGGTGGAGATTCGGCCTTTGCAAGTTGGCTCACTCGATACGAATCTATCCACTCACGGTGTTGATTTGGTTCATGTGGATCAACCGGTCTACATGCTAATGCAATATGGCGGCCAGGCGGTATCAACATTGGATCAACACGCTGTCTGGGCTCTGGTCACCGATTGCAATTTAGTCCTTCAGTTGCCGCTTTGTCCAGCGAGCAGCGCGACCTCGGCTCAGGTTAGGTCTGACGGGCGGCGCATCGCCGATGGGGCGTGTGATGAGGCTAGTGAACAGCTCAATCATATTGTGATTCTCAAAGCTAAGGACACTTCCGACGTACAGACCGTTGCGGAGTGTTTGGCGCGACAATTTTCGGGAACTTGGGAAATACGACCTCTCTTCGATTTGAGGCCGATTGCGGCTCAATTTTTATAAGCTCATTGGTGTCTCCACTTCAGAAAGAAATTAAAATGACCCACACAAACATTACTCCCTATTTGTTCTTCTCAGGTCGTTGTGAAGAAGCGTTAGAGTTTTACAAGAAGGCACTGGGGGCTGAAGTAACCCAAGTTATGCGATTCAATGAAAGCCCCGACCCCGTTCCCGAGGGTATGTTGCAGCCCGGTTTTGAAACGAAGATTATGCATTCTTCGATTGCGATCCAAGGGACCGTAATGATGGCTAGCGATGGTTGCAACGATCAAGCAAAGTTCAGCGGTTTTTCGTTAGCCCTCAGTTACGATAACCAAGAGCAAGCGAAGCAGAGTTTTGCAGCGCTCAGTGAAGGTGGGACAGTGCTGATGCCGATTGGTCCGACGTTTTGGTCACCTTGTTATGGAATGGTTCTCGATCCATTTGGAGTTCAGTGGATGGTGATGGTGATTGAGCATCCTTGTGCTTAGGTTCGAAGAAGTATCCAAGTGGGCTCAGAAGTAGCGCTGGAAGTAGAACTAAATCGCCGACTACTGCGAGTGCCAAAAGTCCAGCCATCATCCACGAAAACCGAGCCGTTGGAATAAACGCGTTGAGCGAGAAGACGGCCATCCCACAGACACAAACAATCGTGGTGTTTAGGATGGCTCGTCCGCAATGTTCGTAAACATATTTGACCGCTTGCTTTCGTGTCATCGACAATCCGAGGGCTTTTTCGAACATCGTCAAGAAATGAAGCGTATCGTCCACAGCAATTCCAATGGCGATACTAGCGGTCATGATGGTACCAATGTCGATGGCTTTGCCCGACCACCCCAGCCCGCCGAACATCAATACAACGGGAAATAGGTTTGGAATCATCGCAATGGCTGCTTTGGCGAAACTGCCTAGGGACAATGCTAGGATCGCAAAGATCACCGCAAAAGCAGATAGAAAGCTCGAAAACAGATCGTCTAACAACTGCTGTTGAATATTGTGTACTAGCGGCATGATACCCGCAAATTGAAATTTGACCGCATCTTCAGGACGCGTTTTATCGAAGGCGATCGATTGTTGAACATCCGCTTCAAGTTCGGTCAACAGTTCATTGTATTTGGTATCACCTAGGGCGCTGGTCAAAGAGGTGATTCGCCAAACCTCGCGCCCCTCGGAATCGATGGCCAAGTAATGCATGTCGCTCAAACCAGGTTGACTGCCGCGAACCAGGGCTTCAGTCACTTCAGCCTGAGCTTCAGGAATAGCTGGAACTTGGTTGAGAATGAGATATTGTGCGATCGCTTGTTGGAGCAAGTCGAGGCTTGAAAAAACGCGATCTATTTGCGGATGAGATTCAAGTTTGTCGGATACATTTTGCAGCAAATCAAGTTTCTGTTGATAAGTCCATGAGTTCGCTTTCGGAAATGTAATCGCTAGCTCGAGAGGAACCAAAGGACCAACATGATTTTCTGTTTGATTGTAACTTTGGACTAGTGAACTGTCTGGGGCAAACAGAGTTTCGATGCGTACCGATGCATTTAGCGAAGACAATCCTTGTCCCAATCCAACCATTGCCAACAGTGATGTTAGGCAAATCATCGAAGCCTGAGACGAAACCAAGCGGAAAAGGAATCGAAATAGGAAGGGAGTTTCCGGATCGGTCGCTAGATGTCGCCGCTTCCGGCCGATTCGAAATAAAGCCAAAGCTCCCGGGAGCAAGAAGCAGACAATGGCCCAATTCACAATGACACTGATACCTGAAATAACACCGAAATCCCGCACCGCAGAGATTTGGCTCAACGCCAACGAGAACATACCGATCGCGGTGGTAATGGCGGATAGCGAAAATGGTACCCAGTTGTCGCGAATCGTGATGGCAGCAATCGCATACAAGTCGTTTTCCTTGTGCTTCAATGCTGCAAAGTAATAGTGAATGAGGTGCATACCGCCGGCAACCGAGATGACTTGGAGAAGCGGTGGTAGGACAATCAATAAAGCCGTCATGTGGGCGCCACTGTAATAGACCAATGCCAGTGATATCGCTTGAGCCAATAGCGAGATTAGAAAAAGCAAAATACCTGCCATGGGAGATTCGACGCATAAGATGCAGAGGCACAGTACCACAGCCGCTGATAATGGTGCCGTTTTTTGCATGGTATTGGTGCTGGCCGCATCAACCGTCCAGCCATCCATAACCGGCCCCGATAGCCAAATCTCTTGAGGGGGAACATCACAAGTCTTTCGAATCGCTTGCTGAATCAATGGCACAAGGCGACTTCGTTCCTTAAGGCCTGCTGCATTAAACTGAATCGAGACCAAAGTTGAGAAACCATCATCGCCAATAAAGACTCCTTTTAAGCTGCGCGTCGCATCGGAAAATGGGAGCTGAAAAGGTGGCTGGATGAGTTGATTGACGGCATCTCGACCCGATTGCACGTGGTTGAAATACGATTCGCCCGTCGCATCGTGAAACGACTTATTCTTGTTCAGAACATCGCGGAGTTGATCGAGTCGTTCATCATCGACGCGACAATCTTTCCAAGATGCGATGAGAACATCGCCATCGCCAAATAAAGTACGAAACGATTCATAGTTTGCGCGCGGGGCATACTTGTAATCGACCCAGTCGAGCGGCGAGCTACTGCTCGCTTGCAAGATGGTGACCGCTCCGTGGATCACCCAAGGAAGAATGAGCACAAGATATAGCAGCAGAATGAAGAATCGCTGGCGAAAGAAAGCACTGAGCGTGTGCATCATGACCTCATTCTGCTTGCCGGCGAATCTAACGGGAATAAAAAGTGATTAGGGCTTATAGATTGACTTTGACGGATGCGAGAGTTGAAGTGGCCGAGTTATCAGCCAGCGGCATTCCATTGAGTTTGGGTTCGTGGGTCGCATCGGCACGGGCCAGATCGGTACGGGCCAGAGGTCCGATGGGACACAATGGATAGCCGGGCACTTGCTTGGCATATTCTCGATAGGGCTTTCCAATGAATCGATAGAGGCGTTGATCCTTGAGGATGCTGCCAATAAAGATATAGCCCGTCCATACTGCAGTTAGCAAAGCATGATCCAGGGTCATACTCGGTGTGAACCAAATCAGTCCTAGGAAGCTGAGGTAGACTGGATGTCGCAAGTATTTGTAGGCACCTTTGGTGACAAATTCGCGTTTGGGTGGAGTGCGCCGAATCAGCCAGTAATAGAATGGTGTCCAACCGTTTTGATATCCGAGTCCTGTTAAGGCTAATGAATAGAGCAAGGCGAACCAGGAGCCGTAGAAACAGATGCGAACGGCGTATAGGGGCCAACCATCCAGGTGCCAAACAGTGATTTCGCTAGTTCGCCAAAAACAAAACAGCAGCAATAAACTGACACAGGTGGAGGCAGAGAAAAATGATTCATAAAAGCCAGCGGGGACAAAGCTCTTGAGTCGCTTACGCATGAAAGGGGCGAGAATGATGGAGTGGCTAACTGCAAAAAACAGGGCCAATAACAAATCAATTTCGATCCAATGTTGATGTTCGTGGTTGAGTGATCCGTCGCGCAAAAACCAAAATAGATACCAAACAGTGATCAGAAACAGGATTTGGTTTCCGAAGCCGAAAGCCATGCCACCCAGTCGAGGCCAGGTAAAAAAGGCTGGATTGGGAGCCGATATATTCTTGATCGCATCCATGCGTCGTTCCTTTAAGTCCGGTGGGCAACCAACGCCCCGTATTCCATATCGCCATCTTCAAAAGCTTCGATCAATTTGTCGAAGCCATTCAGGAAGTCCACTTGTTCGCGACTGATCCATTTCGCGAGGTGGTCCACTCTTGTTTTTTTCACACGTTCTTTGCAGATCTTCCAAGTGCGAGCAGCGTGTTCTGTCCAATCATGATGTGCAACCGACGAGAAGCCTGCTGCCGTCAGCCATGAACTATATTCATCCACGGTAGCAAACGATGGACAAACAAAGCGTTGGCACAATTCTTCCACGCGTTTCTCATGACCTGGACGTTTAGGGTTTCTACCTTGAAACCAAACAACAATTGCGATTCTTCCGCCAGGCCGGACCCACTCCCCTGCTTTCTCGAAAAATCGAGCTTTGTCGTATAGGTGTTCGGTGCATTCCACGCTCCACAACACATCAAAGGAATTCGCTTCAAATTCAATCTTCTCCGCATCGGCTGCGTCGAACCGCACGCGTCGCGATAGCCCCTTAAGAAATGCAGAAGTACTCGCCCAGCGTTTTTGAACAGGGCTTAAGGTGATTCCGCGGCATTGACACTGACGTTTCTGCGCGAGTCGAATCGATGAGCCTCCCATACCGCAGCCTACATCGAGAACTTTATCTTGGCTGGTGATGTTCGCGAGGTCAGCGAGTGTATCTGTGAGTTGGCATTGGGCTTGATAAGGGGTGGCAGCGTCATCGAGCCAAAGGCCGTGGTGGATATGGGGGCCCCACAACAATCGATAAAAAGGAGTTGCTAGATCGTAATGGCCGCGAATAGATTTCTTTTCAATCGATTCTACCGAAATCATGCTACCGGTTGCTTTCGTTACTTGATTTCAGGAATCGTGGAGAGATCGAGGCTCTTAGTCGGGGCCACCCAGATCGCGCCATGAATTCGCAAGGTGTCGGCTACACCAATGGCACCAAATGCCTTCGAAAACGGCTTGATGCCATAATCGGTCTGCTTGATCTCGAAGTGTCCTACTACCCGGAGCCAGCCTCGTGTTTGCTCTACATTGCAGAGCAAACGCAACGGTTTAGTGACGCCGTGCAAGGTGAAGTCACCTTTCAATTCAAACTCCGGACGCTGTTTGGAGTCTGTTTTGCCAGTCGGTAGCGATGAACTAATCGAAAAGATGGCTTCTGGATACTTTTGTGTATCCAAAATGTCTCGACCCTTCATGTTATCGTTGACTTGTTTGCGTGTACCTTCTGCCGTTGACCCTTCAAGTCCAAAAAACTTTCGAGCTGTATCGGTATCTGCATCAAAGCTCGCCATATCGAACACAAGCTTCCCCGCCCCCTGCTCTGCATTGAGAAGGATTTGGCTCGGTTTGAGCCAGCCTTCGACGCCGTGTTGATGACCGAGGCCCGTTTTGTCGACAAAGGTGAAGACGCGACTGGCACGAACTTCAACATCCCCTTCCGCAACTTGCGGTGTGGGGTTCTGCCAAGCCAAGATTTCAGACACATTGCTGAGCGAAAGGCATAACACGAACGCCCAAGCAAATCGGGCATTACAGATTGTCTGAAGCATCCTTCACATCCTTGCTAGCATTGATAATGAACTTCGAGTTCTATGTCCATTTTCTTGGATAGCAGATTCTATACACCGGCAACAAGCCTGAGGTGGCTTTCGGGCATGGGATTACTTTTTTGTAATTCATGCGGCGTTTGAGTTTAGTCCGTTGCCACATTTCGTTTAGCCTGTTGCCGTAGCGGAGCGGAGGCCAGGGTTTCATACGTTTGATATGCCTTCCAGCGGCGACTCCCTAGTTATCCCGCACATCTTTTTTGAGAGCGTATTAAGGAGGGCAGCGTCTGTACCCACCGCACCTAGCCGCCGCTGCGCTCTGGCAACGGGCTAAACGCTGGCGGTCCAAGTTACTTGCTTTGGGTGCCACGATGATTCAGCGACCTTATCCACAATCGCTGTTTTGGAAAATGAGATTTCCAAAAAACGCTCTAACAAATTGCCACGATAGAGCTGTCGCAAACCGGCGTAGGATGTCGTCCAGCGTGGATTGACTTCGATGATGGTGCAGCGTGGATTTCCACTATTGAGATTCAACACAAAATCAAGGCCTACCCAACCCAAGGCACCTGGCCCCAGCAAGTCGAGAATCCTATTCCCAAAGTTGTGTATGGCACTCCAATGTGCTGAATCAATCGGTCCGCTGCCACCCAAGTAACTTGGATGATCAAGCGTGTTACCGCTAGCGAATGTCTGCGATTCCCACTGGATATCTTGCCAGACCGGTGGAAGCCACAAACGCCCTTTATCGGTAACCCAGGCCGCAACACTAGCTGCTTGCCCCGGCAAATAATCTTGAATCAACGAATCTGGACATGTTGTCTGTTCGTCGAGAAACGTAGCCAATGCTTCCGTCGACCCGCGCCAGATCCCATCACATCCAGCGCCATCAATCGGCTTCATCACCCATTGCCTTGATGCCGTCGATGTTCGAGAACGCACGAACATACGAAACTGGGCTGGGGTCAAAGTTTGCGGATGAAGATATTCATCTGCGATGTAATCGGCCATCATCAGTTTGTTGGAAGTCCGTTCCAAAAAAGGGGAACGGCATCCAAGCCTCGCATCGGAGACTTCATCGATCGCATTGGCTAATCGAGTTAGTTCGCCGCCACTTTCTGGCGCGATCAATAAAATTGCGTCTGCATCAACAGCGAATCGGCACCATTGATCCAAAAAGTTCGCGCTCGAATCGAGCGTACGATAAACGTTACTGGCGGGTAGTTTGAACCAATTGGGAACACGCGGATCGATGGGGGCAATGACCTCCCAAGGTTCGTCTTGTGTTTTACAACGCTCCCAATCTTGTGCGATGGTCGATAACATGGTCCAGCCTTCGTTTCGAAAGCTGGGACTTAAGGAGTCGCTGTCGACGTTCATCAAACCGCCGCCAACAATGTACTCGAGAATAACACCACGTTTGGCCATCTCTCACTCTCCGATTTCTCTTAAGGTAGAGTGAGATAGCGTGTCGAATCTCGTTAGAGGCGTCAAGCTAGGACGCTATGAATTGGCCGAATTAGAAAATTCCCAATTGATCGCGAGCTTCTTCGGTCATTTTGTCGGGAGACCAAGGGGGATCCATGACGACCTTTACATCGACCACTCCAACGCCCGGAAGTTCTTCTACCGCTTTGCGACTTCCGCCCACTAACTGTGGGCCTGCTGGGCACATAGGGCTGGTCATGGTCATTTCGATATTGACGTTGGTTTTGTCGTTTTCACCTGGGATTAGATCGACATTGTAGATCAACCCCAAGTCGACGATGTTGACAAACAATTCTGGGTCGATAACGCTTTTTAAGGCTTCACGAATTTTTTCTTCGCATAGGGGTGAAGCCGAAGTCGAATCGCTGGTAGCGACACGAGCGACTTCCGCCGTTTTGCGTGGTTCGTCGAAGAAGCGAACAAAAATCTGATCGCCTTCTACTTTCACATCGTGTGCAACCGTAGCTTCGGTAGCGGGCATCGTTAAAGCTTGACCATTGCGGACGTCGAATTTGGCACCATGACGAGGGCAAGCGATAGCGAAATTTTCTAATTCGCCATCACCCAGTGTGCCACCATCGTGCGTGCACACATCATCGATGCACGAAACTTGTCCATCGATTCGGAACAGAACCACAAAACGTCCATCGACCTCAATGGTCTTTTTGCCTTGAGGTGGGATTTCCGATAATTTGGCAACTGGTACGTAGTCGCTCATCCGAGTCATTCTTTCTACTGATTATTGATATTCGCGAACTTGACGAGCGATGGCCAATCCAAGGGCATCACGCACACTTTCAATCGTGATTCGATCAAAGATTTGTTGGAAGAAGCCCGTGACAATCATGCGGATGGCTTCTTTGCGAGTGAAACCACGGCTGCGGGCGTAGAAGATCAATTCTTCGTCTACCTTGCCCGATGTGCTGCCGTGGGTGCAACGTACATCGTCCGCTTTGATTTCCAAACCAGGAATCGAGTCGGCGCGGCATTGATCGCTGAGCAGCAGGTTGTCATTGCGTTGATAACCATCGGTCTTTTGAGCAGCTGGATCCACCTTGATCATCCCACGCCAAACCGTCCGCGAGCGATCTTGCAAGGCTGCCTTATACAAGAAGTCGCTGCGGCAATGGTCCGCACGATGATGCTGAATGGTATTGTAAGTGAGTTGTTGGCGATCTTGAGTAAACATAACGCCGTTTACTTGCGACTCGGCTCCTGGACCGCACAAGGCAACTTGTTGACTTACCTGCGCGAAGCGGCTTCCGAGTGCAGCGATGGTCCACTGTAGTGAGGCATCGCGATGTAGTTTGGCGCGTTGATGGGCAAAATGCCAAACACCTCGACCCCAGTCTTGCAGATTCACATATCGCAAACGTGAATTGGCTTGCATCACGATTTCCACACCACCGCAATGAAATCCGCTAGCGGATGCATCTGGTGAATTGGACTCATATAAGAAGGTCGCTTCAGCACCTTCTTCTAATACGATCAATGTATGACCTAAATCGGTGCCTCCGTTAGACATTCCAGCCAAAACATGGAACGGTTCACGAATAGTTACACCGCGTGGAACATACAGAAGTTGTCCCCCTTGCCAGCAGGCGGCATGCAACGCAGCGAAGCGGTCTTGGTTCGTTTCCAGCACACTAAAAAGATACTTCTGAACGATTTCAGGATGTTGGGTCGCCAACGTTTCAAGCGAACCAAACAGAACCCCTTTCGCACGGTAGGAGTCCAAAAGCTCAGATCTTCGCGCGAAGCCGTCAACAATTTCCATGCGTCCAGCGAGTTCAACACCTTCGGTTAGCCAACATGGTAAAGCGAGATTTTCGTTGCTCGCTTCCAGAGGTAGAGCAAAGCGATTCAATTGGAAGGCTCGCAGGTCGCTGCGCATCCAATCTTCTTCGCTGCGTGCAGGCCATGCCATGGAAGAAAACTGGTTCCACGCATTGCGACGCTGCTGTTCTACCCAAGTGGTGCTCGAGTTGTTTTTCAGAAACTGCTCAAACGTTGAAGCATCAAACGTTGGCACGAGAGTCGACGACGACATGTAAATGTATTCCTTACGCTATTTCGCGATATGTCTGGTAGGGATTAACCGACTGAGCCTTCCATCTGAAGCTGAATCAATCGATTCATTTCCACGGCATATTCCATCGGGAGTTCTTTCACGAGCGGCTCGATAAAGCCGTTAACGATCATCGTGCTGGCTTCAGCTTCCGATAGGCCGCGACTCATGAGGTAGAACAATTGTTCTTCACCGATACGTGACACGCTGGCCTCGTGACCAACGCTCACATCTTGTTCGGCAATTTCAATGTATGGGTATGTATCGCTGCGGCTTTGTGGGTCGAGAATCAAAGCATCGCAAACCACATTGCACTTGCTATTCTTCGCGTTCTTTTCGACGCGAACCAAGCCACGGTAGCTGCTGCGTCCACCACCTTTGCTGATCGACTTGCTGATGATTTGACCGGTAGTGTTGGGGGCAGCATGAACGAGTTTGGCACCCGCATCTTGGTGCTGACCTTTGCTGGCGAACGCGATGGACAAGATCTCTCCACGAGCACCTGGTTCGACCATGTATACCGCGGGGTACTTCATGGTGAGCTTGCTACCAAGGTTACCGTCCACCCATTCCATGGTCGCGTCGGCATAGGCCACGGCTCGTTTGGTAACGAGGTTGTAAATGTTATTCGCCCAGTTCTGAATGGTGGTGTAGCGGCAACGGCTACCGCGTTTGCAGATGATTTCAACCACAGCCGAGTGCAAGCTTTCGCTGCTATACATCGGAGCGGTACAGCCTTCGACGTAATGCACTTTGGCACCTTCGTCGACGATGATAAGAGTGCGTTCGAATTGACCCATGTTTTCCGCATTAATGCGGAAGTAAGCCTGCAGTGGGAAATCGATCTTCACACCCTTAGGGATGTAGATAAACGATCCACCTGACCAAACAGCCGAGTTCAAAGCGGCGAACTTGTTATCCGTTGAAGGAATCACGGTGCCAAAATACTCGCGCACCAAGTCAGGAAATTCTCGAACTGCGGTATCTGTGTCGGTAAAGATAACGCCCTGATTGGAAAGCTCTTCCTTGAGCGAACCGTACACGACTTCGCTTTCGAATTGAGCTTTCACACCAGCCAGAAACTTCTTTTCCGCTTCTGGGATGCCGAGCTTATCAAAGGTGTCTTTGATTTCCTGAGGAACTTCATCCCAAGTGCGGCCCTGTTTATCGGTTGGCTTGAGATAGTAGTAGATATCTTGGAAATCGATCGCGATATCGCCACCCCACTCGGGCATCGGCTTGGAGTTAAAAATCTCCAGACCTTTGAGGCGGTATTGCCGCATCCATTCAGGCTCGTTTTTCATTTCCGAAATCTGGTTGACGATTTCGGCATCGATACCTTTGCGAGCTTTGAAAACAGCCTTGGATTCTGTACGGAAATCGTACTTGTTGATTTCGCCAATTCCATCCTGTGAAGGGCTCATTACATCAGTCGCCATTGAGGCTTTCTCCGTTATCGTTTCCATTCGGGTAGAAACGTCTTTTGTGCTGATTGTGTTTAACTTCTAAAGCACTGGCTCTCAGATCGAAAGCTCAAATGCTGGTTGAAATCGATTGGTATCTACAAATAAACAGCTGCTTAGGCGGTAACTTCAACCGCTTCTTCTTCGTTCGAACCTAACATCGCCCGGTTCGCTTGCTCGGCTTCCGGATAGGTCTTGCGAATGCGTTCATAACCTGAGGAATGCAACTCGCGAGCGAGATCCGCTCCCCCGGTTTCCACAATGCGGCCACCCAACATGACGTGAGTGAATTCTGGTGGATTGTGTTCGAGCAGTTTGTCGTGATGGGTGATGATCAACAGCCCCATCTTTTCCCGTCCGATTTCAGCGATACTTTCGCTAGCTAGGCGAACTGCGTCGGCGTCCAAACCGCTGTCCGTTTCGTCGAGAATCGCAAACTTGGGTTGGAGCATCGCCAAAGTCAAGATCTCAGCTCGCTTCATTTCTCCACCGGAGAAGCCATCGTTGACATAACGTTTGGCGAATTCGGCGTCGATCTTTAGTTGTGCCATTTTGGACTTGAGTTCCTTGCGGAAATCTCGCATAGGAATCAATTCTTCACCTTCCTTACGATCGGGGCGGCGAACGTTGGTCGCTGCATGTCGCAAGAAGTCGGCCATCTTGACGCCAGGGATGGCAATCGGGCGTTGGAAAGCCATGAAGATACCAGCCCGAGCTCGTTGATCGGCTTCCATGGCTAGAACATCTTCACCATCCAGAGTGATCGAGCCTTCGGTCACTTCATAGTTCGGATGTCCCATGATGGCCAAGCCTAACGTGCTTTTGCCTGAACCGTTTGGGCCCATCAAAGCATGGGTTTCGCCATGTTTCATTTCCAAATTTACGCCGCGAAGAATGGGTTTGCCATCTACTGAAACGTGCAGATTTTCGATCTTCAAAACGTGGGTCATCGTCGATCGCTTTCAACTTTCCTAGTAGGGATATGAATTCGAGTTCGTGGATATCTTTGGGTAGCGTTACGATGGCGACAGCGGCAATGAGGCCGCAGTCGGGGCACCGACAACAGGTTTAAATTGACAACAGTTATGGCCATCGAGGCGGCAACGCGAGAGTTCCATCGGTTGCCCCATCGCAGCGCTCAATACTTCTTGTTCCATTTCGCAGAGATGTCGATTAGCAGGATCGCCATTGACCAGTTCTGGATATGGGCAAGCTTGCACTTCAAGAATCGGAAGTTGACCGTTAGAGATCAAAGTCGCGGGAATCTTCCGATCTCCCAGCACTTTGACTAAGTCGGTAAGTCGGTCTTCAACCGTGTCGCCCTGAATCTCATCGCGATAGGTACGACCCATGCGCTTCGAGACTTTTTGCAACAACCCTTCTTTGATTGAAGAGTTTGGAAGCGAGTTAATCTCATGCCACAAAGCGAGTGCCAAGTCGGCATAACTCACTCCGGCAAATCGCAAACCGAGATTGGTAATGGAATAGCGGAACGAAGGTCGACCGCGTCCAACACCCTGCTTTTCTTTGACAATCAGACGCAGCTGTTCCAACCGGTCCAACCGTTGGCGGACGGCGGTCGCAGTTACATTCAATTGCTCAATCAGATCTTGGATTGTCAGACTTCCGTGGCGACGCAACAGATCAAGAACGGCTTGATCGATGGGGCGGATCGCCTGGCCAACGCCATCGTCAGCATTGCCATCATCGAAAAGAGGATCGTTAAAGTCTTGCATTACCGGAGTTCTCTCGAAGCGAAAATCAACCACACTTCGAAGACACTTTAGGTATCGAATCCTTTTTTGACAAGTGGCGTTGCGAAAATTCCTGTGGAAAAGACTACGCCCTTCCGGAGACGATTCCGGCAGCTAAGGGAATTTGTTCTCCCTTATTGAGAT